>HHCFC01400__coassemble_1453_pt1 | contig 24206 bp, 20 predicted proteins | sample HHCFC01400__metabat2_high_PE_029 | metagenome-assembled genome bin HHCFC01400
AAGACTTTAAAACAAATTTTCGATATAATAAGGGTACCTTGAATTGGAAACTCAGGGCAAAAAAGTTAAGGAGGAATCTTTACATGCCGAACATCGTTTTAACCAGAATCGACAATCGGTTGGTCCATGGACAGGTGGCCACCCAGTGGTGCGGCGCCATCGGCGCGAACCTGATCCTCGTCGCCAACGACGAGGTGGCGGGCAACAAGCTCCGCCAGGGCCTGATGGATATGGCCGCCCCCAGCTACGCTTCCATGCGGTACTGGACCCTCGAGAAAACCATTTCCACCATCCACAAGGCGTCCGACAAGCAGCTGATCTTCATCGTGGCGGAGAACCCCACCGATGTGCTCAAGCTGGTGGAGGGCGGCGTCCCCATCAAGAAGGTCAACATCGGCAACATGCACATGGCCGAGGGCAAGCGCCAGGTCGCGGGCTCTGTGGCTGTGGACGACAAGGATGTCGAGGCCTTTAAGAAGCTGCGGGATCTGGGCGTGGAGCTGGAGATCCGCCGGGTGCCCACCGAGCCGGCCGAAAGCATCGAGAAGCTGTTCAAGTAAACCGCTTCTCCTGCGAACTTGTGTAAAGGAGAATAAATCATGGGCTTTAGTGCTATTCAGATTATTCTGGTCTTTCTCTTCGTGTTTATCGTTGCGATTGACCAGTTCGACTTCCTGGAATCTCTGTACCAGCCTATCGTCACCGGCGCTGTGATCGGCGCGATCCTGGGCGACCTGCCCACCGGTCTGGTGGTCGGCGGTACCTATCAGCTGATGACCATCGGCAACATGCCCGTTGGCGGCGCACAGCCCCCCAACGCGGTCATCGGCGGCATCATGGCTGCTGTTTTCGCAATTTCTTCCGGTCTGGACACCACCGCTGCGGTCGGCCTGGCTGTTCCCTTCGCCATCATTGGCCAGTACATGGTGACCCTGCTGTTCACCGCCATGTCCCCCATGATGTCTGTTGCGGATAAGATGGCTCAGAAGGGCGACACCAAGGGCATTGTCCGTCTGAACTACCTGGCCATGGCTATCCTGGGCGTTCTGTTCGCCATCGTCTGCACCGCCGGCCTGCTGGGCGGCGCCGCAATGGGCGAGACCCTGAGCGCTCTGTCCGAGAAGTACGCCTGGTTCATGAACGGTCTGAGCGCTGCCGGCGGCATGATGCGTTACGTCGGTTTCGCCGTCCTGCTGCGGATCATGCTCTCCAACGATTACTGGGGCATCTACTTTGCCGGTTTCGCTCTGGCCACCGTCATCGGCTACATCCCCGATCTGTCCGGCTCTGCCCTGCTGCTGGTTGCTTTCGTTGGTATTGCAATCGCTCTGTACGACTTCCAGACTCGCTGCGCCATCAAGAGCGCCGGCGCTGGTGCAACTGTGAATGGAGGCGACGAAGATGGCATTTGATGCTACTCATTACAACAATCTGACCCCGGCTCAGCCGCTCGATAAAAAGACGCTGAACAAGATGGTCTTCCGTTCCCTGAACCTGCAGGCATCCTTCAACTACGAGCGCATGCAGGCTGGCGGCTGGCTGTACTGCATCCTGCCCGGCCTGGAGAAGATCCACGGCGACAACAAGGAAGACCTGGAGATCTCCATGCAGCACAACCTGGAGTTCTTCAACACCCACCCCTTCCTGGTCACTTTCGTGATGGGCATTGTCCTGTCCCTGGAGCAGCAGAAGGCTGACATCAACACCATCCGTGCCGTCCGCGTGGCGGCCATGGGCCCCCTGGGCGGCATCGGCGACGCCATCTTCTGGTTCACCCTGGTGCCCATCACCGCCGGTATCACCTCGAACATGGCCATCAATGGCTCGCTGGCCGGCCCCATCCTGTTCCTGTTGATCTTCAACGTGGTTCAGTTCGCCTGCCGCTTCTTCCTGATGTACTGGTCTTACAACCTGGGCACCAAGGCCATTGAGCTGCTGACTGCCAACGCCAAAGAGTTCACCCGTGCGGCTTCCATGCTGGGCGTGTTCGTTGTTGGTGCTCTGACCTCCAACTACGGCGCTACCACCATCAACCTGGTCATCGAGAACGGCGACAGCCCCATCGTTATCCAGAGCATCCTGGACGGCGTTCTGCCCAAGCTGATCCCCCTGACCATCACTCTGGTTCTGTTCGCTCTGATGAAGAAGAAGGGCTGGACCCCCGTCAAGTGCATCGCTCTGCTGCTGGTTCTGGGCATTCTGGGCGGCGCCATCGGCATCTTCTGATTCTGAACCCCCAAACCTTCTTGACTTTCCGGTGGCCCTGTTCTCTTAGACAGTCCCCCGTTGGGGGTTGTCAGGCAGATCCATCAGTTTCCAATCCCTAAGCATCGTTCCAGCGGGCAGCCGCCCGTTGGGATACCGGCAAAGGCCGGGCGGTGATCCGCCCGGCCTTTGTTGCGTCTATTCCCTTTTCTCACGGCGAACGAGAGGGCCCTCCCGGTGCGGGAGGGTCCTCCGTGTTTCTCCGTCCGGCCCCCGCCCCCTCCCTTGGGGGCGGGTTTCTTCTGGGAGAGGCTAGAACCCAGCGGGGGCGCGGGTTGCAGCAGCGCCTCCAAAATGGCGGGCAGCGGCCCCGCCTGCGCCCCCTCCGATGGGTGCCAGGCGCCCGCCCAGAAGCCCCCCGGCGCAAGGGATGTCGGCGGCCCGTGGCAGGGAGAGGGGAACCGCCGTCTGCCCCGCTCCGGCTCTCCCAAAGGGTCATCGCAGCCCGCCGATCTCCTTCCCTATTCCCTAAAAAAAGCCCCCAGGCAGGCCGCCCGGGGGTTTTCTCTTGGGGTATATGGTTTATAGTTGGGTTCTCTCTCAGGCGGTCTCTGCCGCGGTCTCTGCGGCCTGGGAGGCTGCCGGTTCTTCGGCCGCCGGCTCCGACTCGGCCGGGAGATTCTCGGCGGGGTCGAAACAGCCCTCGGCCTCCACCTGTTCGGCCATCTGGGCCTGGGTCCAGTCCAGCTGCACCGGACCCATCAGCTCCAGCTCCAGCCGGCCGCCCTGGAGCTCCTGGTCGGGGGAGCCCTCGGGCCGGTAGTCGTAGTAGAAGTAAACCTCCTCGGGCTGGTGGGCCTGGCTGCGGATCACGTCGGTCAGGGCCCGGCAGTCCGCCGCGAAGTCCTCGCCCCCCTCATAGGGGCCGTAGAGCTCCACCCAGAGGTAGAGCCGGGCCGCGTCGTCCGAGAGGTCCAGCCGCTCGGGCTCCTCGTCCACCGTGTTCAGGTAGACGTTGCCCCGCAGATCCTTGAGCCGGATCTGCCCCGTCTGGCTTTCCAGGTCGGAATACAGCTGGTCAATATAACCGTCGGTAAGCTGCTGCTCCCGGATGCTCCGGGCCGGGCCCATCCGCTCCCAGACCACCGGCACAAAGGCCAGGCAGAAGGCCCCGCCCATCAGGGCCAGACAGGCGAACACCGAGAGGAAATCGTATTTCCACCGGCCGGGGCGGGCGGCGCTGTACAGCACCTCGCACCCCAGCAGCACCAGCGCCAGGGCCGGGGCCAGCTTGAGCACCAGCTGCCAGTTGAAGGCCGGCCAGAAGTAGAACAAGAGGAAGAACGCCCCCGCTGCGATCAGGGCAAAGCCCAGGGTGATGCTGCCCACCCGGCGGATGGGACGGTCCGGGGTTGCGGGCCGGGGAGCCTTGGGGGCCGGGGGAACGGGTGCCGCTCCCTCCATGGGTTCAGTTTTCTTCGGTTCGGTCGTCATGGTCGTCACGCTCCTCCTGTGCGATATAGTTGCAGAAATCCTCGTCCCCGTCGTAGGCGGCGTCCCCGGTCTCGGGGCCGGGGATGGTATTCCGGGCGTTCCGGGGCCCCCGCACCAGCCAGAGACCCAGCAGGATCAGGGCCAGGCAGAGGATCAGCTGGGGCACCTCCCGGAGCAGCTCATACACCGCCCGGAGCATCCAGTTGCGGACGTCGTAGGTCCAGAACAGCCGTTCCAGGGTGCCCAGGATAAACTCGTCGTACAGGATGTAGCCGCCCAGCACCACCAGGCCCCAGCCGAACAGCTTGTGCCGGCGGGCCAGCAGCCGCTCAAAGCTCTCGTCCCGGCCTAGGTGGATCAGGAAATCATCGGCCGGGGCGTTGCCCGCCCCCAGCTGGGCCCGGAGGTTGAAGGTGTCGAAGAAGCTGTACATCCAGATAATGGGGGTCACCGCCAGCAGGGGCTCAGCCAGCCAGCCCAGCACAAAGCCCCCGCAGAAGAGGCTCACCAGAGAGAGGCCCCGCTTCATATAGCCCTGGTACATCTGCCCGGCCCCGGGCACAAAGGCAAAGCAGAAGGTCAAAAATCCGTTTTTCATTGTAGATCACCTCGTGGTATTGGTTTCGTCGGTTGTGAAGAGGGCGCCCCAGGCCTCGAACAGCTTGTCGTAGAGGTGGCCGGGCCGGTCGGGCTCGACCATCTGGGGCGCGGGCGGGGTGGCCCCGCTGGACGGCCGGGTCTGCTCCAGGCTGTGGCCCCGGGTCAGGGCCAGCCGGAAGGCTCCGCTGCCCCAGATGGTCAGGGCCAAAAGCGCCGCCACCCCGGCCACGGCGGCCCGGCCATAGAAGTTCTGCATCACCCGGACCCAGATGGTCTGGAGCACCGGGCGGCTCATCCCCCGGGGCGGCTGTTCCAGGGTTTCGCCGGTCAGCCGGGCCGTGTACCGGTCCAGGCACCGGTCGCAGTAGGACAGATGCTCGGCGGCTTCCAGCCGTCCCAGTTCGTCCAGTTGGTTATGAATCAGGGCGTCCAGACCCTCGTCGGTCAGACAGCCATCCTCCCGAAACAGCTCCATCGCCGTTCCCCCTTTCCATGGTAAGTATCTGTTCCTGTAACATTCGCCGGGCCCGGGTGAGCTGGGCGCTCACCGTTTTCTCGGGCCGGCCGCAGAGGGCCGCCGCTTCCCGGACGGAGTGCTGTTCCAGCCAGCAGAGCCGGCAGGGCGTGCGGTAGGGCTCCCGCAGGTTTAGGATCAGCCCTTCCAGCGCCTCGGCCCCCAGGGTGTCCAGGGCCCGGGCCTCGGGGCCGTCGCCGGGCGGGGCCCCCGCCAGGGCCAGCACCTCGTCGCCGGGGGTGTCCATCCGGCGGGCCCAGCCGCTGCGCAGGTAGTCCTTGGCCTTGTTGGCGGCGATGCGGGCCAGCCACTGTTTCTCGTACCCCGCCGGGCAGCGGTCGATGGCCCGCCAGGCCGCCAGGAAGGTCTCCTGGGCCAGGTCCTGGGCCTCTTCGCCGTCCGGCACCAGTTGGTGGCAGACCGTGTACACCAGCCCCTGGTATTTCTGCACCAGGGCAGAAAATTCTCGGATTGTCATTCCAGCCGTCCGGCATCCCTCCTCTCCCGCAGGCGCTGCACCCCGCGCGCCCTTTCTATCCATCAATACGAGCCCCGGGGCGAAAACCCTGCAAGTTTTCAAAAAATATTTTTGGCCCCCTCTCCCGGGCGGGCCTGCGGCTTTCAAAATTCGCCTCTTTATGGTAGAATAACTCCCGCTGCCGGGCGCGCACCGGCAGGGATCATCCAACAGTATAAGGAATCGGGAGGCGCATTACAATATGTTCTGGTGGATCACCGCCACGGTCTGCGCGTTTTTCATTAAAGGCCTCTGCGGCTTTGCCAACACCCTGGTGTTCACAACCATTTTAAGTTTCGGGAACGACAACGCCAACATCTCCCCCGTGGAGCTGGTGCTGGGCTACCCCACCAACCTGATCGTCGCCTGGCGGGAGCGGAAATCCATCCGCTGGTCGGTCTGCCTGCCCCTGGCGGCCCTGGTGCTGGCGGGCAGCGTCCCCGGCATCCTCTTTTTAAAGAACGCCGACACCTCCCTGGTGAAACTCTTCTTCGGCACGGCCATCGTCCTGGTGGGGGTGGAAATGCTCTGGTCCGAGTCCCACCCCGCCAAGGGCCGGGGCTCCCGGCTGGCTCTGGGGGTCATCGGGGTGCTCTCGGGGCTGCTCTGCGGCCTGTATGGGGTGGGGGCCCTTTTGGGGGCCTACGTCAGCCGGGTCACCGAGGACAGCCACGGCTTCAAGGCCAACATCTGCGTCGTCTTTTTTGCCGAGAACACCCTCCGGCTGGTGCTCTATTCTCTCTGGGGCATCCTGACCCCGGCCTCTCTTTTCCAGGCTTTGACCCTGGCCCCTGCCATGCTGGCAGGCCTGGGGCTTGGAATCTTCAGCAGCCGGTACCTGGACGAAAAGCGGATCAAAAAAGCGGTGATCCTGCTCTTGATCTTCTCGGGGGCGGCCCTGGTGGCGGGGCAGCTCTAACAAAAACACAGCGGCCCCCGCGGCAGAAAATGCCGCGGGGGCCGCCATGCTTTTGGCAGAGTTTTATCCACAAGGGTTGTTATGGAGGTTTCCCCTAAGGATCACAGGCCGAAGAGGGCCATCAGTTTGGGCAGCTGGCCGGACAGGGCCGAGCCGGTCATAATCAGGGCGAAAATGTAGCTGATGGTCATGCAGATGCGGAGGACGGTGGGCTTTTTGTACCCTTCGTTCACGTCATTGCGCCAGAGCAGCAGCAGGATGAACAGGCCGCCCACCGGGGTGGCGATGGAGGTGGCGATGTTGGCCATCAGGATCAGCTGGGTGGGAGAGCCGTCGTAGCTGTAGCAGATCACCATGGCGAAGGCCAGGCAGATCAGGCAGCCGATCCGGATGAACTTGCTCTCCAGGCTGACGTCCTTGTCCAGGCCGGCGCCCAGCAGCACCATGCCGCGCTGGGTGTTGGCCAGCAGGGAGGAGAAGCCCGCGCCCAGCAGCGCCAGGCCCATGATGTACCGGGCCGCGCCGCCCATGATGGGCACCAGCAGCTCCGCCAGCTGGGCCGGGGCCGAGATGGAGAGCCCCTGGGGGTGGAGCACCACGGCGCCCACCAGGATGATGGCGCCCGAGATCAGCACCACGCTGATGATGTGGACCAGAGCGTCGGTGAACATAACGCCGTTGAACAGGTCCTCTTTCTTCCACTTCTTTTCCTTGCCCAGGTAGGTGGCGTAGATGCCCGAGGTCACCGCCGCGTTGGTGGAGATAAAGGCCAGCGCGGTGGCGAGGCTGCCCTCGGGGATCTCAAAGCTCACCAGCCCCTTGCCGAAGCCGCCCCAGTCCGGGCCGCCCACGCCGATCAGGGTGGCGTAGAAGGAGACGATCATCACCAGGATGCAGAGGGTGATGATTTTTTCTACCTTGGAGTAGACGTTCTTGGCGAAGTAGCAGTAGACCACCACCGCAATCATGATGACCGAGCCCAGTTTCCAGTTGACGCCGAAAATCAGGTTCATGCCTGCGCCGGTGCCCGAGATGTTGCCCATGGTGAAGAACAGGCAGGCCATAAACACGGCGATGCCCACCACATAGGCGGCGGCCCGGCCGTAATATTTGCGGATGGCGTGGATGGTGGGCATGCCGGTGATGATGGCCAGACGGTTGGTGGTCATCATAAAGGTGATGCCCATAAAGATGATGGGAATAATCAGCCAGACCAGGGAGTACCCGTAGTCTGCGCCCAGCATGGCGGCGGTGGTCACCGCGCCGGGGCCAATGACGATGCCGGTGGCCACCAGACCGGGGCCGATCCGTTTCAGCAGTTCCCGCAGGGGCAGTCGTTTAATGTCAGCGCCATAGACAGTTTTATTCTCACTCATAAGGAAGCTCCTTTTCGTAAAAAAAGGGGCGCTGCGCTCCGGCAGCGCCCCACGAAAGGTCACTTGATGTCAGACAAGGAGGGTCAAATTTTTATTTGTACTGCTCCATGTCCACAGCGGGCAGCTGGCTGCGCTCGAGGCCCAGGGCCACCCAGTCCTTTTCCTCCTGGTTCAGGGGCAGGACGGGCTTGCGCATCAGGGCGTTGGAGAAGATGCCCCGCTGATACAGAGCCTCCTTCAGGCGGGCGTGGGCCTCGCCGGAGGGCTGGCCGCCGCCATAGATGGCCTGGGAGATGTGGTAGATCCGGTTGGACCAGTCCTGCGCCTCTTTCAGGGTGTGCTTGTCCGGGTTGCGGAAGACGTCCCAGGCGGGGCAGATCAGCTCGGGCACGCAGCCGGCAAAGCCGATCAGAGCGCCGTCCATGCCGGGGAACCAGCTGACGCAGAGGGTCTCGTCATGGCAGGTGATGAGGGAGATGTCGGGGCACTCCTCACGCAGCTTGCGGACGTCGTGCTCGTAGATGGAGGTGACGCGGGTGCCCATCTTGATGCACTTGACGTGGGGGATCTCCTTGCACATCTTGATCAGGGTCTCCACGGGGTAGAAGGCCTTGGAGGTGGCGGGGTACAGGTGGATGATGATGTCGATGTCGGCGCCCTCGGCCACGTCCTTGATGTACTCAAAGGGAGCGTTGGCGTTCATGCCGAAGCGGAGCCACATGTGGGGGGGCATCAGCAGGATGCCGTCGGCGCCGGCCTCTTTGGCCTCCTTGGCCATCTCGATGGACTCGATGGTGTTCTCGCAGTTGACGCCCGAGATGATGGTCATCACGTCGCCGCACTCCTCGGCGCAGATCTCCACCACACGCTTGCGCTCGGCACGGGTCAGGCCGGTGATCTCACCGGTGTGGCCGTTGCAGACCAGACCCTCGATTCCCTTGCCGTAGAAGCTCTTGATCCAGCGCAGGTAGGCGCGGAACTCGGGCTCGTTGATGGAGTAGTCGGCGTTCAGGGGAACAGAAACAGCGGGGAAAATGGTCTTGAAAGTTTTAACCTTAGCCATGGTGATTGCTCCTTTCCAAAGTCGAAACACAAAATATAAAACGTATCACTGTCATTTTGAATTCCGGGTGCGCACCTCAGATTCTTTGTGCAAACGTTTGTTTGCTTGTTGTGGCCCTATTATGTCACCGGCCGGGCCGATTGTCAACGAATCCGGCAATGGCTGCAAAATTTTGCATACGAGTTACAATGTTTTGCACAAAATGTACAAAATCATAAAAACCAGAGCAATAATTGTGCAACTTCACCACCCGGTTTTTGGCCCTGGAACGATTGTTTTTTCTGCCGGACACGATTATAATAGATTTATATACAAACGTTTGCATGGAGGTGTACCATGGCGACTCTGAAAGACGTGGCCCGGCTGGCCTGCGTGGATGTGAGCACCGTCTCCCGCGCGCTGAACAATACCTCTTATGTCCACCCGGACACCAAGGCCCGGATCTACGCCGCGGCCAAGGAGCTGGGCTATCACCCCAACATTATGGCCCAGGCCCTGCGCCAGGGTCGGCGGCACACCATCGGGGTGGTGGTGCCCCGGCTGCACATGACCATCTTCTCCGAGATCCTCCAGGGCGTCGAGCGGAAGGCCCGCCAGCTGGGCTATGCCACCCTGATCTGCACCACCGAGGACGACCCCAAGCTGGAAAAAGACTGCCTGAACCGGCTGCGGAACGGCTTTGTGGACGGGATCATCGTCACCGGCACCGGGCGGAACGGCCGCTTATTAAAGGATATCCAGGCCAGCGGGGTGGCGGTGGTCCAGCTGGTGCGGCGGCAGGAGGCCCAGATCAGCAGCATTGTGGCGGACTACCGGGTCTGCGGCGAGGACGCCGCCCGGTACCTCAAGAGCCGGGGCTGCCGGAAGATGGGGCTGATCAACGGGTCGTTCCAGTTCGCCCCTTATAAAGAACGGTACGAGGGGTTCAGCCGGGCGGTGGAACAGCTGGGGCTGGAAGCCCATTTCTGTGAGTCCTCCCGGCCGGGGAACAGCTTCGAGTACGGGTACGACTGCGCCAACCAGCTGCTGGACGAGACCCCCGACCTGGACGCGATTCTGGCGGCGGTGGATGTCCAGGGGCTGGGGGCCATCCGGGCGGTCACCGAGCGGGGGCTGAAAATCCCCGAGCAGATCAAGATCATCAGCCTGACGGGCCACGAGATCGGGGCCATGCTCCAGACCACCATGACCTCCATGGAGATGCCCGCCCAGCGGATGGGCGAAAAGGCCGCCCAGATGATCATCGACGAGATCGAGACCGGCGGCCCCCAAAAGACCGCCGGGCCCCAGCACCTTTCTTTCACCATGCAGCTGGAAGAACGGGAGAGCACCTGACCGGTACCCCCTGTGGGCCGGCCCGGGGGCGCACAAAAAGTCCGTCTTATTTTTGTACGCCTCCACGAAATTTGGTTAAAAGATTGACAAACCCGCCGGAGTGTGCTATCTTTACTCCAGATTCGTTGGAATGTTACCGGTAAAGCGGGCTTGACCAACTCTGTACAGCATTTTTTGAGGGAACAGTTTTTTCGCGAGCGATCCCCAATGAGCAGAGCTGTATGGGGCTGGTTTTTTTCTTTTGTCAGGAGAGGCGGAGGGACAGTGCGGATCAAAAAAGTCATCAACAACAACATCCTCTGCGTCGTGGACGAAAAGGGCCATGAAATGATTGTTACCGGCCGGGGCCTGGGCTTCAAGCGGAAGGCCGGCGAGCTTTTGGACGCCAGCCTCGTGGAAAAAACCTACCACATGGACGACAAAGCCGCCCAGCGCCGCCTGCGGGAGCTGGCGGGCCAGATCGAACCGGAACTGCTGGAGCTGACCGAGAACCTGGTGGAGTACATCCAGAGCCAGATCAACCAGCCGCTCAACGAATCGCTGCTCATCACCATGGCGGACCACATCAGCTTTGCCCTGCGGCGGAAGGCCGAGGGCCTGGAGTTCCAAAACCCCCTCAAGGGGTCCATCGTCTGCTACTACCCCAGCGAATACCGGCTGGGCCGCCGCTGCCTCGAGGAGATCCGGGCGAAAACCGGGGTCAACCTGGCCGAGGACGAGGCCGCCTTTCTGGCGCTGCACATCGTGAACGCCGAGCTCAACACCAACATGAGCGAGATGTACGACATCACCCGGATGATCGAAGGGGTGATCCAGGTGGTGGAATATTACTACGGCCGCCCCTTCGACCGGGATTCGCTGGATTTCAGCCGGTTCGTGGTCCATCTGCGGTATTTTGCCCAGCGGATCTTCCAGGACAAGACCATGCCGGACGGCACCGACGAACAGGACATCCTTTTCCGCCGGCTGGTGGCCCGGAACAGCAAGGTGCACTACAAATGCGCCCAGCACATCGCCGAGTACATCGCCAGCGCCTACCACAAACAGCTCTCGGAAGAAGAGCTGATCTATCTCACCATCCATCTGCGCCGGATCAATCTGGGCGGCGCGCCGGAATCGCCGGATTCCGAACTCTGAGAACCAAATCACTGCCCCGCACTTTTTTGCGGGAACGGGATAGTTACCGTGTTTTACCATCGGGCTAAACCCATACTCTGTGCACAGAATCCCCCTCTGCGCGCGGGGTATGGGTTTTACTATTTTCCGGCCGGACGCCCCTTCTCTCCCCTGGGGCGGCGGCCGGGGCCGCACCCAAACTTTTCCTACATCCAAAAGGAGGAATCATTGTGAAAGACAAGATCTTCGGCGTTTTGCAGCGTGTGGGCCGCTCCTTTATGCTCCCCATCGCCCTGCTGCCGGTGGCCGGCCTTCTGCTGGGCATTGGCAGCTCCTTCACCAACGCCACCATGTTGGAGGCCTACGGCCTGACCAGCGTCATCTATGAGGGCAGCGTCATCTATACCGTGCTGGACATCATGAACCAGTGCGGCAGCGCCATCTTCAACAACCTGCCCCTGCTGTTTGCCATGGGCGTGGCCATCGGCATGGCCAAGAAGGAAAAAGAGGTGGCCGCCCTCTCCGGCGCCATCGCCTACCTGATTATGAACACCGCCATCTCGGCCCTGATCAACGCCCACGGCGGCGTGGAGGCCATGGCGGCCAACTCCACCACCTCCATGCTGGGCATCACCACCCTTCAGATGGGCGTCTTTGGCGGCGTCATCGTGGGTCTGGGGGTGGCCGCCCTCCACAACAAGTTCTATAAGATCGAGCTGCCCCAGGTGCTCTCCTTCTTCGGCGGCACCCGGTTTGTGCCCATCATTTCCAGCATCGTCTTTTTGATCGTGGGCATCGGCCTGTTCTTTGTCTGGCCGGTGGTCCAGAACGGCATCGCCGCCCTGGGCAACCTGGTCATCCGCTCCGGCTACGCGGGCACCTGGATCTACGGCCTGATCGAGCGGGCCCTGATCCCCTTCGGCCTGCACCATGTGTTCTATATGCCCTTCTGGCAGACCGCCGTGGGCGGCACCGCCATCATCGACGGGGTCACCGTCCAGGGCGCCCAGAACATCTTCTTCGCCGAGCTGGCTTCCAAGTCCACCGAGGTTTTCTCCGTCTCGGCCACCCGCTTTATGGCGGGCAAATTCCCCTTCATGATCTTCGGCCTGCCCGGCGCCGCCCTGGCCATGTACCGGGCCGCCAAGCCCGAAAAGCGGAAGGTCGCCGGCGGCCTTTTGATCTCCGCCGCCCTGACCTCCATGCTCACCGGCATCACCGAGCCGTTGGAATTCACCTTCCTCTTTGTGGCCCCCGCCATGTACGCGGTCCACTGCGTCTACGCCGGCCTGTCCTACATGCTGATGCACATCTTTAACGTGGGCGTGGGCATGACCTTCTCCGGCGGCCTCATCGACCTGACCCTCTTCGGCATCCTCCAGGGCAACGCCAAGACCCACTGGATCTGGGTGGTGATCGTGGGCGTGGTCTACTTCTTCCTGTACTACCTCACCTTCTACTTCATGATTACCAAGATGAACCTCAAGACCCCCGGCCGTGAGGACGACGACGAGGAGACCAAGCTCTTCACCCGCTCCGACTTCAAGGCCAAGACCGGCGTGGGCCCCGACGGTTCTGCCCCCGCTGCGGGCGGCTACTCCGACCCCACCTCTGCCCTGATCCTGGAAGGCCTGGGCGGCAAATCCAACCTCTCGGACGTGGACTGCTGCGCCACCCGTCTGCGGGTCACCGTGGTTGACCCCGACAAGGTCCAGGACGCCCTGCTGAAACGCTCCGGCGCTTCCGGCGTGGTCCACAAGGGCAACGGCATCCAGGTCATCTATGGCCCCCAGGTGGCGGTCATCAAGTCCAACCTGGTAGACTTTATGGAGAAGCCCGAGTCCGACCGGGTGGGCCAGGGCAGCGCCCCCGCCGCCCCCGCTCCGGCACCCGCTGAAAAGCCCGCTGCCCCCGCCGCACCCAAGATGAAGGATTCCACCCTGGGCGCCCACATGAACGGCCTGGCCATGCCTCTGGACAAGGTCCAGGACGAGGCCTTCGCCTCCGGCGCGCTGGGTTCCGGCGTGGCCATCGAGCCCAGCGAGGGCGCCCTCTACGCCCCCGCCGACGCCAAGGTGGACAACGTCTTTGACACCAAGCACGCCATCAGCCTGCTGACCGACGACGGTGCAGAGCTCTTGATCCACATCGGCATCAACACGGTGGAGCTGGGGGGCAAGTACTTTGACGTGAAGGTCGCCGAGGGCGACACCGTCAAGAAGGGCCAGCTGCTGACCACCTTCGACATGGAGGCCATCAAGGCCGCCGGCTACCCCTGCACCACCCCCATGATCGTCTGCAACACCGACGACTACAAGGCCGTGGATGCCCTGCGGACCGAGGGCGAGATCAAGGCCGGCGAGGACATTCTGGCCCTCCGCGGTTAAGCCATTTCCTTTCTCTTTCTCTCTTATAGATCCTTCCTAAGCGCGCAGAGGCCGCGCCTGTCCCCAACCGACAGGCGCGGCCTCCGCGTTTTTTGTTTTACCGGCGGGTGGAGTCCTGCTCCACCAGGGTATACCCCAGTTTGATCTCCTTGGCGGGCAGATCGGGGGTTTCCAGCTGTTCCAGCAGCAGCCGGGCGGCGCTGGTGCCGCTCTCCTCGTAGAAATACCGGATGGTGGTGATGGTGGGGGTGGTGGCCTCGCTGATGTTGGAGGCCCCCTGCCCGGTCAAAAGGGTCTGGCCCGGCACCCGGACCCCCTGGCTGCGGAGGTATTGCAGCGCGCCCACCGCCATGGAGTCGGTGGCGCAGATCACAGCGTCCAGGGGGCCGAACTTCTCCCACAGCTCCCGGGCCTTCTCCCGGCCGGAGGCGATGGAAAACTCGGCGACCACCGTATTCCCGGCCTGGTCGGCCATTCCGGCAGCGGTCAGGGCGTCGGCCCAGGCGCGGCTCCGCTCGGCGCCCACGGCCACGTCCTTTGGCAGCGCGCCGATGTACCCCAGCCGCCGGCAGCCCTTGGCCAGCACCAGTTTCGTCATCTCATAAAAGGCGTTGTAGTCGTCGTGGTAGACGCAGTTGACCCCCCGCAGCCGCTGGCCCAGCACCACCACCGGCCCCATCCGGCGCAAGAGCGCCCGGTGGGCCGCCGTCAGAACGGTAGCGATCAGGATCACCCCGTCCACCCGCTGGTGGGCGAAGAGCCGCAGAGATTCCAGCTCCCGCTCGGGATCGTTGTGGCTGTCCGCCAACAGGATCTGAAACCCCTGTTTTTCCAGCACCGACTCGATCCCCGCCAGGATGGTGCTGATGGAAAAGGAGTTGATCTTGGGCAGCACCACCCCGATGATCCGGGTTTTGCGGGTGCGCAGGCTCTGGGCCTGGATCATGGGCCGGTAGCCCGTCTCCGCGATCACCTTGGCGATGGCCTGCTTTTTCTCCTCGGAGAGGTAGCCGTCGTTCAGGTAGCGGGACACCGCCGCTTTGGACACACCGGCCAGTTTTGCGATTTCTGATATATTCATGGGTCCTCCCGGTGGGGGCTAAGCACGGCCCCCCTCATCCTGTACCATACCACACTCGCCGCACCTTGCCAAGAGTTTTTTAAAGTTTCGCGTCCGTTCGTTCTCTTTGTCAAAGGGCGGGGGCTTTTTTTGGGCAAACTGCCGACGGCTCTTTTCTTTACAGCCCCGGGGGGCCGTGCTATAATTTTGATATGAAACCATTTTCAGTTTTGACCATTTTTATCCCTCAAACCCCAAAAGGAGGCCCTTTGTTATGAATCCCACCCTGATTTTCCTGGACATTGACGGCACCCTCACCGAGCCCGGCTCCAACGTGCCCCCCGCCTCGGCCCTGGAGGCCGTCCGCCGGGCCCAGGCCCGCGGCCACAAAGTCGCCCTCTGCTCGGGGCGCAACTACGGCATGCTCTCCCCCCTCTTGCAATACGGCTTTGACGCGGTGATCGCCAGCGCCGGGGGCTACATCGAGTACGGCGGCCAGGTGATCTACGACTGCCCCATGACCCCCGCCCAGCAGAAGCTGGTCCTGGAGACCTTCGCCGCCAGCGGGGTCTACCGCACCATCGAGGGGCGGCTGGGCAGCTACACCGACGAGAGCTTCAAGGACTTTCTGGCCCAGACGTCCGGCGGCAACAGCGAATTGGTCCGCTGGCGCCAGCAGCTGGAACAGAATCTGGGCATCCGCCCCATGTCGGAATACGACGGGGAGCCCATCTATAAAATCGTCTTTATGAGCCCCAGCCGGGAGGCCCTGGCCCAGCCCCAGCGGCTTCTGGGGGCGGACTTTGACTTCTGCATCCAGGACCCCGACGCCTCGGGCATCGTCAACGGCGAGCTGATCAACAAGCAGTTCAACAAGGGCACCGCCGTCCGGCGTCTGGCCGAGGCCGCGGGCATCCCCCTGGCGGACACGGTGGCCTTTGGGGACAGCATGAACGATCTGGAAATGATGCAGACCGCCGGCCTTTCCATCTGCATGGGCAACGGCAGCGAAACCCTGAAAAAAGCCGCCCACGAGGTCTGCGGCCGGGTGGAGGAGGACGGGCTCTACCACGCCTTCGCCGCCCACGGGCTGATCTGATCTCCGGCCCCGGGCGTTCCTCCCAAAACAATGGGCCCTCGTCTCTTTTTGCACAAATTTGGCAGAAAATGTTTGGCTTATCTGCCGGTTTACAGCCCCCGGGCCCGGCGCTATAATGGGTGTCGGAAAGTGAAACCGATTACACATCGTTTCAAGCTCACCCAAGGATCTGTGGAGGAAGAATTATGGCATTGGATTACGCAAAATGCGCCCAAGAGATCTTCAGTCATCTCGGCGGGCGGGAGAACCTGGTCAGTGCGGCCCATTGCGCCACCCGGCTGCGGCTGGTCACCGTGGACAACAGCAAGGTGGACATGAAAGCCCTGGAGAATGTGGAGGGCGTCAAGGGCGTTTTCAGCTCGGGCGGGCAGTTACAGCTCATCATCGGCACCGGCACCGTGAACAAGGTGTACGATGAATTTTTGAAAGTCACCGGCATGACCGCCGCCACCAAGGACGAGGTCAAGGCCGCCGCCGCGGCCAAACAGCCCCTGCCCCAGCGGCTGATCAAATCCCTGGGCGACGTGTTCGTCCCCATCCTGCCCGCCATCGTGGCCTCGGGCCTGATGATGGGCCTGGTGGAAGCCCTGGGCAACGCCATCCCCAGCTTTGCGGGCTCGGACTGGTATGGCTTCCTCGATCTGGTTTCCGGCGCGGCCTTCGCCTATCTGCCGGTCCTGGTGGCCGTCAGCGCGGCCCGGGTCTTCGGCGGCAACATCTTCCTGGGCGGCGTCATCGGCCTGTGCATGATCCACTCCAGCCTGATCAATGCCTGGTCGGTGGCCAGCTATGAGGGGGCCATTCCCACCTGGAACCTGCTCTTCTTCACCGTCAACAAGGTTGGCTACCAGGGCCACGTGATCCCCGTCATCATCGCCGTCTGGCTCATGTGCCAGATCGAAAAGCGGCTGCACAAGATCGTGCCCGAGGTCATCGACCTGTTCGTCACCCCGCTGGTCACCGTGCTGACCACCGCTTTCCTGACCTTCACCATCATCGGACCCATCTTCTCCACCGCGGAGACCTACCTGCTCAGCTTCGCCCAGTGGCTGATCACCGTGGGCTTCGGCATCGGCTCTCTGGCCATGGGCGCAATTTATCCCCTGACGGTTGTCTGCGGCCTCCATCACATGTATAATGTTATCGAGGCCGGTCTGCTGGCCGAGGGCGGCCTGAACATCTGGATGCCCATCGCGTCGGCAGCCAACTTTGCACAGTGCGGCGCCTGCCTGGCCGTGGCCCTCAAGAGCAAGAACCCCAAGAATAAGACCATCGCCATTCCCTCGGCCCTGTCGGCCGCCCTGGGCATCACCGAGCCCGCCATCTTCGGCGTCAACCTGCGTCTGGTGAAACCCCTGGTCTGCGGCATGATCGGCGGCGCCATCGGCGCCATGTTCGGTGCCATCATGGGCATCGGCGCCAACGCCTACGGCGTCACCGGCATCCCCGGTTTCCTGATCGTGGACAGCGGCAAGATTCTCCCCTACGCCATCCTGCTGGCCATCTCCGGCGGCGTGGCCTTCGCCCTGACCTGGGTGGTCTGGAAGGACGAGGAGTCCGCCCCCGCCGAAAAGCCGGTGGAAACCGCTCCCGCTGCCCCCGCCGAGTCCGCTGAGCCGGTGGTGTACGCCCCCCTGACCGGCAGCGTGGTGGCCCGGGATCAGATCCCCGACGAGACCTTTGCTTCCGGCGTGCTGGGCGACGGCTGCGGCATCGAGCCCACCGTGGGCGAGGTGGTGGCCCCCTGTGACGGCGTCATCTCCACCGTGGCCGAGACCCGCCACGCCGTGGGCATCAGCGGCCCCGCCGACATGGAGCTGCTGATCCACGTGGGTGTGGACACCGTCGAGATGAAGGGCGACGGCTTCAAGGCCCTGGTCAAGACCGGCGACACCGTCAAGAAGGGTCAGAAGCTTTTGACCTTCGATCTTGCCAAGATCCGGGCCGCCGGCCACCCCACCGTCACCACCGTTCTGGTGACCAACGCGGACGACTACGCCGGGCTGACTCTGGAAGCCGCGGGCTCCGTCACCGCCGGGGACAAGCTGATCGCTGTGCAGAAGGCTTAATTCCCCCCTTTTATTCCATCCATTTTTTCTCCGCCGCAGGCAGGCACTGTCTGCGGCCCCCTTTGTGTGAGGTGTTCGTATGACAAAGAAGGAAGAAGCCCTGTTCCAGAGCCGTCTGGAACGCCACCTGGACGAGCTGCGCTGGCTGTATATGGAGCTGTACGACAACGGCTCCATGTTCGCCGAGCTCTGCGACAACCTGCACCGGTTCGCCGAGGAGCGGGCCGCTGCCCTCAAGGCCCGGGACATCGCCCGGGAGGCAGACCCCGACTGGTACAAATCCAGCGATCTGACCGGCATGATGATGTACATTGACAACTTCGCGGGCAACCTGAACGGCGTGCGGGAGAAGCTGCCCTATCTGGAGCAGACCGGCGTCAACCTGCTCCACCTGATGCCCTTCCTGGACACGGTGCCGGGCCGGAGCGACGGCGGCTATGCGGTGGCCGATTTCCGGAAAGTGCGGCCGGATCTGGGCACCATGGAGGACCTGGAGGCCCTGACCGATGCCTGCCACAAAAAGGGCATCAACGTCTGCATGGACTTCGTGATGAACCACACCAGCGAGGACCACGAGTGGGCCAAGCGCGCCCGGGCGGGCGACGGCGAGTACATGAGCCGGTATTTCTTCTATGCGGACCCGGCCATCCCCGCCGAGTACGAGAAAACCGTGCCCCAGGTGTTCCCCACCAGCGCGCCGGGCAACTTCACCTGGCTGCCCGAGTGCGGCCACTATGTGATGACCACCTTCTACCCCTATCAGTGGGACCTGAACTACCGCAACCCCCGGGTCTTCAACGAGATGATGTATAACTTCCTGTACCTGGCCAACCGGGGCATGGACGTCATCCGGATCGACGCGGTGCCCTATATCTGGAAAGAACTGGGCACCGACTGCCGCAACCTGCCCCGGGTCCACACCATCGTGCGGATGATGCGGATGATCGGCGAGATCGTCTGCCCCTCGGTGATCCTGCTGGGCGAGGTGGTCATGGAGCCGGTGAAGGTTGTGCCCTACTTCGGCACGGTGGATAAGCCCGAGTGCCATATGCTCTACAACGTCACCACCATGTGCACCACCTGGCACACGGTGGCCACCCAGGACACCCGCCTTCTGCGGATGCAGCTGGACAGCGTCAACAGCCTGCCCAAGGAATATGTGTTCCTGAACTATCTGCGCTGCCACGACGACATCGGCTGGGGCCTGGACTTCGCCACCCTGAAGGGCTGGGGCATGGAGGAAGTGCCCCACAAGCGGTACCTGAACGACTACTTCCTGGGCAACATCCCGGGCAGCACCAGCCGGGGCGCCCTCTACAACGACGACCCCACCTCGGGCGACGCCCGTTTCTGCGCCACCACCGCCAGCCTCTGCGGCATCGAGAAGGCGGGCTTTGAAGGGGACGCCGCTGCCATGGAGCGGGCGGTCCGGTTCGACCTGACCCTCCACGCCATGATGCTGATGCAGACCGGCATCCCCATGATTTACAGCGGCGACGAGATCGCCCAGGTGAACGATTACAGCTACCTCGACGACCCCAACAAGGCCGGGGACAGCCGCTACATCCACCGGGGCAAGTTCCGCTGGGACATCGCCGAGAACATCCACGACCTCTCCACCCCGGAGGGCCAGGTGTTCTGCGGCCTCAACGCCCTGAACGCCCTGCGGAAGACAAACCCCGCCTTCGGCACCACCGCCGACGTCTGGACCCTGGACACCGGGGACAACGGGCTTCTGGCCATCGGCCGGTACGCCGAGGGCCAGAAGGTGATCGGCGTCTTCAACTTCACCGGCGAGGAGAAGGCGGTCACCTTCCCCCATGACGGCGGGGTGTTCCACGACCTGCTCACCGACGAACCCCACACCCTGGAGGGGCTGACCATCCCCGCCTATGGATTCTACTACATGGAGCAGATGGTATGATGAAAAACGACGCGCGCTATGATATCGTGGCCCTGGGCGAGCTCTTGATCGACCTGGTCCAGTGCGGCCGCAGCACCCAGGATAACCCCCTCTTGGAGGCCAACCCCGGCGGCGCACCCTGCAACGTGCTGGCCCTGCTGGCCCGTCTGGGCCACCCGGCAGCCTTCATCGGCAAGGTGGGCCAGGACGGTTTCGGCAACCAGCTGGAAGCCGCCCTGCGGGAGGTGGGCATCGACCCCCGGGGCCTGCGGCGGGACAAAGCCGCCACCACCCTGGCGGTGGTCACCACCCAGCCCGACGGGGACCGGGCCTTCTCCTTCTACCGCACCCCCGGCGCGGATACCCTGCTCCGGGCCGACGAGCTGGATAAGGAGCTGCTCACCGGCTGCCGGATCTTCCACTACGGCACCCTGTCCATGACGGCAGACCCCTGCCGCACCGCCACCCGCACCGCCGTAGAGGCCGCCAAGGCGGCGGGGGCCCTGCTCTCCTTCGACCCGAACCTCCGGGAATCCCTCTGGGATGACCTGGAGGACGCCCGGGCCGCGGTGGCCTGGGGCCTCGAACACTGCGACATCCTGAAAATTTCGGACAACGAGCTGCAATGGTTCACCGGCAAGGAGGACTTTGACGAGGGGATGGCCCTTCTGCGGGCGAAATACCCCATCCCCCTGATCGTCCTCTCCCTGGGCAAAACCGGCAGCCGCGCCTATTGCGGTGAGGTCCGGGTGGAGATGCCCGGCTTCAAGATGGAAAACACCATCGAGACCACCGGCGCCGGGGATACCTTTATGGGCGGCATACTCCACGGGGTGCTGACCCGGGGCTGGCGGGGTTATACCGCCGAAGAACTGGCCGAGATGCTCCGCTTCGCCAATGCGGCGGCGGCCATCGTCACCACCCGCCGGGGCGCTTTGCGGGTGATGCCCACCCGGGAAGAGATCGACGCTCTGCTGGCCCGGGGCTAAGTTTCCGCTATTCTCTCAATCCCATCCCGTTGGTTCTCTCTTTCTCTCTTTCTCAACTCAAAACTCAAACAATTCCATCGGCAAAAAAGCCGCTGCAAGTGGGATGGCTTGCGGCGGCTTTTTTCCGTGTTTCGGGGCAATGCCCGCGGCTATGGGGCCCCCAGTAACCCGGGGGTCATGTTGGGTTTTACCGCCGGCCCAGTTCCATCCCGCAGCGGACGGCCCGGAGCAGCCGGCAGGCCGCGTCCAGATAGAGCTCCTCGCTGCGGGCCAGGGCCTCTTCCAGCGACATGGCCCCATTGATGGTGGTGGTCACGCTCCAAATGCCGTGGCGGTAGATCTCCTCGTAACCCGCCAGCAGGCCGCCCACCACGGCCACCGCCGGGACCCCCGCCCGTTTGCAGCGGTCCCCCACCCCGGCGGGAACCTTGCCAAAGGAGGACTGCCAATCCATCCGCCCCTCGCCGGTGATGACCAGGTCTGCGCCTTTCAGCTTTTCGTCGAAGCGGATCAAATCCAGCACCGTCTCGATGCCGGGCCTGCGCTCCGCGCGGAGGAACGCCATCAGCCCAAAGCCCAGCCCTCCGGCTGCCCCGGCTCCGGGCTGGGCGGAGGCGCAGACCCCCGTTGCCTGTTCCGTCAGGGCGGCATAGCGGCGCATCCCTTCTTCCAGCTGTTCCACTATGGCGGGGTCGGCCCCTTTCTGGGGGCCGAAGGTGTAGCTCGCGCCGCTGGGGCCCAACAGAGGATTGGTCACATCGCACATCACCGTAAAGGTGGTCTGGGCCGCCGCGGGGTGCAGCCCGCTTTGATCCACCCGCCGGACCCGGGCCAGATCCGCCCCGCAGCCCGGGAGGGGCTGGCCGTCCCCGTCCAGGAACTTCACCCCCAGGGCGGCCAGCGCCCCCATGCCGCCGTCGTTGGTGGCGCTGCCCCCCACCGCGATGGTGATATCCCGGATGCCCTGGTCCAGCGCGTCCCGGATCAGCTGGCCGGTCCCGTAGGTGGTGGCCTTCATGGGGTCCCGCTCTCCCGGTTTTACCAGGGGCAGGCCCGAGGCCTGGGCCATCTCGACGATGGCCCGCCCGCCGGGCAGCAGCCCGTAGGACGCCTGGACCGGCCGGCACATCGGCCCCCGGACCTCAATGGTGCGGATCCTGCCCTTTTGCTCGGCCACCACCGCATCCATAGTCCCTTCGCCGCCGTCCGCCACCAGCATCCCCTCGGTGTCCGCCCCCGGAAAAACCTGTTCCACCGCCTGTTCCAGCAGCTGGACGATCCGTTCCGAGGTCAAGGACCCTTTAAAGGAATCCGACGCAAACAAAATTTTCATCGCGGTTTTGCCTCCTTGCTCCCATCCGGGCGGCTTTCGCCCACATTCAGGGTTTCGTCTCTCTGCATTATAAAACATCCCCCCGGAAAAGGCAAAGCACCCTAAAAAAGCCCCCTGCCCATCGCCTCTCAGACCCACAGGAACCGCGGCTCCCCCAACCCGCCGCCCCAAAGACTCAGTTTAAAACCGCGACATGGGCGTAGTGGTTTCCACCATAGGTATCTCGCGGCCAAAACTCCGCGACACGGGCGTCACGGTTTCCACCATAGGTATCTCGCGGTTTAAAAAAAACGGCCCATTTCTGGGCCGGGGGATTCGTTATGCAGGGGGGACACCCCGCTCGCGGGGCGGAAGGTCGGGCAAGATTCCTTGCGGGGGTTCTTGATGGCCGCCTGGGTAGCTGCTCCGCCGGCAGGGAGCCTAAAATTTGATTCGCAGCCACGTCTGTTTTCACTTCACTAGGGTTTAAGAACTCCCTGATACCTTTCACCGAGGGCACACAGTTTCCCTTTTTGCCTTCCACCAGAAGGCTGGCCTGGGCATCGGTTCCGGGGCCCAGATGGAGATACCACTCAAAGTGGGTCTCGGACACCGGCGTCACCCGGTAGACGATCTGGTCCACCAGCTCCCGACTGACCCCCTTTCCTTTCAGGTGGACCAGCTCTTCCAATGCCTGCTGAATCCGGTCCAGGTCCATGGCCTCCCGGCACTCCACCGACTCAGCCTTTTTCTGTTCTTCCTCCAGGCGGCTTTTCTCGGCCTCCAGCTGGTCCCGCAGCTGCTGGTATTCCTCCTTTCCGATCTCCCCGTCCGCCCGCATGACGGTCAGGTTCCGCAGCCGGGTGTCGATCCGCTCCAGCTGGATCTTCCGCTCGCTGTTCCCCTGCTGATCTTTCCGGCTGCTCTCCCTGTAGTATTTTTTCAGCAGTTCCAGGGCGGTCTGGATGATCTGGTGCTTGTCCCCCAGCAGCTGCTCAAAAAGGGTATCGGCCATCATCTCCAGCTTCCAGTCCCCGTACATCCGAATCCCGCAGTAGCCCTCAGAGTCCAGGCCCATCTCCTCCCGCTTCTGCTTGGAGCCGTTGTTGATCCGGTTGTAGCACTGGTATCCGTAGGAGATGCTGCCGTCTTTCCGGACATGCCACTTGTCCCGGCGGCAGGCGTAGCCGCAGCTGCACCGCAGCTTGTTGACCCAGATGTCCTCCGAACTCCGGTTGCTGATGGTCACCTTGCCGTCCCGCAGGGCCACCGCCTTTCTCCGGTTGATTCGGATGCTCTGGGCCTTGTTCCAGATTTCTTTGGAGACAATGGCCGGGAAGTCCCCTTCGTGATATTGATAGGTGGAGGCATCCAGGTTCAACACCCGGTGCTGTTCCAGATAGTTGTTGCTCCGGGACTTGTTATAACACTTGGTACCGGTGTAGGTGGCATTTTTCAGCACCCGCACCACGCTGGATGCGCACCACTTCACCAGCCCCATGGCGCTCTTCCGGTGGCGGGCGTTCAGCTCGTTGGCAATCTGCTGGGAGCCTTTGCCCTGTAAGTACAGATCGAAGATCATCCGCACCGTCTCGGCCTGCTCCTCGTTGATTTGATAAGTATCTCCAACCCGGTCGTAGCCCAGAATATTGCCGTTGCCGTACAACACCCCTTTCTCCCGACTCACCTTCTGGCCCGCCCGCACCCGCTCAGAGGTCTTGCGGCTCTCCTCCTGGGCCAGGGTAGCCATCAGGGAGAGGCGAAGTTCGCCATCCCCGTCCATGGTCCAGATGTTGTCCTCGATGAAGTAGACTTCCACCCCGATGCCTTTCAGCTCCCGGGTGATGACCAGGGTGTCCACCACGTTCCGGGCGAACCGGCAGACCTCACGGGTTACAATCAGATCAAATTTGCCCTGCCGGGCGTCGTCAATCATCCGCAGAAAGGAGGGCCTTTTCTTGGCCTGGGTACCGGTAATGCCCTCGTCTATATACCGGTCCTGAATCTCCCAATTGGGATGATACCGCGCCTGATCGTCATACCACTGCATCTGGTTTTCCAGGGCAGCAATCTGCGCCTCGTGCTCAGTGGATACCCGGCCATAGACGGCCACCTTCCGCTTCCGGTTCCGGTCCAGCTGGGTGTAGTCCGTCAGCTTAAAGCGATAGTTGTAATCGTCCCGCATCATAATGCCGCCCTCCTTGTTTCTTAAATGCTGTGCCCCTTGGCAGGGGCTTTGCTTGTGTTG
>HHCFC01400__coassemble_1472_pt1 | contig 23550 bp, 24 predicted proteins | sample HHCFC01400__metabat2_high_PE_029 | metagenome-assembled genome bin HHCFC01400
TCAAGGCACATATTTATCTGCATACAGCAAGCGGCGATACTCCTGCTCTGGAATATCGCCGCTTTCGTTCTCATATATCAAAACTTGTCACATCAAGGCGCTTTCAAAAATGGTGTAGTGGTGGTGTAGTAAGCGCCCTTTTGCTCCGCAGAGCCATTGATTTTACTGGCTTTTTGGGGACTTTTCAAGATACTGCCGTGGCAGATAAATAAAATTTTGGTCATGGTATCCTCTCCCTTTAAATGTGCAGGTCTTTCCGGCAGAAGGCCGCCGCCCCCAGACCGTAAAGAGCCAGACCGCCCAGGCCCAGCAGGGCGGCCCCGGCCAGAGCGCCGCTCTCCCGGGCCACCAGCCCCTCGGGGTCGAAGAGGGTGAAGAAGGTGAAGTACTTGGCGTTTTCCACCTTGCCGCCCATATTGGCCAGCATCTGGATCACATACATCAGGATGGGCACCCCCGCCCCAAAGCCCACGCTGTATTTGGTGTCCGGCGCAAGGCAGGAGGCAGCAAAGCAGATTCCCCCGATCAGAAGATGGAGGCAGAGCAGCCCCCCGTTGAGGGTCAGCAGCTGGGCGGTATCCAGCTCACCGGGGAAATACCAGGCCCCGCAGACCAGCTCCAGAATGGTGCTGTACCCCACCAGAATCACGGTGCCTGTGAGCAGCACCAGCATCTGGGTCAGGGCGATGGTCCGCCGCTTCACCGGCGCCGCCACCAGGGAAACCATGGAGTGATCCTCCACATACTTTGCCACCAGGGCGTTGCCCCGCAGGATGCAGAACAGCATGGGGAAGATCAGCAGGATAAACCCGTAGAGGTACGAGCACATAAATCCGATGAGGGTGGTGGCCCCGGCGGTCATCCCCACCGCTGCCATCAGCTCGGGCATCAATTCCACATAGCTGTCCAGCAGGGCCGAGAGCTCCGGGTCGTACATACTGATGATGATGGAGACATACAGGGTCAAAACCGCCCCAAAGATCATCAGCAGCCGGACGCTGGCTTTCATCTCCCGCTTATAAAGTACACCGCTCATCATTCCCCACGCCCTCCGTAATAGTTCATGAAAATTTCCTCCAGGCTCTGGCGGGTGGCCACCGTGACCCGGCAGCCCTCCTGCTGGCCGTCGAAATCCTTGGCGAAGGCCGCGGCCTGCTGGACGCTGTCCAGGGTGACGGTATACCGCCGGATGTGCCGCTGGCGCAGCGCTTCCACCGAGTCCACCGCCGCCAGCCGCCCGGCCCGGATGATCCCGATCCGGTCGCAGGTGCGCTCCACCTCCTCGAACATATGGCTGGAGAGAAGGATGGTTTTCCCTTTCTGCTTTTCGGCCGCCACCAGCTCTACAAAGCGGCTCTGCATCAGGGGGTCCAGGCCGCTGGTGGGCTCGTCGAAAATCAGGATCTCCGGGTCGTGCATCATGGCGGCCACCAGGCCCAGCTTCTGCTTCATCCCTTTGCTCATTTTTTTGATTTTGCCGCTGGGGTCCAGCTCGAACCAGTCCAGCAGTTCTTTTTTCCGGCTGCTGGCCCCCAGTTTGCGGTAGCCCTCCATAAACTGGAGATACTCGGCGCCGGTCATATCCCCGAAAAAGCTGATCTCCCCCGGGACATAGCCCAGTCGGGCCTGGATTTTGTCGCTGTCCCGCCAGCAGTCCAGCCCATCAATCCGGCACTGGCCCTGCTGCGCTTTCAGAAAGCCCATCAGGTGGCGGATGGTGGTGGTTTTGCCTGCGCCGTTGGGCCCCAAAAAGCCGAAGGCCTCCCCCTTTTCCACCGAGAAAACCAGGTCAAACACCCCTTTGCCTCCCCCGTAGTCCCGGGTGAGGTGGTCTACACAGATCACGCTCATTGATATTCCTCCTTGTAAGTGCTCTTTTTCAGCAGCTGCGCCCAGGTGCGGAACTCCCGCCCCAGCTCCTCGGCGCAGATGGGCAGCCCCTGCATCTGCCGGTCATGGAGATAGCCGTCGGTCATCCAGGCCAGCATCCGGTAGATCTGGGCCGGGTCCACCCCGGGCTTGAACTTGGTCAAATCAATCCCCGAAAAGAATTTGCCGTAAATCTCGCCGGAAGCCTGGCTCAAAGACGCTTTCAGCTCGCCGGAAACCTCCTCCTTATCCGAGTAATAGGCCCGGATGCAGAACTCCATGATGTAGGGGTGTTTTTGCATCAGCTTGATTTTACCCGACGCCGCCCGGAGCAGCAGCTCGTAAAAGTCGGTGATTTGGAACAGCTCTTCGCTCACCACACACGCGGTCGCGGTCTCGATGGCGTATTCATACACCGAAAAATACAGTTCCTTTTTGTTCCGGAAATAGTAGAACAAAAGCCCTTTCGAAACTTCCGCCTTGGCCGCGATCAAATCGGTGGAGGCTTTTTTGTAGTCGTTCTGGGCGAAGACTTCCATGGCCGCGTTGAGGATCCGCAGCTGTTTTTCTTCCGGCAGTTCCCTGAACCGTGGGTTCATGCCGCACCTCCTTTTTAACCGGGTTTGACTGGCCCGGTCGGGTTTGTTTTTATGATACCGGATTGACTCAAATTTTCAAGGCCCCGCCCCCATTTTGGCACAGAAAAACCGGGCCCCGTTTCCAGGGCCCGGTTTTTCTGTTTCTGTGTGTGCAAATAACTGCCCCAGGGGCAGAGGGGAATATCAAAATCTCTTATTCCGCAGCCTCAGCGATGGCGTTGGCAGCGTTGCGGCCGGCGATCTTGCCGAAGCAGACCGACTGAGAGTAGCCGCCGGACTGGTAGGTCACCTCGCCCGCGCCGTACAGGTCGGTGACGACGGAGCCGTCCTCATACAGAGCCTGTGCGTACTCGTTGCAGGCCAGGCCGCCTTTGGTCATGTGGTTTGCGGTCTGGACCTGGACAGCGTAGAACTTGCCGGTGTCGATGGTGTTCTTGGGGGTGGTGCCGAACTCGTCGGCGGTGCCGTTGAAGGCGGCGTTGTAGGTGTCGATGGAAGCCTGCAGCGCCTCGGCGGGCACGCCCATCTGCTCGGCCAGAGCCTCGATGGAGTCAGCCTCCAGCCAGTAGCCGGCCTTGGTCTGCTTGCGCAGGCGGCCGTCGGTCTCCAGGCCCTTGGAGTCAATTACCATCCAGGCGGTGTCCTCGGCCAGGATCTTGGTGCCCAGCTCGAGGCCGGCGGTGCTCACCTCGTTCAGGAAGCGCTCGCCGCTGCCGTTGACCAGCACGAAGGCCTGGCCGGAAGAGGTCAGGTCGCGGCGGGTCTTGAGGATGTAGGGGAAGGCGCGGACGGTGTCCATGTTCTGGAGCATCATGCCGTCCTCTTCAAAGACCTTGACGAAGTCGCCGGTGGTGCCCATCATGTTGGAGGTGGTCATCACCTCGTAGCCGGGGGCGTACTCAGCCAGCAGCTCAGGGTTGCTGCAGAAACCGCCGGTGGCAACGATGGTCTTTTTGGCCAGGATGTTGTAGCTCTCGTTGTGGTTGGTCTGGACGGCCACGCCGGCAACCCGGTCGCCGTCCCAGACAAAGTCCATGCCGGCGGTGCCGGTGCGGATATCCACGCCCAGCTCGTAGGCGGTCTTCTCCATGTTGTCCATGATGGTCTCGCCGGCGTAGGTGTCAGCGTCCACCATGTGGTTGCCCATGCCGTAGGTGTAGTTCAGCTCGGTGCCCATCTCACGCAGCCAGGCGTCGGTGGTGAACTCTTCCTCAGCCCAGACCTTGACCCGCTCGGGGGTGTCGCCATTGTTGGCGTAGTCGTTGATGAAGTCCTCAACGGTGTACTCGATGCCGGCCTCTTCCTGTGCCTTGGAGCCGAACAGATCGTAGAAGTTCATGTCCAGCTTGCCGTTGCCGCCCAGGATGTCCAGCTTTTCCACCACGATGACGTTCAGGTCGGGGTTGGTCTGCTTGGCCACCACAGCAGCTGCCAGACCAGCGGGGCCGCCGCCGATGACCACGATGTCACACTCGGCGTCCTCGAGGGTGGTGGCGGGGTACTCCACGCCGGAGTTGGTGGCGAAGGTAATCTTCGGAGCTTCCAGGCCGGCCTTGGCCATGGCGTCGGCCACCGCGGCCTTCACGCCGAAGCTGGAGAAGGTGGCGCCGGTAACCGAGTCAACCACGGGGGTGCCGGCGGCGACGATCCGCTCCTCCAGCACAGGGAACGCACGGCTGATGACAGCCGAGGTATCGTGGTTCTCGCCCAGCTCGATGTCGGTGATCTTGCCGGCGTCGAAGGTGACGGTGACGGTCAGCTCACGGTCATAGCTGGTGGCGGTGCCCTCAAAGCTGCCGCTGACGGCCTCTGCCGGGGCAGATGCCGCCGAGCTGGCGGTGCTGCTGGAAGCGCCGGAACCACCACAGGCTGCCAGAGACAGCAGCATGCTGGCGGAGAGCGTCAATGCCAGGACTTTGGACATTTTTCTCATGATGTTTCTCCTTTTTGTGTGTTGTCCTTCCTCTTTGGGTGTTTCCACCTCGTGGCATTATAACAGACGCACACACATTCCGCAAGGCAAATTTTAAAAAATCTTAAGATTTGCCTGATTTTGAAAATTTTTTGCTAATACTCGCCACAGCGCATCTTTTTGGGTGAGTTGTTTTTTATTGCGGACAGTTTCGGCAGAACGGGCCGGCCACCCCGGCTCAATAGCGCAGGACAAAATAGACCACATACACCCAGCTGAGCAGGCCATGAAAAATCGCCCAGCCCACCGAATGCCAGGTCGTGTAGCTGATGACCATGGCCAGGGCGCTGCCGAAGGTGATGCCCGATTTTACCGTCTTTTTGACTGTAATTTCTTCCATCCTCTTTGCTTACACCTCGAAATCCAGGCAGACCCGCTGGGCGGTATAGGGCCGCACCTTGCCGTCCGCCACCGCCACATGGAGCGGATGGGTGCTGTACCCCGCCAGGGCGGCGGCGTCCACAAAGGTGGAATCCAGCATCAGGTCGGCGTTGGAGCTGGGCAGACGGCCGGTCTGGACCCGGATCTCCAGAAGGCCCGGGATCTGCCCCGCCAGACCCTCCAGGCCGGCTTTGATCCCTGCTTTGACCGTCTCTTTTTCCTCCGCCGAAAGGCTGTCTTTCAGCGTCCAGAGAATGATATGTTTGACCATAAAAATCTACCTCCTTATTTTACCGGCCCGGGGGGCGCGGCTTCTGCCGCCATTATAGCACAGCCGCCCGCCGCCGAACAGCCGGGGGTCGGTTTCTGCCGGATTTTGCAGAAAATTTGGTTCCGGCGGCAAAGTGTGGTATACTTTTCCCGAGAAATATCCGCCGGCGGGCCCCCTCGCCGGATTGCAGGAAGGAAGGCAGCGATATGGCAATCACCATCCACATCTACTACACCGGCCAGGGCGGCAGCGCCCGGCAGTTTGCCCAGGAAATGACTTCCAGCGGCGTGGTCCAACGAATCCGCGCCGAGGACGGCAATCTGGGTTACCACTATTTCTTCCCCATGGAGGACCCCGAGACCGTCCTTTTGGTGGACAGCTGGGCCGACCAGGCCGCCATCGACCGGCACCACGCCTCCCCCATGATGGGCGAGATCGCCCGCCTGCGGGAAAAATACGACCTGCACATGAAGGTGGAGCGCTACCGCTCCGACGAGGAGGGCATCCCCGCCCAGGACCAGGCATTTATCAAAACCTGATTTTCTTTAACAGCAAAGCACCCCGGCCAGGGCGGCGCCAAACCCGCCCCCGCCGGGGTGCTTTCTATCCTCTTGATTTTTAATCTTTTGCCGGTTCGGCGGCGAAAATCTGCTCTTCCCGCTTTTGGGCCAGCGCATTGTAGTGCCGTTCCACAGCGTCCCGCCGGCTTTCCAGGCTTGCCAGCACTTCCTCCACCTGCTGGCGGGTCTGGGACACCTGTTTCTGAGAGTTTTCGATGTGGTCCATCACGGCCCAGTCGGCAAACAGGCCGTCGAAAAAGTAATCCGCAAACCGGAGAAAGCCGTCCAGCTTCACCTGCATTTCGGCGTCGATGGAAACATCGGTCAGCTCGGTTTTGAACCGCCGCAGTTCCACCTGGAGCTGTTCCACCATCTCCTGGGCCTGGTCCAGACGGTCGTGTTTGGCCAGATCGGCGATCAGGTCCCCGCCCATCATATCCCATATGGCCCAGTTCTCGGCACTGTTCAGCTGTTCCAGGATCCGGTCCGCCCAATCCTGGGCAGAATAACCGGCCTCGATGGCCTCTTGCAGCTCTTTGTGTTCCCGCTCGGCGGCGGCCATCTCTTCCTCCAGATGGGTGATCTCCCCTGCGGCGGGATCCCCCGCAGCCCGGAGGGCGGCGGCTTTTCCTTCCAGGGCCTGGCGGTAAGCGGCTTCGCAGCCGGACAGCCGGCGCAGCTCCGCCTCGTCCCGGGCCAGATCCCCCTCCACCGCCGAGAGCTCCCGGGCTGCCGCGTCATACTTGACCCGGGCCGCGTAGGCTTCGCGCCGTTCCTCATCCAGCTTTTCCTCCATTTTTCCGGTGAAGGCATAGAAGAACGCCGCCAGACTGCGGCCCTCCAGCCGGTCCACATCGGCCTGTTCCTCCTGCTGGGCGGCCTTGAGATCCTCGGCTTTCCGGGCCAGCTCCCGGCGCTGGGCCCGCAGCTGCTCCACCCGGATTTCCAGCTGGGCTTTCCGGGCCACCTGCTGCCGCAGGGCGGACAGCTCATCCTGCTTGTACATGGTTTTCCTCCTTGTTTTATGTCAATGGTTCTTCAGGACATCTCTTCCCAAAAGGGGCGGGGGACCTCGAAATGGCTGCGGTGGTACCGGATCAGCCCGTCCCGCTGCATCTTGGACAGCTCGCTGCAAAGGGCGCTGCGGTCCACCCCCAGATAATCCGCCAGCTGCTGGCGGCTGAAGGGCACTTCAAAACGGTATTCCCCCGCCGACCGCACACACTCGGAAAATAGGACATCAGCCGCCCCCGGATGGTCTTGGCCCGGGTGTGGAGAATCCGCCGGGAGAGCTCCAAACTCTTGTGGGCGCAGAGGCCCAGCAGACTGCACAAAAGTTTCGTGTGGCAGCCACAGGCCTGGGCGCAGGGGGACATCACCCGCTGGACGTTCAAAAAGAGGACCTCGGTTTCCTCGGCCGCCGAGACGCTGCTCTGGAGGGGCTGACCCGGGCAGCAGGCATAGGCCTCTGCAAAGACGGATCCCGGCCCCGCACTGCCCAGAATGCTGTTGTTGCCCCAGGCGTCGCTGCTGGAGATCAGCGCCCGGCCGGCCAGCACCAGCCCGATCCACTGGGTGGGCCGCCCCTCCGGCAGGATGGTCTCCCCTTTCTGGTAGTGTTTTTTGCGGGCGTCCAGACAGCCCAGCAGAGAGTCGATCTCCGCCCCGGTCATCCCCTGAAAGAGCTGTGTATCTGCCAGCTGCATCTTTTTCTCCTTTTGTTGTTAAAACAACAGACCTTTCTCTTTCACTATAGTATACTCAAGTCCAGAAGTCAACCGAAAAGGAGCAACCCCCATGATTCGTAAAATTATCCAGATCGACCGCGAAAAATGCAACGGCTGCGGCGCCTGCGCCCAGGCCTGCCACGAGGGAGCCATCGGAATGGTGGACGGCAAGGCCCAGCTGCTGCGGGACGACTACTGTGACGGCCTGGGCGACTGTCTGCCCGCCTGCCCCACCGGCGCCATCACCTTTGTGGAGCGGGAGGCTGCCGCCTACGACGAGCAGGCCGTGCTGGCCCATAAGCAGGCCAAAGAGGCTCACACCGGCTGCCCGGGGCACCAGATGCACCGGTTTGACCGCCCGGCCTCCCCCGCTCCCTGCGCTGCGCCCCAGGCCGTGCCCTCCCAGCTGGGGCAGTGGCCCTGCCAGATCAAGCTGGCCCCGGTGAACGCCCCCTATTTTGCAGGGGCAAAGCTCTTGGTGGCCGCCGACTGCACCGCCTATGCCTACGCCAATTTCCACCAGGAGTTTATGCGGGGCAAAATCACCCTCATCGGCTGCCCCAAGCTGGACGGGGTGGATTACAGCGAAAAGCTGACCCAAATCCTAATGCTCAACGACATCCAGAGCCTGACGGTGCTGCGGATGGAGGTGCCCTGCTGCGGCGGGCTGGAGCAGGCGGTCAAAACCGCCCTCCAAAAGAGCGGCAAGTTCATCCCCTGGCAGGTGGTGACCCTCTCCATCGACGGCCAGATCCTGGACAGATAAAAAAAGCCCCCGGTGATCTCACCGGGGGTTTTTCATTTAGGCCGAACGGCGGAGCAGTTTCTGATAGGTTAGGTCCATTCCCAATGCGCCCAGCGGGGCGGTGATGAGGATGGCCAGCACCGCCACCGAGAGGACGATGGGCCCGCAGGCCAGCCCCATGGCCAGAGGCACCGAGCCGATGGCCGCCTGCACCGTGGCTTTGGGCAGGTAGGCGATGATGCAGAAGAGCCGCTCTTTCCGGTCCAGCGGGGTGCCCAGCAGGCAGAGCAGCACCCCCACCGCCCGGAAGCAGAGAGCCAGCAGGATCATCAAAATCGCCGCCGGGCCGGCCTCCAGAGTGTAGCGGAGATCCACCGCGGCGCCCACCAGCACAAAGAGCACCACCTCGGCGGCGAGCCAGAGTTTGCCGAATTTTTCCGACAGACGCTTGGAGACAAACTCAATGCTCCGGATTTTAAGGGTGCAGGCCATGGCTACCACCGCCAGCAGACCCGACACCGAAACCCAGGGTTTGACCCAGGTTTCCACCGCCATCAAGAGGAAAGAGGCGCCCAGCAGGATGATCACCTTCATGCTGTTGCGGACACAGTGCTTGTGGGCGTAGGCCGTCTCAAAGAAGAGGGAGAGCACCCACCCGGCCGCCACCCCCAGGGCCACCCCCAGCAGGATGGAGACCGGAATCTGGACAAAATCCATGGGGTCGGCGTGGCCGCCCTGGGCCATGCCGGTAAAGGTGGAAAAGAGGACGATCACAAAAATATCGTCGCAGGAGGCCCCCGCCAGAATCATCTGGGGGATGCTCTTGTCGGTGCCGTGGCCCGACTCCATCAGCTGGACCATCCGGGGCACCACCACCGCCGGGGACACCGCCCCCAGCACAGCCCCCATCACCGCCGCTTCGATCCGGCTGACCCCCAGCAGGGCGGGCGCCAGCAAAAAGAAGGCCAAAATTTCACAGGAGGCCGGCAGGCAGGACATCAGCACCGCCGGCCGGCCCACCTTTTTCAGGTCGGCCAGGTCCAGGGAGAGCCCCGCTTTGATGAGAATGATAATCAGGGCCATCTGCCGCAGGTCGGCGGAGATGGAGAGGATGGAGGGGTCCAGCCAGTTTAAAACGCAGGGCCCCAGCAGGATGCCGGTGAAAAGCATCCCGATGATCCGGGGCAGGTGCAGCTGCTGGCAGATCGCCGCCGCGGCCAGCCCCACCAGAAAAATGAGCGCCAGAGATGTCAGCATAACAATAAATATCCTCCTTTGGACGCAAAAAGGCTGATGCCCCCTGCGACCGTAAAAATCACAGAAGTCATCAGCCTGTACAGCGGTTTAGGTTGCCCAAGGGAGAACTTCATTCCCTGCCGGTATTATAGCGGCTGCCGCCGGATTTGTAAAGGGGTTTTTGTCCCCCCTCAGCCCTCGATCAGCCCCAGATGGACGAAGGCTTTATACAGCCCGTCTTTGTCCACGTCGTCGGTGATGTAGTCGGCCATGGCCCGGATCTCCTCGCCGCCGCTGCCCATGGCCACGCCGTAGGCGCAGTATTCCAGCATGGGGATGTCGATCTTGGCGTCGCCAAAGGCAATGGTGTCCTCCTGTTTGGCGCCCAGATGGTTCAAAAGGACATCCACCGCGTGGGCTTTGGTGATCCCCTTGACCCCCATATCTCCGAACAGGGCGGTCTCCCCCGCGCCGCCCCAGGTGCCGTGCTGCAAATCGGGGAAGGCTGCCTGGGCGTCCAGGAAATCCTGGTAGCTGCTGAGGATGTAGCTGACCTTGTTCAGGTCGTCCCGGTAGAGCTCGCCCCCGAAAATCATCTCGGGGAAAGCATCCCGCACCGTCATCTTCTCCGCCCCGGGGCGGCCCTTGCGGCGGGTGTACTCCTGCATGGTCTCCACCCCGGCCGTCTCAAAGTGTTCGCTGGCAAAGAGGCCGTTGTTGCTCTCGAGATAAAACTCCAGTTTTCGGCTGTGGAGCCAGTCCACGATCCGCCGGGCCTGGTCGGGGGTAATCAGCTGGTGCATCACCACCTGGCCGTTGTCCTCCACATAGCTGCCGTTGCCGCCGATCATGCCGTCCAGCCCGATGTCCCAGATGTTCTGGTAGACCTCCGCCCGGCTGCGGCCGGTGCAGATATACACCTTGTGGCCCGCCGCCCGGGCCTTCCGGATGGCCTCCACCGCCGAAACGGGCAGGTTGCCCTCGTAGTCCACCAGGGTACCGTCCACGTCGATAAACAGAACCTTGCTCATGGGGGTTTCCTCTCTTTCTCTTACCTCTTTTTTTATAAAAAGGGCTCTTTTGGGCTCATTGTATCACAGCCGCCCCCCGCAGGCAAGGCCGCACTGGGGGCTGTTTGGGGCACAGTTTTGCCCCCCGGGCGAAAAAAGCCGTCCAAAGGGCTTGATTTTATCCGCCGCTGTGGGTAATATGGAACCAACGCTTTCACGCAGTAAAGCACCATGAGGGAAGGAAGTAGATTACCATGAATACAATCGGTTTTATCGGATGCGGCAACATGGGCAGCGCCATCGCCCGGGCGGTCTGCAAGACCCTGCCGCCGGAGCAGGTGCTGCTGGCCAACCGCACCCCCGCCAAGGCCGAAGCCCTGGCCAAAGAGCTGGGCTGCCCCACCGCTGACAACGAGGCCGTGGCGGCCCGGTGCAGCTGGATCGTGCTGGCCGTCAAACCCCAGATGATGGCCGGCGTGCTGGAGGCCCTGCGCCCGGTGCTGGCCGCCCGTCAGGACCGGTTCATCCTCTGCACCCTGGCGGCGGGGCTGACCATGGCCCGCATCCAGGAGATGGCGGGCGGGGAACATCCTGTCGTCCGCTTTATGCCCAATACCCCCTCGGCCCGGGGCGCGGGGATGATTCAGTACTGCTCCACCGGCGTCAGCCCCGAGGAGGAGAACGAGTTCTGCCGGATGCTGAGCCAGGCGGGCCGTCTGGACGCCCTGCCCGAGAATCTGATCGACGCCGCCAGCTGTGTCTCCGGCTGCGGCCCCGCCTGGGCGTACCAGTTCATCGAGGCGTTGGCGGACGGCGGGGTGGCCTGCGGGCTGCCCCGGGCCAAGGCCCAGCAATACGCCGCCCAGATGCTGTTGGGCAGCGCAGTGATGGTGCTGGAGAGCGGCCAGCACCCCGGCGAGCTGAAAGACGCAGTGTGCAGCCCCGGCGGCAGCACCATCCAGGGAGTGCGCACCCTGGAAGAGCGGGGCTTCCGGGGGGTGGTGACCGATGCGGTCATCGCCGCCTTTGACAAGACCAAAGAGATGGGGAAAGGCTAAGTTATGCGGATTGTTGTAAAAGTAGGCACCTCTACCCTCACCCACCCCACCGGGCGGCTGAACATCCGCCACACCGAGGACCTGGTGAAGGTCCTGAGCGATCTGAAAAACGCCGGGCACGAGGTGATTCTGGTCTCCTCCGGCGCCATCGGGATGGGTGTGGGCAAACTCTCCCTCCCTGCCCGGCCCAAGGATATGCCTTCCAAGCAGGCCTGCGCCGCCGTGGGCCAGTGCGAGCTAATGTACACCTACGACCGGCTGTTCACCGAATACAATCATACCGTGGCCCAGATCCTGCTGACGGCGGTGGACGTGGAACACGCCGACCGGCGGAAGAACTTCGAGGCCACCCTCTACCGTCTGCTGGAACTGGGGGCCCTGCCCATCATCAACGAGAACGACACCATCTCCACCGCCGAGATCCGTTCCATCGGCGACAACGACACCCTGGCGGCCATCGTGGCCTGCTGCGCCCGGGCGGATCTGCTGGTCCTCCTGAGCGACATCGAGGGGCTGTACACCGCCAACCCCCACACCCATCCCGACGCCCAGCTGATCCCCCTGGTGGAGGAGATCACCCCCGAGATCCTGGCTCTGGCCGAGGGGGCGGGCTCGGCCCTGGGCACCGGCGGCATGCAGACCAAGCTGCGGGCCGCCCAGATGGTCACCGCCGACGGGGTGGACATGGTCATCGCCAACGGTTCAAAGCCCGACATCCTCTATCAAATCGCGGCGGGCGAACCGGCGGGCACCCGTTTTGTGGCCCGCCGGGCCGACGCCCAATAAACCAAACCAAGGAGGCAGAGTCTATGACGACACAGGAAATCCTCGCCGCCGCCCGCAGCGCCAAATCTGCGCTGGCACTGGCGGACACCGACACCCGCAACCGCGCCCTGCTGGGGATGGCCCAGGCCCTTTGCACCCCCGAAAACCAGCAGGCCATTCTGGCGGCCAATGCCGCCGACCTGGAAGCCGCCCGGGGCCACATCTCGGAGGTCATGCTGGACCGGCTGGCCCTCAGCTCCGCCCGGCTGCAAGGGATGGCCGACGGCATTCGGGACGTGGCGGCTCTGCCTGACCCGGTGGGGGCGGTGCTCCGCCGGGTGGAGCGGCCCAATGGCCTGGTGATCGAAAAGACCGCCGTGCCCATGGGCGTTGTGGCCATCATCTACGAGAGCCGCCCCAACGTCACCAGCGACGCCGCCGCCCTGGCCCTCAAGAGCGGCAACGCCTGCATCCTCCGCTGCGGCAAGGAAGCCTGGCGGAGCAGCAGCGCCATCGTTTCCGCCCTGCGCCAGGGGGTCCGGGCCGCTGGTCTGCCCGATACCGCCGTCTGCCTCATCGAGGACACCACCCACGCCTCCGCCAACCAGCTGATGACCGCCGTGGGCTATGTAGATCTGTTGATCCCCCGGGGCGGCGCGGGCCTGATCCGGGCCTGTGTGGAGAACGCCAAGGTCCCCTGCATCCAGACCGGCACCGGCATCTGCCACATCTATGTGGACGACACCGCCGACCTGGGCCAGGCCCTGGACATCATCGAGAACGCCAAGGCCAGCCGCCCCAGCGTCTGCAACGCCGAGGAGGTCTGCCTGGTTCACAGTGCCGTCGCGGCCGAGTTTTTGCCCCAGCTGGCCCAGCGGCTGGGCCCCGACCGGGCCGCCAAGGGGCTGCACCCGGTGGAGCTGCGGCTGGACGAGCGGGCCGCCCAAATTATCCCCGGCGCCCCGGCGGGCCCGGCGGATTTTGACACCGAATTTTTGGACTACATCCTGGCCGTGAAAGTCGTGGACAGCGTGGAAGAGGCCATCGGCCACATCGCCGAGCACTCCACCGGCCACAGCGAGGCCATCCTGACCCGGACCGACGCCCACGCGGCCCTCTTTACGGCGGCGGTGGACAGCGCAGCGGTCTACGTCAACTGTTCCACCCGGTTCACCGACGGCGGCGAGTTCGGTCTCGGGTGCGAGATGGGCATCTCCACCCAGAAGCTCCACGCCCGGGGGCCCATGGGTCTGGCGGAACTGTGCAGCTACAAGTACATCATCCACGGCAGCGGCCAGATCCGCTGAAGCGTTTTACCCTGAAACAAAAAGCCGGCGCCCCAGAGGAAAATCCTCCGGGGCGCCGGTTTCTGTTATGTCATTTCAATCGGGGCTTTTCTGCGGGGGAAGCCGGATTACTCCAGGCCGCCCATCTGCTTGATTGCCTTGATGGCGAAGGTCATGGTACGGCCCATAGCCACACCTGCCATCAGGCAGGGATAGTTGTTGGCAAAGAAGCTGCCGGACATATCGCCGGTGATGTACAGGCCCTCCATGGGCTGGTTGTTGGTATCCAGAGCCTGGCACTTGTCGTTGATGGCGATGCCCTGCTCGGTGGTCAGCAGAGAGGCGCCCAGCCAGCAGCCGTAGAAGGGAGCGGTCTTGATGGCGCTCAGGCGGTATGCGGGCTTGCCGAAGTCCTCATCGTTCTGGGCATCGTACAGCTCGTTATAGCGCTCGACGGTGGCCAGGAAGTTCTCCTTGGCCTCGCCGGTGAAGCCCAGCTTGTCGGCCAGCTCCTCCAGGGTGTCGGCCTTGAAGAAGCAGCCCAGCTCCTCGGCCTCCTCCATCTTGGGCAGGACATAGGCCTCACCACCGTTGCGGGTCTGAGCCGAGCAGCCGATGGTGTGGAAACGCTTCACATCCTCTTCCCAGTTGGCGTCATGGATCTGTGCATAGACGCGGCCCGGCTGGTGAGCGGCTGCGTAGACGATGTCGTTGTAGGGGCAGCTCTCGTTGGCGAAACGCTCGCCGTTGCGGTTGACCTTCAGGAAAGGCTGGGTGCCGGGGTTGTACTGACGGATCTGGCCAGGGAACGCCTTGCCGCCGAAGGCATTGGAGCTCTCAACATAACCTGCATCCTGTCCCGGAGGCACAATGCCGCGGTCGAACAGCATGGGCGCAGACTCCTTGTCCAGGTTGGCGCCGGCCCAGACAGCGGCGCGGATGCCGTAGCCCTTGTCTGCGGGAGAGTAAGAGCAGGCAGTGGTGACGCTGGTGCCCAGGGGATCCAGCTGCTCCATCATGTAGGGGTTGCCGGGGTAGCCGCCGCAGGCCAGCAGAACGCCCTTGGAAGCATTGATCCGGATGAAGTGATCGTCAGAAGTGCTCTGAGCGATGACACCGGTGATCCGGCCGTTCTCATCCTTCTCCAGCTTAGCCAGAGCGGTGTTGAAGTCGATGGAGTAACCCCGCTTCTCGATATAATCCTGGAAGGCCTGGTTGCGCTGCATGCCGGAAGCAGTCTCCGAAGCCATATAGTTGTGCTCCTGCACGGGGTAGAGGTAGTCGGTGTTGTGCTCTGCATTTTCGGCGGGCCATGCAGCCTCTGCGCCGGAGGTGAACTCACAGCTCCAGCCGTACTCGCCCTCCAGAATACCGGAAACAAAATCGTGCATGGCGGCAGACTCGTTGATCCAGGTCTTGACAACGCGCTGGTCGCACTTGCCGGAAGCGTAGCGGGAAATCTCGCTCAGCAGCTTGGCCCGGTCCATGGGCTCTGCGCCGGCTGCCTTTGCGGCAGAGGTATCAATCGCGCCGTACCAGTGACGGGTGTCCTGGACCACGCTGTTCTGCTCGATGATCCGGAAGTTCAGGCCGTTCTGGGCAGCGTAGGCGGCAGCGCACATACCGCCGTTGCCGGCGCCGACGATCAGGATATCGGTGTCCCAGGTCTCGGTGATGGCTTCCTCGTCGATGTCGGGCTCGGTGCCCAGCCAGTCGTTCTCGTCGCCGGTGGGCAGCTGGATGACCTCGACGTTGGCGATGCCCTTGGCCTGGTTGATGCACTTCTGGGCAGCCTTGATGACGCCCTCGGAGGTGATGGTAGCGCCGGAAACAACGTCGATCTCGGCACCCTGGGCCTCCATCAGAGCGTTCTTCAGGTCCTCGGCCGCAGCGCCGCCGATGGAAGCGGTCTCGCCGGAGACATCCAGGACAACGTCCGTGATGGCGGTGTCGCTGAAGGTCATGGTCACCTTGACGTCGCCGTTGATGCCGGCGGCAGTGGCCTCATAGGTGCCGGGGATATAGGTAGCGCCTGCGGCCAGAGAGCCTGCGGAGCTGGCGCTGGAAGATGCGGCCGCAGAGGAGCTGGCCGAGTTGCAGGCAGCCAGAGCGCCGGCGGTCACGCTGCCCATGGCAGCGGCAGCCGCAATCTTGAGAAAGCTTTTACGAGAAATCTTTTTCATGCTTGTCTGATCCTTTCTTTTTGTGTGATCGGTGTTTCGGCAAATTTTGCCCAAAAACAGCGCAGCACGCCGTCCTCGCAGCGCCCCGCGCCCTCATCTGTTATTAATATATCATACTTTCACGGGGCCATGTTTTAAGTTTTGTTAAGTTTTAAACTTTTTCCTCCGAGGGCAAAAAACGCCGTACAGCGCAGTTTGTCCCAGAGGGGCCGCGCAGTACGGCGTTAAGCTATTCCTGTTAAGAGCGGGGAGATTTTGGGTTTTTGGCGGCGGGTTCGGGGCGGCGGCCCTCGGGTTCAAAGATATAGCCTTTGCCCCAGACATTCCGCAGGTAGACCGGGCGGGAGGGGTCGGGCTCGATCTTCCGCCGCAGGTTGTGGATATGGACCTGGACGGTGCGCACATCCCCCAGGCTGTCCTTGCCCCAGATCTTTTTATACAGCTCGTTGGCGGTGAAGAAGGCCCGGGGGTGGCGGATGAAAAGAGCCAGAATCCGATATTCCATATCCGCCAGGTGGGCGGAACCGCCCTCCAGAATCACGTTGTGGCTGTCTGCATCCAGGGTAAAGGCCGCGCAGCGGTAGCCCTGGAGGCTGGGCTCGGCGGAATCCATCTTCACCCGGCGGACGTTGGCCATGATCCGGGCCAGCAGGATTTTATGGTCATAAGGTTTGGACAGGAAATCGTCGCCCCCCAGATCCAGGGCGCGGACGATGGTATCGGTGTCGTCCAGGCAGGAGGTGAAAATGATCGGGCAGTGGAACCAGCCCCGCAGCCGCTGGCAGAGGTCCACTCCGTTGATGTCCGGCAGAAGGATGTCCAGCAGGATCACATCGAATTTCTCCCCCACCCGTGCCAGAGCGTCCTCCCCCGTGGCGGCGCAGACCACCTGGAAATCGGTCTGTGTCTCCAAAAAGCGGCGGGTGGTCTCCCGGATGACCGGGTCATCCTCCACCATCAAAACGCGGATCACGATTTTCATCTCCCCTTTTGCGGTTGTCTTTGTTATACTAAGTAAAAGTATACTCTATTTTGCTCTCCCGCACAATACAGGAACCAAAACCCTCACATTTTGCCGCTGCGGGCCAGGAGGTAACCGCTATGCCATCCAAAAAAATCCCCCTCATCCTTTTTTCCACCCTGCTTACGCTGTCCCTGGCCCTGGCGGGGATCTTTCTCAACGCCCGGGAGCCGGTGATGAAAAACGGCGGAACCCTGAGCCCCGCCGACGCCGCCGCGGGCACCACCCTGGTGGGCTGGGAGCAGACCGCCCCCAATCAGTGGAGTTTTGCCTTCACGCCCGACCCGGAGCTGGAGACGCTGGTCCTCTGCATGAACTACCAGGGACGGCTGCTGGAAGGCGGAACCGAAACCGAACAGAAAGGCCTGTATCACCTGCGCTGTACCGGGGATCCCGTCCACCTAATCCTTCAATGTGAGACAATCCACGTGATCTGGGTCAGCACCCCCGCCCAGTCCGCCGCCAACGAGGAACTGCGTCAGCTGTTCCAGCTGCTGGCCATCGCCTGTTTTGGGATGACCTTCGTTTTCGTGCTGGCCCTTTTTTACTACAAACACCAGCGGGAACTGGGGTACTTCCTCTTTTACCTGGCGGTGATGCTGGTCTGGAGCGTGCTCATCTACCGGTTCCCCGCCGAGGACGGCGAGCTCTTTCGCCTTCTCTCGATGCTCTGTTTCTCCTTTATGCTGCTGGCGGCCATCTGGCTCTCTTCGGCCCTGCTGGGTCTGCCCCTGGCGGCGCCCCAGGGGCGGGTCGGCGCCACCGTCCTGGCCATTTCATTCGGGCTGCTCAGCCTCTCCCCCGTCCCCTTCATCCGGGTAGGGACCCTGATCGCCGGAATGCTCTATTGCCAGCTGTTCCTTCTCCGGGCCTACTGGAAAGAGTTGGAAGGCGCCTCCCAGCTGCTGCTGGGCTGTGCCGTCACCACCGGGCTCCGGGTCTGGGTGGTTCTGCCCAGTCTCCGCCTGCCCTTTTTCCTGGAATCTCTGGATTTTTACATCCTCCGCTGCTCCCGCATTTACGACCTGCCCTTTGCTCTGGGATGTATGATCTTTGTCTGCCGCCGGTTCGCCCAGCAGTTTGACCGCACCGAACAGCTGGCCCGGGAGCTGGACCGCCGGGTGGCCCAGCGCACCCAGGCTCTCGCCGAGCAGGTGGAAGCCCGGGAAAGCATGATGCTGAACATCTTCCACGACCTGCGCAGCCCCCTCTTTGCGGTGAGCAACGGGCTGGACACCCTGACCACCGCCCCGGACCTTCTGCCGGATCTGCTGCCCGCCCTGCGGGAGCGGATGGGCTTTCTCCGCCGGCTCACCGAAGACCTGTTTCTGGCGGCCAAACTGGAACAAAAACAGGTGATGCTCAACGAGGACCAGGTGATGCTCAACGAGCAGACTGCCCTGGTCTGCGGGGCCTGCCAGGCCGAGGCCAATAAAAAAGGGGTCACCCTCCGGGCCGACACCACCCAGCCCCTGCTGGTCTGGGGCGATGCGGTGCGTTTGCAGCAGGTGGTGCAAAACCTGGTGACCAACGCCATCTACTACACCCCCGCCGGGGGCCAGGTGGAAGTGATCTGCCGGGCCGGAGAGGGCGAGGCCCTGGTCTCGGTGCGGGACACTGGCTGCGGCATTCCCCCCGAGGAACAGGCGGCGGTGTTCCAGCGTTATTTCCGCACCACCAACGGACGCAAGCACGAATCCACCGGCCTGGGGCTGACCATCGCCCAGGAGCTGGCCCACCTGCACCAGGGGGAGATCCTGCTGGAAAGCGAGGTAGGCAAGGGCAGCTGCTTCACCCTGCGGCTGCCGCTGCTGGAGCTGGACGAGGAAGCCGACGAATAATTCCACTACCCCGGGGCTGCGGCCCTGGGGTTTTTTGTTTGAGGGCGGGGCTTGATTTTTAAAGCCTTCTCCGCTATAATCCGGATGGTACGATTTCGTACCAAAAAGGAGGGTATTATGAGCACACAAAGTTCTGGAAGTTTAAAACGGTTAAACTACCTGTTGGGAGAGATCGACGGGACCTACCATGAGGTGGCCCGCAAGCTGGGGGTATCGGACAGCGTCTCCAAGATCCTGTATACCATCTGCGACACCGACAGCGGCGATCGCTGCCCGCTCCATGAGATCTGCCGCCAAACCGGCCTGAGCAAACAGACGGTGAACTCGGCCCTGCGGGGGCTGGAACGGGAGGGGGTTATCTATCTGCGGGCGGTGGACGGCAAGGCCAAGGAGGTCTGTCTGACCGAACCCGGCAAAGCCTTTGCCGAAAAAACCGCCCGCCAGGTCATCCAGATCGAGAACGACATTCTCGAAGACTGGACCCCCGAGGAGCTGGAAATTTATCTCAAACTCACCGAGCGGTATCTGGCCCAGCTGGCCCAAAAGGCCGAGCAGCTGCCCCAGCGCCCGGGCCTCAACACCCCTTAAACCATCAACCGGCGGCCCGGTCTGCCGCCATCCGCTATGGAGGAAGCTATGATTCAATTATCCGACCATTTCGACTATAAACGTCTGCTGCGTTATACCCTGCCGTCCATTATAATGCTGGTATTCACCTCGATTTATGGCGTGGTGGACGGCTTCTTTGTCTCCAACTATGTGGGCAAAACCCCCTTTGCCGCCGTCAACTTTATTATGCCCGTCCTGATGATTCTGGGCGCCATCGGCTTTATGTTCGGCACCGGCGGCGGCGCCCTCATCGCCAAAACCCTGGGCGAGGGGGACCAGAAAAAAGCCAACGAGATTTTTTCCATGCTGGTGGCGGTCTCCCTGGCCAGCGGTTTCCTGCTGGCAGTGCTGGGGCAGCTGCTCCTCCGGTCCCTGGCCGCTCTGCTGGGCGCCGAGGGGCAGATGCTGGAAAACAGCGTCGCCTACGGCCGGGTGATCCTGCTGGCCTTGCCCGCCTTCATCCTGCAATACGAGTTTCAGTGCCTCTTTGCCACCGCCCAGAAGCCCAAACTGGGCCTCTACGTCACGGTAGCCGCAGGCCTCACCAACGCCGTTCTGGACGCTCTGTTCGTGGCGGTCTTTTCCTGGGGGCTGGCAGGGGCTGCGGCGGCTACCGCCATGAGCCAGTGTGTGGGCGGTATCCTGCCCCTGGTCTACTTCGGCCGGCCCAACACCAGCCTGCTCCGGCTCTCCCGGCCGGTGTTCGACGGCAAAGCCCTGCTGCGGACCTGTACCAACGGCTCCTCGGAACTGATGTCCAATATTTCCATGTCCATCGTCAGTATGCTATACAACATCCAGCTGTTGGCCTACGCCGGAGAAAACGGGATCGCCGCCTATGGGGTGCTGATGTATGTAAACTTCATCTTCCAGGCGGTGTTCCTGGGGTACTCGGTGGGCGTGGCCCCGGTCATCAGCTACCACGCGGGAGCGGGCAACTACAAGGAACTGAACAACCTATTAAAGAAGAGTCTTTGTCTCATCGCCTGCCTGTCGTTGGTCATGTTCGGGGCGGCGGAACTCTTCGCAAAGCCCCTCTCCACCCTCTTTGTAGGCTACGACCCGGAACTGTTGGAAATCACCCTGCGGGCCTTCTTCCTCTATTCCTTCTCCTTCCTCTTCTTCGGGTTTGCGGTGTTCGGGTCCTCTTTCTTCACCGCCCTGAACGACGGGCTGGTCTCGGCCATCATCTCCTTTTTGCGCACCCTGCTGTTTCAGGTGGCGGCGGTGCTCACCTTCCCCCTGATCTGGGGGCTGGACGGCATCTGGCTCTCCATCGTGGCGGCGGAGATGATGGCGGTGGTGGTCAGCGTCTTCTTCCTTTTCCTCAAACGACACGCCTACCACTATTTCTAAACCAAAAGTTAAAGCGCGCCCCCTGTGAGAGCAGAGGGCGCGCTTCTTTTTGTGATGCACCCCGGCAAAAAGGGCGCAAAAAAACTGGAGCCCAGTTTCCTGAGCTCCAGACAAATTGCTTTGTTTTCGGATTAAATCAGCAGGGGGATCAAATTACTTGATCTCGACCTTAGCGCCGACTTCCTCCAGCTTCTTCTTGATGTCCTCAGCGTCAGCCTTGGAAGCCTTCTCCTTGACAGCCTTGGGAGCGCCGTCAACGATAGCCTTGGCCTCCTTCAGGCCCAGACCGGTGATCTCCTTAACAACCTTGATGACCTGCATCTTGGTAGCGCCAGCCTCAGCCAGGATGACGTCGAACTCGGTCTTCTCCTCCTCCTCAGCAGCGGGAGCAGCGCCGCCAGCGACGGGAGCAGCAGCAACAGCGGAAACGCCGAACTCTTCGCAGTAAGCGTCGATCAGCTCCTTCAGCTCCAGGACGGACAGGCCCTTAACGGACTCGATGATGGCAGTAATCTTCTCAGAAGCCATGGTAATAACCCTCCAATATCAGTTATTTTTGTGTGGGATGAATTTCGTTTTGTGTTAAGAGTCACACTGCAATCAAGCAGCGGGCTCCTCCTGCTTGTCGACAAAAGCCTGCATAGCAACGGCCAGACCAGACAGGGTGCTGGTGAGGGCGCCTGCAAACATGGACAGCATGCCTTCGCGGCCGGGCAGCTTGGCGATGGCGTTGGTCTCAGCAGCGCTCAGGACCTTGCCCTCCAGGAAGCCGCCTTTGACGACGAACTTCTTGGACTTGTCGCCGTCCTGGTACTTGCACAGGATACGGGCGGCAGCCATGGGATCCTCAGCGTGAGCGAATGCGACAGCGGTGTCGCCGGTGAAGTTCTCGGTCAGGCCCTCGACGGAGGTACCCTTGACAGCCAGACGCAGCATGGTGTTCTTCACAACCATATACTCGACGCCTGCCTCACGCAGCTCCTTACGCAGCTTGGTGTCATTCTCGACGTTGATACCGCCGTAAGCAACCACACAGCCGGAAACCGCATTGTCAAACTTAGCCTTCAGATCAGCGACATACGCCTGCTTTTCAGAAAGAATCTTTGCACTGGGCATTTCGGTTTCACCTCGTTTCAAAACATCTCTATCAAAAGCCGGAGCAGCAAAAAAGCCTCTCTCCCGCGCACTGAGACCGAGAGAGAGGCATAAAACAACTTTACGCGTTTCTCGGCAGGCGGATCAACTTTACACTGGACTCCAGCGCCTGCTGTCTTAAAAACAGCAATGATATTTTACCGCAGAAACGCGGGTTTGTCAAGTAGTTTTTCTGATTTTTTTGCTAAAATCAGACGCCGTACTTCAGGGTGTTCAGGCGGATGCCAGGGCCCATGGTGGTGGCGATGGTTGCGCTCTTGAAGTAGGTGCCCTTAGCGGCGGCGGGCTTCGCCTTAGCGATAGCCTCCATGACGGTGTCCAGGTTGGTGAACAGCTTCTCAGCGCCGAAGGAAGCCTTGCCCACGGGCACATGGATGATGTTCTGCTTGTCCAGACGGTACTCGATCTTACCAGCCTTGGCCTCCTTGACAGCCTTGGCCAGGTCGGGGGTCACGGTGCCAGCCTTGGGGTTGGGCATCAGGCCGCGAGGTCCGAGGATCTTACCGAGGCGGCCGACCTTGCCCATCATGTCGGGGGTGGTAACGACAACGTCGAAATCCATGAAGCCGCCGGCGATGCGGGTGATCAGCTCGTCGTCGCCCACGATATCAGCGCCGGCTGCCTCTGCAGCAGAAGCAGCGGGGCCCTTGGCGATGGCGCAGACGCGGACGGTCTTGCCGGTGCCGTTGGGCAGGACGACGGCGCCGCGGACCTGCTGGTCAGCGTGACGGCCGTCAACGCCCAGGCGGACGTGCAGCTCAACGGTCTCGTCGAACTTGGCGGAAGCGATCTTGCAAGCCAGCTCCAGCGCCTCGTTCACATCGTACACTTTGGTAGAATCGACCTGCTTGGCAGCGTCGACATAATGCTTGCCGTGTTTCATTCGTATATCCTCCTATGTGGTCTTGCGGGCGGTTACGCCCTCCCACTGTTTGTGTCTCAGCCTTCGACGGTGACGCCCATGCTGCGGCAGGTGCCACGGATCATGCTGCACGCAGCCTCGAGAGAAGCAGCGTTCAGGTCGGGCATCTTGGTCTTTGCGATCTCCTCAACCTGTGCGGCGGTCAGAGAACCAACCTTGTCCTTGTTGGGCTTGCCGGAAGCAGTGGTGAGGCCGGCAGCCTTCTTGATCAGGACAGCAGCCGGGGGAGTCTTGGTGATGAAGCTGAAGGAGCGGTCGGCGTAAACGGTGATGACGACGGGGATGACATAACCCATCTGGTTCTTGGTACGCTCGTTGAACTCCTTGGTGAACGCCATGATGTTGACGCCCTTCTGGCCCAGAGCGGGACCAACAGGAGGAGCCGGAGTCGCCTTGCCGGCCTCGATTTGCAGCTTAATGTAGCCAGTTACTTTCTGTGCCATGATAAATGCACCTCCAAAAATCTGTGGTGAGTTGCGGCCCGCTGTCTGCGAGCCTCCCACGAGCATGTCCGAAAACACGCTCTATAAGAACCGCATGCGGTCTTACCTTGATAAACTACCTGCCGCGCGTTACGGCAGCTCAACCTGCGCGATATCCACCTCGGCGGGGGTCTCGCGCCCGAACATGTTCACCTTGAGCTTGACTTTGAAGCTCTCGGTGTCGATGGCCTCCACCAGGCCCATAAAGCCTTCCAGGGGGCCGGACGTGATCTGCACATTGTCGCCGACCTTGAAATCCACGGTCAGCGGGGCCTGCGACTCCACGCCCATCTTCTCGACTTCCTCAGGGGTCAGGGGGACCGGCTTGGAAGCCGGGCCGACGAAACCGGTGCAGCCGCGGGTGTTCCGCACAACATACCAGGTGTCGTCGTTCATAACCATCTTGACCAGAACGTAGCCGGGGAAGAGTTTCCGCTCCACCAGGCGTTCTTTGCCGTCCTTGATCTCGGGCACCATTTCAACAGGGACCTTGATGTCGCAG
>HHCFC01400__coassemble_1487_pt1 | contig 22940 bp, 29 predicted proteins | sample HHCFC01400__metabat2_high_PE_029 | metagenome-assembled genome bin HHCFC01400
TTAATATACAGAATCCAATCCCACACAAATCCCAAAAGACGAAAGATTTTCTTGAAACAAGCAGGGCAAAAGAGTTCTAAAGAGGAACTGGCGGAGCAACAGAAAGCGTCAAAGAGGGCGGCAGAGTGCTGTTTGAAAGTTCTGACACACGTTTGGGAGCAGGAGGCCGCGAGTTCGAGTCTCGCCACTCCGATTAAGCATAAGACCCCTGGAGCCAGCTGGTTTTAGGGGGCTTTTCTTTCGAACTTTGTACGATACTGTACATAAAAGCGGAGGTGCCCATGAAGCCGGGAGATTTTTTCATCCGCAGGATCCAGCCGGAAGAATCTTTTCTGCTGGAGGAATTTCTCTACCAGGCAATCTATCTGCCAAAAGGGGCTGTTCCGCCGCCCCGCTCGGTGGTCCGCCTGCCGGAACTAAGGGTGTATATTGAAGATTTCGGCTCCCGCCCGGGGGACCTTTGTCTTGTGGCGGAAACAGAGGGGCAGGTGGTGGGGGCTGTATGGAGTCGGATTATGGACGACTATGGCCATCTGGACGACTCCACCCCGTCGTTGGCCATTTCTCTGTTGCCGGGATACCGTGGGCGGGGCATCGGCACCCAATTACTGGACAGTCTATTGTCCCTGCTCTGGCAGAAAGGTTTTGCCCGGGCCTCGCTGTCCGTGCAGAAGGAAAACCCGGCTCGGCGCCTGTACGAACGGGCGGGATTTCGGGTGGTTGTGGAAAAAGGCCCGGAATATGTGATGCTTTGGGAACACCCGCCGGCCCTTTGATCTGCCCCCGACAAAACAAAGCACGCAAAATCGGGCGCAAGACCCGGTATTGGTGTAGGATGAATCCGGAAGGATGGTGTGACCAATGGATTGGGTAACAAGCATTCATCGGGCGATCCAGTATATCGAGGGGCATCTCCGGGAGGAATTGACCATCCGGGATATCGCGCAGCAGGCGGCCCTGTCTCCCTTTTACTTTCAAAAGGGCTTTGCGATGCTGTGCGGCATGACGGTGGGGGATTATATCCGCCAGCGCCGGCTCTCCGCCGCCGGGCTGGAGGTCCTCACGACGGACCGGAAGATCATCGACATTGCGCTGGAGTTCGGCTACGACTCGCCGGACAGCTTCACCAGAGCCTTTGCCCGGTTCCATGGCCTTACACCTGCCGCACTGCGAAAAAGCGGGGGCGCGGTACGTTCCTTTGCTCCGCTGCGTATCAAAGTGATATTGGAAGGTGGTCAAAATATGGATTGCAAGATCATGAAAAAAGAGGCTTTCACGGTGCTCTGCCGGGCCATGACCTTTAAGTATGAGGATGCCGCCGCCCAGGTGCCCCAGTTCTGGGCCCAGCATTTTGCCTCGGGCGGCGGCCAGGTGGTGTGCGGCATGTACGGCATCAACCTGGACGAGAGCATGGGCGGCAACGAGTTTGAGTATCTCATCGCCGACAACTACGACCCCGCCCGGGAGATCCCGCAGGGGTTTACCACCCGCACCATTCCGGCCCATACCTGGGCGGTGTTCCCCTGTACCGGCCGGATGCCCCAGGCACTTCAGGAGCTGAACCGGCAAATTTTCTCCCAGTGGCTGCCCGCTAATCCCGACTACAAGATTGCCGCCGGAATCAACGTGGAATTGTACAGCGACGCCAGCAAGTTTGAGAGCGGCACCCAGGACAAGGACTACTACTGCGAGATCTGGATCCCGGTAGAAAAGAAGTAACTCTTTGAAAAAGGTACCAGGCCCCCGGCGGAAAACCGGGAGCCTGGTGTTTTTTTACCGATTCGACCAAAGGAGCAACACGGCAGCCCATTGACATCCCCGGCCGCCAAACGGTATCATAAACCTATAAAATCCTTTTCCAACACCCGCAGGGAAGGGGGCATAACAAATGTTCTTTAAAAAGAAACAGGAAACCCGCACCTACGACCGACAGACCCAGAAACCGGTGATCCGTTCCAGCATCTGCACTGGGGAAAAGTCGGCGGGGTTCCGAGATCTGCGCACCGGAAAATTCACCGAGATCCTGCTGCTGCGTACCCCCGGAGACCTGGAAGAATTCCGTCGCCTCTATGGCATCGGGGAAGAAGAAATCTCCACCGAATACTGAAAAACGCTCGGCTGCCTCCAAAAATCAAACACAAGGAGAAACCCATATGATTCGTGAAATCTGTAAAGATCCGCTGTTCCTGGCCCAGAAGGCCCAGCCCGCCGGGCCGGAGGATTTGCCCCTCGCCGCCGATTTGCTGGAAACCCTGATCCACCACCAGGAGGGCTGTGTGGGGATGGCCGCCAATATGATCGGGGTGAACAAGCGGATCATCGCCTTCGACAACGAGGGGGAATATATGGTCATGTATAACCCGGAAATCCTCAAAAAGTCGGGGCCCTACGAGACCGAGGAAGGTTGCCTCTCCCTCACCGGCACCCGCCCGGCCAAGCGGTGGAAGTCCATCAAGGTCCGCTGGCAGAATGAGAAATTCCAGGAACGGGTCAAGACCTTTACCGGATGGACAGCTCAGATCATCCAGCACGAGATCGACCACTGCGAGGGGATTCTGATATGAAAAAGTGCAAGATCACCGTCCTGCGGATCACCCGGTACGAGGACCTGATGGCCCGATACGAAAAACCCCTCGCCCACGCCTGCGGCATGGAGGAGGGGCAGATTTTCATTGCCAACGGCTGGGAAAAACCCGAGGGCTTTTGTTCCAGCGCCTGGGAGGCTTTGTCTCCCTTTGTGCTGGCGCTGAGCCACGGGGCGGAGAACTTTTACGACGGCTGGATGAAGAATCCTAAATCCGCCCTGATCTCCTGCAACGACGGATTCCGGCCGGTGAGTTTTTTGGTGGAAGCGCTGGACGAGGACGCAGACTAAAACAGATTCCGGGTTACTGGGGCAGAAGCATCAGGCAGTCGGCGCTTGCCTGGCCGGGATAGCTGGCCGCCACCACGCCGTACCAGGCCACCAGATGGCTGCCCGGCTGGATGTCCTCCAGGGCGACGGGTTCGCCGGAGCCGTAGAGGGTGATGGGGGTGTTCTGGTCGGCCCGGAGCAGCAGCCCGCCGTTGTCGGTGGTGATGGTCAGCTGGCCGTCCACCAGAGAGACTTCCTCTACCTCATGGTACTGGGCGCAGCTGATGTCCATGGGGATGTTCCGCACCACCGCAAAGGCGGGGGACTGGGGCGGCAGGGAGAAGGTGGCGATGGGGCTGTGGAAGACATAGACGCTCTCCCCCTCCTGGAGGGTGGAGGGGTCAGAAGCGGTGCGGTTGCCGCTGTCGATCCAGACCGTCTCCGCCGAGAGGTTCATGGCATATTCGCCGTACTGCTCAGAAGTCAGCCAAAGCTGGGTGATCTGCCCGTTTTCGTCCTTCACGATCTGCTGAACGGTGCCGTAATAGAGCACGCTGTCCGGCAGGGCGGGCACTTCCTGGGCCGTGGCGGTCACAGAAGCGGCAGGGTCAGAGGGGGCGGCAGGGGACACAGCCAGGGCGGGCAGAACCATTCCACAGGTTAAAGCGCCGGTGAGCGCCAGTGCAATCAGCTTTTTATTCATAAACGTTCGCTCCTTTTCAATGGATGGGGAGAAAGGAACTTTCTCGAAAAAGCCTTTTCCGTTTCTCCCTTTCGCTTAGAATACGATTGGGGGCCCCCGAAAAAGGCAGAGGTGGAAAAATTTGTATTCCCCGGCCCGCAAGGCCCCGAGATAGGAGGAAAAATGAAACTTGTAATTCTCTCTGATACCCACGGCCTGCTCCGGCCCGAAGTGCTGGAATGTCTGAAAGACGCCGACGTTATTTTACACGGCGGGGACATCCATCGGCCCGAAATTGTGGACCAGCTGCGGCAGTACGCGCCCCTCTATGTGGTTCGGGGCAACAACGACAAAGCCTGGGCGGAGGAGATCCCCCATGACCTCACCGTCACCCTGGAGGGGCTGACCTTCTGCATGGTCCACAATAAAAGAGAGCTCCCGGCGGACCTGTCCGGGGTGGATGTGGTGGTCTTTGGCCACACTCACAAATATGTGCAGGAGGAAAAGGAGGGCCGGCTCTGGCTCAACCCCGGCTCCTGCGGGCCCCGGCGTTTCCACCAGGAGATCACCCTGATGACAGCCCAGCTGTCGGAGGGAAAGATCCAGGTGGAGAAAATCACCATTCCCCACCGGGCCCGATGAAGCGCTGCAGATAATGAAAACAGAAAAGGAAAGTCGTTTTGTATGAAGATTGAATCATTGGAAATCAGCGGGACACCTGCGGTTTTATACGGGGAAACCGCCAAGCAGGGATATTTGTTCCTTCATGGGCAGATGGGGCATAAAGAGGAAGCCGAAGCCTTTGCCCGGGTGGTTTGCCCTAAAGGAATGCAGGTGCTGTCCATCGATCTGCCTGCCCATGGGGCGCGCCGGGACAGGGGCGAAGAACTGACCCCGTGGACGGCGGTGCCGGAGATCCAGGCGGCGGTGGAGTGGGCCAAAGCCCGCTGGGAAACAGTCTCCCTCCGGGCCAACAGCATTGGGGCCTATTTTGCCGCTCTGGCCTTTGAGCGGCCGGACTGTGCGCTTTTGGTTTCGCCCATTCTGGATATGGAGGGATTGATCTTGACCATGATGGGCTGGGCCGGCGTGACCGAGGAGCAGCTGCAAGCCCAGGGGGAGATAGCGACTTCTTTTGGTCAGACTTTGTCCTGGAAATACCTGTGCTGGGTGCGGGAGCATCCGGTCTGCCGCTGGGACTGCCCGGTCTATATCCTCTATGGGAGCGAGGACACCATGACCCCGCGCCGGACGGTGGAAGAGTATGCGCGGCGCCACTACGCAAAACTCACTGTGATGGGGGGCGGCGAGCACTGGTTCCACACCCCGGAGCAGCTGGCTGTGCTGCAAAAGTGGGAAGAAAGCTCGACCTGAAGTTCAGTTTATAAAGTAACCCCCGCTCCTGTGCATGCAACGGGCACCGGAACGGGGGTTACTTTATTTAATACAAATTTCTGTCGGATATTCCTCGTCAATCAAAAGATATTCCACCCCATATTTCCGACAGGCCGCCAGAGTCTCGGCGTTGTCCCGGAGCAGAGTCTCCAAAGTGCAGTCCGAGTCGTCCAGCCGCTGCTCCACCACATTGGCCCAGGCCTTGATTTCCGGATAATGGCGGCGGATGTACCCCTCGCTCATCACCAGGCAGCGGCAGCGAATCTGGGCCCGGTATTCGGGCGGGAAATCCTCTGCCCAGTCGAAGGGAATATAGCAGCCCTCCACAATCAGGTTCTGCCGGTTTTCGATGGCGGTCTTTATTATCTCCCGCACCACCGGCCAGAGATAACCAGTCAGAGCCTGGTCGCTGCTGGCGGGGGTCAGATCGGTGTACCCGCTCCGGATCAGCCCCATTTTCAGGTGGTCGATGGAAAGATAGGGGTAGTGGTATTTCTCCAAAAGCCGTTGGGCCAGGGCGGTTTTCCCGGTGTGGGATGCCCCTGCAATCAGAACAATCATGGCGGTACCTCCCGGCGGTGCTGGTGGTGGATGGACAGCTCTATGATACCATGCACCGCCCCGGACTGACAACCGAAAAAGAGGTGGGAGGGACAGTCTTTGTCCCATTCAAAAACAATTCGTTAAAAATGCCGCAAACCCCTTGAAAAACGCCCCGAACCCTGCTTAACTAGAAGCAGCTGGGGCCTGCGGGAAAGCAGGCCCACCCCAAAAAATAAGAGATCCCGTCCGGATCAAAGGAGTGCATTGTTATGGTATCCCGCATTGTTCTGAACACCATCTCCTACCATGGCCACGGCGCCATCGAGAACATCGTTCCCGAGCTGACCGCACGCGGCTACAAAAAGGCTTTTGTCTGCTCCGACCCCGATCTGATCAAGTTCGGCGTCACCAAGAAGGTCACCGACCTCTTGGACGCCGCCGGGTTTGCCTATGCCGTTTACAGCGACATCAAACCCAACCCCACCATCCAGAACGTCCAGGACGGCGTGGCGGCTTTTAAGGCGTCCGGCGCCGACAGCATCGTGACCATTGGCGGCGGCTCCTCCATGGATACCGCCAAGGCCATCGGCATCATCATCAACAACCCCGAGTTTGCCGACGTCCGCTCTCTGGAGGGTGTAGCCCCCACCAAGAAGCACGCGGTCTTCACCATCGCGGTCCCCACCACCGCCGGCACCGCCGCCGAGGTGACCATCAACTACGTCATCACCGACGTGGAGAAAAAGCGCAAGTTCGTCTGTGTGGATACCAACGACATCCCCGAAGTGGCCGTGGTTGACCCCGATATGATGGCCTCCATGCCCAAGGGCCTGACCGCCGCCACCGGTATGGACGCCCTGACCCACGCCATCGAGGGCTATATCACCAAGGGCGCCTGCACCATCTCGGATATGTTCCATCTGGAGGCCATCCGCCTGATCTCGGAGAACCTGCGGGGGGCTGTCCAGAACACCCCCGAAGGCCGCGAGGGCATGGCTCTGGGCCAGTACATCGCGGGCATGGGCTTCTCCAACGTGGGCCTGGGCATCGTCCACAGCATGGCCCACGGTCTGAGCGCCCTCTATGATACCCCCCACGGCGTGGCCTGTGCCATCCTGCTGCCGGTGGGCCTGGAGTATAACAAGAGCGTCGCCGGTGAGCGTTACCGCGCCGTGGGCAAGGCCATGGGCGTGGCCGGCATTGACCAGATGACCGCAGCCGAGGCCGCCGACGCCACCATCGCCGCCGTCAAGCAGCTGTCCGCCGATGTTGGCATCCCCGCCAACCTCAAGGGCATCCTGAAGGAAGAGGACATCCAGTTCCTGGCCGAGTCCGCCTACGCCGACGCCTGCCGTCCCGGCAACCCCCGTGACACCAGCGTCGAGGAGATCGTGGAGCTGTACAAGAGCCAGCTGTAAGCCCCTGAATAAAAAGAAAAACCGCCGCGCGGAAAACGGTCAGCAGTTCCGCGCGGCGGTTTTGTATGTTTGGGTTTCCCCTGCCTCAGAATGTAACCACCCGTTCCGGCTCGGTGAAGGAGGAGAAGGTGGCGGTGGCGTTGGTAAGGGCAAAGATCTGGGTGTTGCCGTCGCCGGGGGCATACATGGCCCGCAGGCTGGGATAGGCCGCCAGCATATGCTCCTGAGCCTCAATTTCGGGTACCTCCACTGCGGTGGCGGCCAGCCGGAGCCACCGCCCCTCATGGAAGCCGCAGATCTCCACCTGGGGGTGGGCCAGCATCTGCTGGGAGACCTTTTTGCTTTTTCCGGTCTGGAGGGTCAGCTGCCCGTTGTAAAGATCTACGGTGCCGAAGGGCCGCACCCGGGGCTGATCCCCCTCCAGGGTGGCCAGATAGTAGGTGCCGCAGGCTTTCAGGAACGCATAGACTTCTTCCATAAAAAGAACCCTCCTTCTGTTTTTCTCTGGTTCTATTGTAACCGGCAGGGGGCGGGGGTGTCAAGGCGGGCTTTTCAGGCTGCCTTTCTCCGCCCCAGGCGGTCAAAGACCAGCCCCAGGGCCAGGCCCAGCAGGGCGGGGCAGACCCAGCCGAAGCCCTTGTCCGCCAGGGGCAGCCACTGGGTCAGCCGGAGCACCGGCTCCAGCTTCAGGGCGTCTTGCGCCCCGGCGGGCAGCGCCCCCGCCAAGTCCAAAAGGGCCGCCGGAATGGTGCAGCCCACCGTCCAGGCCAGGACGGTGCGGCTGTTGCCAAACAGTTTGCCCCCCAAGGTTAAAAGGATTAGCACGATGGACAAAGGGTAAAGGAACATCAAAACCGGCACCGAATAGGCGATGATGGCGTCCAGGCCGAGGTTGGCCAGCAGGAGGGAGAGGGCGCAGAACCCCACCGCCCAGACCGGGTAGGACGGCCCCGCGGGGAACAGCCGCACGAAGGTTTCGCCGCAGCTGGTAATCAGCCCCACTGTGGTCTTGAGACAGGCCACGGTTACGGTAGCCGCCAGAATCAAACCGCCTGCCCCGCCGAAGTAATACCGGGCGATCTGGGCCAGAGCCTCGCCGCCGTTGGGGGCAGCCTCAAACATTCCCCGGCTCTGGGCGCCCACCACTGCCACCAACAGGTAGATCAGGGCCATCAGCAGGGCGCTGAACACTCCGGCCCGGATGGTGTCCCGGGCGATCTGCCCCGGCTCGGTGACCCCCAGCCGCCGGATGGCGTCCACCACGATGATCCCGAAGGCCAGCCCTGCCAGGGCGTCCATGGTGTTGTACCCCTCCAGCAGGCCGGTGGCAAAAGCGTCTGCGGCGTAGGCCCCGGTGGGGGCGATCTGGCCGATCTCCCCCAGGGGCGCGGTCAGGGCCCGGACCAAAAGCACCGCCAGGCAGCCCAGAAACAGCGGGTTCAGCACCTTGCCGATCCAGGTCAGGATCTCTCCCGGCCGCAGGGAGAAAAAGAGGGCCACCCCGAAGAACACCACCGAGAACACCGCCAAAGCCAGGCTCTCGTTGACCCCGGGCAGCAGCTGCTGCAACCCCACTGTATAGGAGACGGTGGCGCACCGGGGAATGGCGAAGAAGGGGCCGATGGTCAGATAGAGCAGGCAGGTGAAGAAGAGGCCGTATTTCCGGCCCACCCGGCTGCTCAGCCCCAACAGGCCATCGGCCCGGCTGATGCCCAGGGCCGCCACCCCCAATAGGGGCAGGCCCACCCCTGTAACCAGAAAGCCCGCTGTGGCCACCCAGACGTTCCGGCCGGCCAGCTGGCCCATGGACGCCGGAAAGATCAGGTTCCCCGCGCCGAAAAACATACCGAACAACATACTCGCCACCGCGAGCAGTTCCTGGAACTTCAGCTTTTTCATGGTAAGATGCCTCGTTTTCTCCGCCCTTTGCTGCCGGGGCGGATAAGATAAAATGAGTATACCGCATCCGGGCCCCTTTTGGCAAACCCAAACCGGGCCCCGAGCGCATAAAAAAGCCCCGCGCCCTTCCGGCAGAGGGAAAGGCGCGGGGTGCAAGCAACCGGCGCTGGCGGCGCAGCGCCCTCAGTGGGGGAGGCGGCTTTCGCCGCGTAAATGCCGCAGAAAGAAGGTTAAATCAGCCGTTTACTTCAGCTCGTTCCCCTGGCTCTTGATGAACAGGCCGGTGATGCCGGGCACCAGGGCCGAGCCGATCAGGGACATGACCAGGGCCATGCCCAGGCCCAGCTGGGCCATGTTCTGGGTGACGCCCACAATCAGGGAGCCCACAGCGCAGACGCACATGACCAGGTACCCCGCCTTGCGCTGGGCGAACAGCAGGGCGCACAGCCCCAGGATGGAGACGACGGCGATGGCCACCGAGAGCCAGCGGCCCTCCGAGAGATTCAGACCGGTGGTGCAGACGCAGAGCACCAGAGCGACCCAGAGCCAGATTTTGGTTGCAGTTTTCATGTAAAATGTCCTCCGTTGAATGTAGATGTTTTTTGGCGGTTGCGGGTGCCGGGTCAGCGGCCCTCTCCGGGCTGCCGGACCGCGGCAGGCGGGCAGGCGGCGGGCGCCTCCCGGCGGGGGGCCAGCTTCTGGAGCAGGGCGAACAGAGTCTCCCGTTCCTCGGCGGTCAGGGCGGTCAGGTGCTGGGCGTCCCAGTCAAAGAACACCTGATGGCTGATCTCGAACGCCTCCCGGCCCTTGTCGGTCAGGTTCAGCTGGTAGTGGCGGCCCACCTTCTCTTTGGTGAGGAACCCGTTTTCCACCAGCTTGGTGATGCACCGCTGGGAGTGCCCCCAGTCCAGGCGCAGGGTTTGGGTCAGGTCCGAGGGAGTGGCCCCGGGGTGCTTGCCCACATAGATCAAAAAGAACAAAAGCCCGAAATGCAGCCCCAACTTCTCCAGCTTTTCGCTGGTGTAGGCGGTGAAGTCCCGGTAAAAGACCGAGGAATAATAGGCGAGGGTGTTGAACATGGGGGAAGCTCCTTTCTTAAACTTGACGAGATCAAGTATACAATGCTTATTTGACTTTGTCAAGTATCAATTCAAAAAATTTTTATCCAAACAGGACAGACAGCTGTCGCGTCCCCGTGGTATAATGGCCCCAAACGATGGCCCGCAGGGCAGAGAGGGGGGTGTCCCAGTGAAAACCGAACGTTTGATCGGGATTCTTTCCCTTTTGCTCCAGAAGGAGCGGGTCACAGCGCCGGAGCTGGCCCAGCGGTTCGAGGTGTCCCGCCGGACCATCCAGCGGGACATCGAGGCCCTGAGTTTGGCGGGGATTCCCCTCTGCACCACCCGGGGCCCCGGCGGGGGCATCTCGATTCTGGAGGGTTACCGGGTGGACCGGACGGTCCTGACCTCGGGGGAGATGCAGGCCATCCTGGCGGGGCTCCGCAGCCTGGACAGCGTCAGCGGCACCCGGCGGTATGCCCGGCTGATGGAAAAACTCTCGGCGGGTTCGGGCAGCCTGGTGCCCGGGGGCGGCCATCTCTGGATTGATCTTTCCTCCTGGTACAAAACCAGCCTGCCCCCTAAATTTGAGACCATCCGCACCGCCATTGAGGAGGGGCGGGTGATCCGGTTCCGATATTTCGCCCCCAAAGGGGAGTCGGTGCGGCAGGCGGAACCCTTTGAGCTGATTTTCCACTGGTCGGCCTGGTACGTCTGGGCCTTTTGCCGGGGGCGGCAGGATTTCCGGCTGTTCAAGCTCAACCGGATGGAGGAATTGACCCTCACCGATCTGCCCTTTGAAAAGCGGCCGGTGCCTCTGCCGGATCTCAGCTGTGAGCGGATTTTCCCCGGGGGCATCCGGGTCAAAGCCCTTTTTGAACCCGGATGCAAATGGCGGCTGGTGGAGGAGTTTGGTTCCGGCTGTTTTGCGGCCCAGCCCGACGGGCGGCTGCTCTTCCAGGTGGACTACACCGACCCGGAGGAGCTGCTCCGGTGGCTGCTGACCTTCGGGGATCAGGTGGAACTGTTGGAACCGGCGGAACTCCGGGCCCGGCTGGCCGAGCGGCTGGAACGCGCCCTGAACCTTTATCGAAAGGAGACTTGACCATGCATTACACCTGGCTGGATGAATACCTGCTCCAAAAGCGGGGGGTCACCAAAGATTTGCAGCCGGTTTGGAACTGGGTCCGGTACATGATCGGCGGGCGGATGTTCGCGGCCCTCTGCCTGGATAAGACAAACAAGCCCTATTACATCAACCTCAAGCTGGAACCCATGGAGGGGGAGTTCTACCGGGCCCAATACCCGGACGTGATCCCCGGTTATTATTCCGATAAACTCCACTGGAATTCCATCCGGCCGGACGGGGCGGTGCCGGATGAATTGCTCCGGCAGATGCTGGACAAATCCTACGCCCTGGTTCTGGCGGGTCTGCCCAAAAAGGAGCAGCGGGCGGCCCTGGGCTTGACGGTCTGCGGTTCCGAGTGCGGTTCCTGTGCGCTCTACGGCCAGAGCTGCCCCGGCTGCAACGAGGCCGGGGGCCGGGTGTTCCACGCCCCGGCGGGCAAACCCTGCCCCATCTATGGCTGCTGCGTGAATAAAAAGCATCTGGCCACCTGTAAGGGCTGCCCCCAGCTGTCCTGCGGTATCTGGCAGGCGGTGCGGGACCCCAGCCTCACCGAGGAGGAGTTCCGGCAGGACACCGCCCGGCGGGTGGAACGGCTGAAAGGAGTCTGAGCCATGGCCTTTGATTATAAGAAGGAATATAAGGCGTTTTACCTCCCGCCCAAAACCCCGGGTCTGGTCACCGTCCCCGCCATGAACTTTTTGGCGGTCCGGGGCCAGGGGGACCCAAACCAGGAGGGCGGTGCATACAAGCAGGCCCTGGGCCTTTTGTACGGGGTGGCCTATACCCTCAAAATGAGCCAGCGGAGCGGCCACACGTTGGAGGGCTGGTTCGACTATGTGGTGCCGCCCCTGGAGGGCCTCTGGTGGCAGAGGGGTCTTTACGGGGTGGACTACACCCGCAAGGCGGATTTCCAGTGGATCTCCCTCATCCGCCTGCCCGAGTTTGTCACCCGGGAGGCCTTTGACTGGGCCGTCCGGGAGGCTGCCCAAAAGAAGGGGCAGGATTTTTCCCCGGTGGAGTTCTTTTCCTGGGAGGAGGGGCTCTGCGTCCAGTGTATGCACCTGGGGCCCTACGACGACGAGCCCGCCACCGTCCGGGCCATGGAGGAATACGCCCGGGCCCAGGGGTATGCCCCCGATTTTGGGCCGGGGCGGTTCCACCACGAGATCTACCTCAGCGACGCCCGCCGCTGCAAGCCGGAGCGGCTGAAAACCGTCATCCGCCACCCGGTCCGGAAAATCGAACAGGAGGAAACCCCATGAAAGGCTTTGAACGGAAAGAAACCCGGTTCTCCCTCTGCGGGCTGAACTGCAGGCTCTGCGTCATGCGCACCGGGGGCTATTGCCCCGGCTGCGGCGGGGGCCCGGGGAACCAGAGCTGTGCCCTGGCCCGGTGCTCTCTCACCCACGGCGGGCCGGAATTTTGCTGGGAGTGCGCCGAATACCCCTGCCATCGGTACGAGGGGTTCGACCGGTGCGACTCCTTTCTGCCCCACAGCACCCGCCAGAGGGACATCGCCCGGGCCCGGGAGCTGGGGCTGCCCGGGTACCTGGCCGAGCTGGACCAGCGGCGGGAGATTCTCCGCCAGCTGATGGAGGGGTGGAACGACGGCCGCCGGAAAACCCTCTTCCATACCGCGGCGGTGCTGCTGCCCCTGGAAGAATTGCAAGGGGTGATGGCGGCCCTGCCGCAAGGGGACGCCCTGCCCATTAAGGAGCGGGCCAAAGCGGCCGCCGCTCTGCTGGAAGAGGCCGCCGCCCGCCGGGGCCTGAGCCTGAAACTGCGCAAACGCCCCGAAAAAGAGCAAAAATGAGCTGTTTATAGTGAGGAGGAATCCACCCATGAAAACCGCAATTTGCTATTATTCCCGCCACCACGGCAACACCTTAAAGGTCATCGAAGCCATGGCCCAGGAGGGGGAGGTGGATCTCATCGACGTGCTCTCCCGCCAAGTTGTCCGGCTGGAGGAATACGACTGCATCGGCTTTGCCTCGGGGATCTACGGCTTCCAGTACCACAAGGCGGTGGAGAACTTTGCCCGGCAGTACCTGCCCCAGGGCAAACCGGTGTTCTTCGTCTGCACCTACGGGGGCGCCAAGGGCCGGGGAGCCGGGGCTCTGGAAGAGATCGCCGCCCAAAAGGGCTGCCCGATTCTGGGAGAATTCAGCTGCCCGGGGTACGACACCTTCGGGCCCTTCCGGCTGGTGGGGGGCATCGCCAAGGGCCGCCCCAACGCCGTGGATTTGAAGCGGGCCCGGAACTTTTTCCGGCAGATCCAGGCCGGGCGCTGAGGGCTTTTTCCGGGGCGGCGGGGGCTGCCCCGGAAATTTTTTGCGTTTTTTACTTGACTTTATCAAGTTGTTGGGCTATACTTGACTTCGTCAAGAGAAAGGACGGCGCCCGAAGGGCCCGCCCGTACATCCTAAAAAAGATAGATAGAAAGAAGGAGAGTTCCATTTCCACCTGTGAGATTCTTTCCAGCCCCCTGAATTACGGCGGGCTGACTTTAAAAAACCGGATTATTTTCGCCCCCACCACCCTGGGCCTGTCCCAGGAAGAGCAGTTGGAGCGGCTGCGGCAGATCGCCGCGGGGGGCTGCGCCATGATCATCCTGGGAGATGTGCCGGTGCTGCCCCACGGCTTCGGCCCCTCTCTCTACACCAAAAAGGGCCGGGCCTGGTACCGGGCCGTGGCCGACGCCGTCCACGCCGAGGGCTGTCTGCTCTGCGCCCAGCTCCACCAGTCGGATTCCAACATCAAGGCCATGCTCAAATACATCCCCGGTGTGCTCACCAAACGGATCTCCATGGAGCAGCTGCGCCCCCTGCTGAACCAGGAGGTAGGGCCCTACATCACCGGCCTGCCCACCCGTAAAATTAAGGAGATCACCGAGGGCTTCGGCCGGGCGGCGGAGCTGGCGGTGGAAGTGGGCTTCGACATGGTGCAGGTCCACGGGGACCGGATGTGCGGCAGTTTCAGCTCGACGGTCTTCAACCACCGCACCGACGAATACGGCGGCAGCCCCGAGAACCGGGCCCGCTTTGCGGTGGAGGCGGTCTCGGACATCCGCCGCCGTCTGCCCAATCTGCCCATTGACTACAAGCTGGCCGTCCGCCAGGAGAATCCCCACTACGGCAACGCCGGCGTGTTGGAGTCGGAGCTGGGGATCTTTGTCCCCCTGCTGGAAAAGGCGGGGGTCACCAGCTTCCATGTTACCCTGGCCAATCACGGGGAACTGGCCGACACCATTCCCCCCGCCCGTCACCCGGAGTTCGGGAAGGAAGGGTGTTTTCTGAAATTCTGCGACCAGGTGCGGGGCCTGACCCGGCTGCCGGTCTGCGGGGTGGGCGGCCTCACCGATCCGGAGTTCATCGAAGCCCAGCTGAAAGCGGGGCGGATCGACTGCGCCGCCATGAGCCGCCAGCTCATCGCCGACCCGGCCTGGCCCCGGAAGGTGATGGAAGGCCGGCCGAAGGAGATCCACCGCTGTGTCCGCTGCAATAAAGAATGTCTCGGCGGGATGATGGCCCACCGGGGTGTCCACTGCATCTATGAGAGAAAGGGGTCCTGAAACATGCGCTACGCCATTGTGTACAGCAGCCGGACGGGGAACACCGCCCTGCTGGCCCAGGCCATCCGGGAGGCTCTGCCCGGGGAGGAGTGTCTCTACTTCGGCCCGCCGGACCCCCAGGCCCTGGCCGCCGACCGGATCTATGCCGGGTTCTGGACCGACAAGGGCAGCTGTGACGAGGCTATGGGGGCTTTCCTCCGCAGCCTGGAGGGGCAGCAGGTCTTTTTGTTCGGAACCGCCGGGTTTGGCGGCGCCCCGGCCTATTTCGAGCGGATTCTGGCCCGGGCGGGGGAGAACCTGGCCCCCACGGTCCAGCGGGTGGGGCAGTATATGTGCCAGGGGAAAATGCCCCAGGCCGTCCGCACCCGGTACGAGGGGATGGAGCCGGGGCCCCGGCGGGACGCCATGCTGGCCAACTTTGACCAGGCTCTCAGCCATCCCGACGCCCAGGACCTGGCCCGGCTGAAAGAGGCCGTCACCGGCTAAAAATATTCCTAAAACCAAAAAAAGCCCCGGCGGGCGCTGTCCAAAAGACAGCCCCGCCGGGGTTTTTCACTTGATCGAGAATAAATGTGGAAAATTCTATTCTCTTACCGAATCCAGTGGACCACCGCGTCCCGCAAAAACCGGGCGCAGCCCGGCTGGCTCCGGTCATAGTAGGCGGTGAACCGCTCGTCCAGCACATACAGCTCGGCGATGCCCCGGTATTTCTCGGGGGAGTAGTGGTTCCCGGTGAGGGTGAGCCACCGGCGGTGGAGCCCGGCGATGGCCTGGCCCTCGTCGCTCTCGGGGGAAAGCCCCGCCTGAACGGCGGCTTCCAGCCGCTCCTGGATCTCCCGGCCCAGACCGGTCCACTCCCGGTACTGTTCCTGGGTCAGGTTCATCACGGCGGCGTTGGCCTCGTCCACCTCTTTGTCGCTGTACTTGGCGCGGATCTCCGCGCCGTAAACTTCCTCGTTATGGGCGACCGTGCGCTGCTTGAACGCCTCAAATTTCTGCTCGTCCATCATATTCTCGCTCCTTTCCAGGGTTCCGATGGTGCGCTGCACCGACCGGATCAAACGTTCCAGCTGGGCCTGCTTTGCCTCCAGCGCGGCCAGATGGCTCCGCAGGGCGGCCAGACGGTCAAAGGAAGGGGAGTCCAGACATTCTTTGATCCGGGCCAGCTCCACCCCGAGGGCCCGGTAATAGAGGATGTCCTGCAGCCGGTCCACCTGGGCCGGGCCATAGTAGCGGTAGCCGCTGGGGGCCACCCGGCTGGGTTTCAGCAGGCCGATCTCGTCGTACCAGCGCAGGGTGCGGGTGGACACCCCCGACAGGCGCGACAGCTGCTGAATGGAATATTCCATGGGCTTCTCCCTCCTTTGAGCTCATTGTACCAGTTGACGCGGCGGCAGAGTCAAGCCTTTTTTACGTTCTTTTTAGTATACCATGGAAAATCAAGAAAGGGGCTGCTGCACAGCGTTGGCTGGCAGCAGCCCCTTCCTTGCGGAGTAGGAGAAAAAGGGGAGATCAACAGGGACAGAAACGTTTTCTCAGAACATTCCGTCCCGGAGGATAGCGTGTTCCCGCAGAAGGTCCTCGATGACCGTGCCGCGGATGGCGTTCAGCAGGGGTTTCTTGAGCAGGTTCAGGGGCCCGGGCAGCTGGATGTCCAGGGGGGACTTGCCGTCCATCAGGCAGACGGAGCTGTCCAGCAGGGCACGGATGTCGTAGACGCTGCCCCAGACCTCGGGCACGCCCCGGTCCACCCCCAGCAGACCGTAGACGGCCTCCATGGCGGTGCGGACCGAGTACTCGGTGGTAAACACCGTGTCCCGGGGGGTCTCGGCGAACTGGCCCAGGAAGGCGAAGTTCACGCACCCGTCGGGGATGACGTCGGGCCGGTCGCCCTTGGTGCGGGGCATAAAGAAGGCGGTGATATAGGGCATCATGGTGGGCACACAGACGGCGCTCTCCTCCGCCAGCTGGGGGATCTGCTCGACAGGGACACCGATGTGGTAGAGCCACTCCTCGGTGATCTCCTTGCCGGTGCATTCTTTCATGGGCTTTTTCACATAGTCGCCGGGCACGTCGGTGAACAGGCCGTACACCCAGATGCAGACCTTCTCGGGGTCCTGTTCTTTAAACTGGCCCTGCCGGTTGATGGTCCAGCTCAAAAGCCACTGGGAATCCTTGCAGCTGACGATGCCGCCGGTGACCACCTTGCCGGTGCGGGGATCCCGCTTGCAGATGTTGGTGATATAGGGCAGGATCTTGTCGTCCAGGGTGGTGATGGTGGCCGACTCCCAGTTGGTCTTGGAGATGTCGGAGCAGAACTTCTCCGGCCGGCCGAAGGCGGGGTCCTGCTTGGCGATGTTCTTCCACAGGTTCCAGCAGCCGCTGGTCCGCACCTCGGCGTCCCCGTTGGGGGCGTGGTTCTGGTCGCCGTAGATGGTGCCCTCGGTGCAGGAGCCGTTGGTCACAAAGACCAGGTCGTTCTCGGTGAGCAGGATGCCCTTCTCGGCCCCGTGGACCCGGCACTCCAGGGCGGTGGCCACCTTGCGGCCGTTCTTCTTTTCAAAGAGGACGTTGGTCACCTCGGTGCCGAACTGGAAATCCACCCCCGCGGCCTCCAGGTACTTCTGCATGGGCAGGATCAGGGACTCGTACTGGTTGTACCGGGTGAACTTCAGGGCGCTGAAATCGGGCAGCCCGGCGATGTGGTGGATGAACCGCTGGAAATAGAGCTTCATCTCCAGGGCGCTGTGCCAGTTTTCAAAGGCGAACATGGTGCGCCAGTACAGCCAGAAGGTGGAGGAAAAGACCTCGTTGTCGAACACGTCCTCGATGGTCTTGTCGTAGAGCTCCTCGTCGGGGGTCATGAAGAGTTTGACGATCTCCATGCAGCCCTTCTGGCTCAGGCCGAACTTGCCGTCGGTGTGGGCGTCCTTGCCCTGCTGGACGGTGGCGCGGCAGAGGGAGTAGTTGGGGTCGTGCTTGTTCAGCCAGTAGAACTCATCCAGCACCGAGGCGCCCGGCACTTCCAGCGAGGGGATGGACCGGAACAGATCCCACAGGCACTCGAAATGGTTTTCCATCTCCCGGCCGCCCCGCATGATATAGCCCCGGCTGGGGTCAAAGATGCCGTCGCAGGCGCCGCCCGCGATCTCCATAGCTTCCAGAATATGAATGTGGCTGCCGGGCATCTGGCCGTCCCGCACCAGGAAACAGGCGGCCGCCAGGGCGGCCAGGCCGCTGCCCACGATATAGGCGTTTTTGTCGTCTACCCCGGCGGGCTTTTCGGGCCGGGCAAAGGCCTCGTAGTTGCCGCTGGAATAGTAGATGCCCTTCCGGTTTTTCTGGTAGCGGCCCAGCTCGGTGTTGCGGTAGCCGCTGTCCTCTTCCGGCGCGGCGGCGGGCTTTTTATTGGCCAGCAGAACAGCGCCTGCACCGGCCAGACCGGCTGCGACGCCCAGGGCTGCAATCTTCTTTCGGTTCATAAACAAGAGCCACCTTTCTAAAATCATGCTGCATATACAGTGTGGAATCGTTTGTGTGGCTCTATACTACCCCGATGGCGGCGGGCCCGCAATTTACAAAAAGGGCCGGATGATTAAAAACTAATCATCCGGCCTGTTTTGTCAGGTTTTTCTCTGGCGCTCGGCTTCAAAATTCTGGATGGCGTGGGAGACGCTGCCCTGCATCAGGGTACAGATCTTGCCCGCAATGATCCGGTAATCCGCCGTCATCCCCTGGCGGATCCAGTCCAGCAGAATCCCCACAAAGCTGTATTTGTAAAACTCGGCGATAAAGGCCTTGTCTGCTTCTGAAACAGCCGAGCCCTGGCTCTTTTCCTCCACCACTCCCCGGATCAGCCCGTAGGTCAGCTGAAAGAGGAACCGCTCCATCTGGTCCCGGTTGATGCAGCGGTAGGCGTTCAGCACAAAGGTCTTGTTTTCCAGCACCGCCTCAAAGATCTGCAACAGCCCCTCCTGCCAGGTGTCGTAGGTCTTTTTCCCCGCCAGCGCCCGGGAGGCGTCCTCGACGCAGGCCCATTCCACCAGGTCGTAAATGTCCTTGAAGTGGTAGTAGAAGGCCATCCGGCTGATGCCGCAGTCGTCGGTGATGTCCCGGATGGTGATTTTGTCCAGGGGCTTTTTCAGCATAACGTGCTTGAGCGAGGCTTCCAGCGCCTGTTTGGTGGTGTGGGACATGGGGCGGCCCTCCTGTTGCAGTTTTCGTTCTGAGAACTATTATACCGGAAATCGGGCCCGTTGCAACTGTTTCGCGGGAACCGCAAAACAAAAACGCCCGGAACGTGAACGTTCCAGGCGTTTTCTTTATGGAGCTGCTATCCAGATTTGAACTGGAGACCTCATCCTTACCAAGGATGCGCTCTACCAACTGAGCTATAGCAGCAAATGACCACGGGCGATATTATAGCACAACTTTTTCGGGTTTGCAAGCCCCTGCAAAAATTTTTTTACAAAAAACTCCACAGAAGCGGCTGGCCTCTGTGGAGAGGAACTTTGATTTAAAAAGGGGGGGCTTACCGGTCGTGTTTTTCCCGGCGGTAGCGGGTGGGGGTCAGGCCGGTGGCGCTCTTGAACAGTTTGGTGAAGTAGTTCACGTCCAGGATCCCCACATCCTCGGCCACCGAGGCGACGGTGGCGTTGGTGGTCCGCAGCAGGTTGGCCGCCCGGGCCATCCGCTGGGTGCTGATATAGTCGGTCAGGGTCTGGCCGGTCTCCTGTTTAAAGACGTTGGAAAGATAGCTGGGGCTGATATAGCACAAAGCCGCCAGACTTTTCAGGGAGAGGGTGCTGTCCAGGTGGAGGTTGATGTGGTTGATGACCTTCTGGATCAGGGGGCTGTACTGCTGGAGAGAATACTGCTGGACGTACATGCAGTATTCCCGCACCATATCCCGCTGGACCCGGTGGCAGTCCTCCTCGGTGACGATTTCCTCGCTTTGCAGGGAGTACTTGGTGGAGATCTGGTCGATATAATAAGGGTGGACGCTGGCCCGTTCGATGGCCTTGCGCAGCAGGGTGTTCAGGATGACCGTCAGGTTCTTTTGATCCCGGATGGGGTTGGAGAACCGGGGCTTGAGCCGGAACCGGGCCAGAGCCTCCAGGGCCGAGAGGGCGGTGGCGGTGTCCCCCTGGGTCACGGCGTCCAGGACCCGGTTTTCGGCCGCATACCGCTCGGCCACCAGCTCGGCGGGCAGATTGTTCTTGAAGTCCGGCAGGTCAAAGCACCGGATGTCGGGCAGGAAGTTCAGGGGCATGAACTCCAGCCACTCCTGGCTGGCCAGGTCGCCGTCCGGGTAGAGCAGGGACACCATGGCGTAGAGCATGTTTTTCAGGATATCGTTGTCCACCACCCGCACCGCGTTGTAATACTCCCGGATGACCTAGTTGGCGGCAGCGTCCAGATTTTTTTCACACCATTCCACCTTCTCGGCCGACTGGGCGCCGCTGGACCAGGGGCCCACACAAAGCAGGGTGTCGGGCTGGTCCGGCAGGAAGAAAAAGGCGAAGTGCAGCTCGAACGCACCCTGAGCAAAGACCAGGGTCTTGGGCGGCACCTGCTGGAACAGCAGCCGGCCGAAATCCTGCCAGTCAAACTGTGGATCCAGCGCTTTTCGCAGACCGTAGTCAAAGTTTTCGATCCCCTCGAAAGGCGGGGTCATAACCGTCAAATTGATGTTGTAAGATGCGGTGAGCTTTTCCAGCATCTGCATGAATTCGATTTTCAAAAAGGCTCCCCCCACTCTTTTGGTTTCCCGGTCCGATGGGCCGGGCTGTCGCTTCCCCCTCAAAAAGCTCTTGGGGGCTAAACTGATATTTCAGTTTTATATTATAACACAAAACCCCTGCCGGGGAAAGCCCGACAGGGGAGACGTTTCAGAACAGGAGCGGGGGTTATTTTTTCTTATTCTGGGAGTTCTGTTTTTTGCGGTCGGGGTTTGCCTGCCGGTGGCCCAGCATATACCGGTGGATGGCGGGCACAACCACTGCAATGACTGCAAGCACCAGGAGAACCTCGAGGCTGGGGGCTTCGTGGTTTGTGTTGAACAGGGTGCTGATGAACTGATCCATGGGGGTGTCCTTTCTGCCGCGGGGGCTTTGCAACAACACAGCCCGGAGCTGGTCCAGGGCCCCGGGCTGTGAAGGAGAGTTATAACCAGATAATACCGTTTTCGTCCGCTTTCATGGGGATGACGATCATCGCATCAATGATGGTCATTGCCATGGAGAAACCGGTCCAGCAGGTCAGCAGGTAGACTGTTGCGGTGAACCACTGTTTGGCATAAAAGCGGTGGAGGCCGAAGGCGCCCAGAAGGCACAGCCAAAGATAGGTTTTTTTCTTAATCGGCTGTTTGATCCGCCGCTCGCGGGCCGTCAGAATGTAATCGATTGCGCGCCCGAGAGCATTCAGGTTTTCAGAAGAATCCTGGATGCCCTGCTCTTTTTTCAGAGCTTTCAGTTCTTCTTCGGCCACGATAAAATCGGAAATATCGGGCCCCTTGTCTTTTGCTGCAGCCTTGTTGGTGTTCGGATTCCGTTTACCCAATGGTTACTACCTCGATTTTACAGATTTGTTTGCGCGCAGAAGAGGGGGATTACTGAGCGTTCATAGCCTTTTCCTTGATGGCGACGATCTCGTTCTGGATGGAAGCCATCTTCTCCTTGGACAGGGGATAGAACTTCATAGCGATCAGGTTGCAGATCAGGCCCAGGATCAGCATGCCGTAAGCCAGGAAAACGACGCCCAGCTTCAGCTGCGGGGTGACGACGTCACCCATAACCGGGTTGTGATCGGTGAAACCGCAGGCCGCGAAGACCAGGCCGGCGATCATGGGAGCAAAGGAGGAGACCATCTTGTCGACGAAGGAGAACAGGGTGCCCATCAGGCCGGGAACGTACTTGCCGGTACGGTAAACCTCGTAGTCGGCGCAGTCGGCGGTCATGGGGATGACGATGTTGCCCGAGATGCCCTGGAAGCCGGCGGCCACAACGGTCAGGAGGATGTGGAGGATCAGGAAGTAACCCCAGTTCAGGGTGCCGGCCACGGGATCGATGGTCATAGAGGTGGGATCGCCCAGCAGCCACAGGGCGCTCAGCAGCAGGTTGGTGACGATGCCGCCGATGGAGCCGACGACCATGGCTTCCTTCTGGCCCAGACGGGTGGCCAGGGTGGAGATGGCCAGGAAGGTGACGATGCAGGAGGGAATGGTGGTCATTGCGGTGACGGTACCCTGCAGCAGGGTGGAGCCGGCGATGCAGGCGAACAGAGCGACGTTGACGGCGCCGGTCTTGGCGGTAGAAGCCAGCTTATCGGTGGAGGCAGAGAGCACCAGCATCTGGATGGCGCGGTTGCCCTTCAGGGTGTCCCAGTAATCCTTCAGGCCGATCTTGATGGCCTTGCCGGTGCCGAAGAACTCGCTGCGGTCCTTGGGAGCGATGGCGATGACGGCCAGGATGGTGAAGATGCCGGACAGGACCGCGGTGAACAGCCACAGCTGGTGGAAGAACTGGGTGCTGGAGTAGCCGCCCACATCCTTGGCAGCGTCTGCCATGTTGGCAGCCACGACGGCCAGGCCGGCGAAGAGGATGGTGTTGTACACGCCGTCAAAGGAGGCGAACAGGGGGCGCTGCTTGGGATCGTTGGTCAGGCAGCTCTGAGCCGACTTGGTGACAACGCACTGGCAGGTGTAGCCCAGGTAGTAGATGCAGTTGATAACGATGAAGAAGATGAAGCGGACGCCGCCCTCGGGCAGCAGGTGGGTGAAGTGGAACATCACAAAGCTGGTGATGCAGAGGATGATGTTGCCGATCACCATGAAGGGGCGGTTCTTGCCGAACTTGCCGTTGGTCTTATCCACCATGAAGCCGACGAAGGGGTCGGTGACGCCGTCCCACATACGCATCATCATGGAGAAGCTGGAGGCCACCACCATGCCTACGCCGACGAAGCCCATCAGGTAGTAGCTGACGTAGGTCATCATGAACATGTACAGGTTGGTGGCGGTGTTGTTCAGCGCGAAGCAGCCGATCCGCCACAGGGGGACGCGGTGAATGCCGTTCTGTTCGTAGTTTTTGTCGTAGAACTTGTCGGGCAGTGATCTGATTTTTGCCATCTCTTTTTCTCCTTTACATATAAGTGCCTTAGCAGCGCCTGGCCTGTATCCCCGCCGGCCGGCTGCCCCGCGCGCACTGGAGCCGACGGCCAATGGAGATAAAGCCTAAAATTGCAGAAATATTTTAACACAGTTCATACTTTGTTCATTAGTAAAATTTCAATGGAAATCCTGATTATTTTGCAAACTTTCCAAAAGTTTGTTGCCTTTGTGCAATCTCTTTTGTATCGAATCCCCAGAATTTCCAAAAATTGTGCGGATTT
>HHCFC01400__coassemble_1489_pt1 | contig 22860 bp, 17 predicted proteins | sample HHCFC01400__metabat2_high_PE_029 | metagenome-assembled genome bin HHCFC01400
ACCCAGGAAAATGTTCTGCACAACGTCGGGGATTACTTTTCTCAGGCCCTTCTCAACCAGAGAAGTAAACCAGATGGCTGCAATGGCAGGGATGACCGAAGAGGCGTAGCTCATCAAAACCACCGGGATACCCAGGAATTTCAGCTCGGTGCCTGCGTTATAGACGGCCACCATGTCGGGGTAGATCAAAGCGCCCGTAACAGCCAGGGCGACATAGGGGTTGCATCCAAACTTCTTGGCAGCACTGAAACCCAGAGCCAGCGGCAGGAAGTAGAAGATCGCGTCCGCGCCGGCATAGAGGATCTGGTAGGTGCCGCTGGCGGTGTCCAGCAAGTTGAAGTTGGTCAGCAGGATCAACACAACCTTCAGCATACCGGCACCGGTGAAGCCGGTCATCAGGGGTGTGAACAAACCCGAGATCAGGCTGATAAACTTGCCGACAAAATTGCTCTTGCCGGTTTCCTGGGCGGCCACTTCGCCGCCGCCTACCAGGCCGGTCACCTCCAGAACGGCGTCATATACCTGGACAACTTTGGTCCCGATGACAACCTGGATCTGGCCGCCCACATCCAGGACCTGAATCACCCCTTTGAGCTGTTCCAGTACCGATTTGTTCAGCTTGGCGGGGTCTTTCAGGGTGAAGCGCAGTCGGGTGACGCAATGGGTCAGGGTGGCGATATTTTCCTTGCCGCCCACATTCTCGACAATGTCTCTTGCCAGAGAAGTGTAATCTTTTGCCATAAGTTCCATCCTTTCACACAGTTTCGGTGAATTTGTTCGGGCCGTTTCGGAATCCAACGGGCCTTTTCTTGCTCCCATTATATCGGACTTTGACGAAAATGAACGAATTATGAACTTGTGCACAAAACTTTTGGCAAAAATGCCGATTGGATGCGGCTGCTGGTTGGTGCAAACAGCAAGGAGAAAGAATGCCTGCTGAATTTAGTAAATTCTTTATAAAATTTAAATCCGGCGCTTTTTATTTGGTGTTCGCGGCGCCCGAATCAGGACGCTCTGCCGGACCAAAACCTCCGGCGCAATGGAGATATGGACCCTTTCCGGCGGTGCAGTGCAGATCAGTGTGTGCAGCCGCTCCACGGCCAGAGCGCCCATCCGCTGCTTTTGCACCCGCATGGTGGTCAGGGGAGGGTTGAGCACTTCGCTGATGGAAGAATCATCGAACCCGATGATGGAGATATTCTCCGGGATGCGGTAGCCATATTTTAACAGAGTGGCGCAGCATCCGGCGGCGATCCGGTCGTTGTCGGCGAAAAACGCGGTGGGCAGAAGCTGCTCGCTGTCCAGATACTTGGCCATATCGGCGGCGGCCCCCTCGCTGGAAGGGCTCACCGGAATGATCCGCCTGGCCGAGTCCACAGCGGCATCTTCCGGCAAGGAGCGGCAGGCCGACAGGTACCCGCTGTACCGCTCCCGGAAATTCCGGATTTCCACGCTGCTGTGCAGATAACCGATTCGGGTGTGCCCGCACTCGATTAGATAATGTACCGCCCGCCAGGCCCCCAGCATATTGTCGATGGAAATAGCGTCGTAATTCAGGGCGGGGAAGAAGTTGTCCAGAATCACCAGCGGCAAATTCAGCTCCGAAAAAGGGGTTACATCCTCGGTGTGCATTTCGGTGGCCAGCAGGATCACCCCAGCGCAGTTCTGGCTGGCAAGGCTTTGGATCTGCTCCCGGATGGGCTGGTTGCCGTAGAAATAACTGATGGATAAATGATACCCCAGCTCCGCCGCAGCGCCCGCTACGCCCTGGGTCAGCTGCTCAAAAAAGGGCAGATCCGCCATGACTTTTCCGTGCCGTTTATAAATCACCAGCTGGAGGTTTTTCCCGTTGGAGGCCGGTGCACTGGTGTGCGGCTCCAGACCCATTTCTTCTGCCAGTGCCAGCACCTGGCGGCGGACTTTTTCACTGACGCCGGGTTTTCCGTGGAGAACCAGCGATACCGTCGCCTGGGAAACACCGGCTTTTTCCGCCAGCTGTTTTGCGGTAACACGCATCTCAACCGCTCCTTTCCTTTTCTGTCTTTTATTGTATCCGTCCCAAAAGCGCTGTCAATTTGCGTAGTGTAAAAATTTTACTAAATAATTTAGTGAAAAAAGAGATGTGGGCCCCGTACTTTGTGAATTCTGTCAAAAGTCCCGGCACAAGGACTCTGCAATCTGCAGAAAATCCGGGATACATGAGGAGCACGCCCTCTCTTTTTGGGGATGGTGCTACACTGGATGCAGAAAAAATCCAGGTCAGCCAACACAGGAAAAGGAGGATCACAACCCTATGGCACAGATCAAACTGGGCTTTGCCCCTACCCGCCGCAGTATTTTTTCGGCGCCGGACGCCATCAAGTACCGCGGCCTGACCGCCGCCCGGCTGCGGGAGCTGGGAATTGATTTTGTGGACATTGACGACATCAACGCCGAGGGCCTGCTCTACGACGAGAACGACCGGCTGAAGATCGTCGAAAAATTCAAGGCCGCCAAAATCGACGGACTGTTTTTGCCCCACTGCAACTTTGGCACCGAGTACGAGTGCGCCCGCCTGGCCAAAGACCTGGGGGTGCCGGTGCTGCTGTGGGGCCCCCTGGACGAGCGCCCCGAGCCCAACGGGGTCCGCCTGCGGGATACCCAGTGCGGCCTGTTCGCCACCGGCAAGGTGCTGCGGCGCTTCCAGGTGCCTTTCACCTACCTGACCAACTGCCGCCTGGAGGACCCGGCCTTTGAGCGGGGCCTGCGGGATTTCCTGGCGGTCTGCAATGTGGTGAAAACCTTCAAGAACATCCGGATTTTGCAGATCGGTCCCCGGCCCTATGATTTCTGGTCCACCATGTGCAACGAGGGCGAGCTGCTGGAGCGGTTCAACGTCCAGCTGGCCCCGGTGCCTCTGCCGGAGCTGACCGCCGAGGTAAAAAAGGCCATTGCGGAGGGGGCCGAGGTTCAGGCCACCATGGCCTACTGCCGGGAAAAGATGGAGGTCAAGGTCACCGATGCCCAGCTGGAAAACATCGCCGGGCTGGCAGTGGCAATGGAGCGCCTGATCCGGAAGTACCACTGCAACGCCGCCGCCATCCAGTGCTGGAACGCCCTCCAGAGTGAGCTGGGGATCATGCCCTGTGCGGCCAATGCCCTGCTGAACGATAAGGGAATTCCGGTGGTCTGCGAGACCGACATCCACGGCGCCATCACCGCGCTGCTGGTGGAGGCAGCCGCCAACGACGACACCCGCAGCTTCTTCGCCGACTGGACCATCCGTCACCCGGATATCCCCAACGGCGAGCTGCTCCAGCACTGCGGCCCCTGGCCCCTGTCGGTGGCGGGCTGCAAGCCCTGCATCACCTATCCGCTGGCCTTCGACTTCCCTGGTGCCCTGACCGCCGAGGCCAAGCACGGCGGGCTGACCCTGGCCCGGTTCGACGGCGACAACGGTGAATACAGCCTGCTGCTGGGCAACGCCAAGGGAGTGGATGGCCCCAAGGGGATGGGCACCTACCTCTGGGTGGAGGTGGAAAACATCAAGCGGCTGGAAGCCAAGATCGTGGAGGGCCCCTACATCCACCACTGCGTCGGCATCCATAAAGACGTGGTGCCGGTGTTGTACGAGGCCTGCAAATACATGGGAATCAAGCCGGACCTGTACGACCCCATCGAGGAACAGGTCAAGGCCTATCTGCGGGGGGAATAACAATGGAACTGCATGAACTGGAATTGAAAAGCTGGGATCTGCGCCGTGACATCGTGGAGATCATCATGGCCGGCGGGGGCGGCCACATCGGCGGGGATATGAGCGTATTGAACACCCTGCTGGTGCTCTATAAAAACCACCTGAACATCACCCCCTATACGACCGCCGACCCGAACCGGGACCGCTTCGTCCTGAGCAAGGGCCACGCGGTGGAGGCCCTCTACGCTGTACTGGCGGACTGCGGCTTTTTGGACCTGGTGGACATCAAGGAGCGGTTCTCCAAATTCGGCTCCCCCTACATCGGCCACCCCAACAACAAGCTCCCCGGCATCGAGATGAACTCGGGCTCTCTGGGTCACGGCCTGCCGGTCTGCGTGGGGATGGCGCTGGCCGCCAAGCGGGACGGCCGCAGTTACCGGGTATATACGGTGATGGGGGACGGTGAGCTGGCCGAGGGCAGCGTCTGGGAGGCTGCCATGGCCGCCTCCAACTATCAGCTGGATAACCTCTGTGCCGTGGTGGACCGCAACCGGCTCCAGATCTCCGGCAGCACCGAGGAGGTCATGAAACAGGACAGCCAGGAGCAGCGCTGGGCGGCCTTTGGCTGGAACGTCATCAGCGTGGACGGCGACAGCATCGAGGCGCTGGACGCCGCTTTCACCGCTGCCAAACACCATCCCGGCCAGCCCACCGTCATCCTGGCCAACACCACCAAGGGCTACGGCAGCCCCCTGATGGAAAACAAGGCCAGCTGGCACCATCATCTGCCCAACCAGGAAGAATACCGGCAGATCATCGCGGATTTTGCCGCGCGAAAGGAGGCCCTTCTCAATGGCTAACAAGATTCCCAACCGGCAGGCCATCTGCGACACCCTGCTGAAAGCGGCTGCCGCCGACAAGGACATTGTGGTGCTGTGCAGCGACAGCCGGGGCAGCGCCAGCCTGACCAAATTTGCCGACACCTACCCGGAACAGTTCGTGGAGATGGGCATCGCCGAGCAGGACTTAGTCAGCGTGGCGGCGGGCCTGGCCAGCTGCGGCAAGAAAGCCTTTGCCGCATCCCCGGCCTGCTTCCTCACCACCCGCAGCTATGAGCAGGCCAAGATCGACTGCGCCTATTCCAACACCAATGTGACCCTCATCGGTATTTCCGGCGGCGTCAGCTACGGCGCCCTGGGCATGAGCCACCACTCGGCCCAGGACATCGCAGCCATGAGCGCCATCCCCAATATGCGGGTCTACCTGCCCAGCGACCGCTTCCAGACCGCCAAGCTGGTGGAGGCGCTGCTCCGGGATACCAAACCCGCCTATCTGCGGGTGGGCCGCAACCCGGTGGAGGATGTCTACACCGAGGATGCCTGCCCCTTTGAGATGGACAAAGCCACCGTCCTGGCCGAGGGGAGCGACGTGGCCATCATCGCCTGCGGCGAGATGGTCCGCCCGGCCCTGGACGCCGCCGCCCTGCTGAACGCCCAGGGCATTTCGGCCGGGGTGCTGGATATGTACTGCGTCAAGCCTCTGGACCGGGAGGCTGTCCTCAAGGCGGCTCGTGGGGCAAAAGTGGTCCTGACGGTGGAAGAGCACGCACCCTTTGGGGGACTGGGCAGCATGGTGGCCCAGGTGGTGGGGGAAGAATGCCCCCGGAAGGTGAAAAACCTTTCCCTGCCGGATGCCCCGGTGATTACCGGCACCTCGAAGGAAGTCTTTGCCTACTACGGCCTGGACGCCGCCGGGATCGCCAAGTCCGCCGCCCAACTGCTGGCAAATTGCTGAAAGTATCAAAACGAGTATGGAACGGTATATTTTATCCATTGACCAGTCCACCCAGGGCACCAAAGCCATGCTGTTTGACGCAGCGGGGCAGCTGGCCGCCCGGGCCGACCGCCCTCACCGGCAGTACATCAACGAAAAAGGCTGGGTCAGCCACGACCTGGAGGAGATTCGGGCCAACACCCTGGCGGTGGCCCGGGACCTCTTGCAGAAAACGGAGGTCCGCCCCCAGCAGATCGCAGCGGTGGGATTGAGCAACCAGCGGGAGACGGTGGCGGCCTGGAACCGGGAGACCGGCGCGCCGGTTTGTCCGGCCATCGTCTGGCAGTGCGCCCGCGCCAAGGAAATCTGCGAGGGGCTGGCAGAGCAGGGCCCCATGGTGCAGGAGAAAACCGGCATCCCTCTTTCGCCCTATTTTTCCGCCCCCAAGATGGCCTGGATTTTGCGGAATGTCCCCGGGGCGGCGGATCTTGCGGCGGAGGGCAAGCTCTGCCTGGGCACCATCGACAGTTTTCTGGTGTACCAGCTCACCGAGGAAAAAGCCTTTAAGACCGATTATTCCAACGCCAGCCGGACCCAGCTGTTCAACATCCACACCCTGAAATGGGACGAGGAACTCTGCGCCCTGTATGGGATGCCCCGGGCCTGCCTGGCAGAGGTCTGCATGAGCGACAGCCTCTTTGGTCATACCACCCTGGGCGGGCTGCTGGAAACGCCGGTGCCCCTCTGCGGGGTGCTGGGGGACAGCCACGCCGCCCTGCTGGGTCAGAACTGCCGGGCCCCCGGCCAGACCAAAGCCACCTACGGCACCGGTTCCTCGGTGATGATGCAGACCGGGCAGAGACTGGTCAAAAGCCGCTGCGGCCTGGTGACCAGCCTGGCCTGGGGGCTGGGGGGCCAGGTGGAATATGTGCTGGAGGGCAACCTGAATTACACCGGCGCGGTTATCACCTGGCTGAAAAAGGATGCCGCCCTGCTGGCTTCGGACGGCGAGAGCGAGGGTCTGGCCCGGCTGGCGAACCCGGCGGACCGAACCTATTTTGTCCCGGCCTTTACCGGGCTGGGGGCGCCCTATTGGGACAGCGAGGCCACCGGTCTTTTGACCGGCGTGACCCGGACCACCGGCCGGGCCGAGATTGTTAAAGCCTGTGTGGACTGCATCGGGTACCAGATCACCGACCTGATTCTGCGGATGGCGGAGGATGCCGGACTGGCTCCGGCAGAGCTGCGGGCGGACGGCGGCCCCACCGCCAACAGCTACCTGATGCAGTTCCAGAGCGATATGGCCCAGGTAGAGGTCAGCGTGCCCGAAATCCAGGAGCTGTCCGGTTTTGGGGCGGCCTGCGCGGCAGGCTTTTCCTGCGGGTTTTATGACCCGGCGGTGGTCCACAGCCAGATGCACCGCCACAGCTACACCCCCCGGATGGAAAAGACCGAGCGGGACGAGCGGTACGCCGGCTGGCAGAGAGCAGTCCGGCAGGCCCTGACCCATGTGTGAGGGAACATGTGCGAGAGAATGAGAAAAGGAGAGAGAACCATGAACCAAATGGAGTGCAAGCAGATCGACGCCTATTGGCGGGCGGCGAACTATCTGGCGGCGGGCCAGCTGTATCTGTTGGATAACCCGCTGCTCCGCCGCCCCCTGACCCGGGACGACGTGAAGAAAAAGATCGTGGGCCACTGGGGCACTGTGCCCGGTCAGAACTTTGTCTATGTCCACCTGAACCGGATCATTAAAGAGTTCGATCAGGATCTGATCCTGATTTCCGGCCCGGGCCACGGCGGAAACTTTTTTGTGGCGAATGCCTATCTGGACGGCACTTACAGCGAGGTGTACCCCAACATCAGCCGGGACGAGGAGGGCATGAAGAAACTGTTCAAACAGTTCTCCTTCCCCGGCGGCATCTCCAGCCATGTGGCCCCCGAGACCCCGGGCTCCATCAACGAGGGCGGCGAGCTGGGTTACTCCATTGCCCACGCCTTTGGCGCAGTGTTTGACAACCCGGACCTGATCGCCGCGGTTACCGTGGGCGACGGCGAGGCCGAGACCGGCCCTCTGGCCACCAGCTGGCAGTCCAACAAGTTCCTGAACCCGGTGGGAGACGGCGCGGTACTGCCCATTCTCCACCTGAACGGCTACAAAATCAGCAACCCCACCGTCTTTGGCCGGATGACCCACGAGGAGATCGAGCATTTCTTCCTGGGCTGCTCCTGGAAGCCCTATTTCGTCGAGGGCGATGACCCCATGACCATGCACCAGAAGATGGCCGACACCCTGGAAACCGTGATCCGGGAGATCCACGAGATCCAGCGCCGGGCCCGGGCCGGGGAGAAGATGGGCCACATCCAGTGGCCGATGATCGTGCTGCGCACCCCCAAGGGCTGGACCGGCCCCAAGGTAGTGGACGGCAAACCCATCGAGGGGACCTTCCGGGCTCATCAGGTGCCCATTGATATCACGGTGGGCACCCCGAACCAGGAGGAACACCTGCGCCAGATCGAGGCCTGGCTCAAGAGCTACCACCCGGAGGAGCTGTTTGACGAAAATGGCACCCTGATCCCCGAGCTCCAGGCTCTGGCGCCCACCGGCGACCGGCGGATCGCGGCCAACCCCCACGCCAACGGCGGCCAGCTGCTGCGGGATCTGCGTACCCCGGATTTCAAACAGTATGCAGTGGAGATCCCTGCTCCCGGCGCCGTGGAAAAGCAGGATATGATCGAACTGGGCGGCTACATCCGGGATGTGCTCCGGCTGAACGCCGACGCCAAAAACTTCCGTGTGTTCGGCCCGGACGAGACCATGTCCAACCGCCTGTACAAGTGCTTCGAGGCAACCCAGCGGGATTGGAACTCCACCATTGTGGAAGGGGATGAATTCCTGTCCAGCGACGGCCGGATTATGGACTCCATGCTGTCCGAACATCTGTGCGAGGGCTGGCTGGAGGGCTATCTGCTGACCGGCCGCCACGGCTTCTTTGCCAGCTATGAGAGCTTCATCCGGGTGGTGGATTCCATGGTGGCCCAGCACGCCAAGTGGCTCAAAGTCTGCAACCAGCTGCCCTGGCGTCAGAGCATCGCTTCGCTGAACCTGATCCTCTCCTCCAACGTCTGGCAGCAGGATCACAACGGCTATACCCACCAGGATCCCGGCTTTTTGGATCACATCGCCAACAAAAAAGCCGACGTGGTCCGGCTCTATCTGCCGCCGGATACCAACTGTCTGCTGAGCTGCTTTGACCACTGCATCCGCAGCCGGGACTATGTCAACGTGCTGGTGACCTCCAAACACCCCCGGCCCCAGTGGCTGACCATGGAGCAGGCAGTCAAGCACTGCACCCAGGGCGTAGGCATCTGGGAGTGGGCTTCCAACGACGCGGGCCAGGAGCCGGATGTGGTGATGGCCTGCTGCGGCGACACCCCCACTCTGGAGACTCTGGCGGCGGTGACCATCCTGCGGCAGGCTCTGCCCGAGCTGAAGATTCGGGTGGTGAACGTGGTGGATCTGATGAAACTTCAGACCAGCGCCAAACACCCCCATGGCCTGACCGATGCAGATTACGACGCCCTGTTCACCCGGGATAAGCCCATCATCTTCGCCTTCCACGGCTATCCGGCTCTGGTGCGTGAGCTGACCTTCGAGCGGTTCAACCGGAATCTGTCGGTCCACGGCTATCAGGAGGAGGGCACCATCACCACCCCCTTTGATATGCGGGTCCAGAACGAGATCGACCGGTTCCACCTGGTCAAGGATGCAGTTCAGCATCTGCCCCAGCTGGGCAACCGGGGCGCGTATCTGATCCAGCAGATGAACGACAAATTGGTGGAGCACAAGAACTACATCCACGAAGTAGGTCAGGATCTGCCCGAGATCCTCAACTGGAAGTGGCAGGTTTAAAAAATAGTTGGATTACCCTCCCTAAAATAGAATAAACACAAAAACCCTCGGAGAGATTATCCTCTCCGGGGGTTTTCTGCACCAGGGTGCTTTTTAAAGTTTATTGGAACAAAATTGCCTCAAAAATCGGGGTCCAGATTTGCACCATTGGAGGCGATCATTTTTTTGTACCAGTAGAAACTATCTTTCCGGCTCCGGGCCAGGGTGCCGCGGCCCAGGTCGTCCTGGTCTACATAGATGAAGCCGTAGCGCTTGCTCATCTGGTTGGTGGAGGCCGAGATCAGATCGATGGGGGCCCAGCTGGTGTAGCCCCACATCTCCACCCCCTCATCGATGGCCCGGCCCATCTCCTGGATGTGCTGCCGGAAATATTCGATCCGGTAAGGGTCGTGGATGGAACCGTCCGGCTCTACGGTATCTTTGGCGCCGATGCCGTTTTCCACTACCATCAGGGGCAGACGATAGCGGTCGTACAGTTCGATCAGACTGTAACGCAGGCCCTTGGGGTCGATCTGCCAGCCCCAGTCGCTGGAGGACAGATAGGGATTTTTGACGCCCAGAACGGTGTTGCCGGGGGTGCGCTCGGCGTTGGGATCCACCGATTCGGTCATGGTCATGTAATAGCTGAAGGAGACAAAATCCACACAGCCGGCTTTAAGAATGGCGGCGTCCTCGGGCTGCATTTTCAGGGTGATCCCTTTTCGCTGGAACATCTTCTGAATCAGGCGGGGGTATTCGCCCCAGACATGGACGTCCGCGTAGAAGAGGTTCTCCAGGTTTTTGGCCTGGGCTGCCAGCTCGTCGTCAGGGGCACAGGTGCGGGCGTAGGTGGTGAGCTTGGTCAGCATGCAGCCAACCTTGCTGCCGGGGATGATCTCGTGGCAGTCCTTGACCACCAGGGCGCTGGCCACCAGCTGATGATGCAGCGCCTGGTAGCAGGTTTGCAGCATCTGATCTTCTGGTATCCGGCTTGGGATAATACCCGCCGTAGTAAAGGGATGGCGGATGATGCTGTCCACCTCGTTAAAGGTCAGCCAGTATTTGACGTCATTTTTGTACCGCTCAAAGCAGATGTGACAGAACCGGGTGAAGCACTCGATTACCCGGCGGTCCAACCAGCCATTGTATTTGACAGCCAGAGCCAGGGGCATCTCGTAGTGGCTCAGGGTCACCAGCGGCTCGATGCCCAGGCGGTGCATCTCGGCAAAAAGCTCGCTGTAAAATTGCAGCCCTTTTTCGTTGGGTTCCAGCTCCTCGCCGGTCGGGAAGATCCGGCTCCAGGCGATGGAGACCCGCAGCATGGTGAATCCCATCTCAGCGAAGAGGGCCAGATCCTCCTTGTACCGGTGGTAGAAGTCGATGCCCCGGCGCTTGGGGTACATCTGGTCGTCGAGGTCTGTCATGGCGGCCCGGATGGCCTCGTCACTGATGGCTACATGGGCCTGGTAATTCTTTACGTCCAGATTGGGCTTATAGGTGGCAACATCCGCTACACTGGGGCCTTTGCCGTCCATGTTCCAGGCGCCCTCAGCCTGGTTGGCGGCCAGTGCGCCGCCCCAAAAGAATCCTTGGGGAAAACTCATACAAACAGCCTCCGATTTTTCTGTCTTGCTCCGGGCGCAGTGGGGACAGCCCGGCGTTCGGTTTTAGTCTATCTTGCCCTGGGGGCCGGGTCAAGCGGGAATCTTGTTGACCTGCCTATTAAAATGCGTTCCCGCCGGTTTTCTTCCCGGGAAGGAATCGTTGGATGGCATCCTGGATGCAGAGCTCCCAGTAGCGCCATTCATGGGAATAACCCTCTGTCTCGAAAAACTCTGCCCGCAGCCCCAGGCTCTGGGCGTAGCTGCGGAATTTACAGAAATTTTTGTACATCAGTGGGTCACAGGTGCCGCAGGAGAAATAGAGCCGGGGCAGATCCTCCCGCCCGGCCATTTGGGCGGTCAGATCCCAGGTGTTTTGGGGGGAGGCCAGGTACCCTTCCAGCCCACCGGCATTGGTTAGGCGGTTCTGGTTCCGGCTGGCCCAGAAGGGGTCCTCCAGCTGGGTGCGGATGTCCTGGGGCACGCAGGACATACTGTACACCGCCGCAAACTTTTCAGGGTGGCGGTAGGCATACTGGATGGCCCCCCGCCCGCCCATGGATAACCCCGCGATGAAGTTATCCTCCCGCTTTGGGCTGGCGGGCAGCCAGCCGTACACCAGGGGCATCAGTTCCTCGGTCAGATAGTCGGCCGCCTGGTAACCCAGCCCGAAACCGGGCCAGTTGGCATAGTCGGTGTTCAGGGCGGAAGGCATGACCACAATCAATTCCTTTTCGCAGGCATAAAGCTCCACGTTGCTCTTCCGCAGCCAGTCGGTGTAATCGCCGTAGGTGCCGTGGAGCAGCCAGAGCACCGGGTATTTTTTGCCGCTGGCGTAAAATTCAGCGGGAGACTGGCCCCGGGGCAGATCGGGCAGCAGGATATTTACATCGGTGTTGCCTCCGAGGGCCTTACTGGAAAAATTCAGGTGGACAAGGGCCATAAACCGCAGCCTCCTTTTTCGTTTTAGTGCTGGGGTGCAGCTGCTGCTAGGTGGAAGGCCAGCGCGCCGATCAGGTTGGCGTCGTTGCCGAACTGGCAGCGCACAATTTCCGGCTTGCCGAAAGCGGTGAAGGAGATGGCCGCATACTGGCGATCCACCGCCCGGGCGATTTCCTGGACGATCTCGGGTCGGGCACTGATGCCGCCACCGATGGCGATTCTCTGAGAGTCCAGCACCGACTGGATGGTGTAGATGCCCGCCGCCGCGTACCGGCCGAACTCCTCCAGAGCCGCCCGGGCCTCCGGTTCCCCGGCGTCGTAGGCCCGGAAGAAGCCGAACCCGTCCAGCGGAGTATCCGGGGCCAGATGCTTGTGGAACCGGTAGATCCGCAGCAGACCCTTGGCGGACATATAATGGGCCCAGACCGGGGTTAGATCATCGCGGCTGTCGGCAATCCCCTTGGGCAGCAGCTGGTAATCCACCGCCAGGAAAGAGAACTCCCCGGCACCCAGAGTATGGCCCATGTAGACCTGGTGGTTCAGGATTAAGCCGCCACCGGTCCCGGTGCCCAGCACAATAACCACGCCGTTTTCTACATCTCTCATACTGCCCTGCCAGAGCTCGGCATTGGCGGCACATTTGCCGTCGTTGGCGATGGTCACCGGCACGCCCAAACGCTGTTGGAGCAAGGGAGCGATGGGGGTGTGATGAAGGAAGGAGAAGGTGCCGCCGGTGTGGGCGACGCCGGTTCGGGTTTCGACCCGGCCCGGCATGGAGATGGCCACCCCTTGGTAGGGGACGGTGAACTGCCGGGCAACCCGCTCCAGAAGATCCAGCAATTCTTCGGCGTTGGAGCAGGTGGAGGGGGTCTTGCCCTGCTGGGTGAGATTACCTGTCTCGTCTGCCAGTGCGTATTTGACCAGGGTGCCGCCCAGGTCGATGACTACATAGTGCTGCATAAAATTACCTCCAAACAGCGGAATGGTGTTTGAACAAAGCTTTAGTCAAGCTCCAAATCCTCAAAACCAGTGGCGGTGGAAAATCGCTGGGTACGCACCTCCAGCATCCGAGTAATCAGAGGGGCCGACAGGCCCAGCCGCCCGGCGGTGCGCACCAGCTCGCTCAGGTGAGCGGCGGTCAACCCGGGCTGCTCCGCCAAAAAGTCGAATAACCGGGAATATGCTTCCTCCCCCGGGGTGTCCGGCATGAACTGGGGCGCTCGGCCGAAATACTGCACCAGAAGGGCCAAGTACCACTGTCGTGCCCCCTCGTCAAGGCCGCTGGGGCAGGCCAGACGGGCCAGCGCCATCCGGGCCGAAAAATCCAAACGGAAAGCGTTTTGAGCCATTTGGTCGAAAAACTCCGGCCCGTTTTGAAAAAAGGCAGAAGGAATTCGCAACAGCTGGCCAAACCGGGCGTCACTGGAAAGAATCTTGTCTCGGGCGGGGGGCAGGCCCAGGGCGTACAGCACCCGCCCGCCAGGGTCCAGTTTTTCCAGCCAGAGCAGTGCAGCGGTGTGGTCGAAGGCAGTGGCTGCCACGTTGACCGGGCGGCTCCACTCAAGACTCGGGCCATCGATAACCCGCAGCCGCACCAGTCCGGCGCTGTTGAAGGTGTGGGCCCCAAGCGCCTGGACGCCAGCCGGCAGGGTTAGCTCCCGCAGGGCGTGGCATCCCGCAAAAACTCCCACGTCCGGCATGACCTGGTCGGTGAGGGCGGGGGTCCATCCGATGGTCCGCAGCCGGTCGGGCAGGCGAATTTCTTCCAGGGCAGTGCATTCTCCAAAACACCCTGCCGGCAACTCCGAAATATCCGGGGGCAGGGCAATACGTTTCAGGCGAGTACACCGCCAGAAGGCATAGGGGCCGATCCGGGTAATGCTGTCCGGCAGGGTGATCTCCTCCGGCCCGCCTTCGTCCCGGGGGTCGGTGGTGGTGTGCCGACCCATCCGCATGCAAAACACGCTGAAACTCACCGGGGAAGAGTACATCTCCCCGAATTTTTCTTCCGGGATGTGCAGAGGGGCGAAGGCGGTGGCGGCGATGGCGGTCAGAGGCTGACCGGCCACGAATCGGGGCAGGCGGGCGGGCCGGGCCAGCCGGGGCCAGCGCAGCAGCACCATCCCGCCCTGGCCGTCCGGCGCAAAATCTGCGGTGGGGGGCAGGGCTTCGGGTATCGGCTCCGGTTCAGAGCCGTTCAGCCGGGCAAAATCGACGCTGACGTCCGGGGCATCCCCGCCCCAGTCCTCGTCCTCTTCTTCGGCACAGGCAAGCAGATCGGCCAGCGCTGCCCCCGGCTGGGCAGCCGTCGAAGCAGGGGAGAAAGTCGGGGCAAGGCGGTACTCCTCCCCCAGGGTGCCCTCGTTGGTGATGTAAAAGCGCAGAACAGTCGTCTCTTCTGTTTTCATGGCGTTATACCAGCCCCGTCAGGTCGATTTCGTGCAGGAGCTGTTGCTCCTGCTGGTGCAGCATCAGTTCCCGGCTGGCGTCGAAATAATCCCGGCTGAGGAACTGACCCAGAAAAGCCGCCGCTTCCGGCGAAACCGTCAGATCGTTGACAGCCAGGCTCAGCTCGGTGCCCGGCCCAAAGGTCGCCTTGAGAAAATCCAGCAGATGTCCTAGTTTAGATTGGGTCTGTTCTACCTCCTGCTGGAGATCGGCCACCGCCTTGCGGTAAACTTCCCGCAGGGCCGCATAAGGTGTTTCCCCTGCGAGGGCGGTGCGCCACCCGGCGGACAAGCTCAAGAGCTCCATCCAGGCGGCCTGCTGCCGGGCGGGGGCCTCTTTGGCGGCAGACCGCCAGTGATCCTCCAGACCTGCCAGAGCAGTCAGGGGTTCGCCGGGGGCTTCCAGGGCGACCCGCCGGGCTTTCAGGTCGGCGGCGGCCAGGGCCAGGGCGTCGTGACGGAGGGTGCAGCGGTGCATCCGGTCAAAGGCGGCCTCCAGCAGCAGGCTCACCAGGCTCAGACGCTCGTCCATCCGGGCTGCCCGGGCTTGGGCTAAGGTTTCCTCGGTCCAGGTGCCGGCCAGGATGTCCTCGACCTGGTAGCTTTGGCGGTATTTCTGGTATAGCTCGTAGTAGATGGCAAAGTCCCGGGCAATGGATTTGCTTTGAAGGTACTGGGCGGTCAGATCCTCGTTGACGGGCAGGCCCAGTTCTTCGTGGGCCTGGAGCATCTCAGAAAGATCTTCCCAGGCCCGGGGGGTAACCACATTTAGTCCGTCCACCGTGGTCTCCGCCTTGTAGAAATCTTCCTGCCGAATGTCCAGGTAGCTCAGCACACACCGGCTGACCCCGTGCTCGATGGCATAGGGTTTCCAGGCCGGGTAGCTGGGCTCCACTTCCAATACCTTAAGCCGGTCCCGGGTGGCGGCGTCGAACTCCCGAACGCTCTTATTGAAGCGGGGCGGGTTGCCTGCGGTGACGATCACCCAGCCTTCCGGGATCGGATGGCCCCCAAAGACCTTGTACTGTAAAAACAGCAGCATGGCCGGAGCCAGTGTCTCGGAGACGCAGTTGATCTCGTCCAGAAAGAGAATCCCCTCGGTGCGGCCGGTCCGGCGCATGCAGTCGTATACGCTGGCGATGATCTCGCTCATGGTGTACTCGCTGACCGAGTAACGCTGGCCGCCGTATTCTTTTTCCACAATGATGGGCAGGCCCAGGGCGCTCTGGCGGGTGTGGTGGGTCATGGAATAACTCACCAGCCCCAGCCCCATCTCGTCGGCGATCTGCTGCATGATGGCCGTCTTGCCCAGGCCCGGGGCCCCCAGCAGAAAGATGGGCCGCTGGTGGACCAGGGGCATCTGGTAGCGGCCCAGGGGGTCCTTTTGCAGATAGATCTGTACGGTGTTTTTGATCTGCTGCTTGGCAGCTGCAATGTCCATGATCAGGGTTCCTCCTTGAGCAGACGGATGTTGTCGGTGGTCAGCACCGCCCGGATGGCCCAGGGCGGCACCTCCGGGCTGAGGCAGTCATCTCGGTTGAAGATAAAAGCGGTCTTGTAAGCGGGGACTTTTTCGGGATAGGCCCCCGCCCCGTCGGTGAAATAGAGCAGCCCGTTCAGCCGGGTCAGGCGGCGGGTTTCCAGCAGCTGATCCACATATTCAAACACCGGGCGGAAATCGGTCCCCCCAAAGCCCCGCAGATGAAGCCGGGGAATCAGCTCGCTCAGCTGGTCCAGATCCGTCAGCCGCTGGACGCTCTGGATTTCAGCGTCGCACTGGACCAGATATATTTCCACTCGGCTGGTAAAAATGCCGCTCTGGCGCAGCACGTCGCAGGTACGCTGCAAAAAGCTCTGGACGATCTCGCCCTGGACGCTGCCCGAGGTGTCGATGGCGATGACAAACTCCCGGATCCGTTTGTCGTCCCGGTATTCCAGGGGCTCGATCAGGGGTACGTTGCCGTATTTTTTCAGGCCGTAGGTGTAATAGATCAGGTCAAAGGCGTCGTCGGAAAGCTGCATCACCTCGTTTTGTTCCCCGAACCGGCGGAGAAACTCGCTGTAATCGCACTCCTCAAAGGTGATGGGAGCCAGCCCGTCCATCAGGGCGCCGGCCCGCCGCCCATACCGTCGGCTGAAAAGTTTCAGATCGGCTTCCGCCTTCCGGGCCAGCTGCTTCCACTGCTGGCGCAGAGTTTGCCGCCGCCGGAGCAGAAGATTTTCCGCAGTCTGGTCGTTCTGGGGGCGGATGGCTTCGGTCTCCCGCAGGGGGTCTTCCGATTCTTCGCCGGGGGTTGGCGCGCCGGGAAAGCGGGGGCCCGGCTCCTCGGAGGCGGAGCGCGTATACCAGAGGGCGTGGCTGTCTCGGGCGAAGAGGGTGGTCAGAGCCGCGCATTCCTCCTGGCCGGGGCGGTGTTCTGTCAGATAGTGATAGATTTCCTGGGAGGTCATGTGGGGGCAGTGCTCCGCCAGACGGAGCCGCCAGTCCCGCCGGGCGGGAGAGACCTCCGGGGTGAAAGAGGGCGGGGCCAGCTGACGGATGATCTCTTCCACCGCGATGTCGCAGGCCAGGTTCCAGAGGGGGCGGTCCAGCTCCTGTTTCTGGAAAGGGTGGCCCAACAGACAGTGGAGGGTCAGATGGAGCAGGGCCCGGGCAGGCAGGTCCTGCTGCTGTTTGAAGAGCTCCAGCAGTCGGACCGGACAATAATACAGGGTGCCGCCGTCGGTGGCCAGGGGGGCGGGCAGCTCCTCTGCCGGGGCGGGGGCCAGCTGCTCCAGCGACCCGGAGAGAAACCGCAGGTCGGCCATCAGGCGGCTGCGAGCCAGGGCCAGCACCTGGGCAGCCAGGGATGAGAGCGTTTGCAAAAGGGCACCTCCTCCGGGGAATCATCCAATTCCCAAAAGCCGGTACGCTCAATAAAGACGCACCGGCCCTTGGGAATCGGGGCAGACCCGCTGGGGAGAACAAGTCTGCCTCGAAGCCGGGGAACAGGGGATCAGAAGACAGCTTTCTCATGCAGAGCGGCGAATTCTTCCTCGCTCATGCCGAGCATTCCTTTGTAAATGGCTTTGTTGTCCTGGCCCAGCTGGGGGGCCGGAGTGCGGACGCTGGGTTTGGTGTCCATCAGCTTGATGGCGCAGCCGTTGACGGTGATCCGCCCCAGGGTGGGGTGATCCATCTCCACGAACATCTCCCGCTCCTTGACGTGGGGGTCCTCCAGAATCTGCTTGATGTTCAGGATGGGCCCCGCCGGGATGCCCTTGGAGAGCACCAGCTGGGTGGCTTCCTCCATGGTGTAGTCTTTGAGGGTGTCCTCGATGACTTCCTGGATGGCGTCCTGGTTTTCCAGTCGGCCGGGCATATCCACAAAACGGGGGTCGGTGATCATGTCGGGTCGGTGGAGTACCTCGGTGCAGAGCTTTTCATACAGCTTTTGGTTGCCGGCTGCAATGATAATGACCCCATCCTTGACCTTGAAAGCATCGTAGGGCGAAACCGCAGCATACCGGTTGCCCATCCGGGGCGGGATCTGGCCGCTCTCCAGATATTTCAGGGCAGTGTTCTCGGTGGCGGCGATCATGCTGTCCATCAGACTGACGTCCACCCGCTGGCCCTTGCCGGTGATGGTGCGGGCATTGACGGCCGCCAGGATGCCGATGGTGACATGTAGTCCCCCCAGCATATCCCCCAGGGCGCTGCCGGCCCGGGTGGGCTCGCCGCCCCGGGGGCCGGTGATGGCCATCATTCCGCCCATGGCCTGGGCCAGGATGTCATAGCCTGGGCGCAGATGGTAGGGGCCGTAGCAGCCGAAACCCGACACCGCCGCGTAGATCAGCCGGGGATTGATCTCTTTCAGTACGTCGTAGCCCAGCCCCAGCTTATCCATGACGCCAGGGCGGTAGTTTTCCACTACGATGTCCGCCTTTTTGACCAGCTCTTTAAAGATGGCCTTGCCCTCGGGGGCTTTCAGGTTCAGGGTGACGCCCTTTTTGTTGCGGTTGATGTTGGCGAAATAGAGGCTCTCCCGCTGGCCGTTCAAATTTTTCTCCCGGAAGGGCGGGTAGGTGCGGGTGTCGTCGCCGCCGGTGGGGACCTCGATTTTGATGACGTTTGCCCCCATATCCGCCAGCATCATGGTACAGAAGGGCCCTGCCAGAACCCGGGTCAGGTCCAGGACCGTCAGGTTTTCCAGCGCCATGTGGTCACTCATTAGACTTCACCATCCTCCACATGAATCTTCATCCGCATGACGGCGCTGCCCATGCTCTTGCCCAGGCTATCCAGCCGCAGGCTCATGGTGGCGCCGCCGCCCAGGGCGTGCTTCATCACAAAATTGAAGCCCCCCAGGCTGGGCACTTCATAGCGGGTGATCTCGCCCTTGACCATGTCGCCGAAATAGGCTTTCAGCTTTTCGGGGGTGACCTCCCGCTGGATGATCTTGTAGTATTCCGGCTTGCGTGCGTAGACGCAGACATTGCTGGTGTCGCCCTTGTCGCCGCTGCGGCCGTGGGCGATGTCGTTCAGATAGATTTCAGGCATCTTACTTCACCTCCAGAATATGGCTCTCGATCTTCAGGGCGTCCCGGGGCACGGTGGTGGGCCACAGGGCCATGACCTCCTGCACATGGGCGCGGCCGCCGAAGAAGGAGGCACCCGGAGGGCCGTTCAGCTGCAGGGGGCTGATCTCGGGGATGATCTTGGCGCACTCGTTTTTGTCCTCGCTGAAAACGGCGATTCGCAGCACGCACTCGTTCAGGTTCTTCAGCGCCTCTTCGCTCATGTCCGCCACGCCCAGGTGCAGGCTGTTCAGGCCAATGTAGCTGATGTGGATGTCGTCGGCCTTCATGCCCCGGCGCTGCATCTTTTTCATGATGACCTCGGCGCAGTACTGGGCCTTTTCGTAGGCGTCGGGCCAGGCAAAACTCAGCATAGAGACGGTTTTCCAGCCCTTGTGGTAGCCCACGCAGAGTTTGAGGGTATCGGGGCGGGGTTTGCCTTTGATGCCTCCCACCCGCACCCGGTTTTCACCGATCTGGGTCAGGGTGGCGTGGCTCACGTCTACGTCCACGTCGGGAGTCCAGTAGTTGGCGGGGTCGTGGACCTCGTAGAGGAACTGTTCCTTGACGCTCTGTTCACAGATGATGCCGCCGCAGTCCGGCGCTTTGGTGATGTCCATGGTGTCCTCGGTCAGCTCTGCGATGGGGAAGCCCAACTCGTCCATCCGGGGCACGTTCCGCCAGTCGTACATGTAATTGCCGCCGGCGCCCTGGCCGCCGCACTCCAGCAGGTGGCCCGCCATAATGCCCCGGGCCAGATTGTCCCAGTCGTCGGCCGCCCAGCCGAACTCATATTTGAGGGGCGCCAGGAAGAGGGCACTGTCCGCGGCACGGCCGGTAATAACCACATCGGCCCCCTCGGCAAGGCACCCCTCGATGCCCTCGTGGCCGATGTAGGCGTTGCAGTTGTAGATCTTGTCCACAATGCTGTTGAAGTCGCCGTCGTAGTCGAAGTTGGGGAAGGTCCAGCCCTCTTTCAGCAGCTGGGGAATCTTCTCTTTGATGCTGTCGCCGGTGACGTAACCGATCTTGTAGCCGCTCATCCCTGCGCCTTCGGCCCAGTTCTTGATGGCGTCCACACAGCCGGTGATGTTCATGCCGCCCGCGTTGGTGCAGATGCGGATCTTCTTCTGCCAGGCTTCTTTGCCCGCCTCTTTGAGGATGCGGGTGACAAAATCCGGTGCAAAACCCTTAGAGGGGTCCTTGAGCTGCTGCTTTGCCATGATGGAGAGCGTCAGCTCTGCGAGGTAGTCGCAGCCCATGTACTGGATGTCTGCGTTTCGGATCATGTGGATGGCCGCATCCGGGCTGTCGCCCCAGAAGCCCTGGCCGCCGCCGATTGCTACTTTTTTCATTACAGTCCATGCCTCCCTGGATGATGTGGCGGAAAATCCAACGTTAGTTTAACGTTAGACTGCGTCGTTAAACTAAAAATACACGCTCTTTTCTGGTTTGTCAAGAGGGAGAAGGGCAAAAATAGCTAAAACGTTAAACTTTTTCTGTCAAAATGCCATAATCCAGCGGCTGAAGCGGGCTTGTGCGGTTGCGCCCAGCGGCTAAATTCGGTATAATAAAAGAAAAACTTGCCGGTCTGCCCTCAGGGGCAGATCGGCCAAAAAACGCCGGAAACGAGCTATGACGCAGGCCGGCGGGAAAGAGACGGTACAGTATGGTCACCATCAAGCAGATCGCCGCAGAGGTGGGCATCTCGGCAACCACGGTCAGTATTGTGCTGGGAGGAAAAGCAGAGGAGCGTAAGATCAGCGCCGCCACCCAGAAAAAGATCTTTGAGACAGCCAACCGGTTGGGCTACCAGCCCAACATTGCAGCCCGCAGTCTAAGGGCTGGCTTTGGGGCGGACGAGATTCGGGTTGCGATGCTCTGGGCGGAGGATTTCCGGGCCAGCATGATGGTGCGCTTTTGGGATGGTCTGCGGGCTGAGCTGGCCCAGTTGGACCGCAAGATCCGGCTGGTGATTTATCCTTATACCAACGATCACCTGGATGAGGTGCATGCCCTGACCAGTGCCAGCGACTGCCACGCGGCCATTATCTGCAACGCTTCGGATGCAGACCTGGAGTTTCTGCGCCGAACCCAGCTGGCCATTCCGGTGGTGTTGTACAACCGCACCTGCCCGGGTTATTGCAGCGTGAATGTGGACGATGCCCTGATGGGGGCTCTGGCAGCCCGGGCCCTGAGTGACCAGGGCTGCCGCCGCGGAGTAGTACTTACCGGCGCCCCGGTTTTTGCCGGGATGGAGGTCCGCGTCCAGAGCTTTTTGCTGGAGGGTGCCCGCCACGGCCTGGAAGCCCGGGTGGCACCCTATTGTGACAGCAGCGCCCGGGGCGGATATGAAGGAGCCCGGGCGCTCTGGTCGGCAGAATCGGGGGAATACCCGGATGCGCTGTTCTGTGGTTCCTCTCTCATTGCGCATGGTGCACTGCGGGCTCTGCGGGAACTGGGGCTGCCCCAGCTGCCTCGGGTGGTGGCCATCGGCAACGGCGCTCCCGAGCTGGACGAGCTGTCGGTGCCCAGCCTGAGCGTGGTCTACCTGCCCATGGAAGAGATGGCACGGGAGTGCCTGCGGCTGTTGATGGACTGGATGTCAGACCGGCTGTCCAGCCCTGCCAGCCGTCTGTTGGAAGCGCGTTATATCCCGCGGGAGAGCTGCGGGCCCATTGCAGACCAAGAGCAGAAAACAATTGGCTAAAACGTTAAACTGATTTTTGTAGAAAAATACAGTTGACAGTGTTACGTTAAACGTGGTAGTATAATGTCACGCAAGCGGCTGTAACCGAAGAGGGCATTCCGCTTGCGGGCTGCTTCCCATGTTGATGCCGGCCTTTTTGTGATACAGCAGACCGGGAGGCGAAAAGATGCTGAAGGCTTTCCACAAAATCAACAACAACGCCGTCATCTGTCGGGACGAAACCGGCCGGGAGCTGGTGGCGATGGGCAAAGGGCTGGGGTACGAGCGGTTGCCGCGGGTGCTCTCGCTGGACGATGTGGAGCGGACCTTTTACGGCATCGATCCCAAGTACTACCAGGTGCTTCAGGATCTGCCCACCGATATGCTGGATTTCAGCGCTCGGGTGCTGGACATCGCCCGCAACGAGCTGCCCTATGAGCTCCGGGCGCATGTGGTACTGACCCTGGCAGACCATCTGGCCTTTGCGCGGGAGCGGGTGCTGAAAAATATCCGCGTCCATATGCCGCTGGCCTACGACGTCGAGCAGCTTTACCCGACGGAGTATAAGATCGGGCAGTACATTGTCCGCCGTTTCCAGAAGGAGTTTCACATCGGGCTGCCGCCGGAAGAAGCAGTGGCGGTGGCCATGAACCTGCTGAACGGGCGGGCCGCCGATCAGCCCGAACCGGATGGGGCAGAGGAAGCAAAACTGCGGGAGGAAATGCTGGAGGATATCACCGCCATTGTGGAGAATCACTTCCGGTGTATTGTAAACCGAAGCGGTTTCAACTACTCCCGCTATGCCACCCACCTGCAATATCTCTTTGTCCGGATCCGCACCGGGCAGGCCATCCAGAGCGAAAATCTGGCCATGTACCACACCCTCCGGGAGGAATACCCGGATGTGGCCGCTTGTGTGGCGAAAATCGCGGATCATATCCAGCAGGAGTGGGGCTGCACCCTCACCGAGGAAGAACAGCTCTACCTGATCCTGCATGTAAACCGTATCTGCATCAAAGAAGGACTGTAACCCGTCAGAAGGGGCATTTCCTCCACTGTGCAGGGCGTCTTGTACGCCTGCGCTGTGGGGGTTTTCTTTTTAGGAATTGCAGCGGTGCGCGCCCGCTGTTTTTCATACGAGTTCCCGCTTATTCGAGACCCCTGGCATCTTTTTCAGAAAAGGAGAGAAAACATCATGGCAGTTCGCAACGAACAGATTGCAAAAGACGTGCTGGCCGCTGTGGGCGGCAAGAGCAACGTGACCTCCGTGACTCACTGCATGACCC
>HHCFC01400__coassemble_1501_pt1 | contig 22301 bp, 15 predicted proteins | sample HHCFC01400__metabat2_high_PE_029 | metagenome-assembled genome bin HHCFC01400
AAAGCTTCGATTCTTCGGAATCGGAGCTTTTTTCTTTCTTCTTTTAAAACTTCATAGCAAAAATACCGCCCGGCTAGGTTATCCCCCGCCGGGCGGTATTTTTCACAGGGCAAGCTCAGCCCTCTTTGGATTTTCGTCTGGAAAGCAACACCCCCGCCAACAGCAGCGCCGGGAACACAATCCCCGCCAGCACCCCGATTTTCAAATTATCCCCGAACAGGCCGGAGACAAAGCCCACAACGGTGGGGCCGGACGAGCAGCCCACGTCCCCTGCCAGAGCAAAGAGGGCGAACATGGCCGTTCCCCCGCCGGGCAGCGCAGCCGCTGCCTTGCTGAAAGTACCGGGCCACATAATGCCCACCGAGAGCCCGCAGAGAGCGCAGCAGACCAGATTCAGCTGGGGCAGCGGCAGCAGCGAGATCCCAAGATACGACAGGATGCAGAGCACACTGCTGTATGCCATGAACCGGTCCAGGGGGACCCGGTCGCCGTACTTGCCATAGAACGCCCGGGAAAGCCCCATCAGCACCGCGAAAGACATGGGCCCCGCCAGGTCCCCCGCCGTCTTGGAGATGCCCAGACCTTTTTCGGCGAAGATGGAGGCCCACTGGCTCACCGCCTGTTCGCTGGCCCCGGCACAGATCATCATGACCACAAAGAGCCAGAACAGCTTTTTGCCGAACAGCTCTTTCAGGGTCATCCCCTGCTGCCCTTCTTCAATCAGGGGCGCAATGGGCACCCGGGTAAACACCAGGGCATTGCCCAGAGGGACCACCGCCCAGAGCAGCGCCAGAATCTTCCAGTTTTGGATCCCGGCCAGTTGGAAAAACAGGGTGGAAAGGAGCACCACCCCCACATGGCCCCAGCAGTAAAAGGAGTGGAGCAGGCTCATGGCCTTTTCTTTGTTGTCCGAGGGGCAGGCCTCCACCACCGGGCTCACCACCACTTCCAGCAGGCCGCCCCCGATGGCGTAGACCATGACCGACGCCAGAATCCCCAGAAAGGGCGAGGGCAGCAGCTCGGGCAGGATGGTCAGAAGCAGCAGACCAGCGGCCGCGGTCAGGTGAGCCAGAATCATGGCGGCGCGGTAGCCGATCCGGTCCACAAATTTAACCGAGACCAGGTCCACCAGCAGCTGAACGCCAAAGTTAAAGGTCACCAGCAGGGTGATCTGGGAAAGCGGGATCTGGTAGCTGTTCTGAAAGGTCAGAAACAACAGCGGCACAAAATTGTTTACAATCGCCTGCACAATATAGCCCACAAAACAGGCGCGTATGGTTTTGGTATAGGGATTTGTCATTTGGGTTTACCGTCCTTTTCGGGGTACTCGCACACAAAAAGGAGCCGGGACGCGGCCGCGCCCCGACTCCTGCCGTTGGTTGTAGATAAACAGTCTCTTTTACCAGGTTAACGCCGGCCCTCAGCGCAGCACAATGCGGCCTGCACCACGGGGGTTCTCGTAGTGGATCAGGTAGCCGGGGTAATCGGCCAGGGGGCTGTTGTTGGTGTTCAGATGGCCCAGGCCCTCGGCATCCACGCCGCCGAACATCATGGCGTAGCTGGCCATCACCAGGTAGTCCTCCGAGACGTAGTCCTTGATCAGCTTGGCGCCGTCGAACATGGCAAAGCCGTCGCCCAGGTTGCGGAGGGTGTAGTTCATGCCGGCCATGGCGTAGGTGCGGTTCGGATCCAGCGGCTCATAGGTGCCAGTCTGCTTGTTGTAGATCTTGACATTCTGAACCCGCGGGGTACCGGTAGCGCTGCCGGTCCAGACGCCCTTGTCGTCGGTCTGGACGGTGTTGGGCACCGAGGTATGGATCTCGTAGCTGGCGCCTGCCACCTGCAAAAAGCCGCCGTTCTCCTGGCCGGAACCCGCATACCGGGCGCCAAACTCCAGGGCATCCTGGATCTGCTGGCCGGTAACCTCCATCAGGCAGGCCACATTGCCGAAGGGGCTGACCTCTTTGCAGGTCTTGAAGGACCAGTAGCCCGCATACTCGTCGGCACGAATACCGCCGCCGTTCATGATGGCGATGTCGCAGTTCAGCTCCTCGATCTCGTTAAAGTAGCTGTAAATGCCGTCTGCCACGAAGTCGCCCATGTTGGTCTCCTCGGAGCGGATCAGACGCTTGCCGCTGTTGGGGTCGCTGATGTAGAAGTTGATATCGCTGTAAGCGATCTTCTCGCCCAGCATATCGTCCACGCTGTTGATCCAGGCGGCCTGGATGGCGTCCACATTGCCGTCCCTGCCCTCGTAGCTGGAGATCAGCTCGGTGGTGATGGTGCCGTCGGTGCCCAGGGTCATCCGGCCCACATTGTCCAGATAGTTGCCCGTCTGGGTCAGAACAACGGTGTTGCCCGCGGCGTCCTTGACCTCCTCGTAGGGGATCTCGGTGTGGGAGTGGCCGTCAATGAACGCATCGAAGCCGACGGTGTGGGCGATCACCTCGCGGCTGGTCCAGGGCGAGGAGGAAGGATCAACGCCCAGGTGGCCCAGACCGATGACGTAGTCCGAAAGGATCTTGGCCTGGTCGATGGCCTTCTGCACAGCGTCATACAGCTCCTGGCCATCGGCGCCGCCGGAGATATTATAGATGTACTTGCTCTGGGTCTCGTCCATGAAGTAGGCCGGGGTGGACTTGGTGAAAGTCTCGGGGGTAGTGACACCCACAAAGGCAATGGACAACCCGCCCAGATAGAACCGCTTGACGGCGGGCAGAACCTTGCGGTTGGTGCGCAGATCGATGAAGTTGCAGGAAATATAGGGGAAGTCTGCTTCCTTCATAATTTCCTGGGCGCGGGCCATGCCGTAGTCGAACTCATGGTTGCCCAGGGTGGCCAGGTCATAACCGGCGGCATTCATCAGCTGGATGATGGAAGCGCCCTCGTCCATGGAGCCGTAGGCAGTGCCCTGGACATGGTCGCCGGCATCCACCAGCAGGACATCCTGGCCGGCGGAAACATAGCTCTGTTTGAGCGCTGCAATGGAAGCATAGCTCAGCTCAGGGGATTCTTTGTCAATGTAGGTATGCGCATCGTTGGTGTAGAGGATGGTGACCGGCGACTTCTTGAGGAAGGGCAGGCAGGCATCCGCACGCTGCGTGCCGAAACTGGCGGCCATAGCCATAGCGGCGGCAGAAACGCCGGCCGCCTTCATAAAGCTTCGGCGGGATACATAGTGTTTCATAAATGGACCTCCTTTTTTCAGAACCAAACCATTGGAAACTGTAACCAGAGACGGGCGGAGTAAAATCCGCACAAACCACTAGTTTAGTAATAGCACAGGCAGGCCATTCCGGCAAGGGGGGATTTGGAAATTCCGCCTGTTTTCGCGCATATTTTTTTCGCTTTTTCAGCACAGAGCCCACTCCCCTGCCCCGCAGCAGAAAAACAGCCCCGCCGGGGCGAACCCGGCGGGGCTGTTTTGTTCCGCATATTATTTTCAGGCTTTGGCAGGGGCCACTTCGAAGTCCACCTTGCCCAGGTTGACATCGGCCCGGACAATGGTGATCATCATGGCGTCGCCCAGGTTCCAGTTCTTGCCCGAGACAGGGTCGGACAGACGGATGCCCTCGGTGAGCATGGTGCCGCTGGGGGTCAGGCTGGAAGCGGGCACAAAGCCCTCCACACCGTTGGACAGCTCCACAAAGAGCCCCCGCTGGGTGACACCCGAAATAGTGCCCCCGTAGCACTCGCCCAGATGACGGCGGGCATACTCGGCCTTGTAGCAGTCCTCGGCGCGGCGCTCAATCTGCATGGCCACCACTTCCCGCTGGCTGGCCTGTTTGCTGACCTGCTCGGCAAAGTCGGCATACCGCACGGTCAGGGTCTCCTTGTCGCCGCCGGCCAGCAGATCGGTGAGAATCCGATGGATGGCCAGGTCCGGGTAACGGCGGATGGGGCTGGTGAAGTGGGCATAATCCTTCAGCACCAGGCCATAGTGTCCCTTGGGCTCGGCCTTATATTCCGCCTTGGACATGCAGCGGAGCATACCGGTGTGGATGATCTTCTCATAAGCAGTCCCCCGGGCGCCCTCCAGGATAGCGCTCAGCTCTTTGGGCACCGGCACATCCTTGGCGAAGTGGTCGTTGATGCCGCAGGCCTGGAGCAGGTTGTGCAGCCGCTCCAGTTTCTCACTGTTGGGCTCCTCATGGACACGGTAGACAAAGGGAATCTGCTTGACCCGGGCGAAGTGGGCGGCGCACTGGTTGGCCAGCAGCATGAACTCTTCGATCATGGCCTCGCTCTCGCCCTGGACCCGCTTTTTCACATCAATGCAGTGGCCGTCCTCGTCCAGGATCAGTTTGACTTCCCCACTCTCGATGTCCAGGCAGCCCCGCTCCCGGCGCAGGCCGGCCCGCAGGCTGTAAAGATTGCGCATGGCGGGCAGCTGGTCGGCTACCTCCACATACTTGGCCTGGATCTCAGAATCGGCGGTGCCTGCCAGCAGGGCGTTGATCTCGCTGTAAACGCCCTTGACCCGGCTGCAAATCACCGATTTGACGAAGCGGTAATCCACCAGATTGCCGCCCTTGTCCAGGTGCATCAGGCAGGAAAAGGCCAGCCGGACCTCCTTCTCGTTCAAGCTGCAGATGCCGTTGGAGAGCTGCTTGGGCAGCATGGGCACCACCTGGTCTGCGTAATAAACGCTGGTGGCCCGGCTGAACGCCTCGTTGTCCAGCTCGGTGCCCGGCTTGACATAATGGGAAACGTCCGCAATATGGACCCCCAACTCGAAACCGTCGGCGGTCTGCTTGAGGCTGATGGCGTCGTCGATGTCCTTGGTCTCGGCGCTGTCGATGGTGAAGATGGGCAGGGCCCGCAGATCCATCCGGCCCTGGGTGTCCTCTTCCCGGACGGTGGCGCCGTCCAGCTTCTTGGCTTCGTCCCGGACTTTATCGGGGAAGCGGCTGCGGATGTCCTGGGCGTAGAGCAGCGCTTTGGCGCAGCGCTTGGCCTCGTCCGAGCTGCCGAATCGCATGGCCACCCCCACCCGGTGCTCGTCGTGCCGGGCCCCGCGGGAGAGGATCTCCACCGCAACCTTGTCGCCGTCCTTGGCGCCGCCGCCGCAGTCCCGCATGATGGTCATGGTCATGGCCGGGCAGTCATCCGGCACAAAGACCAGCTTGCCGTCCACCCGGCGGGTGGTGCCCACCAGGTTGTTCTTCTGCTCCAGAACCGCCAGGATCTCGCCCTCGTCGCTGCCCTCCACCCGGGGGTGGGCCAGCTTTTCCACCAGGACCTTATCGCCGGGCATAGCGCCCCGCAGAAACCGCCCCGGGATGAAGATATCGCTGGTGCCGTCCTCCAGCATGGCAAAGCCGAAGTTCTTGCCCAGCTTGACCAGGTTGCAGACCAGTGCTTTGTCGGCCCGGCCGGAGCGAACCGTGAAGAACACCCCCTGGCGCTGGCAGACCACAGCCTCCCGCACCAGCTCGTCCAGCGCCTCCATCACCTTGCGGTCTGCGCCCCGGTCGCCGCCGAACTTGGATTTCAGATCCCGGACGGTGCAGGGCTGCTGCTGGATCGCATGCTCGATTTTATCTCGAATTGCCATAATTGATAGTTTCTCCTTCCAACTTAACCGCGCTCTCCATCGGAGCGCGGCCCTTCCCACGCCGGGCAGCCGCCGCCCGGACACAAAAACAGCCCCGTACAAGCGACGGGGCTATCACAGATCGGCTCAGCCCAGACGGCTGGACAGAATGCAGGCGGCGATTGCCACCACGAAGAAAATGACGCCGGCGACCTTGGTGATCTTGGCCAGCATCTGATCCGCGGGGGTCAGCCGGCTGGCGTTTGCACCCTGGGCGCCGCCGTTGATGGCGCCGGACAGGCCCTGGCCATGGGTGTGCTGCAGCAGGGTGAGCACAACAATGATCACAGCGACGACCATCAAAACCACGCCGCCAACGATTTCATAAACAGTCATACGTTTTCATGCTCCTTCAACCGATTCGGGGATCGCACATAGAAATACGACTATATAGTAGCACAATCCGGACCAAAAAGCAAGGGCTTTTCCCCTCAGCGGCGGAGCAAATACAGCACCTCACAGACCTGGGAGAAGATTTTTGCGCTGGAGTATTCCGGGTCGTTCTGCCCGTCCTGAAGCACCACAATGGTATACTGAGGGTCGTCTGCCGGGTAAAAACCCGCAAACCAGAGGTTCATCTTCTCCTGGCCGTCCTCAAACTGCCCGGTCTGGGCGGTACCGGTCTTGCCCCCAGCGGTCTCATAGAGGGGAGCGGCGTCGTGGCCGGTGCCCTGCTCCACTACCCCTTGGAGCAGGGTCCGCAGGGTCTGGGCCGTCTGGGCGGAAAAAACCTGGCGCTCTGCCGGGGCCGCCGCGGCCTCCAGCCGGGCCCCGTCTGACTCCCGCACCGTCCCCAGCAGAAAACTCGGGGTGCGGTAAACACCGTCGGCGGCGATGGCGTTCATCATCCCTGCAATCTGGACCGGGGTGGCCAGCAGCTGCCCCTGACCAAAACTGAAGTTCGCCAGCTGGCCGCTGCTGGCCAGAGCCTCCATCTCAGGCAAAACCCCGGCCGCGGCCCGCAGACTGCCCGCCAGATAGACCGCCTGGCCGAAGCCCAGCTGCGCCGCCATCTCCCGCACCGAATCCGCCCCCAGCATCTGCCCCAACTGGATAAAATACCCGTTGCAGCTTTTTTCCAGGGCGGCGGCCAGATCCGTCTCTCCGTGGGCGGTGCCGGAGGCGCAGCGGTAGACCTGCCCATCCAGAACCGTATATCCCGGGCACTGGATCACCAGATCGGTTTTGCCCTGTTCCAATGCAGCGGCGGCCAGCACCGGTTTGAACACCGACCCCACCGCATAGGCGCAGAGGGTCCGGTCCAGCAAAGGGCTGTTTTCGGCATCCAGGCTTGCCGAAATGTTCTCGGGGTCATAGCCGGGCAGGCTGACGCTGGCCCGCACCTGGGCGGTGGCCACATCCAAAACCAGGATGCAGCCGGTGGTCATGGTCTGGCCCGCCACCGCCTCCACCCCCCGCTGGATGGCCCGGGAGATGGTCAGCTGGACGCCGGTACCGGTGGTTTCCGCCTTGGTATACACCGGCGCGGTCCCCTCCACCAGCCGCCCCTGGCCGGTGACCGCACATTGCAGGGTGTCCCGGCTGCCGTCCCCCGCCAGCAGTTCATCCAGGGCCGCTTCCAGCCCGGCCACCCCCCTGCCCTCCCCGTCCAGATAACCGATCAAGTGCTGGCAGAGAGGAATGGTACAGTATCGCCGGGGTTCGGTCAGGGTATATACCCCCAGATCGCTCACGTCCCGCCCCACCCGGAGCAAAAAGGGCGCCGCCGAGTTGCGTTTTTCGTAAAGACGGGCTTGCCCTTCGGCCGAGGCGATATCATACAGCCGGGTGTAACTGCCCTCCCCGGGCAGGCAGAGAGCATAGTAACCCTCCTGAATTCCGGTCAAAGGCAGACCCTCGCAGTCGTAAAAGTTCCCCCGATGCGCCGGCAGATCCAGGGTGACCTGGCTCTGATCCGCGGCCCGGGCGGCGTAGGCGGAATTACCCGCCGTCAGGTAGAGCCGGCAGGCTACCACTACAAAGCCCAGCAGCAGCCCCGCATAGAGAACGGCAATCCGCCGTACCGACATAAAATCCCCCTTTTCCATTTCCTTGGTCCGAAAAAAGTATGGGATCCGATGCCGTCCAATATACCTTCCGCCCACCACAAATTCCCCTGGGCTACGCGCTCCGGGAATGAAAAAACGCCCGGCTGTAAAAACAGCGGGGCGTAATAGAACAATCCTGCGCTCAGGACTTGGTGGGGGCAGTTTTCTGAGCCTCAAACCGGTCATGAACCGGCCCGGGCAGCAGGATCCGGGCTGCCAAAGGCTGGAGAGAAATCTCCAAAGTATCCAGCGGGGCACACTCGCCGTCCGCCGTGGCGATGATAGGCCCCCGCCCGTCCACCGGGCTGAGGGTAACCCGCCGGGCACGGCGGTAGAGGAAATAGGGCTCGGCCGCCTCGGTCAGGTGTCCCTGGATGAAGTGACGGCCTTTTTTATACATTCCCAGCATTTTGGCGATGGTCATCCGGCCCACCGTCCGGATGATAAAGACATCCAGCCAGCCGTCGTCGAGGGCGGCTTCCGGCGCAGCCATAAAGCCGCCGCCATAGGCCCGGCCATTGCAGACGGCGCACATGAGGCAGTCCTCTTCCAGCTGCTCGCCGTCGATCTCAAACCGGACCCGGCGGCCAATGTGCCCGCAAATTTGTTCCAAGATGGACAAGAGGTAAGCCATCTCTCCCCCACAGAAGGGCAGACGCCGGTATTTGGGGATGCCATAGGCCACCTGGGCGTCCAGGCCCGCCGCACAGATGGTAGCCGAAAGACCCAGGCTGGTCTCCATTAAATCGATTCGGGATACCCCGCCCGCCAGCTGGGCGTCAAGGTCCAGAAATTCTTCCCGGGTGCCGAAGCTGCGCAGAAAGTCGTTGCCGCTGCCGTAGGGCAGGCAGCCCACCGCCGTATTGGAGAACGGATACGCCCCGGTGAGCGCCTCGTTGAGGGTGCCGTCCCCGCCGGCAGTGTAAACCCACAGCTCCTCCCCTTCTTGGGCGGCGCGCTGGGCGGCCGCCTGCACCAACCCCCGGGCATGGCCCGCAAAAGCGGTGCGCTGGATGGAATATTGCTCCGGCGGAATGCCGGCCCGTGCCAGCGCCGCCTCCAGCGCCGGGATCAGCGGGCCGCTGCTATCCTGTTTTCCTGCGGCCGGATTTAAAATAAAAAGATAACGCATAGCGTCCTCCCCAAACCATTGACTCGCCGCAGCCGGTGCGCCGTGTCTGTGTGCTGCTCTCTATCTTATCGGAACAAAAAGAAAATTGCAAGATATTGAACCATTTTTACCGGGAATACACCCCAAAAAGCGCTGTGCCTCCGGCGCGTCCGGTGCACAGCGCTTCTATGAAATCAGAGCGGCTCGAATTTATTTATGCTGCTTGCCCAGCCAGGCCCACAAATTCTCGCCGGTGGTGTCGTCCACACACTCGTTGTTAAAAAAGTAGAACCAGCTCCAGTGGCCCTGGTACTGATAGGGCGTCCCATCTTCATTGGTATACAAGCCGGAGGTATCGTGCACATCCGCAAAGACGCTGGTGCGCAGGTTGGGGTTGATGGCCCGCAGCCGTTCAATGGTGGGGGCCTCATAGTCCGCCGGGGGAACAACCGTGTCGTTCTGGGCATAGGTAAACCAGATGGGCAGGTTTCGAATGCCCTCCAGCTGTTTATCGGTGATGCCGCTGTCCTTGTATGCCTCGCAGATGGGGTATGCTGCCGCAAAAACATCGGGGTATTGCAGCACCATATTCATGGTCATATAGCCGCCGTTGGAACAGCCGCCGATGAGAATTCGGTCGGCATCCACCGTGAACTTGTCCACAAATGCCTGGATCAGCTCCCTCAGTGCCTTGGTGTAAACCGAAGCTATGCCAGGGTTATCCTGCCAATGGCCTTCTTCATCGTATTCCATCCAGAACCCGGGAGCCTGGGGTGCCAGAACATAGGCGCCGCCCAGGGCAGACTGGAACTCCTGGCCAATCAGAGCGGCAACTTTATTACCCAGCAGGGCAATGCGGGCATCGGCCCCGCCTTCCCCGGCGCCATGGAGCCAGATCACCAGCGGAGCTTTCCGGCCGGGCTGGAGCGCCGGGGTATAATAGGCAAACCGCAGTTCTTTGCCGTCGCTGCCGGCAAATTTCCCGTTCCGATGGAAGTCGCCCAGTTGAGGAAGGAGGGCATCCTCAAAGCGGATAACAGGGTCCACGCTCAAAGAGGCAATCCTATTCCCCCAAATCGTGGTCAGGGCCGGGTTTGCCGCCAGCGAAACGCTCAATTCATAAGGCGCGCACCAGGTGTTTTTACTGGTATAAAAATCATAGCAGAACGGAACCCCTGTATTCGGGCCATAACTCAACTCGAGCCGTATGTACTGGGTGGGCAGAGTCGTCCGGTCCCCGCAGCTGGTGCAGGCATACGCATCCAACACCTTTCGGGGCGACGAAACCACGTTGTGTTCCGCCGCCATGGCAGCCCAGTCAAACGCCTCTTTTTTCTCCACAACGGTAAAATCCCCGGCCCGCACCGAGTCAGCCTGGATTGCATCCTCCAGCCGGATAATCGTTGCTGTGACCGCAGGCCCCCAATCAAAGCCCTGAATGACAATTTTCTGGGTATAGCCTGCGGCGGGCTTACAGACATCAAAGCAGGCGCCCGGTGCAGTCCCCCCTCCTGTTATGGCTCCTGCCTCCGGCACGAAACGGCAGCGGATAAAATTATTCATCATGTGGTCCCCCTTCTTCCTCTTTTTCTCTCACAACACGGTCTGTCAGCCTTTAATCGGACAGACCCTTATAAAGAAAGTGTAACCATTCAAACGGGATATTGCAACCAAACACAGGCAAGTTTCATACTTTTTCTATCTTTATTTTGAGACAGCGCAAAGCCCGCCTGCCTCAAAAGACAGACGGGCTAAAAATCTTTATTAACTTCAGACCACCGCCGGGTCATCCACCCGCAGCATTACAGCGCCATCTTCGGCGCAGTCGGCCGTATAGCGGGCGCCGGTCTGGACCGTACCGGAGGCGATCTGATCCGCCAGGGCCTGCTCCACCGCCCGGTTGACCTGCCGGCGCAGCTCCCGGGCGCCATAGGGCGAATTGGCCCGGGCCGCCAGGGCCTGGCAAACCCGCGCAGTATGGGTCAGAGTATAGCCGCTGTGGGCTGCCCGGTGTTCCAGCTGAGCCAGCAGTTTTTCGGCAATGGCGCAAAGGCTCTCCTGCCCCAGGGGGCGGAAAACAATCAGCTCGTCCAAACGGCCCACCAGCTCGGGCCGGAAGAAGCCTTTGGCCTCGGCAATGGCCTGAGCGGACTGCTTTTCAAAGATCGCTTCTGTCCCCGAGGCAAAGCCCAGGGGTGCACTTTGCCCCGCTAGGAACCGGGCCCCCAGATTGGAGGTGAGCAGCACAATGGTATTGGTAAAATCCGCCTTGCGGCCCATGGAATCGGTGAGGCAGCCATCCTCCAGAATCTGGAGCAGGATATTCTGGATATCGGGGTGGGCTTTTTCAATCTCATCGAAGAGCACCACACTGTACGGACGGCGGCGCACCGCCTCGGTGAGCTGGCCGCCCTCGTCGTGGCCCAGATAGCCCGGAGGCGCCCCCAGCAGCCGGGCCACGGTATGAGACTCCTGATACTCGGACATATCCAGTTTGAGCAGGGCTTTCTCGCTGCCGAACCAGCTCTTGGCCAGCGCTTTGGCCAGGGCGGTTTTGCCCACGCCGGTGGGACCCAGGAACAAAAACGCTCCGATGGGCCGCCCGGGTTCCCCCAGGCCGGTGCGGCTGCGGCGGATGGCCCCCGCTACCGCCTGGACCGCTTTATCCTGCCCCACCACGTCTTCGGTGAGCCGCTGGGCCAAAAGATCCAGGCGTTCCCGCTCTTTCTCCCCCACCCGTTCCGCGGGCACACCGCTGGCCCGGGCCACTACCCGGGCAATGTCCTCCTGGGTCAGGCTGGGGGTAGAACGGCCCTCTTTTTCAGCCCGGATCCGGGCCGCCGCACAGGCCTCATCCATTAAATCAATGGCCTTGTCCGGCAGGCAGCGCCCCGGCAAATATCGGATCGAGAGCTCCACTGCGTCCTTGACCGCCTGGGGCGAAATCGTGACCCCATGATACCGCTCGTATCGCGGGGCCAGCCCCAGCAGAATCTTCTCTGCCTGGGCGGAATCCGGCTCATCGATCTGCACCCGTCCGAACCGGCGCTCCAGGGCGGGATCTTTCTGGATGTGGGTGCGGAACTCCTGGTTGGTGGTGGCGCCGATGAGCTGCAATTCCCCTCGGGCCAGAACCGGCTTCAGGATATTGGCCGCGTCGATGGCGCCTTCGGCCGCTCCTGCGCCCACAATGGTGTGGAACTCGTCCACAAAAAGAATCGCGCTGCTGTCCCGCACCAGCTCTTCCAGCAAGTTTTTAAAACGCTCCTCAAAATCGCCCCGGTATTTGGTGCCCGCCACCAGGCTGGCCATATCCAGCGAGAGCAGACGCCGCCCTTTGAGGGCCCGGGGCACTCGCCCCTCGGCAATCCGCTGGGCCAGCCCTTCGGCCAGGGCGGTTTTGCCCACGCCGGGTTCCCCCACCAGACAGGGGTTGTTCTTCTGCCGCCGGCAAAGGATCTCGATCATCCGTTCCAGCTCGGCATCCCGGCAAAAGACCGGGTCCAGTTCCCCCTCCGAGGCCCGGCGGGTCAGGTCATGACAGTATTTATCGCTGGCCCGGCTGCCCCGGGGTGCGCTGGCCGCTGCCCGGGGCTGGATGGGCAGGATGAACTGCCCCGAGATCTGCCGGCATTCTTTGACGGCCTCACTGAGCTGCAACCCCATGGAGGCCAGCAGCACCCCCGCCGCGCAGTCGCTGTCCTCCAAAATGGCGCAGAGCAGATGCTCCGGCTCAGCTTTGGGCTGGTGGGCGTTCTGGGCGCCGATCAGGGCGTAATCCATCGCCCGCTTGAGGTCCGGGGCCAGTGCACTGCTGCTGAGCCGCTGGGCCGGACCCTGCCGGGTCTGGGCCACCTGGCGGCGGACCTCCGGTTCCGAGATATTTTTGCCCGCCAGAAACCGGGCCGCCGGGCCATGATCCTCCTGCAAAATCACCAGCAGCAGGTGGCCGGTATCCGCCCGGCTGCACCCCAGCCCCCCGGCCAGCTGCACGGCGTCTGTCAGCATCTGCCCTGCCTGACGCGAAAAACCTTTAAAACGGCCGAAGCCGAAACATTTTAGAAAAGACATTCCCCTGCTCCATTTCTCCGCACCCAGGCGGCGGCGCTGTTCTACTGGGCTTTGGGCCCTGGCGGTCTGGCCGCCGACAACTAGAGTATAGCCCCGTCCTGCGCAAAAAAATCATCCTTTTCTGTCGGGGGCGGGCGCGGAGCCGACCAAAACCGGCGCGGCCTGCCGGATGTGCCAAAAAAGCCGCCCGCCCACGGCGCAAACGCCATAGACGAGCGGCAGACGGTTCAGGGATGTACCGGCCAGAGCTTAGTCTCAGCCGAAGATGTTGATCAGGATACCTGCTGCAACGGCGGAACCAATGACGCCGGCAACGTTGGGGCCCATGGCGTGCATGAGCAGGAAGTTCTGGGGGTTCTCCTTCTGGCCCACCTTCTGAGAGACGCGGGCCGCCATGGGAACAGCGGAAACGCCAGCCGAGCCGATCAGGGGGTTGACCTGGCCGCCGGTGACGGCATACATCACCTTGCCGCAGACAACGCCGGCCGCAGTACCAAAGGAGAAGGCGATCAGGCCCAGCACGATGATGAACAGGGTGCGGGCGTTCAGGAAGGTGTTGGCGCTGGTGGTGCAGCCAACCGACAGAGCCAGGAAGATGGTGATGATGTTCATCAGCTCGTTGCCGGCGGTGCGCTGGATCCGGTCCACAACACCGCACTCACGCATCAGGTTGCCCAGCATCAGCATGCCCACCAGGACGGCGGCATCGGGAACGATCAGGGAGACAACGATGGTGACCATGATCGGGAAGACGATTCGCTCGGTCTTGGAGACGGTGCGCAGCTGCTTCATCACAACTTTGCGCTCCTTGGGGGTGGTCAGGGCCCGCATGATGGGGGGCTGGATGACCGGCACCAGGGCCATATAGCTGTACGCTGCCACGGCAATGCTGCCCAGCAGCTCAGGAGCCAGACGGGAGGTGACAAAGATCGCGGTAGGGCCGTCGGCGCCGCCGATGATGGAGATGGCCGCGCTCTGTGCCTGGGTGAAATCCACCAGGCCGGTGGCCGTCAGCAGACGGGCGCCCATGTATGTACCGAAGATGCCGAACTGTGCGGCAGCACCCAGCAGAAGGCTCTTGGGGTTGGAGATCAGGGGGGCGAAGTCGGTCATGGTGCCGATGCCCAGGAAGATCAGCGGCGGGTAGATGCCCAGCTTAACGCCCATATAAAGCATATCGGCCAGGCCGCCGTTGTTCAGAATCTCAATCCACATGGGATGCTCGAGGCCGTCGCCCACGAAATACTGCATATGGATGATGCCGCTGCCCGGGAGGTTGGCCAGGATCATGCCGAAAGCCATGGGCAGAAGGATCAGGGGCTCAAACTCTTTGACGATGGCGAGGTAAAGCAGAAAGCAGCCCACGCAGATCATCACAGCGTAGAGCCAGCCGCCCGGCTCGCCGAAACGGGCGAAACCCGAGCTCTGGAAAATACCGAGAAGCGTATCGATAAATTGTGTCATGATCTGTCCCCTCCCTTAAAACGGTGCGGTTGTGTCGGACACGCCGGCCTTGCTCCAGCCGCCGCGGTCTGCGCGGCGCACCGCCCGCAGGGTGTACTTGCCGCCGCCCAGGGCGTAAATTGCCGCTGCAATCGCTGCAATCACGTCGCCGGGGATGCCCGGCTCCACCTGGGGCTGGGGTTCCGGCTCCACAGGCGCCACTGCCTGCTGCTGGGGCGCTGCCGGAGCTTCCGGCTTGGGCGCAGCAGGGGCGGCAGGCCGCTTTTTGTTGCTGAGGGCGTTGAACGCCTTGCCTTCCAGCATGATGATCACCATCAAGATGACCAGGATCAGAAAGACCAGTACCATGCCGGATATGGTGACAACCACATCATAACCTAAATCCATGATTTTCCTCCTATTTTTTCAGCGCGGCCAACCCGAAGGCCGCCCCGCCAAAGATTTTTGAGAACATTTGCCGGCCGCAAAAGAAGTAAAAGTTTCTTCCAGTCCTGCCAAACGACCTCATTCCCGTCTATTATACTCGGTTTTGAGTACGGTTTCAACAAAAGCAGCCCTGAAAAGGTACAATTTTTGTCAATGGCGGCGGCCGATGCGAGGCGTGGCGTCGGTAAAGCCGGTTTCCAGCTTATCGCCCAGGGAGAGGCTCATGGCGGTGCCCAGGGCAACGCAGTTGACAGGATCGGGCGAGACGGTGACCTCCACCTTCAGTTCCTGGCTCAGATACTCGGGCAGACCATGGAGCTGTGCGCCGCCGCCCGTCAGCATAACACCGTTGCGGTAGATGTCGCCTGCCAGCTCAGGGGGCGTCTTTTCCAGCACCTGGTGAGCCGCCACACCGATCTGCTCGCTGAGCATCATCACCGGCTCATAGAGATCGCTGGTGGACACATTGATCCGCTGGGGCAGGCCGGTCAGCAGGCTGCGGCCCTTGATCTCCATGGTCTCGTTGAAGTCTGCCTTCTGGGGGCAGCAGGCCACGTGCTTTTTCAGCTCCTCGGCGGTGCGCTGGCCGATGGCGATGTTGAACTTGGCCCGGACGTGCTTGAGGATTTCATCGTCGTAGTGGTTGCCCGCCACCCGGACGCTGGTGGCCTTGACCTTGCCGCCCAGGGAGAGCACCGCAATATCCGTAGTGCCGCCGCCGATGTCGATGATCATCCGGCCGTCGGGGATGGTGATATCCACCCCAGACCCAAGGGCCGCGGCAATGGGCTCGTCGATCAGATAGACCTGCCGGGCGCCGGCCGCCACGACGGCCTCCACCACCGCGTCGCTCTCGATGCCGGTGATGGCCGCCGGGACACAGACCGCCACCCGGGGTTTCACCATGTGAGAACTGTACACCTGGTTGACAAAACGGCAGATCAGCTCCCGGGTCATGGTGTGGTCGCTGATGACGCCATCCTTCAGGGGGAAGGTGGCGGAAATGTAGTTGGGGGTGCGGCCCACCATAGCCAGGGCCTTGTCGCCCACCTCCAAGACCGAGTTTTTGCGGGTGTCCACCGCCACAACGCTGGGCTGGTTGAGGACGACGCCCTTTCCTTCCTGTGCAATGATGATGGTGGTAGTGCCAAGATCAATGCCGATATCGTTCTGAGCCATAGCACGTTATCCTTTCTGGTTTCTATTTTTAAAGCCGGCTGGGCCGTATAAATCCATTGTTCAGTATAGCATATTTCGCAAAGAATGTATAGGAAAAGCGCAGATTTTCTTTCCCCGGAACAGGGGTTCAGCTCTGGGGCAGAGCCCCCTGCTCGGGGGGCAGCTCGTCGGTCAGCAGCTCACACAGGCCGCTGTACCGCCGGTTCTGGCGGATGTTGGCCATCATGGCGTTGACGGTGTCCCGCCGTCCGGTCACAATGCAGAGCCGCTTGGCCCGGGTGATGCCGGTATAGAACAGGTTCCGGTAGCACAGCCGGACCGGCACCTGCGCCGCCGGCAGGATCACCGCCGGGAACTCACTGCCCTGGCTTTTATGCACGGTAATTGCATAAGCGATTTCCAGCTCGCCCAGGTTCTCCGCCGGGTAGACCAGCCGCCGGTCGTCCATCCGCACCACCATGGAGCGGTCCCGCAGGTTGATGGATTCCACAATGCCGATGTCGCCGTTGTAGGCCCCCACCCCCTGCTCACCGCCGTCCCGGTGCCAGACGATTTCGTAGTTGTTCCGCACCTGCATCACCTTATCCCCCACCCGGAAAACCCGGGCCGCGCTCTGGAGCTGGGGTTTGGATTTCTCGGGCGGGTTGAGCAGCTGCTGAAGCTCCACATTCAGGGCCTGGGTACCGCAGGGGCCCAATTTCGTGGGGCAGAGCACCTGGATATCCCGGACGGGATCGAAGCCGTAGCTGCGGGGCAGCCGGGTGGTGACCAGCTCACAGACCAGCCGCCGGCAGGCGTCGCCGTCGGCCTCCAGGAAGAAGAAATCGTCCTCCCGGCCCCCTTTTTGGAGGGGGCGGCCCCCCACCACATTGTGGGCGTTTTTGACGATCAGGCTCTGCTCGGCCTGGCGGAAGATCCGGTTCAGGCAGACCGTGGGGATCCGGCCGGATTTGATGACCTCCCCCAGGATATTCCCTGGGCCCACGCTGGGCAGCTGGTCGGAGTCCCCTACCAGGATGATCCGGCAGCTGTACCGCAGGGCGGCCAGCAGACTCTGGAACAGTTTTACATCCACCATGCTCATCTCGTCCAGGATGACCACATCGTACCGGAGCAAGTTCTTTTCGTTGTGGATGAACTGGAGCACCCCGCCGCTGTAATCCACCTCCAGCAGGCGGTGGATGGTGCTGGCCTTGCGGCCGGTCAGTTCCCCCAGCCGCTTGGCGGCCCGGCCGGTGGGAGCACAGAGGGCCACCCGCTCGGCCTGCTGCTCCAAAAGCTGCAAAATGGCGTTGACGGTGGTGGTTTTGCCGGTGCCGGGGCCGCCGGTCAGAACCAGACAGTTTTCGGTCATGGCCTTTCGGATGGCCTCTTTCTGCTCCGGCGCATAGGCAAAGCCCTGGGCCAGCTCCAAAACCTGGATGCTTTTTTCCAGCCCCCGGGGCTTCTCGGGGCTCTTTTTCATCAAAAGGGCCAGCCGGTGGGCGATCGTCTCCTCGGCGTCCAGCAGATCGGGCAGATAGATATAATCGCCCCCTGCATATTCCCGCTGGCGGAGGATGCCGTCCTCCAGGCAATGATCCAGGGCAATTTCCAGTTTCTCCCGGGGCTGGTGGATGAAGGCCGACGCCGTCTCCAAAAGCTGAACCCGGGGCACGCAGGTGTGGCCGTTGTTGGCGTTGTGGCGCAGAGTGCGGAGCAGCGCCGCCTCCAGCCGCTGGACACAGTCCCCTTCCATCTGATAATACTGGGCGATGCTGTCCGCGTGGCGGAAATCCAACTGGAGAGGTTCGCCGCAGAGCAGATAGGGGTTGGCCGCGATGGCCTGGGCCGCCCCCGGGCCAAAGACCCGGAACACCTCCATGGCCCGCCGGGGGCTGATCTCAAACTGGGCCAGATAGGCGATGAGCTCCCGCATACCGAACATTCGCTTGAACTCCTGCTGGATGCGGTCGGCCTTGTCGGCGGTGATGCCCCGGATGGTGGTCAGCTGGCCGGGGTCGTTGGCGATGATGTCCAGCGCCGAGGCCCCGAATTTCTGGATGATTTTATTGGCGGTGGAAGCGCCGATATAGGGCAGAGACCCGCTGGCCAGGAAAGCATAGACGGCCTCCATGTCCTTGGGCATATCGGTCTCGCACTCCTGGGCGTGGAACTGGCGGCCATAGGCGGCGTGGTTCTCGTAGCGGCCCCGGCAGACCACCGACTCACCCACATGCAGCTCCCCTACAACCCCGCAGACCACCGTAAGGGCTCCGCCCCCCGAGACCTCGAACACCATATAGCCGTTGTCGGTATTCTCGAAGATAATGTCCTCTACGGTTCCTTCCAGTGTTTCAAGCTCCTGCTGCTCCATGGGCGGTTCCCTCCTCTCTGCCGGGGTCAAAATCTCAAACGATATAAGTATAGCCCTTTTTCCGGGTTTTGTAAATTCGCTTTTGTCCCAAGGAACACAAAAAGCCCCCGCAGGGGCCGGGTTCCGGCCGATGCAGGGGCAGCTTTACAATCAGGCGGCCGCCTGGCTCTCCAGGGCCTTGAGCAGCGCCTTTTGGACGTCCTCGATCCCGATGGTACAGAGGGATTTCAGATCAGCGGCAGAACCATCGGTGGGGATGGCTTCGATCTGCTCCGCCGTCTTGCCCTTGAGGTAGTCGCAGAAGCCCTCGCTGTGCTCATACCACTCCTTGCCCAGGGCGGAGGCGTCCCGCATGCCGTAGTCGTCTCCCAGTTCCAGCTTGCTCAGCACCTCGTCGGGGGCGTCCACCATGCCGTCGGTGCCAACCGTCAGCTGAGGTTCTGTCTCATCCCAGATGGCGCCGGTGACCCGGCCCGATTTATCCATGGTGATGGCCACGGCGTTGATATCCACCTTGGCGGCGGCGTCTTTATCCTCGGTGGCCTTGAGCTCGGCGCCCGCCGGGCTGCTGACTTCTACCCCCAGGGTGAGGGTGTCGCCGCTGGCCGAACCCACCGGCTGGGCCAGCTCACAGGCCCGGGCCACGGCGTCCCGATAGCCCTCCACCGTAATGGTGCAGCCCGACAACAGATCGGGATCGGAGGCATAGCCGTCTTTATCCGTTTCCAGCTTCTCCACCTGCTCGCCGGTCATCCCCGCCAGATACTCGCCAAAAAAGTCTGCCTGTTCGGCCCATCCTTTTTCAATGGAGGACACCGCTCCCAGGGGGTAGTCCTTCTCCCCTTTCTGGCGCTTGGTGCGGTAGTCGGTGGGCATAGTTACCACGCCGTTGGCATCGGCGGTGATGCTGCTCTCCAGCTCATCCAGAGAGACCTGGACAATCCGGCCATCCTCGTCCAGCAGCACCGCCGCCAGAATGGTGTGGATCTCCCCGGCCCGCTCCTCGCTGTCTACCCGGGTGACCATGCTCAAGCCGGTGCGCCAGGCCCCCTGCTGGTTCTGGGCTGCGCCGCTGCCCCCATTCATGGAGCCGCTGGAACTGCCCGAACTGGAGCTGCTGCCACAGGCTGCCAGCAGCAAAGACGCCGTCAGAAGGCAGCCAATCCTATACCAATTTGTCTGTTTCATTTTTTCGCTCCCTTTACAATCCGCCCCACGGGCCCATCGGACCGGGGACTTTTAGCCCTAGTGTGCCCACCGGACCCTCATTTTATTTGCAGAGAGCGCAAAAAAGCAGAGCCCCCGGCAGGAGCTCTGCAAAAAAGTAGTTTGGTGTTAAAGCAGCGGGCTGAGCAGCCGGAGCACATCGTCCAGCATCCGGCCGGGCACCGAGGTACGGCAATCCTTGAGCCGCACCTCCCGGCTTTTGGCGATGGTGTCCAGCATATCTTTCCGGACCGCCGCCACCTGGCTATTCCCCATCAGCAGTACCCCGCACTCGAAATGGAGATACAGGCTGCGGTAGTCCATATTGATGCTGCCTACCACCGCCAGCGCGTCATCGCTGACATAACACTTGGCGTGGAGGAAGCCCGGGGTGTACTCGTACACCCGCACTCCCGCCAGAATCAGGGGGGCGTAATAGGAGCGGGTCAGCCGGAACACCAGCTTTTTATCCGGGATACCGGGCAGCACCAGCCGCACATCCACCCCTCGTTTGGCCGCCATCTTGAGGGCGTCCATCATCTCCTCGCCGATGGCAAGGTAAGGGGTAAAGATATAGGCGTAGTCTTTGGCCTGATGGAGGATATCGCAGTAGACATTCTCGGCCAGGGGTTCCTCGTCCAGAGGACTGTCCCCGTAAGGCTGGACCACCCCGTCCGTTTTGGCCTGCACCGTGGGACGGAAAGCGTCATAGTCTTTGTCCGAGAAACGGAAAGCGTTCCAGAAATTAAGGAACATAACGGTAAAATTCCAGACCGCCGCCCCCTCGATCCGCAGGGCGGTGTCCTTCCAGTGGCCGAACCGCTCCTCGGCGTTGATGTATTCGTCCGCCAGGTTGACGCCGCCGGTATAGGCGATGTTGCCGTCGATCACACAGATCTTGCGGTGGTCCCGGTGGTTCATCACCAGGGACAGCAGGGGCACCACCGGGTTAAACGGCAGGCAGCGGATGTGGTTTTTTTCCATCTCTATCAGGAAGTTGGAAGGCAGAGTCAGCAGGCAGCCAAAGTCGTCGTAGATCAGCCGCACATCCACGCCCTGGGCCGCTTTCCGCTTGAGGATCTCGGCAATGGGGTCCCACATGGCGCCGGGACGAATGATGAAGTATTCGAGGAAGATAAACTTTTTGGCCCGGGCCAGATCCTGCAGCATCCGGGCGTGCATGGCCTCACCGCTGGGGAAATAAAGGGCGCTGGTGTTTTGCCAGGCGGGGCAGCGGCCCTGCCCGGCCAGATACCGCCCCAGAGCGGCCTGCCGGGGCGGCAGAGCGTCCAGCTGGCCCTCGGCCTGAACCATATCGTAGCGGTGGAGCCGCTCGATCTTATCCATCCGCTGGCGCATCCGTTTGCTGGGGCGCTTGTTGCCCCAGAGCAGATAGAGCATCCCGCCCAAAACCGGCAGCGCCCCAATCAGCGCCAGCCAGACAATTTTATAAGCCGCGTTTTCGTCTTTGCGGATCAGGTGCAGCGCAATCGCCAGGCTGAGAATCATCAGCAGCGCGTTGACCCAGACTGCATACTCCGTCACCCGGAAAAAGACCTCCAAAAGCCATACTGCCTGGACCAGAACCAGTGCAATGGTGATGAATGCGCGGTTTAACAGTTTGCTGAAAAATTTTACGACCGGTTGTCGAAGCATGGAACACCTCCCCATACCTTATCGAATCCCCATTCGGCAGCACCCCTGCCCCATGCAGGCCGCCGTCCAAATGGTTAAAAGACAGTATAGCGCCGAACCCGCATTTTTGCAAGGTGTACTCAATAAAACGAAACAGGGCCCCCAATGCCTGCATCGACATTTTGGGCCCTGTACCAAGGGTTCAAACCATTCTTTAAAACTGCCCTAAGCTATCTCCGGTTCAGACGGTGGGTGCCTCGGCATCCTCGTAGCCCACCAGCAGGCCGCCCAGCTCAGCATAGTAAGCGCACAGACCGCCGCATGCGATCACCTCGGCCTGAACGCCCGAGAACACCGCCTCGATCATATTCTTCAGGCGATGAGCGGCATTGGGGTTATCGGAGTGGACGATCCGCACCCGGCCGCCGTCGTAGCCGTGAGACTTCATCTCCAGGACGATCCGCTCCAGTGCGCCGTGTTCGCCGCGGGTCTTGCAGATAACTTCCAGCTCGCCGCCGCTGCTGGCCTGGCCTACCACACGGATCCCCAGCATCCTTGCCACGGCGGCCACCGCCGGGCTGCACCGGCCGTTGCGGGCCAGGTTGTTCAGGGATTCCAGAGAGAAGAGCAGATGGGTGTGGCGGCTGTATTCGGTTACCTCCTCGCAGACCTGTTCAAAGCTGCGGCCAGCCAGGATCAGCTCCCGCATCCGCTCGGCGATCAGGGTCATCTCGGGGCCGGTGGACAGGCTGTCCAGAATGAACACTTTGGCGCCGGGGTGGGCGTCCTCGTATTCCTCTTTGGCGGTGCAGGCGGCGTTGTAGCAGCCCGACAGGGTGCCGGTGATGGTGACGGCGTAAACCTCGTCCGCCCCCTCAAAGGCCTCCATCCAGTCCCCTACATTGGGGCAGGAAGTGGAGCTCTTGCCCTTATAGCTGCGCATGGTCTTGGCCATATCCACCACGTCGAGCTCCGGGGTATCGGTATATTCGGCTTCGCTGGTGATGATTTTCATCGGGACAGACTGGAACTCCACTCCATCCATTTGATAAAGATTCGCAGAGGAATCTACTATAATCTTGCTTTTCATGTTACGTTCTCCATTCCAGCGACAACACGCCGCCACATCATTTGCTTGGTTCTATCTTAGCAGTTTTTGAATATCCTGTCAACATAATTCAAAAATCTCATATTAAGTTTTTGTTTTCT
>HHCFC01400__coassemble_1503_pt1 | contig 22254 bp, 20 predicted proteins | sample HHCFC01400__metabat2_high_PE_029 | metagenome-assembled genome bin HHCFC01400
CATCATCTTCGGCGTTGTGTTTGAGATGCCCCTGGTCACCATCATCCTGGCCCGGATGGGCATTGCAAGCCCTGAGCTGATGAAAAAAGGCCGCGGCATCGCCATCGTGCTGATTTTCTTCATCGCAGCCGTTATTACCCCGCCGGATATCTTCTCCCAGACCATGGTGGCCATCCCCATGTGTCTGCTCTACTTCCTCAGCACCTTCCTGAGCCGGATTTTCTATAAGCCGCGCTTTGGGTTGGGCGACGAGGACGAAGACGAAGAGGAAGAAGACGAGGACTAAGCCTCTTTTCCGTCACAGAGGGTCGTTTGATTTTTGCGCCGCACTTTTCGGAGTGCGGCGCTTTTTTGTTTCGGTGGATCAAATCCGGCCCGGGCGCTGGATTTTGCGGCCGTTTATGCTATACTAGGGGCAATGGAATCACGGTAAATCACGCGGCCGGGACGGCTGCGGGAAAAGGGGTATAAAATTATGAAAGAATACGCATTTGGCATCGACCTGGGCGGCACCACGGCCAAGGTAGGCCTGTTCACCACCTCGGGCGCTCTGCTGGAAAAATGGGAGGTGCCCACCAACACCGCCAACAAGGGCGAGAAGATCCTGCCCAACCTGGCGGCGGCCATCCAGGACAAGATGGCCCAGGCCGGCATTAAGCCGGAACAGGTGGAGGGCGTGGGCATCGGCGTGCCCGGCCCGGTGCAGGAGGCCAGCATTGTTCCCATCGTCTGCGCCAACCTGGGCGGCTGGGGCCAGCAGAACGTGGCGGCCCAGCTTTCGGGCCTTTTGGACGGCCTGAAGGTCATGGTGGGCAACGACGCCAACGTGGCCGCGCTGGGTGAGATCTGGATGGGCACCGCCAAGGGCTGCCGCAGCGCCGTTATGGTGACTCTGGGCACCGGCGTGGGCGGCGGCGTCATCGTCAACGGCCAGGTCATCGACGGCGCCCACGGCGCAGGCGGCGAGATCGGCCACATCACGGTGAACCGCCATGAGACCGCCACCTGCGGCTGCGGCAAGCGGGGCTGCCTGGAGCAGTACTCCAGCGCCACCGGCGTGGTCCGCTGCATGAAGAAACTGCTGGAAGAAAACCCCGATACCCCCTGTGTGCTGCGGGGCACCGACTTTGCGGCCAAGGATGTCTTTGACGCTGCCCGGGAGGGCGACGCCCTGGCCGCCCGGGAAGTGGACGAGATGGCCGATACCCTGGGTCTGGCCCTCTCCATCATCGCTGAGACCACCGACCCTGAGATCTTCCTGGTGGGCGGCGGCGTGGCCCGTGCCGGGGATGTCCTCTTTAACCCGCTGATTGCCCACTACAAGGAGTACGCCTTCCGTTCCTGCAAGGAGACCCCCATCAAGCAGGCCAGCCTGGGCAACGACGCCGGCATCTACGGCGCGGTCCGGCTGATCGTGGGCGCAGAAGTATAACAATCGGATAATCTGAAAACCACCCCCGGCGAAAGGCTGATCCCTTTCTGCCGGGGGTTTTTGATGGGATAAAAAATCCCCAAACCCGCAGAACACGGATTTGGGGAAAAAGCTTTTTGCGCCGCTTTTTCTCGAAAAAGCGGCATTGTCTCCCTATTTAGGCCCAGCGCCCCAGGATGGTGGCGCTGTATGGCAGGAGCGAGGTTTTGTTTTGGCGGGTGAGGACTTCGCCCCGCCAGAGGCTGGAGGAGATGCCGTCGCAGAGCAGCCGCCATTCCCCCGGCGGCAGGGGCACCGTCTTGTAATTCTCGGTGGGGTTGTAAAAGACCAGCAGGGTGGGCCAGGCGGCTCCGTCGCCGGGGACGGCGTCCAGCTGCCAGCCCACCAGGGGCGGTTCTAGGGAGAAGAACTCGATGGCGTTGGCGCTGGCCATGTCGCCCGCCCCCAGCCGGGGGAAAGCCGACCGCAAGGCGATCAGCCCCCGGTAATAGTCCACCAGGCCCCGATAATGGGAGGCCCGTTTCCAGTCCAGCTGGTTGAGGGCGGCGGGGGAACGGTAGCTGTTGCCCACCCCTTTTTTGGTCCGGGCGAACTCCTCCCCCGCCTGCATAAAGGGGGTGCCCATGCAGGTCAGATAAATGCCCGCCGCCAGCCGGTTCTGAGCCAGGGCGATGGTGTCGTTGGCCGTAAAATCCGGCTTTTTGTACCGCACCAGCATCAGCTTGTCCCAGAGGGTGAAGTTGTCGTGGGCCGACACATAACTGATGATCTGGCTGGGGGCCCGGGGGCTCAGCCGGTCGCTCCGGCACCAGGCCGCCACCGCCGCCCCAATGTCCCAGAATCCTCCCGGCCGCCCCTGGACATAGCCGGGGGTCCGGGCCTCAAAGCAGCTGCCCTTGATGGCGTCCCGGGTATCGTCGCAGAATACGCCGATCCGCTCGCTGAGCATCTGCAAATTGTTCTTGTTGGCCTCGTACCGGTGGAGCTGGCTCAGCCCGCCCTGCCAGGGCTCGCCGTACATCAGGATCTCTTCCCCGCCGGGGAGCTTGTCCAGCTCGGCCCGCAGAAGGTTCATGGTCTCTACGTCGTACAGCCCCATCAGGTCGAACCGGAAGCCGTCGATGTGGTATTCTTTGGCCCAGTAGAGCACCGAGTCGATGAGGTACCGCCGGGCCATGGACCGCTCGGAGGCGAACTCGTTGCCGCAGCCGCTCCCGTTGGAGAAGGTTCCGTCCTCGTTCTGGCGGAAAAAATAATAGGGTACCGTGTCGTTCAGCACATTCTCGTACCGGTAGGTGTGGTTGTAGACCACATCCATCACCACCCCCATCCCCGCACGGTGGATGGCCTGGACCATCTGCTTGAATTCCTTGATCCGCACCTCCCCGTGGAAGGGGTCGGTGGAATAACTGCCCTCGGGCAGGTTATAATTGGTGGGGTCGTATCCCCAGTTGTACTGCCGCCGCAGGGGTTTGGCCTCGTCTATGCTGCCGAAGTCGAAAACCGGCATCAGCTGGACGTGGCTCACCCCCAGCCGTTTCAGGTGGTTGAGCCCGGTGGGGCAGGCGCTGCCCCCTTCCAGGGTGGTGCTGTTCAGGGTGAAAGCCAAATATTTCCCCTGCCACCGGCGGGGCACGCCGCTGTCTGGGTCCTGGGAAAAATCCCGGACGCTGACCTCCCAGATCACCCGCCGGGCGGCCGGGATCTGGGGCCGGTGATCCTGGGCCCAGCCGGGCGGGTCGGTGCGCTTGAGGTCTACGATCATACTGCGCACTCCGTTGACCCCCGCCGCCCGGGCATAGGGGTCCCCCGTCTCCCGGGTTCCCTCCTCGGTCTGGACCGTGAAGGTATAATACAGCCCGTGTTTGTCCCCCGGCAGATAGAGGGTCCAGGTGCCCTTCTCCCGCCGCTCCATGGGCAGGGTGCCGATGCAGAACCCGCCGTCGCCCTGGCGGTAGAGGTTCACCGACACTCGCAGAGCGGTGGGCGCCCATAGCCGCAAATGGGTGCCCTGGGGGGCGTAGTCCGGCCCCAGAGGGCCGTCGTACAAAAATTCCCGCTCAAACTCTTCGCTCTCAAACAGGGCCTTGAGGTCCACAGAGTTGTTAGCGCTCACGTTCCAGCCACACCTTTCTGCTGTGGGCCGCCCGGGGAGCCCGGAGCCGTGAGCGATGGCTCCCTGGGCGGGGCGGGCGGCCCTCTTTTCAAAATTCATGATAATACTATGATAAACGACAGAACCTGTATTTGCAAGGGTGGGGCCCAATTTCTGCGGCGAAAAGATCCCGGATTCCCCGGCAGGGCCGCCCCTGGGACGCTTGCAAAAAGCGCCAAAGTACACTATACTGAATGAAATACGATCGGGAGGCAGCTATGGGTTATCACGACGACTGGGAAAGTTTGATGAACGATGTGTTCGGCGCAGGGGGGCGGGTCCGCTCCGGCGGTGCGCCCGCCCAAAAACCGGAGGCGAAGAAGGCCCCGGCCAACCTGCCCGATCTGAATAAAACCCTGCTGGAACAGCAGAAAGCCCTGGACGAGCTGCTGCGGGCCCAGAACACCAAGCTGAAAAAGCAGGACGACACCACCCAGAAAGCCCTGGCCGAGAGCCGCCAGATGCTCAAGGATATGGAGGCTGACGGCCTCCTGGCTAAAGGCACCGCCGACACCCCGCCCGAGCACCTGGGCAGCTTCCAGGGGCTGGCAGCCGAGGTGAAAAAGACGGTGCTGGGGCAGGACGAGTTTGTGGACGAGCTGGTGCGGGCCATGCGCCGGCCCTTTGTGCTGGGGGTGGAGCCGCCCCGGGCCCGGAACGTGATCCTGATCTCGGGCCGCAGCGGCACCGGGCGGCATTTTGCCCTGCGGGAGCTGGCGGGCCGGATGGCGGCCCGGGGGCTGCTCCAGAGCGACGCCTGCGCCGTGCTGGATCTGTCCCTCTACCCCGACCCCGGGGCGGAAAAACTCTTTTTGCAGGACCTCTATGCGGCCCTCCACGCCCCGGGGGAGATTGTGATTTTTGAGCACTACGAGCAGTGCTGCCCGGCTTTCCTCAAGACGTTGGCCGATCTGGCCGCCAAGGGCTCGGCCCCCCTGACCTCCCGGTATCTGGTGAACCGGGAGGGAATTCTGGTGGACGCCGGGGCCTCTCTGGCGCCGGGGGCCATCAGCCGGATCGACCCCTGCGGCAAATACCTGATCTTCTTTTCCCACAAGGGGCGGCAGGCCCTGGCGGACACCTTCGGCACCCGGTTTGTGGCGGCCCTGGGGGATGTCTGCCGGACGCGGGACTTCGCCCCCGAGAGCCTGGCGGCCCTGGCGGCCCAGCAGCTCAACGCCCTGAGCCAGCGGGTGGCCCGTCAGCTCCAGCTGACCCTCTCGGCAGGGGCCGAGGTGCGGGACTATGTGGCCGCCCAGTGCACCCGGGCCGAGGGCGCGGCGGGGCTGGCCGGCTGCTGTGACCGGATCTTCCGGGCGCTGAGCGAATACTGCCTCCAAAAAGACGTGCTCCAAAAGGGAAAGGTTTCCCTCTCGGTGCGGGAGGGGTCCCTCTGGTTCAGCATCAATGACGGGGCCCCTGCGCCCCTCTTCGACCTGCTGCCCGCCGCCTACACCGGCGCGGTGGACGCCGTCCGCCAGGAGCTGGAAGCCCTGGTGGGCCTCCAGCCGGTGAAGGACTACGTCTTTGGTCTGGCGGATCATGTCCAGGTCCAGAAGCGGCGGGCCGCCGCCGGCCTCAAGACCGAGGGGCTTTCCATGCACATGATCTTTACCGGCAATCCCGGCACCGGCAAGACCACCATTGCCCGGCTGGTGGCCCGGTACCTCAAGGCCATCGGCGCCCTGCGGGGCGGCCAGCTGATCGAGGTCAGCCGGGGGGACCTGGTGGGCCGCTACACCGGCCACACCGCCCCCCTGACCAACCGGGTGATCGAGAGCGCGCTGGGGGGCGTCCTCTTCATTGACGAGGCCTACAGCCTCTGCCGGGGGGAGCAGGACAGCTTTGGGCTGGAAGCCATTGATACCCTGGTGAAGGGGATGGAGGACCACCGGGAGGACCTGGTGGTGATCCTGGCGGGCTATACCAAAGAGATGACCGACTTCCTGGCGGCCAACAGCGGTTTGGCCAGCCGGTTCCCCAACCAGATCGAGTTCCCCGACTACACCGCCGAGGAATTGATGGAGATCACCCAGTCCCTGGCCAAGGGCAAGGGCTACCGGCTGGACGAGGGCTGCATCGCCCCCCTGCTGGATTACTACCGCCGCCGCCAGGAAACCGACAGCCGGACCGCAGGCAACGGCCGGATGGCCCGGAATACTTTGGAGCGGGCCATCTTCCACCAGAGCCGCCGCCTGGTGGCCGAGCCGGAGGCCCCCCTGGATCTGATCCTGCCTATGGACCTGGAACTGGACGAAGAAACCTAAACCCAAACACAAAACGCCTCTCCGAAAAATCGGAAAGGCGTTTTGTGTTTTGATGTATAGGGCTCAGCGGTCCTTTTTGTCGAAGGCGGCCCGCCGCTGGGTGGAGAGGCGGAACATCTCTTCCAGCCCCTCCCGATCCCCTGCCTCCAGGGCGCTCCGCATCTGGTGGAGCGCCTCGTCGAACTGGTCGATCTCGGCGATGAGGTTCTCTTTGTTCCAGAGGAACAGCTCGGACCACATGGTCTCGTTGATCCGGGCGATCCGGGTCAGATCCCGGAAAGAGTCCCCCGTGTACTCGCACAGAGAGGTGTTGTCGTTGGCGCACATCAGGCTGACGGCGATGGCGTGACAGAGCTGGCTCACATAGCCGATCATCCGGTCGTGCTCCTGGACGCTCAGGGTACAGATGTGCTCAAAGCCCAGCACCTGGGCCAGCCCGGTGACCCAGGCGATCCCTTCGGGGGTGTTTTTCTCGGTGGGGGTGATGATGAAGTTGGCGGGGGCAAAGTTGACCTCCGCCGCGTGCTCCACGCTGGAAGTCTCCCGCCCGGCCATGGGGTGGCTGGCGATGAACTCCACCCCCGGCGGGCAGAGAGCCTGGATCTGGTCTACCAGCCCGGTCTTGACGCCCGACACGTCGGTGAAGATGCAGCCCGGTTTCAAGAGATGGCCGTAAGTTTCAAACCACTGGATCAGGGTGGTGGGGTAGAGGCCGAAGATGATGTGGTCGGCCCCCGCCACCAGGTCCTCGAAATCCCGGGTCTTGCCGCTCTGGATGTAGCCGTGGTCCAGGGCATATTGCAGGTGGCCCTGGCTGCGGTTGATGCCGTCCACATGGTAGCCCGCCCGGGTCAGTTCCAGGGCGTATTTGCCCCCCAGAAGCCCCAGGCCCACAATCAGATAACGCTTCGATTTATCCAACAACTTCTGTTACCTCCCCGCCCAGCTGACGGATGGCGTCGAAAAAGCTGGGCCAGCTTTTCTGGATGGCCTCGGCCCCCATGATGGCTAGGGGCAGCCCTGCGGCCAGCCCCAGCACGGTCAGGCTCATGACTACCCGGTGGTCGTTGTGGCCCGAGAGGGGCCCGGCGGGCGGGTGGAGGGGGCTTTTTTCCAGGGTGATGGTGCCCCCATCGCTGGAAACTCGGCCCCCGCAGGCCCGGAGCTCGGTCTCCATGGCCTCGATCCGGTCCGACTCTTTCAGCCGCAGCCGCCCGGCGTTCCGGATCACCGTCCGCCCTTCGCAGAAGAGGCCCAGGGCCATCAGGATCGGCCCCAGATCGGGGCAGTCGGCCAGGTCGATATTGGTGCCGTGGAGTTTGCTCTTTTCAAAGTGGAGGCCGGTTTCGTCCCGGGTGAACACCGCGCCGCACCGGCGCAGAATCTCCAGGATGACGGCGTCCCCCTGCAAGGTGTCCGCTGCCAGGCCGGTGAGGGTCACCCCGCCGCAGAGGGCCCCCAGCACCGCCAGAAAGGCGGCCTGGCTGTAATCCCCCTCCACGGTGTAGGCCCGGGGGCGGTAGATCTGCCCGCCGGGGATGAGCAGGGTGTTTTCGTCCTGCCAGTGGCTCACCACCCCGAAGGCCGCCTGGGCAGCCCGGGTCATCTCGATATAACTGCGGCTCTCCACCGGCGGGATCAGGCAGAGGGTACTCTCCCGCTTTAAAAGGGGCAGGGCGAAGAGCAGCCCGCTGATAAACTGGCTGGATACATCCCCCCGCACCGGGTAACGCCCCGGCCAGAGGGGCCCGCCCACCGTCAGCCCCTCGGGGCTCTGGTGAAAGTCCAGCTCCTGGGCGGCGAACAATTCGGCGTAGACGTTCTGGGGCCGCTCCATCAGACGCCCCCGGCCGGTAAAGGTCACCGGCCCGCCGGTGAGGCTGGCCAGGGGGATTAAAAACCGCAGGGTACTGCCGCTCTCACAGCAGTCCACCGGACCGGAAGGCAGATGCGGCTCCCCGACGCCCCGGATGAGGGCCCAGTCGGGGCCGGTTTTTACCTGAGCCCCCAGCTGGGCCGCCGCCCCTAAGGTGGCGGAGATGTCCTGGCTGAATTCAAGGTGTTCGATCCGGGATTCCCCCTCCGCCAATGCCGCGCAGAGGACCGCCCGGTGGGCCATGCTCTTGCTGGGCGGGGCGGAGAGGCGGCCGCCGATGGGCCCCGGGGCGCGGATCTGGGCGATCATGGCGCGCCCCCGGTTACATGTCCCGGCCGATGGCCCAGGCCACCTGGCGGCACTTGGCCATGGCCTGTGCGAAGGCGTCGGGGGTCAGGCACTGAGCGCCGTCGCTCCAGGCGTGGCGGGGGTCGTAGTGGACCTCCACCTCCAGGCCGTCGGCGCCGGCGGCCACGGCGGCGATCATCATGGGCTCCACCAGATTGGCCTTGCCGGTGGCGTGGCTGGGGTCCACCACCACGGGCAGGTGGGTCCGCTCGTGGATGATGGGAATGGCCGACAGGTCCAGAGTGTTCCGGGTGTATTTCTCAAAGGTGCGGATGCCCCGCTCGCAGAAGATAACGTTCTCGTTGCCGCCCGCCATAATGTACTCGGCGCTCATGATCCACTCTTCGATGGTGTTGCACAGGCCCCGCTTGAGCAGAACCGGCTTGTGCATCTTGCCCACCGCCTTCAGCAGCTGGAAGTTCTGCATGTTCCGGGCGCCGATCTGGACTACGTCCACGTATTCCTCGAACTCGGGGATCTTGTCCTCGCTCATCAGCTCGGAGACGATGGGCAGGCCGGTGGCCTCCCGAGCTTTCACCATGGCCAGAATGCCCTCGGTCTCCAGGCCCTGGAAGGCGTAGGGGGAAGTGCGGGGCTTGTAGGCGCCGCCCCGGAAGAGGGTTGCGCCCCCGGCCTTGACCCCGGAGGCGATCCGCATGGCCTGTTCCTCGCACTCGATGCTGCAGGGGCCCGCCATGACGGCGATCTTTTCCTTGCCGCCGATCTTGATGCCGCCGCAGTCGATGATGGAGTCGGCGGGGTGGAACAGCCGGTTGGCCCGCTTATAGGGGGCCGAAACCCGGGTGACGTTGTCCACCCAGGGGTTGGAGAGGATGTCCTGCTCGTCCAGCTTGGTGGTGTCGCCCACCAGGCCGAAGACGTTGTAGTCGGTGCCGGTGATCAGGGTCACTGACAGGCCCTGAGATTCAAAGCGGTGGATGATTTTTTCCAGCTCTTCTTTCGGGGTGCCTTTTTTGGTAGAGATAATCATAACTGCATCAGATCCTTTCCCTTATTTTCTATTTCCCTCCGCAATAATGCGAAAAAACAATTTTGGCCGCCTCACATGGTGATGTGGGCGTGGGGAGTGCCGTCCATCCGCAGCAGCTGGGCCAGATAGGCGCAGGCGTGCAGGTAGCCGATGGGCCCCTCCCCGATGAAATGACCCTGACAGCCAAAGGAGACGATGTCCGTCTGGCGGAAGGGCTCTTTCTCGCTGGGGGTCTCCAGCAGCACCTCCACCACCGGCACGCCGCAGTTCCGCAGCGCGTCCAGGATGGCCACGCTGGTGTGGGCGTAGCCCGCCGGGTTCAGGACGATACCGTCCGCCCGGCCCCGGACCGACTGGATCTCGTCGATCAAATCGCCCTCGTGGTTGGACTGAAAAAAGTCGGTCTCAATGCCCATCCGGCCGCAGCAGGACTGGACGTATTCCACCAGCATTTCGTAGTCCATCTCCCCTGCGCAGCCCGGTTCCGAGTAGCGCAGCTGGTTCAGGTTGGGTCCGTTAAGAATCAAGAATTTCATTCAGAGCCTCCAAAGCCGCTGTGACGGCGGCCTCGATGGTAGTATGGTTGGGGACAACGGCGTCGGCCGCCGCCGCATAGAGGGGGCGGCGCTGGGCCTCCATCTGGCGCACCGCCTCGGCGCTGGTGGAGAGGGGCCGCCCGTGGCCTACGGTGAGAGCCTCCACCGGCCGGTCCAGCCAGAGGATCACCCCGTTTTGGCGCAGGGCCCGGATGTTCTCCGGCTTTTTGACGATGCCGCCCCCGCAGGAGATCAAGAGCCCCTTCTCTTTGCCGAAGTTCTGGGTCTGCTGGGTCTCCCGGGCGCGGAAGCCCTCCTCCCCCTCGGCGGTAAAGATCTCGGGGATGGAGCAGCCCGCAGACCGGACGATTTCGGCGTCCAGATCTACGAAATCCCGGCCCAGTGCTTTGGCCAGGGCCCGGCCCACGGTGGTTTTGCCGCAGCCGGGCATCCCGATCAGCACCACATTCAAAAGCTGGCGGCGGAGGGCGGCGGTCACCCGGGCAATCTCCTCTTCTGCATCGGCAAAGGGCTTGTGGAGGAAATATTCCGCCGCATAGACCGCCTGGGCCACCAGCATTTCGAGGCCTCCCGCCACAATGGGCACCCCGGCTTCCTCCGCCCGGAGCAGAAGCTCGGTGCGGTGGGGGTTATAGACCACGTCCAGCACCGCTTCCAGGCCGGGCAGGGCGGCTACGTCCAGGTTGCAGACCCCGACGTTCGGGTACATTCCGGCGGGGGTGGTGTTGATGACGATCTGGGCCCCGCTGGTCTTGGCTTCCTCATAGGAGAGCTCCCCTTTTGCGGAGTCAGGGGTGCGGCTGACGGTGAGCACTCGGGCCGCGCCCCGGTCCCGGGCCACGGCGGCGGTGGTGTTGTGGGTACCGCCGGTGCCGAGGATCAGGACGGTTTTGCCGCCGAAGTCCACCCCGTGGGCCCGGCAGAGATAGTCGAAGCCCATGTAATCGGTATTATACCCATATAAACGGCCATTTTCGTTGACGACAGTATTTACCGCCCCGATGGCGGCGGCCCGGGGGTCGATCTCGGCGCAGTATTCCATCACCAGCCGCTTATAGGGCAGGGTTACATTGATGGCCTTAAACGAACGCTCTTCCAGAAAGGCCCGGGCCTCGGCCTCGGTGGGCAGAGGGCGGAGCTCATACTGGTAGCCGCAGAGCATCTCATGGATGATTTTGGAGTAGGAATGTCCCAGACGGGAGCCGATCAGACCGTATTCCATTCAGCCTTCCTCCTGAAAAAAGGTGTGGGGGCGGGTCATCCACCCCTCGCCGTACCGGGCGCAGAGCAGGTCCCCGATGGCCAGAGCGGCGGCGCAGCTCTGGACGATGGCGGCCCTGGGCACGATGCAGGGGTCGTGCCGCCCGTGGATGGAGAGGGTGGCGTTCTCCCGGGCGGGGTAGTCCACCGTCTGCTGTTCTTTATAAATGCTGGGGGTGGGTTTCACCACGGTGCGGAATAGTACCGGCATCCCGTTGGAGATGCCGCCGTTGATTCCGGCGTTCTGGTTGGTGGCGGTGGTAATCCGCCCGGCCTCGTCCACCCGGAAGGGGTCATTGGCCTGGCTGCCCCGCAGATCGGCGAAGCCGAACCCGGCCCCGAACTCAATCCCCTTGACGGCGGGAATCGAGAAAGCTATGTGGGCCAAAACGCTCTCCACGCTGTCGAAGAAGGGCTCTCCCACCCCGGCGGGCAGGCCCAGGATGGCGGTTTCGAGAATACCGCCCACGCTGTCCCCCTCGCTGCCCGCGGCCCGGATGGCGGCCTTCATGGGCTCCTCGGCGGCGCCGTCCAAAAGGGCGAAGCCCTCGGTTCTCTGTTTCAGCTGCGCCAGCTGCCCGGCCAGGGCGGCGGGGTCGTCCTGGGCAAAGGGGATGTCCTCCACCCCGGCGCAGCGGCGGATGTGGGTGGAAATTTGAATCCCGGCCTGTTCCAGAGCGGCCAGCACAATGGCTCCCCCGGCCACCAGCCCGGCGGTGATCCGGCCTGAGAAATGGCCGCCGCCCCGGGCATCCTGGAAGCCGTGGTATTTGGCATAGGCGGTGTAGTCCGCATGGCCCGGCCGGAGCAGGGCCGCGGTGCGGGCGTAGTCCCCGCTGCGGGTATTCTGGTTTTCAATCATCAGGGTGATGGGGGTGCCGGTGGTCCGGCCCTCCCGTACGCCCGAGAGGATTTGGATGGCGTCGGCCTCCACCCGGGCGGTGGAAAGGCCGTCTCCCCGGGCCCGGCGGGCGTCCATGCACCGGGCCAGGAATGCTTCGTCCACCGGGCAGCCGGCGGCCATCCCGTCCAATACGGCCCCCACCGCCCGGCCGTGGCTCTCGCCGAAGATGGTCAGGCAGAGGTTTGACCCGAAGGTGTTTTTCATGCGTCGGCCTCCTCCATCCCCAGCAGGGTCCGGAGGGCCTCGATGGGCAGGGTGTCGGCCTGCCAGCAGCCCAGAGCCGGGACCCGGATGACGGTGATCTGGCCGCCCTGGGCCTTTTTGTCGTGGAGCATCTCGGCCAGGACTTTCTCTTTGTCGTAACTGGTGCGGATGGGCAGCCCCAGGTTCCGGTAAATGGCCCGCACCCGCTTGCGCAGGGTGTTGCTCTGGATCATGGGCAGCATCCCCAGGGCCACACACTCGCCGTGGTAGAGGCCGTTGGTCCGGCGGCCTTTGATCCCCTTGACGGCCTCGATGCCGTGGCCGATGGTGTGGCCAAAGTTCAGGGCTTTCCGCACCCCGTGCTCGGTCTCGTCCTGCTCCACGATCTTCTTTTTAAACCGCAGGCAGCGGTAGATGATGGTGTCGATCTCGGCGTCCACGTCCCCCTTCTCGAAGATGGCGAAGAGCTCCGGGTCGGCCAGCAGACCGGCCTTGATGGCCTCGGCCAGGCCGTTCACAAAGTGGCGGCGGGGCAGGGTGGCCAGGGTCTCGGGGTCCACGATCACCAGCTTGGGCTGCCAGAAGGCGCCTACAATGTTCTTGGTGTCCCCCAGATCCACGGCGGTCTTGCCGCCGATGGAGGAGTCGATCATGGAGAGGGTGGTGGTGGGGCAGTTGATGAAATCAATCCCCCGCATATAGACGGCGGCGGCAAAGCCCGCCAGGTCCCCCACCACGCCGCCGCCCACGGCGACCACCAGATCCCCCCGGCCCAGGCCAAAGGCCAGCATCTGTTCCAGCACCGACTGGAGGGTTTTCAGGCTCTTGCTGGCCTCTCCCTGGGGGACGGTGATAATCACCGCGTCCTTGCACTGGTCGGCCACCTGCTGGGCGTAGAGGGCGGGCACGCCGCTGTCGGTGACCACGGCCACCCGGCGGCCCAGGTTGGCGAACTGGTAGAGATTCTGGAGCGCCCCCCGCCGGAGGATGATATCGTAGCTCCGCTCGCCCAGGTTCATGGTCAGTTTTGTGCCGAGAAATCCTTCGCTCATTTTGTATACACTCCTAACATCCGTACCGTCCGGCAGGTGCGGTCCAGCTCCCGCAGCAGGGCCTCGGTTTCGGCCCGGGCGGGGTCGCCCACCAGCTCGACGTAAAAATAATATTCAAAAGGCATGTGGGGCATGGGCCGGCTCTTGATCGACTCCATGTTAAAGCCCGACGCGCCGATTTTCTGGATCACCTCGGCCAGCTTGCCGGGTTTGTTGTCCACCGTGAACAAAAGGGAGAACCGGTTGCCCGCGGTGGGCTTTTCCCGGCTGAGGACGATGAACCGGGTGGTGTTGTCCCCGTCGGTGTTAATGTCGGGCACCAGCACCTCCAGCCCATAGAGCTGGGCGGTCTCCCGGCTGGCGATGGCCGCCTTGGTCCGGTCCCCCGATTCCGCCACGAACTTGGCGGCCAGGGCGGTGTTGGGCATGGCGGTGGCCGGCAGATGAAGCCGCTTCAAAAAGGTCTCGCTCTGGGAGATAGCCTGCTGGTGGCTGTAGACGCTCCGCAATTCCCCCAGCTGCACCCCCGGCAGGGCCAGCAGGTTCTGGCGGACCGGCAGGTCGTAGACGTTCACCACCCAGAGCTCGGGGTGATTGTAGCACAGATCCAGCACCGCCGAGACGTCTCCGGCGTGGCTGTTCTCAAAGGGTACCACCCCGCAGGCGGCGTCCCCCCGGGAAACGGCCTCGAACACCTCGTCCCAGGTGGGGTAGCTGACCGCCTCGGCGTGGGGGTAGAGGGCCTTGAGGGCGATGTGGGCGAAAGCCCCCTCCACCCCCTGATAAGCTGCCCGGCCTCGGCCCAGGGCCCAGGCCTCGTATTGCTTGGCCAGCTCCATCCGGTTCCGCACATGGTCCAGGTAATAGGGGCGCAAATCCGGGTTCTGGATCTGGGCGGCGGCCTTTTCCAGGACTTTGGCTTCCCGGGCGGGGTCGTGAATGGGCAGATCATGCTCTTTTTTATACTGAGCCACGGCCAGCACGGCGGCCATCCGCCGCTCAAACAGGGCGGCCAGCTGTTTGTCCACGGCGTCGATTTCCTGCCGGGCTTGTTCCAGTGCGTCCATGGGAGATCACATCCTTTTGGTTTTGATAATCCCCATTAGTATAACATAACCGCCCGGTGGAGACAACCAAAGGCCCCGGTGTTTTAAATGGATAAAATTTCAGAATTGACCCGGGAAAAAAGAGAAAAAATACGCCTGCCGGGACGAAAAAAGCCCCGCCGAAAGGCGGGGCCGGTTATCTGCGTTTCAGGTCTTGGAGGGTGCGGGGGCGGGTGTAATACCGCCCGTAGGGGTTCTCCAGTTCCGGCGCCGGGGGTGCGGGCCGGGGCGGTTCAGCGGAAGGCGCGGGCCGGGCCGGGCGGGGATGGGGCCGGGCTTTGCAGCGATAGCGGGTCATCTTAATCCAGGTGGGCCAGGATCTGCTGCCGGACCGCTTCGGGCAGGTCTTTCCGCTGATCCTTGGGGGTGCCGGCGGTCTGGATGGGGGGCAGGATCTTCACCCGGACGGTGCCGGGGGTAACCAGGTGGTGGTGCTCCTCGTACCGCCCCCGGGATCCGGAGATGGCCACCGGAACCACCGGGGCCCCGTTTTTGAAGGCGATCTGGAATGCCCCGAACTTAAACTCCCCGATGCCGCCTTCCTCGCCCTTATAGCGGGTGCCCTCGGGGAAGATGATGAAGCTGCGCCCCGATTTGACGGCGGCGGCTGCCTGGTTGAGGGCCCGGACCGAGGCCCGCAGATCCTCCCGCTCCACATAGACACAGCCCAAAAGGTTCATCCACCGGCTCAGCAGGGGGATGTTCCGCAGTTCATCTTTGGACAAAAGGCCGTGGGGGGCGTCCAGGCTGGTGAGCATCAGGGGGATATCAAAACAGCTGCGGTGGTTGCCAACGAAAACGCAGGGGGCGCCGGCGGGGATATTCTCCCGCCCTTCCACCAGAACCCGGATCCCTCCGATCCGGAACAGAGTGTTGCACCAGATGGGGATAAAGTGCCGTACAATCTCGTCGGCCGTGGCATCGTCGCCGGCGGCCCGGGCACGTTCGGCCCGGCGCAAGACGCCGTAATGGGTGAGCATATAGCCGAACAGGTAGATGTAAAATGCCAAGGTGCGAAGCAGATTCATGTCAAAATCCTCCAGCCGAATCCTCGGATGTGTTGTAACCTTATTGTAACATAGTTTGTGAAAAAAGGGGAGAACAAAACGTCGGAAAAGGGTGAAGATAACACTTTTTTTACAAAATCGGGGGGCCTGCCCTTGAAAAATTGGCCCAACACGGGTATATTTAAGATGAGTATCTATAAAATATACAACTTTGCCCCCGCCTTTTTGGCCGTTTCTGGCAGAAAAACCGGCCCGGAACCAGGCCGGCAGCGGGCGGGGCCGTGGATGGGGAGGGGGATATCCTTCCCAAAGGGCAGATCCCCGCGGGGCAAAGCGGAGGAATCATTGCGGATGGAACAAAAAAACAACCTGGTTCTCCAGGGCACCGAGACTTTTTCCCGCGGGGCGCTGGATAATATTGCACTGGAGGGCGGCTGCCTGGTGCTGGACAGCTCAGCGGGGCGGTATCTGCCCTATGGCAGCTATACGACCCCGGAGTTTGCCATGCCGGCTTTCTGCAACCTGAACGTCAGCTGGAACGCCCAGGCCCCGGCCAACACCCTGTTGGAGGTGCGCTGCCGGGTCTATGCCGGGGGCGAGTGGAGCAGCTGGATGAGTTTTGGCAAATGGGCCCCCGATTATCCCCGGTGCAGCGTCCGCTCCCAGAGCGAGGACGGAATGATTTTCCTGCTGGGAGACACCGTCACCGTGGCGGTGCCCGGCGGCGCAGTGGGAGTTCAGCTCCAGGTGAACCTCTCCACCAACGACGAAAAAGCCACTCCGGCGGTGCAGCTGCTGGTGGCGGCGGTGCGGCCCTTGGCCTGGGACAAACAGGTCGGCCGGCCCATCAACCGCAAACTCTATCTGCCGGAATACTGCCTGGCCAGCCACGACCCCAGTTTCGGCCGGGAGATGGATTTGGCCCTGGTGCTGGCGGGGCTGATGAACCGCTGGGGGGAGGATATCCTGCCTGAGGAGCTGGCCTACACCATGCAGGACGGCGACACCCTCAGCGGCCGGAACACCGCTTATGCGGCCGCCGCGGCGGGCAGCTGCGGCTATCCCTGCTGGCAGGCCTGGATGGATCTGCGGGATCTGCGGGCCCAGATCCGGGACAACTGTGCGGTGGCGGTCCAGGTGGAAAACCGCCTGCCCAACCAGCGGGAGCCGGTGGGGATCTGGATGGGGCTGCGGGGCTTTGGCCACGACGACGCAGTGATGGCCGATTACGTTCTGCTCAACGATCCCACTGCCCCCAACGACGGCGCGGTGGCCCGGACCATGGCCCTGACCGATTTTCAGCGGTATTTCACCGGGCGGGCCCTGGTGCTCCACCGCAAACCCCGGGACGCAGCGGCCCAGCGGCCCTGGCGCACCCGGTGCGAGCTGGAAATGGCCGAGGACCGGCGCACCTGTTATTTTGTCCGGCACGGCCAGCGGACCCCTCTGCCGGAGACTTTCGCCGGCTGGATCGCCTACGCGCTCCACGATGGGGTGGCTCACGCCACCACCGCCCACCGGACTTTCCGCCGGATGGAGCGGACCCCGGAGGGCGGGATACTCTTCCCGCCGGACCAGCTGGAGGTCGGCGGCCGGTGCAGCGTCTACGCGGTGGACCAGACCGGCAAAATGCGGGTGGCGGAGATTCAGCTGCCCCGCCGCACACCCCAAGCTTCTGCCGATGAAACAGGAGTCTGATCCTGCCCCGGACGGGGCGGGCAGGGCTTCTGCCATCATATAGCTCAGATTATAGGAGGATATGGATTATGGCAAAGACGATCATTACTGTGGGCCGAGAGTATTGTACCGGCGGGCGCTACATCGCAGAAGATGTGGCCAAGGCGCTGGGCATCAAGCTCTACGACAAGGAGCTCATCACCATGGCGGCCAAACACTCCGGCCTGTCGGAGGAGGCCATTGCTGCCAGCGAGAAAAAGCACACCCACAGCCTGCTGTATAACCTGTACACCGTGGGCAACGACCTGCCTCTGAGCGACCAGGTGTTCATTCTCCAGAGCCGGATCATTAAGGACCTGGCCGAAAAGGGCCCCTGTGTGATCCTGGGCCGCTGCGGCGACTATGTCCTTCGGGAGCGCAAGGACGTTCTGCGGGTCTTCATCTATGCGCCGGTGGAGTGGCGCCGTGAGTACGCCAAGATCAATCCCCTTGTCCAGGCGACCACCGAGAAGGGCATCCGGGAGGAAATCGACAAGACCGACCGCCAGCGCTCGGCCTACTACAACTACTACACCCAGAACCGCTGGGGCGACGCGCACAACTACGATCTGGCCATCAATGCCGAGTTGGGCAAGGAGGCCTGCGTGGAGATGATCCTGGCGGCTGTGGCGGCTAAGGAAAAGGCTGAGGGCTGATTTTCGACCCTGCGGCGTCAAAAAAAGCGATGCTTACATGGGTGGGGTGCGTTTGCGCTCTGCCCATGTTTTAGGCATACGGCCAAAACCCCCTGGTTTTGGCCGTGCGCAGATAGATTCACAGAGTGTAAAAGGAGAATTTTCGTGCAAGCAAAAGAGAACCAAAAGGCCCTGGGGCAGCAGCCCCAGGAGAACATTATGGGTACCATGGACATCAACCCGCTGCTGATCAAACTCAGCGTCCCGATGATGATCTCCATGCTGGTGCAGGCCCTGTACAACGTGGTGGACTCCATTTTCGTCTCCCACGTGAGCGAGAACGCCCTGACGGCCGTCTCGCTGGCTTTCTCGCTCCAGAACGTCATGATTGCGGTGGGCGTGGGCACCGGCGTGGGCGTCAATGCCCTGCTGTCCAAGTGCCTGGGTGAGAAAAATCAGGATCTGGCCAACCGGACCGCGGAGAACGGCATCTTCCTGTCGATTTGCAGCTGCCTGGTGTTTATGGTCATCGGCTTTACCTGCATGCGGCCTTATTTTGAGGCCCAGACCCAGGATGCGGCTATCATTGAGCAGGGCGTGAGCTATCTGGCCGTCTGCTGCATCTTCAGCCAGGGCCTGTTTATCTCTACCATGATGGAAAAGCTGCTGGCCTCCACCGGCCGCACCCAGTACAGCATGATCAGCCAGCTGGTGGGCGCCGTGGTCAATATTGTGCTGGACCCCATCTTCATCTTTGGCTATTGCGGCGAGGCCCTCTCCGGTACCACCGGCGCGGCGGTGGCCACCGTCATCGGCCAGTTCTGCGGCGCGGGCGTGGGCCTGTACCTCAACCAGTATAAGAACCATGATATTCAGGTTTCCATGCGGGGCTTCCGTCCCGAGCTGCGGGCCATCAAGCGGATCTACGCCGTCGGCATCCCCAGCATTGCCATGCAGTGCGTGGGCAGCATCATGACCTTCCTGATGAACCAGATCCTGATGGTCTTCTCTGCCACGGCAGTGGCCGTCTTTGGCGTCTACTTCAAGCTCCAGAGCTTTGTGTTTATGCCCATCTTCGGTCTGAACAACGGCATGGTGCCCATCATCAGCTACAACTACGGCGCCCGCAAGCCCGACCGGGTCAAAAAGACCATCAAGGCTGCCATCTTCTACGCCGAGTGCATTATGCTGATCGGCTTTGCCATCTTCCAGCTGCTGCCCGACAAGGTCCTGGCCATCTTTGCGGCCAGCGAGACCATGCTGGCCATCGGTGTGCCGGCGCTGCGGATCATCTCCTTCCACTTCCTGCTGGCGGGCATCGATGTCATCCTCAGCTCGGTGTTCCAGGCTCTGGGCAACGGTTTGTTCAGTCTGTACATCTCGGTGGCCCGTCAGCTGGTGGTTCTGCTGCCGGCGGCCTGGCTGCTGAGCAAGACCGGCGAAGTGATCAACGTCTGGTGGGCTTTCCTGATTGCGGAGCTGGCCAGCTTGACTCTGAGCACCCTGTTTATGATTTACACCAACAAGAAAGTCATCGCGCCCATGTACGGCAAGACCGCCTGAGAATCGGGCAGTCTCCCGCGATCGGCTGGACTCGGACAAACAAAAGGAAGTGTCTGTTATGAAAAATCTCAAATGGAATCTGATTTTGATGAGCCTGCTCTATATTGGGCTGGGCATCTTCCTGCTGCTGGGGCCCGGAATGGCGCTGAACATCGTCTGCTATGCGCTGGGCGGTGTGGTGCTGGCCTGTGCGGCGGTCCAGCTGGTGCGGTACTTTACGGCGGAGCGGGGGCTGTTCCAGAGCCAGCTCACCCTGATTTTCGGCCTGGTCTGCCTGGGTCTGGGGGTTTTTCTGCTGATCCGCAGCGATATCGTGGTCCGGATTCTGCCGGTGGTGTTTGGCCTGTTTGTCCTCTTTGACAGCCTGGGCCGGGTCCAGAACGCCCTGGAGCTGCGCCGGTGCGGCTACTCCAACTGGAAGGTCTTTCTGGCGCTGGCCCTGCTCAGCGTGGTACTGGGCGTGGTTATGATCCTGAACCCCTTTGCTACCATGGAGCTGCTGGTCATGGCCATCGGCGTGATTCTGGTGGTGGAGGGCGCCATCAACCTGCTGGGCGGGCTGTATACCGCTCTGGCGGTGCGCCGGTTCAATAAGCTCCACCCCGAGACCCAGTCTCAGCTGGAGGCCCTGGCCGGCCGAGACCTGAACGGCGACGGCATCATCGCCCCCGACGTGGCCCCCGCCGATGTGGAGGCCACCGCTGTGGAGCTGGATACAGTGGACGAGAGCGCCGAGGCCCAGCAGGAGGATTGAGGCGATGCGCAAACCAATGACCAACCTGGATTTGGCGAAAAATGTCTTTCAGACCATGGTGCTGGGCACGGTGGGCGGATGGCTGGGCAGCTGCCTCTATCTCTGGTGGGATTATCAGGCAGACCCGGGCTTTTACGCCACTCAGTCCGCCCCCTGGTGGGTGGGACTGGTGGTCCGTACTGCGGCTTTTGGACTGCTTTTGGCGGCGGATTTCGGGCTCTACTGGGCCGTGCGCCGCTGGCTGTCCCGGCGGGAAAAGCGCTGATGGACTAAAAAACAAAACAAAAAAGGACTCCGACCATTCGGTCGGGGTCCTTTTTTGACTTTTTCAGGGGATGCTGCGGGGCTCAGCCCTCGATGATCTCCACAGTCTTCATCCGAACGGGGGTGGTGGGCTTGTCGTTCCAGTCGGTCTTGACCGAGGCGATCTTATCCACCACATCCATGCCCGAGACAACCTTGCCGAAGGCGGCGTACTGGCCGTCCAGGTGGGGGGCATCCTGGTGCATGATGAAGAACTGGCTGCCGGCGCTGTTGGGGTTCATGGCGCGGGCCATGCTGATAACGCCGCGGGTGTGCTTAATGGGGTTCGCGACACCGTTGGAGGCGAACTCGCCCTTGATGTTCCAGCCCGGGCCGCCGGTGCCGTTGCCCAGGGGGCAGCCGCCCTGGATCATGAAGCCGGGGATCACACGGTGGAAGGTCAGCCCGTCATAAAAGCCCTGGCCGACCAGCTTTTTAAAGTTCTCGCAGGTGATGGGGGCGGCTTCTTCGTTCAGCTCGATCTCGATCACGCCGCCGTCTTCCATGGTAATACGAATCATAAAAGTTCTGATACTCCTTTTCTGGGCCTCCGTCGGGAGGCGGATCACAAAAGGGCCCGGCGCCGTGGCGCAGCGGGCCAAACCGTCGGCCCAAAAGACCGCTCTTAGGTTAGTATAGCATACTTGGCCTTTCTTTTAAAGGGCGTAAAATGTAAAGCTTTTTGCAAAACGAGTCGAAAAGGGGTTACCATTTGGCCTTGGTCTCCACCACACGGCCCGCGATATGCAGCCGGTTCAGGTCGTCACCCTTGATAACCAGCTCGCTGTAATTGGGGTTAAAGGGCTGGAGAACCACGCAATTGCCCCGCTGGATATATCGTTTGAGGGTGCCCTCGCCCTCGTCGCCGTAGATCAAAACCCCCAGATCGCCGTTTTCCAGGGTGTCCTGCCGATGGACCAGAGCCAGGTCGCCGTCCTGGATGCGGGGCTCCATACTGTCCCCTCGGACCACCAGATAGAAATAGTTGGCCGGATCTTTGACCCGGGCATACTCCTGCCCGTAGTCCTCCTCAAAGGCCAGGGCGCCATAGCCCGCTTTTACGACCCCGATCACCGGGATCAGGCTCTCGGCATACCCGCCGAAGAACCGCCCCTCTGTCTCCGAGAGGTGAGCCATGGGGCGGTACAGCCCCAGCAGATAATCTGCGGTGGTACCCAGCAGAGCAGCGATCCGGGCCACCGTAGCGGGATCGGGGGAGGATTTCCCGCTCTCCCATTTGCCGACGGCCTGCTGCGTGACCCCCAGATGGGAGGCCAGATCAGCCTGGCTCATCCCCTGCTTTTTGCGGCACTGCTTCAAAAGCTCCGAAAACGACATATCCAAACGCCCCTTTACTGTAAACTTGGGTTGCCTTTGAATTTATTATACAACTAAAAAGTGTTCGTGTAAAGAGCAAGTTGTGAGGAAATCGAAATTAAGTTGTAAAAATCCTCTTGACAATCCCGAGAGCTGGGAGTATTATAGAAATGTAGAACAACGAACAGTTGTTCACGTGGTTGTAAAATGCGTCGCAGGAGGTACGGGATGATGAAACAGTTCTTCTGGAAGTTTTGTGTGCTGGCCATTGCGCTTACTATGTTGTTGACGGCAGGCGCCTTTGCAGAGGGAACCATCGGCATTGTAGCGCTGGGGCTGTATGGGCTTTCGACGGTCTGCGGCATCCAGTGGGCCTGTGCCAAGGTGCTGGAGTGGGAGCAGCCCCGGCAGCCCCGCCGGGCCCCGCGGCGCAGCCCGGAGCCCCAGCCCGCTGAATCGGAAAAACCTCTGCGGATCGCTTGATCAGATGGGCGTCCGCCCTGGCATAGGGCCGCTCTTTTGGATTTCTTTTGCAAAATGGTGCAAAATGGGCTTGACAATCTGCGCTGGAACTGGTATTATAATTAGGCATCCGGGGTGGCGCACTGGAATGCCCACGAGGAGAGATGTCCGAGTGGTTTAAGGAAGCAGTCTTGAAAACTGCCGTGCGGCAACGCACCGTGGGTTCGAATCCCACTCTCTCCGCCATTTTTATTGAATAGTCTAAAAGGACTTTGCTCTGGAGTAATACTCAAGAGGCCGAAGAGGCGCCCCTGCTAAGGGCGTAGGTCGGGAAACCGGCGCGAG
>HHCFC01400__coassemble_1515_pt1 | contig 21848 bp, 19 predicted proteins | sample HHCFC01400__metabat2_high_PE_029 | metagenome-assembled genome bin HHCFC01400
GATATTGCCTGTGCAGCGCAGACCGAACAGCTGAGAAGGAGAGCAGCCGGAGGAGGAATGGCCTGCGCTCAATATCTCTGAACAAGAAGAAAAAGATTTTTACAGTTCCAAGGTTTTTGTCCCTTGCTGTAACCATATTGTAACTCTTTTTGGAGAGAATTGCAAGAGGTTTTTGTAATTCTTTTGTAATTTAATCGAAATTCTTTTGTAACCACCCGGGATGGCTTACCATTGGTATTCCAGCTCAAAGGACGCCTGGCCCTCTCTCCGGCCCATCACATACCAGCCCGTCTCGGTTTTCCCCCAGAAAACCTCCATCTCCTGCCCCAGGGGCACTTCCCGGTGGTATTTCACCGCCGCAGAGCGGATCGGCCCCTGCTGGATCACTTCCAGAGGCAGCGCGTCACAGGCGATGTCCAGATAACAGGCGTTGTTGATGTGGCCGTTGATATCGCACCGGGAGTAGCTGGCCGGCCAGATCCCCGCGCTGGTCAGTGTTTCCGCCTTGTGGATGGTCTGGGGTAGCTCATAGGGAATCTCAGGGTTCCAGAGGCTGTCCAGTTGTTCCGGCGGGCGGCGGAGAATCCGCCCGGTCTCGGTGTCCACCAGAATCCAGCGGGCGTCTACATGCGCAATCACAGATCCGGCAGCGTCCTCCACCTGTAAAATCCGTTTGTTGGTCCCCCGCCGGCTGCGTTCCGGCAGAGTGGTCAGAAGGAGCTTCTCCCCCTTTTGGGGCACCCGGTGGAATTGCAATGCCTGTTTGCCCAAAAGGTATGCCAGATGATTGGCGCGGAAAAAATCATCCCCCATGCCTTTGGAGTGGGAATGTCTGGTGGCCATGTGCTCGGCATACCGCAGCAGGGCCGATGGCTTCATTAATCCGCGGTAGTCTACGTCGCTCTCCTGTACCGTGACAGCTTCAGTATATTTAACCCAGTCTTCCATGGTTTTAAAACCTCCCGAATTGTAATAGAAAAAGCAGGCCGCGCCGTTGCTGCACAGCCTGCCCGCGTGGATTTAGTACATGTTCCGGTTTTTCCGGCGGACCTTGCGCCAGATATTGAAGCAGGCCAGGGCCAGCATTGCCAGCAAGAGCAGCAGGAACAGATAGCCGCTGCCCCCTTCGTTGTAGCTCTTCATCTCGCTCCACTTCATATCCAGTTCGCTGTTGACCTCGTCGCTCAGGGCGGTGAACACCTGCTCTTTGGCGGCGATTTCCTCTGAGGGATAGGCGATCTCGCTGTACTTGAGCTCCTCGTCCAGCACCTCCCAAACCGCGTCCATGGGGGTGGTGTAGCCGATGTATTCGGCGTTGGCCGCGCCCACATCCACCTCACACATGAAGTTGATGAACATCTCGGCGGCTTCCTGCTGGGTGCTGGTGGCGGGGATGCACATGCAGTCCACCGACAGAACGCTGCCTTCTTCCGGGAAGACCCAGGCCAGGTCCGGGTTGTCGTCGATCATGGTGATGGCGTCGCCGGAATAATAAACGCCGATGGCCGCTTCGCCGCCGATCATCTTGTCGAAAATCTCGTCCATCACATAAGCCTGAACCAAGGGCTTCTGGGCTTTGAGCTCCTCCACTACCTCATCCACCTCCGCGGTGGTAGCGGGGTTGATGCTCTTCCCCATCTTAAATGCGCCGATGGCGTAGGCGTCGCGGCTGTTGTTGAACATCAGGATGTTGCCCGTATACTGTTCATCCCACAGATCGGCCCAGCAGGTGGGCGCCTGCTCCACCATGGTGGTGTTGTAGATGATGCCGGTGGTGCAGAGCATATAAGGCACCGTATAGGCGTTGTCGGGGTCGTAATCCGGGTTACGGTACTCCTCGTTGATCTGCTGGAAATTGGGGATGTTGTCGTAGTTCAGGGGCAGCAGCATATCCTCGGCGATCATTTTGGCCACCATGTAATCCGAGGGGATGACAATGTCGTAGCTGGCCGCGCCGGACTTGAGCTTGGCGTACATGGATTCGTTGGAATCGAAGGTGGTGTAATTGACCTCGATGCCGGTGAGTTTTTCAAAAGCGGCCACCACATCCACACTGTCGTCCGAGCCGTTGGAGATGTATTCGCCCCAGTTGTAGACATTCAGGGTGACTCCCTGCCCGGCGAAGCGGGTCCAGTCATAGTCGGCCGAGACGCTGATCTCCTCGGTGACTTCGAGGGTCCCCTGGGCCGAAGCCGCCAGCGGGAGCGCCAGCCCCAGAGCCAGCGCCAGCAAGAATGCATAGATGCGTTTCATCTGTCTTCCCTCCCCTTATCATGCGTCTTCACGCGTCGCCTTCTGGTTGAGGCGGTAGCGGCGGCTCTCCATGGCGTTGGACACCAGGATGATGCTCAGGATCACCATAAACATAATGGTGGACAGAGCGTAGATCTCCGGGCTGACCTTTTTGCGGGTCATGGAATAGATGGCAATGGGCAGCGTCTCCACCGTGCCGCAGTTGAAGTAAGAGATCATAAAGTCGTCGATGGAGTAGGTCAGGCAGATCAGGAACGCCGAGAGAATCGCCGGGCTGATCTCGGGCAGAATCACTTTGAAGAAAGCCTGCCGGGGGTCGCAGCCCAGATCCAGCGCCGCCTCGTAGAGATGGATGTCCATCTGGCGGAGTTTGGGGCTGACGTTGAAGATCACATAGGGCACATTGAAGGCAATGTGGGCGATGAGCAGGGTGGGCAGGCCCATGATGGTATCCGGCAGCCAGGAGGCCCCCACCGCAAATTTCTGGTAGGCCACAAAAAGCAGCATCAGGGAGATACCGGTAATAATCTCAGGGTTGACCACCGGGATATAGGTGATGTTGGTGACAATCAACTGAGATTTGCGGCCCATGGAGGCGATGCCCAGGGCAGCGGCTGTGCCCAGAACGGTGGCGATGACCGCCGAGATCAGGGCGACTTCCAGCGAAACCCAGAGGGCCCGAAGAATGGATGCGTTGGAGAACAGGCTGGCATACCATTTCAGGGTGAAACCGGTGAAGAGAGAGTACCCCTTGCTCTGGTTGAAGCTGAAGACGATCATATAGGCGATGGGCAGATACATGAAGGCGAAAAAGAGCACCACATACGCCCGCTGCATCAGACGGAGATGTTTGGTTTTCATCAGGACACCCCCTCCATTTCGTTTTCATCAAAGCTCGAAGTGAAGCTCATGCAGACCAGAACAATGATCATCAGCACCAGGCTCATGGCCGAACCGGTGTTCAGGTTGTAGCTGTTGCCCAAAAACTGCATCTCGATCAGGTCGCCGATCAAGAGGTTTGAGCCGCCGCCCAGCATACGGCTGATGACAAAGGTGGACACCGCCGGGACAAACACCATGGTAATGCCGGTGCAGATGCCGGGCACACTCATGGGGATCAGCACCCGGAACAGGGTCTTGGTGGTGTTGGCGCCCAGATCCTGGGCCGCCTCCACCAGGCTGGGGTCGATCTTGGTCATGCTGGTGTAAAGGGGCAGGATCATATAGGGGAGATAGTTGTACACCATGCCCAGCACCACTGCGCCGGAGGTGTTCAGCATGTTAAAGGGTCCGAGATTGAAAAAGCCCAGAACCGCATTCACCGGGCCGTTGACACTGAGCAGGCCCATCCAGGCGTAGGTGCGGAGCAGAAAGTTCATCCACATGGGCAGCATCACCAGCATCAGCATGATGTGCTGCTTGTTGACCCGCAGCCGGGAGAGAAAATATCCCACCGGAAACGCCAGGATCAAACAAATCACAGTGGCGATCAAAGCCAGCAGCAGGCTCCGGGCGAAGACCGAGCCATAACCGCTGATGGCCAAAAGGTTATCCAGAGTGAAATTCCCCTCTCCGTCGGTCAGGGCGTAGTACACCACGATCAGGAGCGGAATCACGGTAAAGAGGGCCATCCAGACAAAATAAGGATAGGCCAGTTTCTTGTCATAAATTTTCATCCGGCATCACCCCTCACGCGCCATAATGTGGATCTCGTTGGGGCCGATCCGCATACCGATGGTCTCCCCGGGCGTGCAGGCGCGGGTGGAGTGGATCAGCCACTCCCGGCCGTCGCAGTCCACATGCATCTCGTAATGGACGCCCTTGAAAATCACGTCGTTGACCACGCCGGTGAGCTGGCCCTCCAGCGGGGTGACAATCTCGATGTCCTCGGGGCGGACCACCACCTGGACGCTCTGCTCACACAGGGGAACTGTGTCCCCGCAAAGGAGACCAGGAAATCCCGGTGCATAACGCCGTCGATGATGTTCGAGTCACCGATAAAGTCCGCTACAAAGGCGTTCTTGGGCTCGTTGTAAATCTCCTGGGGAGTACCCACCTGCTGGATGCGGCCGCCGTTCATGACAACCACCGTGTCCGACATGGTCAGGGCTTCTTCCTGATCGTGGGTGACATAGATAAAGGTGATGTTCATCTCCCGCTGCAGCCGTTTCAGTTCCAGCTGCATTTCCTTGCGCAGCTTGAGGTCCAGTGCGCCCAGGGGCTCGTCCAAAAGCAGGATCTCGGGCTCGTTGACCAGGCTGCGGGCGATGGCCACGCGCTGCTGCTGGCCGCCCGACATCTGGCTGATGCTCCGGCGCTCGAAGCCTTTCAGGCCCACAACCTCCAGCATATCCCGAACCTTGGTGCGGATGACGGCCTCGTCCAGCTTTTTCAGCCGCAGGCCGAAGGCGACGTTTTCAAAGACATTCAGATGCGGGAAAAGCGCGTACTTCTGAAACACGGTGTTTACCGGACGCCGATAGGGCGGCACCCCGGTGATGTTCTTGCCCCGCAAATTGACGGTGCCCGAATTGGGCTCCAGAAAGCCGGCAATCAGGCGCAGGGTGGTGGTTTTGCCGCAGCCGGAGGAGCCCAGCAGGGTTACAAACTCCTTGTCGTGAATGTCCAGATTCAGCCCGTCCAGAATTCGCTGGCCGTCAAATTCCACAACAATATCCCGCAGGGATACAATCACCGAATTATCCATTATCTTTTTTATACCTCCCCATATGTTCAGCCGGCTTGGGGCGGCAAGCGCTCTGGCCCAGAGCGTGCCGACGCCCCATCCGGCAGTTCGACAAAAAGTCCTTTAATTTTTATCTTAAACAATCCCCGGGTAAAAGTCAATTCCTTCTGTATCCCCTCTCACCGGTCTTTTTTGAAAAATTGCGTTTTGTCAAAATTTTCTGTTTTATTTTTCTGTACCCGTTTTATATTCTGCCGCCCAGGGTCAAAAAAATCCCGGAGCAGCTTTTTCACCAGCTGTTCCGGGAGGAATTTGTCTTACGATTCGCTTGCAGTTTCGGTGTTCGCTGTGCCGGTCAGCTCCGCCGGGGTGCGGCAGAGATTCTGGACGGTGGTCAGATCCACCCGATAGATGGAGTCGTCCCCTTCCACCCACAGGTAACAGCCATCCTCCGCGATGGAATACCGCAGGTTGACCACCGTAGCAGAGGTGGTTGCCCGGACCGTTACCGCCGGAGCATCCAACCCATAATCCGCCAGGGCTGCGCCGGTGATCTGGCCCGATACGTAACTCGTCAAAGAGGAAAAAATCTGGTCCAGAACGGTTTCGTCTAGTACAGCATCGGGCTCCGAAGTCAGCCGCCAGACGGTGGTGTACTCCACCGCCTCGCTCTCCGCCGATTCGGTGCTGTCCGCTGCATCTTCCTCCACCGGCTGGGAGACTGCCTGCAAGCAGACGGTGTAGCTCTGGTCTTTTTCCGAGACGGTGTACTCCACCTGTTCCAGCTCACTGGAACTCAGGCCCGTGGGGTTAAAGGATTCAAAGAGCGCCCCTTTGGTGTATTCAAAGCACTCCGCCTTGGAGGAAGAGGCGGTATAGATGGCCTCGTCCCCTTCTTTTTGCAGGTAGATGTCTCCGGTGACCGGGTTTGTGTCGCCAAAGGTGAATCGGTTGGTCTGACCGGCTGCCGTCACCTGGACGGTGAGCAGGGGCGATTCCGTGCCGTAGCTCTCCCCTTCCTCGGCGGTCAGCCGGCGCTTGGCGTTGAAATCGCAGAGGGCTGCGGCCATGCTGTTGCAGAGGGTCTGGTTGAGGTGGTAGTCCGGGTCATCCGCCAGAGTCCAATTCTCTCCGTCATAATTCAGGAGGAGCGTTTCCTCCTGATAGGTGTATTGGATCTGGGTCAGATCTTCCACCGCGAAGCTCGACAGCGGGATGGTCCCCTCCTCGGCGGCACTGGCCGCCTGTTCCGCCTGGGTGTTTGCATTGACCACAAAGGCCAGCGCCGCCCCGGCCAGGAGGATCAGCACCAGCAAGATCCCCAGGGTTTTCTGTTTTGCCTTCAATGCGGCTCCCTCCTTTTATCTTCTGCGCCGGCGGATGGAGACCACCGCTCCCACAATCAGAAGCACCGCCGGGATCAGAATCACAAATACCAGCCCCAGGATGGAAGCCACTCCGCCCGGGATGGTCAGCTGGTCGGCTTCCAGCGCTTTGGATTCAATGAGGATCGAGCTGGATTGGCCGGTGAGAGAGGCCGCGCAGCCCAACAGGAAATCACAGTTGCCCGGTACGCTGAGATAGACATTTTCGTTGTCCATGTTGGCGCAGCCGATCCAGATCACTTCTGCGCCGGTGGTGTCGTTCTGAGCGTAAGCTGCCAGGGCAAAGGGGCCGTCCAGATCCCCTTCCTCTTTTTCCACGGTGGTCATATTGTACCCTGCCGTTTTGCTGTATGCAGAGTCCGAAGTGGTCAGCAGGGCCTCGGAGAAAATATGATCCATCTGGGTCATGGTGATGCCCTGAGCCATCTGAAGCAGAACATAACGGCTGGTATCCAGGCCGTCCAGGGCGGTGCTTTCTTCGGTATAAGCGTAGTCCGGCAGCAGATAGTAGTTGTAGCCGTAGAGGCTGTAATTGGGGTCGCCTTCCACCACCAGGCCCTCCACCCGGGAGAGGCCGAACTGGGCCAGGACGCTGTCCAGGTTGGGGGTGCTGTAATAGGCGTCGGTCATTACCATCAGTTTGCCGCCGTTTTCCAGATACTCGGTCAGGGCGGCAACCTCGTTGACCAGCCCTTCCTCCGCGGTAAAATCGTTGGCCGGGCAGTTGATGATCAGGAGCGCACAGTCATCGGGGATTTCGCTGCTCAGCAGATTCAGCTCCTGCGCTTCGATGTTCTGGGCGTCCAGAGCATCCAGCAGGCTCTGGGTCAGGGCCAGCTCGCCGTGGTTGGTGGTGTAGTAGGCGGCGCTTGCCTCCCCGCTGGTCAGCCGGTAGAGGGCCGAGGTGATCCTGTCCTCCCCCGCAAACTTCACACTGTAAGTGCCCGAGTAATAATAATCGGAGTAGTCGTATTCATAGAGATCGGCTGCGTCCAGCACAACGCTGTCCTCCCCTGCGTCCAGGATCAGGCTGCCCGAGGAGACGTTCTGGGCGCCGTACTGTGCGGCAAAGGTGGGGTAAACCGCCGGGTCTTTCTGCTCCCAGGTCAGATGGCTGCTCTCGGAGGCATACCGGTCCAGCAGCCGGGTGATGATGGCGTCCTCGCTGCCGGTTTCGCAGAGGTAATAGATGGTGATGTCCTGTTCGAGGCTCTGGGTCAGTGCGACAGATTGCTCGCTCAGGGTGTAGAGTCCGGCCTCCGAGAGGTCAAACTCGGTGTACCGGGTGGGGATCATCCGGACGACCAGGTTCACCAGCACCGCCAGCACCACCACTGCCGCGAGGATCGCTGTGGAGAGCAGCCCGTTCCGAAAAATCCGCCCGCCGTCCAGTGCGGGGGTATTCTGTGTTTTCTTCATGGTGTTTCTCCTTTCCGGTCAGTTCCAGCGGCGTTTCTCAAGGCTCATCCCGCAGAAAAAGAGGAACAGCCCCGTCGCGCTGAGGTAGTACACCAGCGCCGGAATGGAAAAGCTGCCGTTGACAAAATCCTCGAAGGGGGTGAAGAGACACAGCGCCTCCAGCACCGTGCTGAACGCTTCGGTGAGCCAGGTGCTCTGGATCACAAAGAGGGCGGCCAGCCCCATACAGAGCAGCGTAAACACCCCGCAGCCCAGGGTCAGGCTCCGGGTACGGAGCCCGGCGATCAGGGCGGCGGCGGCCGCAATGCCGGTAAAGACGGCCAGCGCGGCGGCGCTGCCGGCATTAAACATACTGCGCAGGCTGGGCATCAGATAGGCCAGCAGAAGCACCGAGAAGCTGGACACCGCAGCAATGATCTGGTTTTCGGTCAGGCCGGAGATGTACTCTCCCATGGCGATGGCCGCGCAGCCTAAAAGGAAATAACACAGCAGGCCGGCCAGGTTGGCGGCCAGAGTGGTGGCGGTGGCGCCCAGAGCCCACAGGACCAGGATCATCACCAGATCCAGCAGGCAGGCCAGGCTAAACACGGCGCACATGGAGAAGAATTTGCCCAGTACAATCCCCCACACCGAGACCGGGCTGGTCAGCAGAAGCTGATCGGTGCGGCTGCGCCGCTCTTCGGCCAGGCTGCGCATGGTCAGCACCGGCACATAGAGCAGCAGCATGAAGATGGTGCGATAGAGGGTGTAATAGCTGAAGTCCGTCAGCCCATACCCCAGGTTCAGCGCCAGGAAATACAGGCCCGAAGACGCCGCTAGAAAGGCGGTCAGCAGATAGCCCATCATGCCGTGGAAAAAACCGCGGAATTCCCGCTTAAAAATTGCAAGCATGATCCTTACTCCTCCTCGCCGGCGTCATCCCCGGCCTCTTCTTCTTCCGGGGCTTCTTGGGTGCTTTGGGTTTCGTCCTCGTCGGGGGCGTCCTCCGGCTCATCGGTGTTCGCTTGGTCCGAACCGGCTCCGGTCAGCTCCAGGAAAACATCCTCCAGGCTCTTGGTTTCGGCGGTCAAAGACAGCACAATACAGCCCGCCGCCGTCAGTGCCCGGGAGATGTCTGCTCGGATATCCTCGCCCGTAGCGCTCCGGGCGGTGAGGTTGACTTCATCCTCCTTAAAAGAAGGAGTAACTTCTACCTTTTCCACTCCGGGCAGGGATTGGACGGCGGCCAGCACCTGGTCCCGGGTGCCCAGTGCGGTGGCGTGCACTACGCTGTGAGAGCTCAGGGTTTCGCTCAGCTGTTCGGGCGCACCGATGGCCACCAGCTGGCCCTTGGAAAGGATCAGAACCTGGTCGCAGACCGCCTGCACCTCGCTGAGGATATGGCTGGAAAGGATGACCGTATGGGTCCGCCCCAGTTCCTGGATCAATTTTCGGATCTCGATCACCTGGGCAGGGTCCAGGCCAACGGTGGGCTCATCCAAAATAATAATCTGGGGTTTGCCCAGCAGGGCCTGGGCGATGCCCACCCGCTGGCGGTAGCCCTTGGAGAGGTTGCGGATCAGCCGGGGCAGCACTTCCTCCAGGCCGGTCCGCCGGGCGGCGTGGAGCACCTGGTCCTTTCGGGCGGACCGCTTGACCCCTTTCAGCTCGGCGGCAAAGGTCAGATATTCCTGTACCGTCATATCCAGATAGAGAGGCGGCTGCTCGGGCAGATAGCCGATGCACGCCTTTGCCTGGTCGGCCTCCTCCGGCAGCGGATGGCCCGCGATGGTCACCAGGCCGCTGCTGGCCGAGAGATACCCGGTCAGGATGTTCATGATGGTGGATTTGCCGGCGCCGTTGGGCCCCAAAAGACCGTAGATCTGGCCGTCCTCCACCACGAAGGACAGATCCCGGACGGCGGGGCGGCCGCCATATTCTTTGGTCAGATGCGATACTTCAATCACTGCAAAACGCTCCTTATCCTGTTTGGGCGGTCAGCTGGTGCCGCCTCAACGCACAAAAAACGGTTTTCCATGCAGACATTTTAGGCGGAAAATGTGTTCAAATTAAGGCAAAGGGGTGTTAAATTTGGAATCTTCCCCCCGCAGAAAAAACAAAAAGTGCCGTTCCCCGACAAAATCAGGAAACAGCACTCTACTTTGAGCCAAATTACTTGCGGCCAAAACGCTTGTTGAAGCGCTCAACACGTCCGCCGGTGTCAACCAGCTTCTGCTTGCCAGTGTAGAAAGGATGGCACTTGGAGCAAACTTCGACGTGGATCTCAGGCTTGGTGGAACGAGTCTTGATCACATTGCCGCACGCGCAGGTGATGGTGCAGTCAACGTAGTTCGGATGGATACCCTGTTTCATTCTTTTCACCTCATTTCTGGTTCTGACAGTTTGGGGCCATATTGAAATGTATGCGCCCATCACAACCTTCAATTTCGGCTACCCCGTCGAGCGGCCTTGGAAACGATTGCTGTAATATTATATCACTCTTTTGAAAAAATGCAAGTGGATAAAATAAAAAATTCCTCTCCCAAACCGTAATTTCTGGTTTGGGAGAGGTCTCTCTCACATCAGCCGACCCGCTGCTTTTTGTCCAGCCGCATCTTGTCCGCAATCATGGCGATAAACTCGCTGTTGGTGGGTTTGCCCCGCAGATTGTGGATGGTGTAGCCAAAATAACTGTTCAGAGTATCCACATCGCCCCGGTCCCAGGCCACCTCGATGGCGTGGCGGATGGCCCGCTCCACCCGGCTGGCGGTAGTGCCGTTCTTTTTGGCGATGGCCGGGTACAGCCGTTTGGTGACGGCGTTGATGTAGTCCGGGCAATCCATCGTCAACAGGATGGCATCCCGCAAAAACTGGTAGCCTTTGATGTGGGCCGGTACACCGATCTGGTGCAGAATCTCGGTGACCGTCAGCTCGTCGCTGTCCACGCTGGTGTGCAGCACCCGCCGCTCGTGCCCGGCAGCTGCTTTGAGAACCCGGCTGACCAGAACGCTCTCGTCAAAGGGTTTTACAAAATAATAAGCGAACCCTTCATCCAGCAGTTCCTGCACCATTTCCTCGCTCTGGAACGCACCCGTCACAAAGAAAGAAGTCCGGCGCTCCCCCGCTGCGTTGTACCGCTGCTTGACGGCCAGGGCATCCAGCCCCGGCATAAAGGCGTCCAGCAACACAACTTGCGGGCGAATCGAGAGCATTTTCTGCAACACTTTCATTCCATCTTTTTCAACGACAGTTACTTCAACGCCCTTCTGCTCCAATGCCTCGCGGCACTGGGCAGTGATTTCAGCTCCGGTATCAGACATCAAAAATCTTATTTTGTCCATGGTTCTTTCCTCCAATGTGTGCTGTTCCCTTAACACAATGGATTTTACCATATTTTACCAATTACTTCAACAGTAAAAAATGGCAATTTTTGGCAATTATGGTCGGAGCCGTTTTGATATATCGTTTGTTTTTTCGTCATTTCCTGGTTTTGAGCGAGTTTCCGGCTCGGGATCAGCTTCCAATAATTGCCAAAAACTCTGCTTCCGAGAGGACCGGCACCCCCAGAGACTGGGCCTTGGTCAGCTTGGAACCGGCGGCTTCGCCAGCCACAACAAAGCTGGTTTTCTTGGAGACCGAGCCGCTGGCTTTGCCGCCGTTTTTCACGATCAAAGCCTCTGCCTCGCTGCGGGAAAGGCTCTCGAGGGTGCCGGTGACCACGATGGTTTTGCCGGCCAGTTTGTCGGTCTTGGGCTCCCCTTTCCAGCGCATATTGACCCCCAGGTCAGCCAGCCGGTGGACCAGATCCGAGGTGCCCTCTTTGGCGAAGAACTCCACCACGCTCTGGGCCATCACTCCGCCAAAGCCGTCGATCTCGCTGATTTGCTCGATGGTTGCCTCCCGGATGGCTTCCATGGTCTCAAAATGCTCGGCCAGCAGGGCTGCGGCCTTGTCGCCGATGTTCCGGATGCCAAACCCAAAGAGCAGTTTGTCCAGATTGTTCTGCTTGGACCGCTCAATGGCGGCCAGAAGGTTGTCGGCGCTCTTGTCCTTGAATTTATCCAGGGTCAAAAACTGCTCCCGGGTCAGCTCATAGAGATCGGCTGCCGAGTGAACCAGCCCTTTTTCCACCAGCTGGGTGGCGACTGCGGTGCCCAGGCCGTCGATGTCCATGGCGTCCCGGGAGGCAAAGTGGATGATGTTTCGCAGCGCCTGGGCGGGGCACTCCGGGTTGACACAGCGGAGAGCCGCCTCGTCCTGCAAGTGAACCACCGGCGCACCGCAGGAGGGGCAGACGGCGGGCATCTGGTAGGGCTGGGCATCCTCGGCGTGGGCGGTCACCGCGATGACTTCCGGGATGATGTCCCCGGCTTTCCGCACCTGAATGGTATCCCCCAGGCAGAGCCCCAGCTGGCGGATAAAATCCTCATTGTGGAGGGTGGCGCGGGAAACGGTGGTGCCCGCCAAAAAGACCGGTTCAAAGGATGCAGTGGGGGTCAGCACGCCGGTCCGGCCCACAGCCACCTCGATCCCCAGCAGACGGGTCTCCTTGACCTCCGGCGGGTATTTATAGGCGATGGCCCAGCGGGGGAATTTGTTGGTGGAACCCAGCTGTTCCCGCTGGGCAAAGTCATTTACTTTAATGACCGCGCCGTCCATATCAAAATCCAGGCTGGCCCGGGAGGCGCCGATCTGCTCGATCTCCGAGATGGCCGTCTCGATGTCGTGGACGATGTGATACCGGGGCGAAACCGGCAGGCCCAGACCTTTCAGATAATCCAGGCTTTCGGCGTGAGAGTGAAACTCCACTCCCCTGGCCTGCTGGACATTAAAGACGAAGATCGCCAGCCCGCGGCTGCCGGTTACCTTGGGGTCCTTCTGGCGCAGAGACCCTGCTGCCGCGTTGCGCGGGTTTTTAAAAGGGGTCGCCCCCTGCAATTCCTGGTCAGCGCAGAGTTTTCGGAAGGCTTCATGGGGCATGTAAACCTCGCCCCGGACTTCCAGATATTCGGGAGCGTTTTTCAGTTTTTTGGGGATGCTGCGGATGGCGGACACATTGGCGGTCACGTCCTCGCCCACCACGCCGTCCCCTCGGGTGGAGGCCCGCACCAGCACGCCGTTTTCATATTCCAGGCTACAGGAAAGGCCGTCGATCTTGATTTCTACAACATATTCCGGCTCGAGGCCCGCCTCCCGCACCCGGCGGTCAAAGTCCCGCAGCTCGTCAAAGCTGAAAGCATCCAGAAGGCTCTCCATCTTGACGGCGTGGCGCACCTTGGCAAACCGGCTGCTGGCGGTGCCGCCCACATGCTGGGTGGGAGAAGTCTCGGTCACCAGCTGGGGGAATTCGGCTTCCAGTTTGCGCAGTTCCTGGGTCAAAGCGTCGTATTCGTAGTCTTCCAGCTCCGGCGCGTCCTGGTCGTAGTAAAGGTGGTTGTTATATTCAATGACAGCGCGCAGTTCCTCCGCGCGTTTTTTTGCCTGTTCCAGTTCCAAACGAATTCACTCCTGTTCTGCTGCCGTGAAGGGGCAGGTTTTCTCTTATTATATACCATAAAAACGCCCTTAAGGCGAGGGTCTCTCTGCATAAAACACAAAAGGCGGCAGCCGGTGGTGATACCAGCTGCCGCCAGATAGGGTATGGATTTTTGTTCGCTTAGATCGAGATGGTGTTGCAGACATCGATCAGGACGGGATCCAGAGACTTGGTCATCTCCAGAGCCTCATCCACCGGGTAGTCGACCAGGTGCTCACCCTTCATACCGACAATGCGGTTGAACTTGCCCTCTTCGATCAGGCAGACCGCACGGTAGCCCATGGCCGAAGCGTTGACACGGTCCCGCAGAGTGGGAGAACCGCCGCGCTGGACATGGCCCAGGATGGTTGCGCGGGAGTCGATGCCAGTGCGGGCCTGGATTTCGTTGGCGATCTCCTGTGCGTGGCCCACGCCCTCGGCAACAATGATGATAAAGTGGCTCTTGCCGGTCTTCTGGGTCTCGGCGATTTTGTCCAGAATGTCGCGCTGCATGTCAAAGGGCTTCTCGGGCAGCAGAACGGCCATGGCGCCCGAAGCGATGGCAACGTTCAGGGCAATGTAGCCGGCATTGCGGCCCATAACTTCGACCACGCTGCAGCGGTCGTGGCTCTGGGTGGTATCCCGCAGCTTGTCGATCATCTCCAGGGCGGTATTCATAGCCGTATCATAACCGATGGTGTACTCGGTGCAGCCGATGTCGTTGTCGATGGTGCCGGGCAGGCCGATCATGGGGATGCCGCGGTGGGCCAGAGCCCGGGCGCCGCGGTAGGAGCCGTCGCCGCCGATGACCACCAGGGCGTCGATGCCCAGCTCACGGCACTTGGCAGCGCCCTTGTCCTGGCCTTCCTTGGTCTTGAACTCAAGGCAGCGGGCGGTGTACAGAATGGTACCGCCGGCCTGAATGATGTTGGAAACGCTCCGCAGATTCATTTCAAAGCACTCACCGTTCAGCAGGCCGCTGTAGCCGCGCTGGATGCCGATCATCCGGAAACCCTTATGCAGGCCGGCGCGCACCACAGCGCGAACTGCCGCGTTCATACCGGGGGCGTCGCCGCCGCTGGTCAGCACACCGATGGTCTTGATTTGCTTTTCCATAGTAGAGAACCCTCCATTAACTCTATCATTTCCCTGTTTGAAAACTCTGGGTTTTGTGAGGAGCCGCGCCATCCAACGGGAAAAACCCTGCCATGTCCCCCGCCCAAACCGGCCGGCGGCGCCTCGGAAACAACCCATAATGCTCACATGTCATAGGTGTATTATAGCACATTCCCTTTAATTTGGAAACAGGTCACCCGTTACAATTCATTCACAGAAATGTTATTTTGTTGCAACATTGCCCGCGCCCAGGATGTGTTCCAGCTCCTGATACAGCAGCGGATGCTCCAGCGCATACAATCTGCGGGGCACAGCCAGCTTCTGTTTTTGATCGTTTAGATAAAGGATGACCGGGGTGTTGCCGCTGAAAATTTCCAGCAGATTGATGACCTTGTCGTACTCACGGCAGCTGCGGGAGGGCAGGCGGATATAAAGCCGCTGACCCTGGGGCTGGGCCGGGGCTGCCGGACTCTGCCCCGGGCCGCGGTAGCGGTCCACCGGGATAATGGCGTCTGCCATCAGCTTGGCGGGTTCGTCCTCCCGCACCGACAGCCGGCCTTCGATGACTACTACTGCGTTTTCCACCAGGGCGTCCCGGTAATTGTCCAGCACCCGGGGAAAGACAATGACCTCCAACGTGCCGGTGAGGTCTTCCACGCTGGTAAAACACATCATGCTGTTGGATTTGGTGGTCATCATCCGGTTTTTCACGATGGTGCATACAATTCGCACACGGGCTTCGTCCAGCTGGTGGGCGTCCTCTCCGGTCAGGGCCTTGATGGAATGGGTGGCAAACTTGGCAGATTGTTCCCGATAAGCGTCCAGTGGGTGCCCCGACAGATAAAGGCCGCTGACCTCTTTTTCCATTTGCAGCAGTTCCCCGTGGGCGTATTCGGGATAGGGGCGGATTTCATAGCCATCCCCTTCGCTGGCCTGGGGCCCGCCCTCCATGGCGGAGAACAGATCCAGCTGGCCTTCCAGATTAAACCGGGCGTCGCTCTCGATGCTCTTGAGGATGCCCTCCACTGCCTCCATCAGGCTCCGGCGGTTGTACTCCATGCAATCGAAAGCACCGGCTTTGATCAGGCTTTCCACCGCCCGGCGGTTCAGTTCGCACCCGTGCATCCGCTTGCAGAAGTCGTACAGCCCCGTAAAGGGGGCCTGCTGCCGCTCGGCCACCACCTTCTCGATCAGGTTGCGGCCCACATTTTTTACGGCGTTCAGGCCAAACCGAATCTGGCCCTTGTCGTCCACCGTAAAACCGCCGTTGGAAATATTGATGTTCGGGGGCAAAACCTTGATCCCCAGCCGGGCGCACTCGCTGGAATACTCGATGACCTTGTCGGTGTTGTCCAAAACACTGGTCATCAGCGCCGCCATAAACTCCGAAGGGTAATGACATTTGAGATAGGCGGTCTGGTACGCCACATAGGCATAGCAGGCTGCGTGGCTCTTGTTGAAGGCGTAGGAGGCGAAACTGGACATTTCATCGTAGATTTCGTTGGCCACCGCCTCAGGGATGCCGTTGGCCACACAGCCGGGGCACTCGTGGCCGGGCTCGGTGCAGCCATGGATAAAATGCTCCCGCTCGGCCTCCATGACGGCGTGCTTTTTCTTGCTCATGGCCCGGCGCACGTTGTCGGCCTGGCCAAAGGAAAAGCCCGCCAGCTCCCGGAAAATCTGCATGACCTGTTCCTGGTAGACGATACAGCCGTTGGTCACGTCCAGAATGTGGGCCAGCTGGGGCGTCTTGTACCGGATCTGGTCCGGCTGGTGCCGGTTGCGCAGATAGGTGGGGATGGAATCCATGGGCCCCGGGCGGTAAAGGCTGATCAGGGCGATGACATCCTCCAGGTTCTTGGGCTGCAGGCCGATGAGAACCTGTTTCATCCCCGAAGATTCCAGCTGAAAAACGCCTTCCGTCTCCCCTTCTCCCAGCATGGCATAGGTGGCGGCGTCATCGTAGTCCAGTTTTTCCATGGAGAAATCCGGTTCCCGCAAACGGACGGCATTTTCAGCGTCCCGGATCACCGTCAGGGTCCGCAGACCCAAAAAGTCCATCTTTAAAAGGCCCAGCTCCTCGATCTCGGTCATATTGAACTGGGTCACGGGCAGGCCGTCGTTGGTGGCCAAGGGCAGATAGTAGTCGGCGGGCTCAGGGGTGATGACCACGCCTGCCGCATGGGTGGAAGCATGGCGGGGCATCCCCTCCACTTTAAGGGCAGTGTCCACCAGTTCTTTCACCTGGGGGTCGCTGTCGTACATCCGCTTGAGTTCCGAGGAGACTTCCAGCGCCCGGTTGAGGGTCATTTTCAGCTCCATGGGCACCAGTTTGGCCACCACGTCCACGCTCTGATAGGACATGCCCATCACCCGGCCCACATCCCGGATGGCGTTCCGGGCCGCCATGGTGCCGAAGGTGACGATCTGGGCCACATGGTCCGCGCCGTATTTCCGGTTGACGTAGTCGATGACCTCCTGGCGGCGCTCGTAGCAGAAGTCCACGTCGAAGTCGGGCATGCTCACCCGCTCCGGGTTGAGGAACCGCTCAAAGATCAGATTGTAGCGGATGGGGTCGATGTCGGTGATCCCCACACAATAGGCCGCGATACTGCCCGCGCCCGAACCACGGCCCGGGCCCACCGGAATATTCTGGCTCTTGGCATAATTGATGTAGTCAAAGACGATCAGGTAGTAGTTGGTGTACCCCATCGACTTAATGACGCCGATCTCGTATTTCAGCCGTTCCTTGTTGGCCTCAGGGACATTGGGGCCATAGCGGCGCTCCAGACCCTCCCAGCAGAGTTTTTCGAAATAGAGCTGGTTGTCCATCCCGTCCGGTGCTTTATAATAAGGAATCTTGGTGTGACCGAAATCAAAGTCAAAGTTGCACTGCTCGGCGATTTTTGCGGTGTTGGCGCAGGCCTCGGGGGCCATTGAGAACAGATCGTACATTTCATCGGTGGTCTTGAGATAGAATTCCTCCGTCTGGAACTCCATCTTATCCGCGTCCTGGATGGTTTTACCCGTTTGGATGCAAAGGAGGATGCTCTGCATTTTCGCGTCATCCCGGCGCAGGTAGTGGGCGTCGTTGGTGGCCGCCATGGGGATGCCCGTCTCCCGGGAAAGTTTGATCAGCTGGGGCAGAACGATATCGTCCTCTTCCAGGCCGTGATCCTGGAGCTCGATATAATAGTTGCCCTGGCCGAACAGATCATTGTACCAGAGAGCGGTTGCCTTGGCGCGCTCGTAATCCCCCGCCAGAATCGCCTGGGGAATCTCCCCCGCCAGGCAGGCCGAGAGGCAGATTAACCCCTCGTGGTGCTGTTCCAGCAGCTGCTTGTCCACCCGGGGCTTGGAATAAAACCCCTCAATGAAGGCGGCCGAAACCATCTTAATCAGGTTTTTGTAGCCGGTTTCGTTCTTGCACAGGAGGATCAGATGGTTGTTGCCGTCGATCCGGTTGACTTTATCAAAACGGCTGCGGGTGGCCACATAGACCTCACAGCCGATGATGGGCTTGATTCCCGCTTTCTTGGCGGCTTTGTAGAACTGCACACAGCCATACATGACGCCGTGGTCGGTGCAGGCGATGGCCGTCTGGCCGCACTCCTTCACCCGGTCCATCATCCGGTCGATCCGGCAGGCTCCATCCAACAGGCTATATTCTGTGTGAACATGCAGATGCACAAAATTGCGTTCAGACTGGTTGTCCATTGGCTTCGTTTCTTTCCCCCTTCTCGTTCCGGGCCTGCATCTGCTGTGCCAGCCCTTCCAATTTCTTCATCCGGTGCGAAAGGCCGGATTTGCTCAGTGCGGGCTCGAACTGGCCGCAGAGCGCCCCCAGAGAGAGATCCGGGTAGGCCAGCCGCTTTTCGGCGGCTTCCCGCAAAGGTTCGGGCAGAGCCTCCAATGCGCCTTGTTCTTTCAGGTATCGGATGGCCCGCAGAGTCTGGGCGTTGGCCCGAATGGTCTTGCTCAGGTTGGCGGTCTCGCAGTTGGTGAACCGGTTGACCTGATTCCGGACCGATTTCACCGCCTTTTCGCTCCCGATCTTTTTGGCGGCTTCTTCCGCCCCCATAAAAGACAGCAGCGCCTCTACATTGGCGCTGGCCTTGACATAGATCAAATTGATGCTTTTGCGGCGGGTGCGGTGGGGAGCAAACTCATGTTCCGCCAGCAGCGCCTCAAAATCCCGCGCAAGGTTGGTGCGCGGGGTCAGAAATTCCAGGTTATATTCTTTTTGCGGGTCGGTGACCGTGCCGCTGCACAGGAATGCCGAACCGATGTACACGCCAACGCAGCCCCGGCAGCGCAGCAGCGCCGGATTGATCTGGAGACTGGTCTCCTCTCCGGTGGTGCCAAACAGGGCGTGCATCTGGGCCACCTCAGCAGGCTCGCGGATGGCGAACTCATAGACTGTCCCGCTGGGGCGCTGTTTTTCCAGGATTCCGCCCCGGACCCCGCAGCGTGCAAACATTTCCTGGGCATAAAGGGCCGTCTTTTTCTGTTCGGTCTGGAACACCAGCCCCTTGGCGTCAAAGTATTTTGCAAAACAGGCCACGCCGTAACAGGCCGCCCGCACACAGCAAACTTTCTGTACGCTGCGTGTGACGATCTCCTCCCGTGCCTCAGAAGCAAAGCTCATAGCTTCGTTCCCCTTTTCCTTGATTGTTCCGGGTTCAGCGCGTGGCGTCCCGGTGCTGGACGCTCGGGGCATACCCCTGTTTTTCACAATATTCAGCGATCTTGCGGGCAAATGTAATGGAACGGTGTTTGCCGCCGGTGCATCCCACCGCGATGGTCAGCTGGCTTTTGCCCTCCTTGACATAGAGAGGCAGCGCATACTCCAAAAAGCTCTCGATCCGGCGGAGCAGCTCTTTGGCTTCCTCAAACCCCATCACATAATCTACGACTTCCTGGTCGAGGCCGGTTTTGTGCTTGAGTTCCGGCACATAGAAGGGGTTGGGCAGGCAGCGGACGTCCAGAACCAGATCCGCCTCCTGGGGCAGCCCGAACTTGAACCCGAAGGACATGACCGTCAGCAGCATCGCCGCCCGGGCGTCCCCCCGGGGCAGGAACAGACCGCAGATCCGCTCCCGGTTTTGAGCCGTGGACAAAAGCGAGGTATCGATCACATAATCCGCCCGCCGGGCCAAAGGTTCCAGAATCTTCCGCTCCTGGGCCAGGGCATCCAGGGTGGAAACCCCTTCTGCAATGCTGATGGGGTGACGACGGCGGGTCTCTTTGTAGCGGCGGCAGAGTACCTCGTCCGACGCATCCAGAAAGAGAATCCGATACGGGATTTTGTGCAGGTCCAACTGTTCCAGCGCGCTGAGAATTTCCTCGCTGGAATGGCAGCCCCGCACGTCCATGGAAATCGCCACCTTGGCCAGCTGGTTGTCGCCCGCTTTGGAGAAGGCGACAATCCGCGGCAAAAGCCCGGCAGGGATGTTATCCATACAAAAATATCCGATATCCTCCAGCGCGTTCATCGCCACCGATTTGCCAGCGCCGGACAGTCCGCTCACAATCAACAGATCCATTTCCACATTCCCCTCTTTTGATCGATCAGCCCTTTACCACCCGGATCTCCTTTTCCAGCAGATATCCGGTTTTCTCCTGCACGATATCCCGCACTTCGTCGCAGAGCGCCAGCACATCCGCACAGCTGGCCCCGCCCAGATTGACCACAAAGCCGCAGTGCTTTTCGCTGATGGCGGCGCCCCCATGGCGATAGCCCCGAAGGCCGCACTGGTCAATCAGCGCGCCCGCGAACGCGCCGGCCGGCCGCTTGAAGGTACTGCCGGCGCTGGGTTTATCCAGCGGCTGTTTGTCCCGGCGGCGGCTCATGAGATCCTCCATCTTGGCCTGGATCTCCGCCGGGTCGCCAGGGGTCAGGCGGAACTCAGCCGAGAGGATGCAGCCGCCATTCTCTTCAAAGATGCTGTGACGGTAGCTCAGATCCAGCTCGGCCGCCTCGGCGCAGACGATCTGTCCCTCCTGGTTGAGATACCGCACCCGGGTGAGGACATCTTTCAGTTCCCCGCCGTAGGCCCCGGCATTCATATAGACCGCGCCGCCCACCGTGCCCGGGATGCCATAGGCAAACTCAAGGCCCGTCAAACCGGCGCACAGAGCCTCCCGGCACAGACTGCTCAAAAGCGTCCCCGCTCCAGCCCGGAGGGTGCAGCCCTCCCGCTGGATGGAGCTTTTCAGGGCAGACGTGTCCAAAATGACGCCGCTCCAGCCCTCATCGGCAAAAAGGATGTTGCTGCCGTTGCCCAAAAGGTAATACGGCAGGCCCGAATCTCTGCAAAGCAGAATAGCTTTACAGAGCTGTTCTTCCTCCTGCGGCGCAACAAAAACACGCGCAGGACCGCCGATTTTAAAGGTGCAGTGCTCGGCCAGGGGTTCATTCTCCCGGTACGGGATACCTGCTGCACCGAGCCCTGCTTTCAGTTGTTCCAGATTCAAAGTTCTTCTCCCTCTTTCTGTGGGTCAGTCCATCTTGTCGTCCAGACCCAGCCGGATCAGCAGCTCTTTGGCTGCGTTGTAGCCCATCTTTTTCTGACGGTTATTGATGGCAGCGGTTTCCAGCACCACTGCCAGGTTGCGGCCGGGCGAAACCGGGATAGAGGTGCTGGGGATGCTGACCCCCAGGATCTCATAGGTCTCGGTCTCGAGGCCGGTGCGCTGATAGTTTTTGCGGGGGTCCCAGGGCTCCAGCTGAACCACCAGGTCGACGGTTTCACTCAGCTTGACGGCGCCCACGCCGTAGACCCGGGCAATGTTGACGATGCCGATGCCCCGCAGCTCGATAAAGTGGCGAATGTTTTCCGGGGCGGTACCTTTAATAAGGCGGTTGGAGACCTTGCGCAGTTCCACGGCATCGTCCGCCACCAGACGGTGGCCCCGTTTGACTAGCTCAATGGCCAGCTCACTCTTGCCGATGCCGCTGTCGCCCAGGATCAGGATGCCTTCGCCGTATACCTCCACCAGAACGCCGTGGCGGGTCACCCGGGGGGCCAGCTCCATGTTCAGCACTGTGATCAGGCTGCCCATCAGGGTGCAGGTGGTCTCGCTGGAGCGCATCAGAGCCACTTTGTATTTTTGGGCCAGCTCCAGCATCTCGGGCAGCGGGGCCAGCTCATCGCTCCGGCTGACGATCACAGCCGGCGGCTGAAGGCTGAACAGCCGGTCCAGAGCTTCATAGCGCCGCTCCGGGGTCTGCTCCGAGAGAAAATTCATCTCCGCCAGGCCGAGGATCTGAAGCCGAAGCTTGTCAAAGTATTCATAGTATCCGGCCAGAAACAGGCCCGGGCGGTTGACCTCTGCAATCTCGACGCTGATTTTTTCCAGCTCGCAGGGGGTGTATACGACGTCCAGGCTGACTTTTTCGGTCAGCTTTTTGCGTGAAACGGTAAAAGTTCCCATATATTTTTTCCTCCCGTAGTGTGTCAAGCCGCATATCAGGCGATGAATATACTTATTA
>HHCFC01400__coassemble_1563_pt1 | contig 20701 bp, 22 predicted proteins | sample HHCFC01400__metabat2_high_PE_029 | metagenome-assembled genome bin HHCFC01400
CTAGGGCTATGCCCGCATATGAAAAACCCCCGGCTATGCCGGGGGATCATTATTCGTCGGCGGGGGTTAGGCCGCCAGCTTCTGGCGCCGGACCTCGGCCTCAATCCGGCCGGTGAGATAGGTCTCGGCGTCGCCGAAATTTTTCTCGATGTAGTCTTTCGCCTCCTGGCTCAAACTGCCCAGCAGGGTGGCCAGCGCCAGGGCCAGGGCGTGGAGCTGGGCCTCCTTATTAAAAGACCCGCTGGCTTTCAGGTCGTCCACATAGGTCTGGGTGGTGGCGTAGACGGCGTCCTCCAGCCGGCTGGTGATCTCGTCGGCCAGCCCGTCCGAGATGATTTTCGAGAGGAACTGCCGCAGAAGCAGCAGCCCGAACCCCGAGACGGCGGGCACCGCCACCGTCAGCACCGAGAGAAACGCATTGGTGAGAAACTCGTTGACCATAAAATTCACCTCCTGATTTTAAAAGCCGTTCAGCCCGGCACGTTTGATAATGGCCGGGTAGTCCTTATAAGCGGTGTCCAGGTCCACCGGACCCGCAATCCCCGGCACTTGCCCGGTGCTGGAATACTGCCAGATCCCGTAGGGCAGGGGGACGGCCCCGGGGGTGGAGCCATAGGCTGCCACCCAAATATCCAGGGCCTTGAGCTGGTCGGGGATCACCCAGTGTTCCAGCCAGTCCCGGCTGCAATAGAGGCCGGTATAATAGCCCCGCTCCTCCAGCTCGGCGCAGAACACCCGGACGAGATCGGTCCGCTGCTGGCTGGTCAGGGCCTTGATCCCCGGCTCGTACTCCTGGTCGAACCAGACCGGGTACTCAAAGCGCTTGCCCTGGATGGCTTTCAGGCAGGTGTGGGCCTCTTTTAAGGCCCCGTAGGGGTCTGTGGCGTAGCTGTACCAGTAGGCCCCCACCGGCAGCCCCACCGCTTTGCAGGCGGCATAGTTTTTCTCGAAACAGGGGTCCACCTGGCTTATCTCCCGGCCATACCCGGCCCGCAGGATGGCGAACTCCACCCCCGAATCCTTGACCTTCTGCCAGTCGATTTCCCCCTGGTGCTTGGAAACGTCGATTCCCTTCACTTCCATTTTATCCCCTCTCCATCTCCCCGAGAAAATCGTGCTTTGCCAGCCGGTCGTCGTAGACCCGGCCAATGTTGGCGACGGCGTGCCTGGCCCGGTTGTTTTTGTAGTCGGGGTGGGCGCGGCAGTAGCTTTCATACTGATCGATCTCGGCCAGCACCTCGATAAAATCCTCCCGGGTGTGGTCGATCCCCCGCAAAAGCTCGGTGTTGAAGGCCAGGATCTTGGCCCGGTGGCCGTCGGCGTTCCGCTCGTCGTCCAGCCGGATGTGCTCCTCCAGGGCCGCCTTGGTGGCGGAAAGCTCCCGGAGCAAATCCGCGTTCACCGCCCGGCCCAGGGCTTTGGCCAGGGCGGACCAGGGGTTCCACTTCACCGGGGCGATCTCCACCAGGCCGAACAAAAGGCAGAGCAGCCCGCCGCCGCCCAGCAAAAATTCCGACAGCGTCACCCCGTCACCCCCCGGCAGCCCGGCAGGGAACGAGTCTTTGGGTTTGCCATGGCCGCACCTCCTTTAATACTTGATGCAGGGCAAAAGGGTGAGGGTCCGGGTGATGCGGCTTCCCTGGCCGGTCAAAAAGGTATCCGCTTTGCCGATGGTGAGCCGGTTGCCCTCGATGATCTTGGCGTGCAGGTCGGGCAGGGCAAAGGTGGTCTCGCCGTCCCCCTCGCCGAAGGTGGTGCCGAGGACGGCGAACAGGGCCGCATAGGTGCTGCGCTCCACCACCGCGCCGTTGCAGATCAAATAGCCCTCGGGGGGCGTCTCTCCCGCGAACCAGATGACGCTGCCCGCCGGGACGCCAGAGCCCGACTGCCCGGCCGCCGCCGCGATTTTCTGGTCCGTTTCTTCTTTGGTGTAGGCGTCGATCTCCCACCGCTGGGCTTCGGCCAGCTTGCCGTCGCTGCCCAGGGTCGCGTAGCCGTCCGGGATGAGCGCGCCGGGGATTTTGCCGTCGCTGCCCAGAACCACCACCCCGCCGGGAACGTTTTCCTCGGGGGAAAAGCCTACGTTTACCGATCCAAAACCCACGTTATCAGCCTCCTTGTGCTCCTTTTAAAATTCGATATTCGCCCGAGAGGGCGCTCTTCGGGGCCGAGACCGCCCGGAACCGCAGTGCCCCGGCCAGGGTCTCGACGGTGGGGCAGAGCCCGCAGGCGGACGCCGCCGCCATGCTGCCCGCCGCCAGCGCCACCTGGACGCTGTCCGCGGCGGTGACCGAGGCGGCGGCTACATCCCGATACACCTTGTAGGGGCCGGAAGTGCTGGACTTCCACCCCGCGGCGGGGATGGAGAGGGCCGCCGCCGGGAACTCCGACGCGTCCGCCAGGGCCTCCAGCACCCCATAAATGGCCTGGCCGTCCTTCTGGGTCAGGCAAAGGCTCCTGAGCAGAGCCTCCAGCGCTTTCACGCCGGCATCATCCAGATATTTTTTCATGGCCGCTCCTTACTCCCAGCCATCAAAAATGGCCTGGATTTCCTCTGAGGTCATGGGCACAAGCTCGGCCGACTTGAGGTAGCTGGCCAACTTGGTATCGGTGCTGGAATTGGCCGAAGAGATGGCCTGGCTCTTGGCGGTGGCGATGGCGCTGGTCATGGCCGAGGTGGTGGCGTAGCCGGATAAATCCACAAAGCCCGCCAGAACGTCGAACTTGTAGGTTCTGCTGCCCGCGTCCACTACCACCACGTTGGTCCCTGCCGGGTACTTCTTGCCCGAGCCCTCCATAAAGCTGGAAGTAGTGGTGAAAGCGTCGGTCACGTTGTAGACCTTGCCCAGCACGCTGGCCGAGAGGCTCGGCAGGGAGGCGAAGGCCACCGAGCCGCCGGGCTTGTAGACCGAGGCGATCTTGGAATTGATGGCCGAGGTCACCTGGGCGCTGGTCTGGAACCCGGAGTCATTGGTGATCTGGCTGACCTTGGTGGGGACGGTGATGTTGACGGCCTTGGAGCCGTCGGGGGTCAGGGGGCTGCCGTTGACCTTGACCGTCTCGATGACGTTGGCCTCAGCCCCGGCGCTCTCGAGGGTGTTCACTTTCTGGGCGGCCTGGTCATACTTGGCCTTGAGCTCGTCGGTCAGGTCATTGGTGGACAGGCCCTTGCCCGCCACGGGGCGGACCACCCGGGTTTTCAGTGCGTCCATCAGCTCCTGGATGTTCGCCGGATTTGCGTAGATGATGTTGTTTGCCATTTTTTATCCTCCTTTGTTTGTTGGATCAGTTCTCCGAAAAAACCCGGGCCACGATCTCGCTCATAACGCCCTCTGCGGCCGGGACGGGGATCTCCTTCACCGAGATTTTGCCGTCGCTGGTTACGTTCACGTTTTCGCCGATCATCACGCCGCCCAGGGTGTTGGCGGTGGCGATGGGCAGGCCGCCCGCGCCGCCCCCGGACAGCAGGATCAGGGTGGCGGGGAGTTCGGCGGCCGGGGCGCGCTTGGCCCAGAGCCGCACCGCCCCCTCCCGGGTCTGGGCCACCGGGTAAAGCCCGGCATCCCGGGCCCCGGCCAGGGCCTCGGGGTGGAGGGCCAGAAGGGGAATCTGGCTTTCCTCCGCCCCCGCTACGGCCACGTCCAGGGCCAGGGGGGCGGTTTCGTCCTGGAACCACCCTTCCGCCGGGACGGTGATCTCCCGGACCACGGTGCGGGCCGCGATGGAGAGATACTCCTGGGCGGCCTGGGCGCTTTCGGCGGCGCTGGCGGCGGCATTCTCCGCCCGGCCGGTGAGCTGGGCGGCTTCCTCCGCGGCGGCCTGGGCGGTCCCGGCGCTGGCGCTGGCCTCGGCCTGGGCGGCCTCGGCGGCGCTCCGGGCGGCTTCGGCCTGTTTTGCGGCTTCCTCCGCCCGGCCGGCGGCCCCCGCCGGTTCCGAGGCGGCGGCTTTGCGGGCGCTCTCCGCTGCGGCGGCTTCGCTCTCGGCGGCGTTGGCGGCGCTCTGGGCGGCTTCGGCGGCGCTGGCGGCGGCAGAGTCTGCGGCTTTTTCGGCGGCGGCTTCGCTCTGGCCCGCCGCTTCGGCCTTTTCGGCGGCGTCCTCCCGGCTTTCCGCCGCGGCCCGGGCGCTTTCGGCGGCGGCCGCTTCGCTCTTGGCTGCCGCCAGCACCGCCTGCTCCAGGACCGAGGGGGTGGCCTGGCTCTCCGGCCCCTCCACCGGGGCGTGGTCCGCCACCAGATAGGGCAGGTCGCAGCTGATCCGCTGCACCCCCTCGGCCAGCCCCGCGAAAACCATCCGGCCCGGGTAGAGCAGGCTGGACGAGGCGGTGGCCTCCGGCGGGACCTCCACCAGGCAGTCCTCCTTCACCAGCAGCCGGACGGGGCGGTTCCGGCCGGGCGGGTGGAAGGTGACGGTGATGGCCAGCCCCTCCCAGCCGGGGCCGGGCAGGAGTTTCAGCCGTTCGATGCCGTAGCTGTCCCGGGTGCCCAGATGAAGGGGGCCGCCCCTGGGGGGCTGGGGCCTCGCCTGGTAGCCGGCGAGTTCAATGGTGTGTGTCATCGGTTCGCTCCTTTCCATGAGAATGTTTTTTCCATTTTACAGGGCGGGGGGGCGGGGGGCCAGTGTGCATTTTTTGCCCCGGTTCCCGGTGGATTTTCCTCCCATGGGGGGAAACGCCCCCCTCAATCCCTCCGCTTGCGGCGGAAAGGGCGGGTGGCGGCGTCCGCCAAAAAGTCCCGCCCGCTGGGGGTTTCCCGGTCCACCCGCTGGCCCCGGCCGCTGCCGCTGTGGGCGGCCTGGAACTGGGCCAGGGTTTTGCACCCCTGGGCGATGGCGCGCTCCAGGCTGGCCCGCAGATAGGGCAGGGGGGCGCTGGCCTCATATTCGGCGGTGCGGCGGATCGCCTCGGCCAGCACCGCATCTTCCACCCCTTTGGCCCGGCAATCGTCCAGCAGCCGCTGGAGCGCCGGGCTCACCTGGCTGCCCAGCCCCAGCTGAATCCAGACCTGTTCGGGGGTCGTCGTCGTCGTCATCCCCGCTTCGGGAGAAGGAGGTTTGGAGGATGAGAATCCAGTTTCAGTTCCATTTTCAGGGACAGGAACAGGCTCAGGCTCAGGGACAGGCTCAGGCTCAGGGACAGGGACAGTTACAGCTTGATTTGCCTGGTTTTGCCCGGTTTGCCTGGCAAAAGCAGCATTTGCTTGGCGCTGCTTGCCGCCCAGGGCCCCGGCTTTTTGCCGTTTTTGGCGGATTTCGTCCCATTTTTGGGTGTTGGCGTCCAGGCGCAGCCGGACAAACTGAAAGGCCATGGCGGCGGCCGGGTTCTCAAACCCCGGGGCAAGCCCGGTGTCGGTGTAATCCAAAATCGCCAAAAACAAACGGCCCACGTCCTCCAGCGGCAAAGTCCGCAAAGGCTCCGCCCAGTCGGTGTAGAGAAGTACGCTTTTCTTGCTTTCGTCCATATCCGCTCCTGTTCCGGCCGGTTACCGGACGGCCCGGCGGGGCAGCCCCGGGGCCAAAGTCCCGCCGCCGGCGGGAGGGTGAATCTGCTTCATGGGGGTGTTCCTCTCTTTCTGTGTAATTAAATTACACGATTTTTGCAAAAAAAGATGGCGACTTTTTCCCGCAGGGTCAGCCCCAGCAGCTCGGCCAGATCGTCCATCTCGCTGACCGTGAACTCCCGCTGGTTCTCGATTTTGCGCTGCAAGGTGGAAGGGCAGATCCCCATTTTCCGGGCCAGAGCCTTGTACTTGTAGCCGGAGCGGGCCACCCGGCGGCGCAGTTCGTTTGTGTTGGTCATGGTCTCACCTCATTTTTTTGTGGTTTTTGCAATCGGATTTTGTTGAACTAAATTCCACACCACAAGGATACCACGCAGGAGAATGAAAGTCAACAATTCTTGGGGGGATCCTCCGCCGCACTTGAATTTTGTTCCACAATGTGGTATCCTGTTGGGGTAAGGAGGGGAACTATATGGCGAACATTTACGAGCGGATCAAAGCCCGGCGCCAGGAGCTGGGGCTGACGGTGGGAGAGCTGGCCAACCGGATGGGGTATAAAGACAAATCCTCCATCAGCAAGATCGAAAACGGCAAGGCGGATATCCCCCAGTCCAAGGTGGAGGCCTTTGCCCGGGCGCTGGAGACCACGACGGCCTATCTCATGGGGATCGACGAGGAGAAAGAGCCTCTGCCCGAGGCGGCCATCCCGGTGCGGCCGGGGCCGATGATTCCGGTGCTGGGCCAGGTGCGGTGCGGCTGCCCCATGTATGCCGAGGAGAACATCAGCGGGTATGTGTCCTATCTCGGGAACAGCGGCGAGAAATACTACGCCCTGCGGGCGGTGGGGGACAGCATGAACGCGGCGGGGATCAACGACGGGGACACCGTCATCGTCCGCCAGCAGGAGGCGGTGGACCCCAACACCATCGCGGTGGTCTGCATCAACGGGGACGAGGCCACCTTAAAGCGGTTCCGCCAGGACGGGGACACGGTGTTCCTCTCGCCCCAGAGCTATAACCCCCAGTACCAGGTCCAGGTGTACGACCTGAAAAAAACCCCCGTCCACGTCATGGGCCGGGTGATGGAAGTGCGGAAAACCTTCTAATCTTTTCTATCAAAGGGAACGGCTGGGGCGGGGTTTTGTCCGAACTGTAAACAAACTGTTAAATGAGAATGGTTCTCATATATTAGCCTTGACTAACTTCCGGTCCGGCGGGTATAATGGCGTCGTTGAAACGACAGCACTCTGCTGTTGCGAGTGTTTAAGACATATGGAGGTTTATTACTATGGCAAAGTACGTTTGTAAAGTTTGTGGTTACATCGCTGAGGGCTCCATCCCCGAGAAGTGCCCTGTCTGCAAGGCTCCCGCTTCCGCTTTCGTTGAGAAGGTGGGCAACGAGTACGTCACCGAGCACGTGGTGGGCATCGCCAAGTCTGAGGACGTGCCCCAGGATATCGTCGACGGCCTGCGCGCCAACTTCGAGGGCGAGTGCAGCGAGGTCGGCATGTACCTGGCTATGTCCCGCGTGGCTGAGCGCGAGGGCTACCCCGAGATCGCCGAGGCTTACAAGCGCTACGCCTTCGAGGAGGCCGAGCACGCCGCCAAGTTCGCCGAGCTGCTGGGCGAGGTGCTGACCGACAGCACCAAGAAGAACCTGGAGATGCGCGCTGAGGCCGAGTGCGGCGCCTGCTCCGGCAAGATGGAGCTGGCCAAGAAGGCCAAGGCTCTGAACCTGGACGCCATCCACGACACCGTCCACGAGATGGCCAAGGACGAGGCCCGTCACGGCCGCGGCTTTGAGGGCCTGCTGAAGCGTTACTTCAACGCCTGATTTTAACCGTTTGAACCTCTGGGAGGGTGAGCCGGGTGCGGCTTGCCCTCCCTTTTGTCGGTTCCGCCGCCGGCCTTTTGCGGAAAGGAAAATCAACGATGGAACAAGGGAAACAATCCCCCGTGCGGTATCATCTGCTGGATGAATTGCGGGGGCTCAACCTGATCAATATGGTGGTGTACCACGGCCTGTGGGACCTGGTGTTTCTCTACGGGGTGCGGGCCGACTGGTACCTGGGCCTGCCGGGGAAGATCTGGCAGGTATCGGGCTGCTGCCTGTTCATCCTGCTGTCGGGGTTCTGCGTGCCCTTTGGCCGTCACACCGCCCGCCGGGGCGCCCAGGTGTTCGGGGCGGGGGCGCTGGTCACCCTGGTGACCTGGCTCTTTATGCCCGAGACATTGGTCCTCTTCGGGGTGCTCACCATGCTGGGCTCCGCCATGCTCCTCACGGCGGCCCTCCGGCCCCTCTTTGAAAAAGTCCCCGCCGGGGTGGGGTTTGGGGTCAGCCTGGCCCTCTTCCTGGTTACTTATAATGTCAATATGGGGGGCCTGGGCTTTGAGTCCTGGTGGCTCATGACCCTGCCCCGGGGCCTTTACGCCAACCTCTTCACCGCCTTTTTGGGGTTCCCGCAGCCGGGGTTTTATTCCACCGACTATTTCTCCCTGATCCCCTGGGTGTTTTTGTTCTGGGCGGGGTACTTCCTCCACCGGCTGGTGGGCCGGGCCCGGATGGAACCCCTCCGCCGGTCGGTCTGCCCGCCCCTGGGCTGGCTGGGCCGCCACTCTTTGATTTTCTATCTGCTCCACCAGCCGGTGGTCTTTGGGGTGCTCTATCTTTTCTTCTCCCTCCGGGGCTGACAAAATCTTCCAGCCGGAATAACCCCCTCACGGGTCGGGCATACTGCTGACAGGGAGGTGATAAAAATGGAGAACAAAGGTGTTATTTGTGATGTCTGCGAGTGCCGCTACAATGTGGGCAGCTGCAAATGCGATCTGCCCCAGATTAAGGTGACCGAGCACTGCGACAGCTGTGCCACTCAGCAGATGGAGACCCCCCACTTCTGCCAGAGCTTCGAGAAGAAATAACCTTTAGGCTCTGAACAAAGCGAATTCCCCGCTGTGTTTCCAACGGAAACCCGGCGGGGAATTTGTTGTTTGTATTGGTTTGTGCGGGGCGGGATCACCGCAGGGAGATGTTGCAGGTGGCCAGGCTCCGCACCAGGGTGCCCACGCTCTCTTTCATCTGCAAACCGTTCATCCCCAGCTGGAAGGCCGTCTGGACGTTGGGGCGGCTGTCGTCGATGAAAACGCACTCGGTGGCCTTGAGGTTGTATTTTTCCAAAAGGGCCTGGTAGATCCGGGGGTCGGGCTTGTTGATGTGGACCTCGCAGGAGGCGATCCCCCCGTCGAACTTGTCCAGCAGCCCCTTCTCCCGCAGGAGGGCCAGGGCGTCCTCGGGCATATTGGAGAGGTAATAGACGCAGTAGCCGTGGCTCTTCAGCCGGCGCACCAGGTCCAGCATCCGCCGCCGGATCCGGAGAATGCTCATCCAGTCGTCCAGCACCTCCTGCACCTCGAACAGACAGCCCTCGGCTTTGGCGTCTTCCAGCATCTTCTGGTTGCCCTCGAACCGGGAGATCAGCCCCGCGTCCAACTGGGCCCAGGTCTCGCTGCCGAAGGTCAGCCGGTAGATCTTCTCCTCGGCGGATTCGTGGCAGAACCGCTCCATCAGGTAATCCTTGGGGTCAAAATCCACCATGACCCCGCCAAAATCAAAAATAATATTTTTGTACATAGCTGTACCTCTTTGCCGTTTTTTCCAGTATAGCACAATCCTGGCGGGAATTTCCACTCCCTTCTGAGCCCGGGCGGGAATAAAGCCGCCCCGGGGCGCATATTGTCTTTTTAATCGGGGGTGGATCGCATCCCCGTGCGAGAGGGGGTACTACTGTGACATTTCGGGAATTATGTGCCAAAGAGGTGGTCCAGCTCCAGGAGGGGGCCTGCCTCGGGAAGGTGGACGATATGGTGATCGACCTGGAACACGCCCAGATCGAGAGCCTGCTGATGCTGGGGCGGCCGCGGCTGTTCGGGCTGCTGGGCCGGGGGGAGACCCTGACCATCCCCTGGAGCGACATCGAGAAGATCGGGGCCGACGCCCTGCTGGTCAAAACGCCCCTGCCGGAGGAGTCGTCCCCCCAGCCCGGCCTGCTGGACCGGCTGCTGGGCCGGACCAAATGAGGGGATTTTACACCAAACTTTCGATCTTTCCCGGTAGATTTTAAAAAAAACTGCGTTATAATGGGTGCCGGGCCTGCCGCGCTTTGGCGGCAGAATCTGAAACAGAAGAGGAAGTGAACCGTTTTTCTATGAATCGCAGGCAGACAGAGCTGCCGCTGCTTTGGGCCCGGGGGCTTTTCCCGGCGGGGGCGGCGCTGGTGGTTCTGGTTTTGACCGAGTGGATCGCCCGGGGGACCCTGACGGCGGAAACTTTCACCGAGTATATCCTGCCCCACGGGTCGGCCTATCTTTTGGCCTGGGGCTTTTTGCTCCTCTGCTGGCTGGTGACGGACGCCGCCACCCGGCTGGCGCCCCTGGCTACTTTTTTGACCGCCTGTCTGGGGTGCGTCCCGGCGGCGGTCAATTATTATACCCTCCAGCTTCGGGGCGAGCCCTTTTTGCCCTGGGACCTCTCCCAGGTGTCCGAGGCGGCCGGGGTGGCCGCCGCGGCGGGGATCAAGATCCAGCCCAGCATGGCCTGGTCGATGGGGATCATCGCGGCCCTGGTGGGGCTGACCTTCTGGCTCTACCGGGGCCGGGCCCCGCTGGCCCTGCCCCACCGTCTGGTGGAGCTGGCGGCGGCCTCGGCGGCCCTGGCGGCCCTGGTGTTCGGGGTCTATCTCCAGCCCACGGTCACGGCCTGGCTGGGGATCTACCCCGACGCCTGGATGCAGGACCGGTATTACCGCTGGTACGGGGTGATCACCGGCTTTATGACCAACCTCACCAACCTGGAAATCGACAAACCCGAGGACTATTCCGAGGAGGCGGTGAACGCCGTCCTGGACGCGGTGGAAAAAGCCGATGGGGCGGCGGGGGAGAACTTCCCCGAAAGTTACGGTGCCACCGAATCAAACCCCGAAGAACAGCCCACCATTATCTATGTGATGAACGAGTCCTACTGGGACGTAAGCCAGCTGGAGGACTACGGCGTGGTCTTTGACACCGACATTTCCCCCAATCTCCACGCTCTTCAGCAGTCGGCGGCCAGCGGCAAGGTGTACAGCCCCAGCTTCGGCGGCGGCACCTGCGACGTGGAGTTCGAGGCCCTCACCGGGTTCTCGGTGTCCTTTCTGCCCTCGGGGTGCAAACCCTACCAGCAGCACGTGACACACCCCATGTTCTCCCTGCCCGCCTGGCTCAAGGCCCAGGGCTACCAGACGGCGGCGGTCCATTGCTTTTATGCCAAATACTGGAGCCGGAACACCGCCTACCCCAACCTGGGGCTGGATGAATTCATCAGCCTGGAAGATATGCGGGGGGTCGAGCGGGTCCGGGATTACTATTGGAGCGGGGGCCTTGTGTCCGACGCCTCCATGGCCGACCAGATCATCCAGGAATATGAGTCCCTGAAAGCCGAGTCCGACGCGCCGGTGTTCCTCCACGCGGTGACCATGCAGAACCACACCAACTACAACGCCGCCAACTACCCCGACGATGAGCGGGTGCGGGTTCTCTCGGCCCCCGCGGGGCTCAAGGCGAGCACCATCGGCGCTTTGGAAGATTTTGCCACCGGCGTCCGGGACGCCGACGCCATGCTGGGCCAGCTGGTGGAGTATTTCTCCGGGGTGGACGAGCCGGTGATCCTGGTGTTCTGGGGGGACCACTATAACCCCATCGACTCGGGGTACGACGTCTACACCGCCACCGGCTATGCGGGGGACTCGGCTTCCGACCCGGCCCTCCACCAGACCACCCTTCTCATGTGGTCCAACTACACCGACCAGCCGGTGGACCTGGGCACCATCGCGGCCTATGAGATCTCCCCGGTGATGGTGGACCTCTACGGGCTGGACCAGCCCCTTTTCTTCCAATACCTGAACCTCCAGCTCAAAGAGGGCTACCGCAGCCACACCGGCGGGGTGACCGTCAACTGGGACGGCACCATCACCCAGGAGCTGACCGAGGACCAGGCCGCCTGGAACCGGAACCACTGGCTGCTCCAATACGATCTCATGTTCGGCGGGGAATACGCCCTCGATCGGATGGGCCTTGACCTGGGCGGGGAGTAACCACGGCGGAAAAATTCTGTAAAAAGGGCGAAAAACCTCTTGCAACCGCCGCTTTTCTGTGTTATTATATCCGAGTATCACACACGCATCACTATGCCCTCATGTGCCGAACCGGTGGAGGGCAGTCCACCCCGCCCGATGTGGGGCGGATCATGGTGTGCGGAGGCAAAACAATTTTTGGAGGTAATTTTATCATGGCAGTCGTTTCTATGAAGCAGCTTCTCGAAGCGGGCGTGCACTTCGGTCACCAGACCCGCCGCTGGAACCCCAAGATGGCGAAGTATATCTTCACCGAGCGCAACGGCATCTATATCATCGACCTGCAGAAGACCGTTAAGAAGCTGGACGAGGCTTATAACTACGTGAAGGAAGTCGCAGCCGAGGGCGGCGACATCCTGTTCGTCGGCACCAAGAAGCAGGCCCAGGAGTCCATCCGTGACGAGGCTCTGCGCTGCGGCATGCACTACGTCAACGCTCGCTGGCTGGGCGGCATGCTGACCAACTTCCGCACCATCCGCAAGCGCATCGACCGGATGGAGCAGCTGGCTAAGATGAAGGAGAACGGCACCTTCGAGCTGCTGCCCAAGAAGGAAGTCGCCAAGCTCGAGCTGGAGATGGAGAAGCTGGACAAGTACCTGGGCGGCGTCAAGAACATGAAGGTCCTGCCCAAGGCCATGTTCATCGTTGACCCCCACAAGGAGCGCATTGCTGTGGCCGAGGCCCGCAAGCTGAACATCCCCATCGTGGCCATCGTTGACACCAACTGCAACCCCGACGAGATCGACTGGGTCATCCCCGGCAACGACGACGCCATCCGCGCTGTCAAGCTGATCGCCGGCGCTATGGCCGACGCTGTTCTGGAGGGCAAGCAGGGCAACCAGGAGGCTGCCCCCGCCGAGGAAGCTGCCAACGCCTGATTTTTCCGTATCAACGCGAAAAAACGAGTAAGGGAGAGTACAAAAATGGCTATTTCTGCAAAGGACGTTATGGAGCTGCGCAAGCAGACCGACTGCGGCATGATGGAGTGCAAGAAGGCTCTGACCGAGGCGGGCGGCGATTTCGCCAAGGCGGTCGAGCTGCTGCGTGAGCGTGGCCTGGCCACCGCCGCCAAGAAGGCCGGCCGCATCGCTGCCGAGGGCATGGTCTACGCTGATTACTGCCCCCAGTGCAAGGTGGGCGTTGTCATCGAGGTCAACGCTGAGACCGACTTCGTCGCCAAGAACGACAAGTTCGTCGCCTTCGTCAAGGATGCCGCCAAGGTCATCATGGAGCAGAACCCCGCCGATGTGGACGCTCTGATGAACTGCAAGATGGGCGAGGGCACCGTCGACGACGGCCTCAAGCAGCTGATCCTGGTCATCAAGGAGAACATCAAGGTTCGCCGTTTTGTCCGTTACGAGGGCGCCTGCGCTGCCTACGTCCACGGCGGCGGCACCCACGCTGTTCTGGTTGACTTCGAGACCTCTGACGAGATCGCCGCCAAGCCCGAGTTCGCCGCTTACGGCAAGGACATCGCCATGCAGATCGCCGCTGCCAACCCCAGCTACGTCGACGAGGCCAACGTCCCCGCCGAGGTTGTTGCCAAGGAGAAGGAGATCATGCTGGCCCAGATGGCTGGCGATCCCAAGACCGCCAACAAGCCCGAGGCTGTCAAGGCCAAGATGGTGGAAGGCAAGATCAAGAAGTTCTTCAAGGAGAACTGCCTGGTCGAGCAGGAGTTCGTCAAGGACGGCGACCTGACCGTTGGCCAGTACACCGCCAAGGTTGCCAAGGAGCTGGGCGGCGACATCAAGATCGTCAAGTTCGCCCGCTTCCAGAAGGGCGAGGGCCTGGAGAAGCGCGCCGACGACTTCGCTTCTGAGGTCGCCAGCATGGTGAAGTAAGCCGTTCCGGCCCAAACACCCACAATCTAAAACCCCATCGGGGCGCTGCCTGTCACAGGGCAGCGCCTTTTTTCATTCGCGGCGTAACTTGGTGCGGGCCGGCAGGCCCGCGCCGCGACAGTTTTTCGTCCGCGGCGTAACCTCATGGTACCGGCGGGCCCGCGCCGCGACAGTTTTTCGTCCGCGGCGTAACCTCATGGTGCCGGCAGGCCCGCGCCGCGACAGTTTTTCGCTGGTGGAGACCAGGGGGCGGCAGGATCGTCCCACGCTGGAGGAAACCGCCAGGCCCTGCGCGGTTGATCTATACTCCCGCCCTTCTCTTGCGCTGAGCCGATTTTTGCTGCGAGATGCGATGCGCTCTTGCAAAAACCGGAGCGCTGCGCCAACGCCGCCTCGCTTCATCCACCGCAGGTGGCACTTCGGCGTCGTTGCCCGCCCTTTTAATGATCCTGGGGCTCCTGCTCGCTTGCGCTAAGGCAGCCGAACGGTTTGAACAGCAGGAACCGCCACTACAGACCGCGAGGTGGGATGTCTTGGCGGGGCCTGCTGGGCAAATCCGGGCGGCGGCCTTAGAGGCAGTTGCTAACGGTTCAGAGCCCCACGGGGGCGGGGCCGCAGGCCCGGGGGAACATTAAATGGGTGGGAGGGCGGGTTCAAAAAATATTACTTTTCCGCATTTTGCCTGTTTTTTCGGGAGAAGGTATGGTGAAAGTTTGTGTTCTAAACTGTTTGTTTTTTGAGGAAAATATGGTATAGTATATAAAATCCCTGTTGTATATTTCCGTTTTCCATAAGAGACAGCCCGTTTTGTAACACAATGTCGGCTGATTGGTGTAATTTGGTATTGTAGAGAAAAGGAGTTTTGACTATGGCTTATTTTTATGAAGAACCCTCCCGCACCTTTGGCGAGTACCTGCTGATCCCCGGTTATTCCTCTTCCGCCAACGTGCCCGATGCTGTCAGCCTCAAGACCCCCCTTGTCAAGTACCGCAAGGGCCAGGAAGAGTGCCCCCTCGAGATGAATATCCCCATGATCAGCGCCATCATGCAGGCGGTTTCCGGCGATAAGCTGGCCATCGCCCTGGCCCGTCAGGGCGGCGTCTCCTTCATCTATGGCTCCCAGAGCATCGAGGACGAGGCCGCCATGGTCCGCCGGGTCAAGACCTATAAGGCCGGCTATGTGGTTTCCGACTCCAACCTGAGCCCCGAGGCCACCCTGCGGGATGTGCTGGCCCTCAAGGCCCGCACCGGCCACTCCACCATCGCCATCACCGCCGACGGCACCGCCCACGGCAAGCTGATGGGCATTGTGGCCTCCCGTGACTACCGGGTCAACCACACCCCCGACGACGCCCCCGTCACTACCTTCATGACCCCGCTGGACAAGCTGGTCACCGCCCCCGAGAACACCTCCCTGCATGACTGCAACAACATCATCTGGGACAACAAGATCAACACCCTGCCCCTGGTGGATGCCGAGGGCAACCTGAAATACTTCGTCTTCCGCAAGGACTACAACTCCCACAAGGAGAACGCCAACGAGCTGCTGGACGCCAACAAGAGCTATGTGGTGGGCGCCGGCATCAACACCCGCGACTACGCCGAGCGTGTGCCCGCTCTGGTGGAGGCCGGCGTGGACGTCCTCTGCATCGACTCTTCCGAGGGCTTCTCCGAGTGGCAGAGCCGCACCATCGGCTGGATCCGTGAGCACTACGGCGACAAGGTGAAGGTGGGCGCCGGCAACGTGGTGGACGCCGAGGGCTTCCGCTTCCTGGCCGAGGCCGGGGCCGATTTCGTCAAGATCGGCATCGGCGGCGGTTCCATCTGCATCACCCGCGAGACCAAGGGCATCGGCCGCGGCCAGGCTACCGCCGTCATCGACGTAGCCCGCGCCCGGGACGAGTACTTCAAGGAGACCGGCATCTATGTGCCCATCTGCTCCGACGGCGGCATCGTCCACGACTACCACATCACCCTGGCCCTGGCCATGGGCGCCGACTTCGTCATGCTGGGCCGGTACTTCGCCCGCTTCGACGAGAGCCCCACCAACAAGGTCCGCATCAATGGCCAGTATATGAAGGAGTACTGGGGCGAGGGTTCCAACCGTGCCCGCAACTGGCAGCGGTACGACCTGGGCGGCTCCACCAAGCTCTCCTTTGAGGAGGGTGTGGACAGCTACGTGCCCTACGCCGGCCCCCTGGCCGACGGCGTCCAGACCACCCTGTACAAGGTCAAGAGCACCATGTGCAACTGCGGCGCCCTGACCATCCCCGAGCTGCAGCAGAAAGCCAAGCTCACCGTGGTTTCTTCCACCTCCATCGTGGAGGGCGGCAGCCACGACGTCCTGCTCAAGAACGCTACCCCCAGCAGCATGAACGGCTAATTTAACCAGACCATTCCAAACCCCGGCGCTTCTGCGCCGGGGTTTTTCATTCGCGGGGTAACTTTGCGCAGACCGTTCGGCCCGCGCCGCGGCAGTTTTTCATCCGCGGCGTAACTATGTGCAGACCGGCAGGCCCGCGCCGCGCCAACAACAGCTCCCTGTTTCCGCCACTGGCGGCGGTCGCTGTTGTTGTCCGCAAAGGGGGAGCCGAACGGTTTGAACAGCAGGAACCGCACTCTCGGACCGCGTGGTGGGCCGACTTGCGGGGGTGGATCTCTTGCGCTTAACCAATATTTGCGGCGGGACTTGCGCCCTTGCAAATATTGGAGCGCGGCGCCAACAACGCCTTGCTGTTTCCGCCACTGGCGGCGCTTCGGCGTTGTTGCTGGGCAAATCCGGGCGGCGGCCCCAGGAGCAGCCGTCAACGGTTTTATTTTCCCAGGAGCGCGGTAAACCGCAGAGCCTGGCAGTTAGGTGGGGGGATGGGGGCGGAGCCCCCATACATCTGAATGGGCGGGTGGGCGGGTTTAAAATAATAATCTCTGGGACTATGCTCGCTCCCGGTACCATGCGGCCCCCTCGCCATAAGATGACGAACAAACGCTTCTTTTTCTTCCGGATTGACCTCGATTTTACAAAAACGCTTGCGCCGGGGGTCAAATGGTGATATCATATCTCAAATGCCCTTTGTGTTTTTTCGTCATGAAAAGACGGGTGTCCAGACACCCCGGGGCGGCATCCACCGGCCCGGCCGGATAGAGCCGGACGGCCCTTTATGAAATGGAAAAGAGGAGCCTCTCTATGGAAGAAATCAAAGTGATTCCCTATATCCCGGACGAGGATTACGATAACCCCGCCATGGTGGTGGATTTTTACGAGTTCACCATGGCCAACTGCCTGTTCCTCCACGGCTATAAAGATACCCGGCTGGTGTTCGATATGTTCTTCCGCAAGAACCCGGACAACCAGGGTTATTCCATCAGCGCCGGCCAGCGCAAACTGACCCGGTTTTTGCTGAATTACCACTTCAACGCCCAGGACATCTGGTGGCTCCGCACCAAAGGGATGAGCGAGGAGTTCTGCGAGTACCTGCGCACCTACCGGTGGCAGGGGGATATGTACGCCCTGCCCGAGGGCACCGTCTGCTATCCCCACGTTCAGATGGTGCGGATCGAGTGCGACCTGGTGGGCGCGATCCTGATTGAGACCTACCTGCTCCAGACCATGAACTTCCACAGCCTGATCGCCACCAAAGCCACCCGGGTGGTGGGCCTGAATACTAAGACCCCCCGCCAGGTGATGGAGTTCGGCACCCGCCGGGCCCAGGGCGAGAGCGCCGGCAACGACGGCGCCTACGCGGCGATCCTGGGCGGCTGCATCGGTACCGCCAACTGCCTGGCCGAGATGAAATACGGCGCCGAGGTTAAGGCGGTGGGCACCGTGGCCCATAGCTTCATCGAGTTTTTCCCCACCGAGTTCGACGCCTTCAAGGCGTTTGCCGATACCTACCCCGAGTCGGTGAGCCTGCTGCTGGATACCTATAACATCATGGAGAGCGGCCTGCCCAACCTCATCAAGCTGGACGACTACCTGATCGAGAAGTACCCCGACGACCCCAACAAGCGGGTCAAGGCGGCCCGGATCGACTCGGGCGACCTGGCCCGTGGCTCCAAGCGGCTGCGCAAAGCCCTGGACGCCGCCGGCAAACCCTACATTAAACTGGTGGCCTCCAACGGCCTGGACGAGAAGAAGATGGCCAACATGGAGCTGTATGAGCACGCCCACTTTGACTCCTACGGCGTGGGCGAGAACCTCATCACCTCGGCCTCCGATCCGGTGTTCGGCGGCGTCTATAAGCTGGTGGCGGTCCAGCAGCCGGACGGCAGCTACCTGCCCAAGATGAAGTGTTCCGACAGCGCCAGCAAAGCCATCATCCCGGGCAAAAAGATGCCCTGGCGGCTCTACGACGCCAACGGCCAGGCTCAGTGCGACCTGATCGCCATGGACGGCGAGGTCATCGAGGCGGGCAAGCCGGTGACCATGGTGAACCTGGACCCCGACGCCATCGAGCGGACGGTGACCTTCACCCCGACGGCTGTCAAACCCCTGCTGGTGCCCCATATCCTGGGTGGCCAGCTGGCCATCCAGCTGCCCACCATCGCCGAGAAGCGGGACTATGTGGCCCACCAGCTCACCTACGAGACCTGGGAGAGCGAGCTGCGGCTGGAGTGCCCCCACAAGCACTATGTCAACATGACCCCGGCGGTGGCCGAGTGCCGCACCCGGATGTATGCCGAGCTCCACGGCGGCAAAGTCTGAGCCGGGCAGGGGAGTCAGCTTCGGCCCATCGGTTGACAAAATCCGGTAGATCTAGTATTATAGTAGCTGCCGCGCAAACCCAGCGCGGCGGCTTTTGGGCCGCTATGGTGGAATTGGCAGACACAAGGGACTTAAAATCCCTCGGGAGTGATCTCGTACCGGTTCGACCCCGGTTAGCGGCACTGTAAAACCCCCGGGCCTCTCATTTTCGAGAGGCCCGGTTTTTCGTTCGCGTTTTTTCATTCGCGCCGTAACTTGGTGCGGGCCGGGAGATTTGTGCCGCGACAGTTTTTTGTTCACGCCGTAACCTGGTGCGGGCCGTTCAGTCCGCGCCGCGACAGCGTTACGCTGGCGGGAACCGGGGACGGCTAAAGTTTCCAGAACTTTACCGGTGGCCGGGTTTAAAATAATCCTCTCCTATGGTATCATAGACCCACACCCCAACAAGGAGGAGAGAAAAATGGACAACCAGAAAGTATTTGCCATGGAGTTTTCCCGGGTGTACCCGCTGTTGGTGGCCAAGGCCGAGAGGAAAGGCCGCACCCAGCAGGAGGTGGACCAGGTGATCTGCTGGCTCACCGGCTACACCCCCGCCGACATCGCCCGGGCGGTGGCGGAGCCCACCGGGTACGGCGCCTTTTTTGAGAACGCCCCGGCCCCGAACCCCAACCGGACCAAGATCACCGGGTCCATCTGCGGGGTCAAGCTGGCCGAGATCGAGGACCCCCTCATGCGGGAGATCCGTTATCTGGACAAGCTGGTGGACGAGCTGGCCAAGGGCAAACCCATGGAGAAGATCCTCCGCACCTGAAAAAGGGGCGGCGTTTCTTCCGATTGTTTTATCCCGCCTGAAAGAATCAATTTTCTAAAACCGGTGCTGCCCCAACGCAGCACCGGTTTTTCGTTCGCGGCGTAACTTAGTACGGTCCGTTCGGTCCGCGCCGCGACAGTTTTTTATTCGCGGCGTAACTCAGTGCGAGCTGTTTGGCCCGCGCCGCGACAGCTTTGCCCGGGCGGGAACCGGCAGGCCCGCCCAGATTTTTGCATCCGCCAACGGCGCAAACCTTCGATTCTATGCAGAAAAACGCGGCACTTTCTCCTGAAAAGAAAATTTAATTACATTTTACGCTGCGAAGAAAGAAAGATTTACATTCGCCTGCTATACTAAGGGTGCGTGAGAGAAACAAACCAATCAATCGGAGGAATTGAATATGAACGCCGCGCAAAAACAGTCTGCAACCCAATCTCAGAAATTGATGATTTTTGTCCTGAGCATGTCCCTGTACGGGCTTGCCACCCTCTTCACCGAGCTGATCCCCAAGTTCCAGCTGGGGCTGGTGGAGCTGTCGGTGGAGTACTTCCTGTTTATCCCCCTGACCCTGGCCATCCTGTTCGACCCCCTGTCGGCGGCCCTGGGCGCAGCCACCGGTGAGCTGGTGTTCAGCGAGATCATGCTGGGCCAGTTCGGCGGCCTGGGCGAGCTGGAAAAGTTCCTCACCGTGACCATCGGCGTTTACATTGCGGGCCGGATGGTCCGTGACCCCAGCAACCGCACCATGGTGGGCCTGGCCGCCATCACCGGCACCGCCGCCCAGCTGGCCATGGGTACCCTGGTGGACATCGCCAAGGTCCAGTTTGCGGTGGAGGATTTCGAGGCGGTTCCCGGCCTGCCCGAGAGCGTGTTTGCCACCGAGGGTTTTGCCTTCCTGAATGACCTGCTCTTCTCCGGCATCCTGTTCTGCCTGCTGCCCACCCTCTACCTGGTGCCCCGCCTCTACGGCAAGATCGAGCCCCTGCTGGGCATGGCGCCCCGCACCGCCGCCAGCGCCGTGGCCGGCCTGAGCCCCAAGGCTCTGGTGGTCTGCGCCCTGGGTTTTGTCTGCGCGGTTCTGGCCGAGCTGGCCGCCACCGCCGGTATGTCCCTGATCGACTGGGAGGCCGAGTGGGCCGAGAGCGGCACCGCCCTGGCCCTGGGCATGGTCACCGCCGCGGCGGTGGCCGTGGCCGCCCTTCTGGTTGCCAAGAAGAACAGCGAAAGGAATGTGACCCGATAAGATGAATGTGGTTGAGATTGCCGGCCTGACCTACACCTACCCCGGCGCCTCTCAGCCCACCTTAAAGGATATTTCTCTCGAGATCGAGCAGGGGGACTTCCTGGCCGTTGTGGGAAACAACGGATGCGGGAAGTCCACTTTGTGCAAGGTGCTCAACGGCCTGATCCCCCACTTCATCACCGGGGATCTGACGGGAGAGGTCCGGGTGGCTGGGGTGAATACGCTGGAGAGCGACGTGGGGGCCCTGGCCCAGAAGGTGGGCTACGTCTACCAGGACTTTGAAAACCAGATCGTCCGGCCCACGGTGCTGGACGACGCCTCCTACTCCTGTTTGAACTATGCCTTTCCCGACTACCAGGAGCGGGGCCGCCGGGCCCTGGCCCAGTGCGGCCTGTCCGGGCGGGAGGAGGAATACGTCTGGCAGCTCTCGGGGGGCCAGACCC
>HHCFC01400__coassemble_1621_pt1 | contig 19260 bp, 11 predicted proteins | sample HHCFC01400__metabat2_high_PE_029 | metagenome-assembled genome bin HHCFC01400
GGTCGCAGGCGATCTGCAGAGCAGCCTGAGCGGTACGCTTGCCGTTACGGGTCTGGAGCATGTACAGGTGGCCGTCCTCGATGGTGAACTCCATATCCTGCATATCGCGGAAGTAGTTCTCCAGGCGGTTGGCGATGGTGATGAACTCCTCGTAGACCTCAGGCATCTGCTCCTGCAGGTGGCTGATGGGAGAAGGAGTGCGGACGCCAGCGACGACGTCCTCGCCCTGAGCGTTGATCAGGTACTCGCCCATCAGCTTCTTGGCGCCGGTGGCGGGGTCACGGGTGAAGGCCACGCCGGTGCCGGAACGGTCGCCGGAGTTGCCGAACGCCATCTGCTGGACGTTGACAGCGGTGCCCCACTCGTAGGGGATCTCGTTCATCTTGCGGTAAACGTTTGCACGGGGGTTGTCCCAGCTGCGGAAGACGGCCTTGACAGCCTCGATCAGCTGATCGCGGGGATCCTGGGGGAAGGGACGGCCCTCGTTCTCCTCATAGATCTTCTTGAAGATGGCGACCAGTTCCTTCAGGTCGTCAGCGGTCAGGTCAACGTCGTTCTTGACGCCCTTGGCCTCTTTCATCTTGTCGATCTCGACCTCAAACAGGCTCTTGGGAACCATCATGACGACGTCGGCGAACATCTGGACGAAACGGCGGTAGCAGTCGTAGGCGAAACGGGGGTTGCCGGTCTTCTTGGCCAGGCCCTCGACAGCCTCATCGTTCAGGCCCAGGTTCAGGATGGTGTCCATCATGCCGGGCATGGACTGACGTGCGCCGGAACGGACGGAAACCAGCAGGGGGTTGGAGTTGTCGCCGAACTTCTTGCCGGTGATCTCCTCCAGGCCCTTGACGTGCTCGAAGATATCCGCAGAAATCTCCTCGTTGATCTGACGGCCGTCTGCATAGTACTGGGTGCAGGCTTCGGTGGTGATGGTGAAGCCCTGAGGCACCGGCATACCGGCAGCAGTCATCTCTGCCAGGCCGGCGCCCTTGCCGCCCAGCGTGTTCTTCATCGCGGTCATGTCGCCGTTAAAGGCTTTGCTGCCCTCGCTGAAGTAGTAGAGATACTTTTTGCTCATGAAACATTTACCTCCAATTCGGTTTGGATCCGGCGCGGCGCGCCGGAGGCATCTTCGCTTATCCTGTCTTTTTATCAACGGTTCTGATCTGATGCTAAAATATTATACCAAAACGGGAGAGGAAAATCCAGCCGTTCGGGCCATAAATCTGCCGATTTTGTTTTCTGAAATTTGTGCATTTCCCTTGAAATGCCGAAGGTTTTTCGATAATATAAACTGGGAGAAAGTTCGAGCGGGCAGTTTCGCCCGAAAACGCTTTCTTGCCCAAAGATTCGCAGCCCCGGCGGGCGTTCGGCCCGGCAGCGGGAGCTTTTGGGAGGGGATCTTTTTGATGGATCACATGAATCATTCGGAAACCGGGGCCCTGGCCGAGGCGGCCGCCGCCCTGGATGCCGCCGAGGCGGCCAACGAGGCGGTGCTCTGCCGCCATATTGCAAACGGCGTGGTGATCACCAGCCGCCAGGTGTATATTGAAGAGAGCGTCGAGATCGCCCCCGGCGCCCGGATTCTGCCCGGCACCACCCTGCGGGGGGCCACCAAGATCGGCCCGGGGTGCGTCATCGGCCCCAATAGTCTGATCGAGGACAGCGAAATCGGCGAGGGCACCACCGTCAACGCCAGCCAGGTCTACTGCTCCAAGCTGGGGCCCCACAACAACATCGGGCCCTTCACCCATGTGCGGGTGAACACCGTCACCGACTACGGGGTCCATCTGGGGGCCTATGTGGAGACCAAGAACTCCAACTTTGCCCGGGGGAACACCGTCAGCCACCTGACCTACATCGGGGATTCCGACGTGGGCAAATACTGCAACTTCGGCTGCGGCACCGTCACCTGCAACTACGACGGCGAGAACAAATACCGCACCACCATCGGGGACTACTGCTTCATCGGCTGCAACACAAACCTTGTGGCGCCGGTGTCGGTGGGCGACGGGGCCTACACCGCCGCGGGCAGCACCATCGGCAAAGACGTGCCGGCGGGGGCGCTGGCCATCGAGCGGGGCCGCCAGGCCAATCTCGAGGGCTGGGCCGTGCCCAAGATGGCGGACTATATCGCCAAAAAGAAGAAGCTGGAAGAGGAAGGAAAATAATATTATTTAAATCCCACCCTCCCACCCTTTAGATGTTCCCCCCTTGCCGCTGCGCGGCGTTCCCCCTTCGGGGGAAATAAACCGAAAGCGACTTCATAAGGGCAGCCGCTCGGATTCGTCCGGCAGTCCCCGCAAGTCGGTCCTCCTCTTGCGCTGACCGATTTCTGCGGCGCACCCTGGCGGGTGCTTGCACAAATCAGAGCGCGGCGCCAACAATAGCTCCCTCCTCCTGCCACTGGCAGCGGTCGCTGTTGTTGCTACGCGGCCCGAAGGTGCGGGGCCAGCCGGTCAAACCGTTCGGCTGCCGAGGCCTGTGCAGGAGAACAGACACCGCACAGCTGAATGGGCGGGTGGGTTCAAATAAATTTTTCTCCCCGCTGCCTCTAAAACGCTATGGTTTGCAGCCGGTACAGCTGCCGCGGCGCGGGCCTGACGGTTTCCATCAGGTTACAGCGCAAATAAAAAGGCTCCGCGCCAAAAGGGGCGGGGCCTGACTTTTGCGCCCTGCGGGGCGGGGCGCCACACGTTAAAACGACAATTTCCCAACAGAAAAGGTTATAGGATATGAACGCAAACGACATCTGGTTGATCGCTGGCCTGGGCAACCCCGAGGCCAAATACGACGGCTCGCGGCACAACGCGGGCTTTGCCGCGCTGGACTACCTGGCGGGCAAATGGGGGGTCTCGGTGAGCAAGGCCAAGTTCCAGGGCCTGTGGGGCCAGACCGAAGTGGAGGGCCACAAAGTGGTCCTTCTGAAACCCCTGACCTATATGAACCTCTCGGGGGACTCCATCGCGCCCCTGGCGGCTTTCTTTAAAATCCCGGCGGACCATGTGATCGTTCTGTGCGACGACATCACCCAGGCCCCGGGCAAACTGCGGATCCGTCCCTCGGGCAGCGCCGGGGGCCACAACGGCCTTAAGAGCATCATCGCCCGGCTGGGGAGCGACCAGTTCCCCCGGATTCGGATCGGCGTAGGGGCCAAACCCCACCCCGACTACGATCTGGCCGACTGGGTGCTGGGACATTTCAGCGCCGAGGACGCCAAAGCTCTCGCCGACCGGTACCCCGACATCGAGGCCGCCGCCCGGCTGATGATGGACGGGAAACTGGGCCAGGCGCAGAACAAATACAACCGATAATCATTTGAATCCCTTCCGCAGCCGTTGACCGCCGCGGCGCTCCACCTTATGGGCCCGCAAAAGGTATCTCGCGGCTGAAACGCTTTTTGCGCCGCTTTTTCTCGAAAAAGCGGCAAATGATCCCCCACGAAAGGAGCTGCCATGTACGAAGCACTGCTGAAAGCCACCCCCGAATACCAGAAAATCGCGGCCAGCTTTTCGTCCCCGGGCCCGGCGGCCCTCTTCGGCCTGCCCCCGGCCGGGCGTGTGCTGCTGTATGCCGCGCTCCAGAAAGATCTGGGCCGGATCCTCTGTGTCGTGACCCCCGGCGAGGCCGAGGCCACCCACTACGCCGAGGACCTGAAAGCTCTGGGCCTCGCGGCGGCGGTCTTTCCGCCCCGGGACTTTATGCTCCGCCCCGTGGAGGGCGCAGGCCGGGAATACGAATACCGCCGCCTGTCCGTCCTGGGCGAGCTGGCGGGCGGGCGGCTCCAGGCCGTCTGCGTCCCCGCCGAGGCCCTGCTCCAATACACCGTCCCACCGGACGAGTTCCGGGCCAACACCCTCACCTTAAAACCCGGCATGACCTACAACCGGGACGCTTTGGTGCAGCGTCTCTTTGCCGCCGGGTATGTCCGCCGCAGCCAGGTGGAGGGCCCGGGGCAGTTCAGCGTCCGGGGCGACATCGTGGACATCTACGCCCCCGATATGCGCGCCCCCGCCCGAATCGAATATTGGGATGAGGAAATCGACTCCCTTTCTTCTTTTGACCTTCTGACCCAGCGGCGGGACGCCCCTCTGGAAAAAATCCACCTCTCCCCCGCCCGGGAGGTGCTGTTCGGGGACGCCGCCGCCACCGCCCAGGCCCTGCGGGAGGCCGCTGCCAAGGCCCGGGGCAAGAAGAAAACCGCCCTGGAACAGGCCATGGCCGCCGATCTGGCCCAGCTGGACACCGGCATCGTCCCCGAGGCCATGGACAAATACTACGGCCTGCGGTATCCCACCCCCGCCACCCTGCTGGATCATTTGAACAATCCCCTTTTCATCCTGGACGAGGTGGGGGGCATCCGGGACGCCCAGAAGGCCACCGAGTACCGCCGGGGGGAGGAACTCACCGGCCTGTTGGAAGAAGGGGTCCTCTGCCCCGGGCTGGACGTGCTCTACCAGACCATGGCGGACCTGGCCCCGGCGGCGCAGAAAAACTCCACCCTGCTGTGTGAAAACTTCCTGCGGGGGATGAATGAGTTCAAGCTCAAGGATCTGATCAACGCCGAGGCCCACGCCGCCCCCAACTGGAGCGGCGATTTGAAAACCCTGGCCGAGGATCTGGACCCCTTGCTGGAACAGGGCTACGCCGTTGCCCTCTTTGCGGGCACCCCCAAGAGCGCCGCCGCCCTCACCCGGGATCTGGCGGACAAGGGTTACGCCGTCAGCATGAGCCGGGACGTCCGCCCCTCCAAAAAGCTGGTGCAGATTCTGCCCGGCCACCTCCACGGGGGATGCAATTTCCCCTTTGGGCGGTTCGCGGTACTCTCTTCCCGGCGGCACGGGCTGGACGAGGCCGCCGAACAGAAGAAAAAACGGAAGAAGAACAAAGATGCTCTCACCAGCCTGTCGGACGTGAAGCCCGGGGACTATGTGGTCCACCAGAGCCACGGCATCGGCATGTATGCGGGCATCCAGCGGCTGGAAGTCCAGGGCGCCATCAAAGATTATCTGAAGATTCAATATTCCGGGTCGGACGTGCTCTACGTGCCGGTGACCCAGCTGGATCTTTTGAGCCGGTACACCGCCCCCGGGGATGAAGAAAAGGTCAAGCTGGCCAAACTCGGCGGCGCCGAGTGGCAGCGCACCCGGGCCAAGGTGAAAAAGGCCACCGAGGAGATGGCCCAGGAGCTGATCGAGCTCTACGCCCGCCGCCGGGAGGCCAAGGGCTACGCCTTCCCCGCCGATGGAGACTGGCAGCAGGACTTTGAGGCCCGGTTTGCCTACGACGAGACCGACGACCAGCTGGCCGCCACCGCCGAGATCAAGAAAGACATGGAGAAAGCCTGGCCCATGGACCGGCTGCTCTGCGGCGACGTGGGCGTGGGCAAGACCGAGGTGGCCCTGCGGGCGGCCTTCAAGTGCATCATGGGGGGCAAGCAGTGCGCGATCCTCGCCCCCACCACCCTGCTGGCCTGGCAGCACTACAACACCATCCTCTCCCGGATGGAGGCTTTCCCGGTGCGGGTGGGTCTGCTCTCCCGGTTCCGCACCCCCAAACAGCAGAAAGAGACCCTCCGGGGGCTGCAATCGGGCAGCGTGGACCTGGTGGTGGGCACCCACCGGCTCCTCTCCAAGGACGTGCGGTTCCACGATTTGGGCCTGGTCATCATCGACGAGGAACAGCGGTTCGGGGTCAAGCACAAGGAAAAACTGAAAGAGAGCTTCATCGGGGTGGATATGCTGACCCTCTCGGCCACCCCCATCCCCCGCACCCTGAATATGGCCATGAGCGGCATCCGGGATATGTCCACCATCGAGGAGCCCCCCATCGAGCGGCAGCCGGTGGAGACCTTCGTGCTGGAATACAACGAGGTGATTCTGGCCGAGGCCATCAAGAAAGAGCTGGCCCGGGGCGGCCAGGTCTACTACCTCCACAACCGGGTGGACAACATTGAGGCCACCGCCGCCCGGGTCAGCCAGATGGCCCCCGGGGCCCGGGTGGGGATCGCCCACGGCAAGATGACCGAGGAGGAGCTGAACCCGGTCTGGCAGCACCTGATCAACGGGGAGATCGACATTCTGGTCTGCACCACCCTGATCGAGACGGGCATCGACGTGCGGAACTGCAACACCCTGATCATCGAGGACGCCGACCGGATGGGCCTGGCCCAGCTCTACCAGATCCGGGGCCGGGTGGGCCGCAGCGGCCGGAAAGCCTACGCTTACTTCACCTTCAAGCGGGACAAAACCCTCTCGGACATCGCCCAGAAGCGCCTCTCGGCCATTCGGGAGTTCACCGCCTTCGGCTCTGGGTTCCGGATCGCCATGCGGGATTTGCAGATCCGGGGCGCGGGCAGCCTTTTGGGCCACAGCCAACACGGCCACATGGAGGCCGTGGGCTATGACCTCTATGTGAAAATGCTGACCCAGGCCATCGCCCGGGCCAAGGGCGAGCCCATCCGCCGGGACAAGAGCGAGTGTCTCGTAGACCTGCGGGTGGACGCCTACATCCCCGAGCGGTACATCCCCGACGGGCCGGGGCGGATCGAGGCCTACCGCCGGATCGCCGCCATTCAGACCCCCGAGGACGGGGCCGACGTGCTGGACGAGCTGATCGACCGCTACGGCGACCCGCCCCCCTCGGTGAGCGACCTGGTGAACGTCTCTCTGGTGCGGGTGCTGGCCACCAATGTGGGGGTCTACGAGGTCACCCAGAAGAAAGACCAGATCACCCTCTCCCTGGAAGAGCTGGGCCTGCCCATGATCCGGGGCCTGCTGGTGGCCTTTGACGGGCGGGTGACGGCGGGGGCCGGGGCCCGGCCCTATCTGTCGGTGACCCTCCGGCCCGACGAAAAGCCGCTGGAACTGCTGCAGCTCATCCTCCGGGAGATGGCCGCCCTCCAGAGCGGCAAGACCCCTGACCGCCCCGAAACCGGTTGACGGCCGGCCCCGGGCGGGGTATACTCAAGGATATCCCGCGATAAAACCATAAAAAATACAGGAGCATCACCCATGAAAAAAGCATTTTCCGCGCTGGCTCTGGTGCTGGCGCTCTGCCTGGCCCTGGCGGGCTGTCACATCTCCACCCCCGACACGGTGGGCACGGTCGGCGAGACCGAAATCACTTCGGGGCTTTACCTGCTGGCCCAGTTCGACGCCTACCAGCAGGCCGCCCAGCTGGCCGGCACCGACCAGGACTATAACGACGTCAAATCCTTTTTGAAGGAGACCATCACCCTGGACGAGGAAACCGGCGAAACCGCCCTGGTCAGCGACTATGTGGCCGAAAAGACCATGGAGACTCTGCGGTTCTACGCCGCGGTGGAGGAGCGGTTCGCCGAACTGGGGGGCGAGCTGACCGAGGCCCAGACCGCCCAGGCCGACGCCTACGCCCAGCAGCTTTTGGACAATTACGGCACCATCTACACCGCCAACGGCATCGGCCTCGAGAGCCTCAAGCTCTACGAGCGGAACCTGGTCAAATCCGCCGCCCTGCTGGATCTGGTCTACGGCCCCGAGGGGGAAACCCCCGTCTCGGATGCCGACCTGCTGGCCCATCTGGACGAGATGCTCTACACCTGCTATATCTCGGTACCCCTCTATGACTCGTCCACCTTCGCCTTTGCCGACGAGGACCAGACCGCCCAGATGCTGACCCTGGCCGAAGAGGCCGCCGCCGGGTACACCGGCAGCTCGGCCGCCGATTTCCAGGCCGCGGTCACCGACACCGTGTCTGAGATGTACGCCGTCCTGGGCGGCGAGTACACCCCCACCGCCGCCGATTTCGCCACCGGCTTTTTGCTGGACAGCGATCTTGAGACTTCCTTCACCGAGGAAGCCGCCGACACCGTCCGGGGGCTGGAAGTGGGCCAGGCCGCCGCTGTGGAGTACAGCAGCTATGCCATCCTGCTCCTGGTCCGGCTGGACCCCCTGGACACTTTGACCCTCGACCAGCTGCGGGGGGACATCCTCTCGGATCTCTGCTCTGAGACCCTGCAAAACGACCTGACCGCCCAGGGCGAAGCCCTGGCCGACGGGCTGGACGCCGGGGTGATGGCGAAATTGCCCGCTAAAAAGATCACCATGGGCTAAACCCTAAATAAAATGAACCCCCTGCCGGGACACACGGCAGGGGGTTTTTCTCGTTTTGGGTTTCCGGATTTTATTCGGCAGACCCGGTGCGAGCGGTCTCACCCGGCATCTGCCAGCCGAAATGGTCGGTGTGGAGCCACTTCTCCGCTTCTTCGCTCAAAGGCGCCCCCAGCTCGTCCCGGTAGAGGGCCATGACGTCGGCGTTCTCGTGGCTGAAGCGGACCGCGCTCACCCGGTCGAGACCATAGAGCACCTGGCCCCGCTCATGGGCCCGCTCGATGTCGTCGCAGTGGATGGGCTGGCCGCCGCCCCCCACGCACCCGCCGGGGCAGGCCATGATCTCCACGAAATGGTAGTGGACCTCCCCTTTCAGGATGGCCTCGCAGAGGGCCCGGGCGTTGCCCAGGCCGCTGGCCACCGCCACCCGGATGGTGGAGTCCGCCATCTCGAACTCGGCCTCCCGCCAGGCCCGGCCGTCGGCCCGGCGGCTCTCCCGCACCTGGCGGAAGGAGTCGGGCCGGGGGTTGTACCCGGTCACCAGGTAATAGGCGGTGCGGAGGGCCGCCTCCATGACGCCGCCGGTGGCCCCGAAGATGACCCCCGCGCCGGTGTAGTCCCCCAGCAGCCGGTCAAAGGGGGTCTCCAGGACGTTCTGCACCTGGACATGCTCGGACCGAATCAGCCGGATGATCTCCCGGGTGGTGAGGGCGTAGTCCACGTCAGGGATGCCCGCGGCGTTTTTCATGGTGGGCAGGGCGCACTCGTCCTTTTTGGCCACGCAGGGCATCACCGAAGCGCAGCAGATCTTCTCGGGGGGGACGCCGATTTTCTCGGCGAACCAGTTTTTGACCACCGCGCCGAACATCTGCTGGGGGCTCTTGGCGGTGGAGAGCTGGCCCGCCAGCTGGGGGTACTGGCTCTTGACAAACCGCACCCAGCCCGGGCAGCAGCTGGTAAACATGGGGTATTTGTCCAGCTCGCCCCGGCCCAGCCGGGCCAGAAACTCGCTGCCCTCCTCCATGATGGTCAGGTCGGCGGAATAGCTGGTATCAAACACATAGTCGAAGCCCACGGCCCGCAGCGCCCCGGCCAGACGGTTGACGGTGGCCTGCTCGGGCTCGAGGCCGAAGGCCTCGCCCCAGGCCGCCCGCACCGCCGGGGCGATCTGGACCACCGTAACGGTGTCGGGGTCCTCCAGGGCCCGCAGGACCTTCTGGACATCGTCCCGCTCATAGAGGGCCCCCACCGGGCAGTGGGTGATGCACTGGCCGCAGATGGCGCAGTCCGACTCCCGGATCAGCCGGTTGCCGGATACATCCACCCGGGTCCGGCCGCCGGTGGCCACCAGGTCCCAGACGCTGAGGCTCTGGACCTTGTCGCAGATCTGGATGCAGCGCATGCACTCGATGCACTTGGCGGTGTCCCGGATCAGGGGGAAATGGCGGCTCCACTGGCGGAGTTTCGGGCTGGGCAGATCCTCCTCGAAGGGGTTGGACACCACCCCCAGCTCGTTGCAGACGGCTTGCAGCTGGCAGTTGCCGCTCCGGGCGCAGAGGGCGCACCGGGCATCGTGCTTGCTGAGGATCAGCCGCAGGTTGGTCTGCCGGGCCCGGCGGACCCGGGGGGAATTGGTGCTGATCTTCATCCCCTCGGCCACCACGTTGTTGCAGGCGGGGATCAGCTTCTCCTCCCCTTCCACCTGGACGCAGCAGAGCCGGCAGGCGCCGATCTCGTTGATCTCTTTCAGGTAGCACAGGTGGGGGATCTGGATGCCCGCCGAGAGGGCGGCGTCCAGGATGGTGGTGCCCTCGGGCACACAGACAGTCCGCTCGTCGATCTTGAGTGTTACCATTTGACGTTTCTCCCTCCCTTAAAGACCCCATAGCCGAAGTGATCGCACCGCAGGCAGCGGCCGCACTCCTGCTGGCACTCCTCCTCGGTCATGCCCTGGCTGACCAGGTCGAAATCCCCATCGATGTGGGGGATGTTCCGGCTGCGCAGGTTGACCCGGCCGCAGGCGGGGCTGTTGGTCAGCTGGGGGGCGGGCACTTCCACATCCACCGTGATGGTGTGGTGGTAGCCCAAAAAGCTGTCGATGTTGTCGGCGGCCACCTTGCCCGCCGCCACCGCACGGATGACGGTGGCCGGGCCCGAAACCGCGTCGCCGCCGGCAAAGACGTTGCCGCTGCCCGGCACAAAGCAGGACCGCTCGGCCTGGATGGCCCCCCGCCGGGTGCCGATGCCGCTGGTCTCAAAGGGCTGGGTGTGGATGGCCTGGCCGATGGCCACGATGATGTAGTCGCAGGGGATCCGCACCGGGGGCTGGCTGGCCTGTTTGGGGGCGGGGCGGCCGTCCCGGCCCACCCGGCTGATGAGCTGGGGCTGGGCCCAGAGGGCGGCGCAGGCGCCGGTTTCGTCCGCCTCGATCCGAGCCGGGGCGTGGAGGGCCAGGATCTCGCCCCCCTCGGCCTTGGCCTCTTCGATCTCCTCGGGCAGGGCGGTCATATCCTCCTCCCGGCGGCGGTAGACACAGGTGACGTGCTCGGCCCCCAGCCGCAGGCTGGTGCGGGTGGCGTCCATGGCCACGTTGCCGCCGCCGATGACGCAGACCCGCTTGCCCTTCAAATCGGGGATCTCCCCCTCGCCGATGCCCCGGAGCATCTTGACGGCGCTGGCCACATTCTGGCTGTCCTCCCCTTCGATGCCCAGCTTCTTGTCGTCGTGGGCGCCGATGGAGATATACACCGCGTCGTACTCGGCTTTCAGCTGTTCCAGGGTGACGCTGCCGCCGACTTCCGTATCCAGCACCGCCTCCACGCCGGTGTCCAGGATATACTGGATGTCCCCATCCAGCACCTCGGGGGGCAGACGGTAGTCGGGGATGCCGTACCGCAGCATCCCGCCCAGCTTGTGGCGCTGCTCATAGACCACCGTCTTGTGGCCCATCAGGGTCAGGAAATAGGCCGCGGTCAGGCCGCCGGGGCCGCCGCCCACGATGGCCACCCGCTTGCCGGTGGGCTCGGCCCGGGGCGGCGGGGGTACCTGGCCCGCGTGGTCCACGGCATACCGTTTGATGCCGCAGATGTTCACCGCATCGTCCACCATATGGCGGCGGCAGCTGGCCTCGCAGGGATGCTCGCAGACATAGCCGCAGACCGCCGGGAAGGGGTTATCTTTCCGGATCAGCCGGACCGCGTCCTCGCACCGGCCCGCCTTGACCAGGGCGATATAGCCCGGCACGTCCACATGGGCGGGGCAGACCGCCGTACAGGGGATGGCGTGTTCCAGCCCGCAGATGCACCGGCCCCGGAGCAGATGCTCCTCGTAGTCGTCCCGGAAGCCCCGCACCCCTTGCAGCACCATCCGGGCGGCCTCGTAGCCGATGGCACAGTCGGCGGTGTCCAGGATGACCTCGGCCGTCATCTCGATGCGGTCGATCAGCTCGGGCTCGCCCTCGCCGTCCAGCACCGATTCCAGCATCTTGGTCAGCTGGCCCAGGCCCACCCGGCAGGGTACGCACTTGCCGCAGGTCTGGGCGTGGCAGACCCGCAAAAAGTTCAGCGCCATATCCACCGGGCAGAGGCCCAGGGGGCTGGAGCCAATCCGGCGCTGCATGTCGCGGTAGAGCCCTTCCAGCACCCGCTGGGACTGCCCCGGCGTCTCGATGACCAGTCGTCTCAATGGTAAATCCTCCTTATTTCTTGGTGAAAAAAGCGGCTGCTTTGCCGCCGGGGGTTCCGCTCTCTCTTTTGTACGGAATTTCTCCCCTTTTCCCGTTCGTATCGGGTAAACCGACCTGTTTTTATTGTATACAAAATTTGGCACTATTGCAAGTTATGATAAAAAATAGGCAAGGATTCCCCGTCTTTGCTTAAATAAAATAACCCCTGCGCCGGGGCTGCCCGGGCAGGGGTGTTTTTTATGGATTCGATTTTATGCGCCGAGTTTCGCTTCCAGCCGCTGGCGGATGGCCTTGATAAAGCCCTCGCTGTCCACGGCGGTGGGGGTGACCCCCTCGGCCAGGGCGCAGAGGTCCTTGGTCATGACGCCGTCGTTCAGGGTCTGGAGGCTGGCGGCTTCCAGCGCCTCGCCGAAGGCCACGAGATCATCGAGGCCGTCCAGCTCGCCCCGCTTTTTCAGGGCGCCCGACCAGGCGAAGATGGTGGCCATGGGGTTGGTGGAAGTCTTTTCGCCCTTGAGCCAGCGGTAATAGTGGCGGGTGACGGTGCCGTGGGCGGCCTCGTACTCGTACTTGCCGTCGGGGCTCACCAGGACGCTGGTCATCATGGCAAGAGAGCCGAAGGCGGTGGAGACCATGTCGCTCATCACGTCGCCGTCGTAGTTCTTGCAGGCCCAGACAAAGCCGCCCTCGCTCCGGATGACCCGGGCCACGATGTCGTCGATCAGGCTGTAGAAGTAGGTGATCCCCGCCGCCTCGAACTTCTCTTTATACTCGGCGTCGTAGATCTCCTGGAAGATATCCTTGAAGGTGTGGTCGTATTTCTTGGAGATGGTGTCCTTTGCGCCGAACCAGAGGTCCTGCTTCACGTCCAAAGCGTAGTTGAAGCAGCTGCGGGCGAAGCTGGCGATGGAGCTGTCCTTGTTGTAGGAGCCCTGGAGGACGCCCGCGCACTCGAAGTCGTAGATCACCGCGGTCTGCTTTTCGCCGTTTTCGCCGGTGAAGGTCAGCTCGGCTTTGCCGGGGCCGGGGATCCGGAACTCGGTGCACTTGTACACGTCGCCGTAGGCGTGGCGGGCGATGGTGATGGGCTTTTTCCAGTTCTTGACCACCGGTTTCACGCAGTCGATCATGATGGGGGCACGGAAGACGGTGCCGTCCAAAACAGCCCGGATGGTGCCGTTGGGGCTCTTCCACATCTCGTGGAGCTTGTACTCATCCATCCGCTGGGCGTTGGGGGTAATGGTGGCGCACTTGACCGACACGCCGTATTTCTTGTTAGCCAGGGCGGCGTCCATGGTCACCTGGTCGCCGGTGGCGTCCCGGTTGGGCAGGCCCAGGTCATAGTACTCGGTCTTGAGGTCCACAAAGGGCAGGATCAGCTCGTCCTTGATCATCTGCCACAGGATGCGGGTCATCTCGTCGCCGTCCATCTCCACCAGGGGGGTGGTCATCTTGATTTTTTCCATCGGGGTTCCCTTCCTCTCTAATTTTTTTATAAAAGCAGCGCCGCCTTATTTGCGGTAGGCTGCGGCCAGCTGTTCCAGGGCGGGCAGACTACGCTTGACCTTCTCGGTCTCGATGCAGTAGGCCAGCCGGACGTACCCTTCCACCCCGAAGGTGTCGCTGGGTACCAGCAGGAGATCAAACTCCCGGGCTTTCCTACAGAAAGCGTTGGCGTCCGCCTCCAGGGCTTTGGGGAAGATATAGAAGGTGCCGCCCGGCCGCTCCACCTCGAAACCATAGGCCGTCAGGGCGTCGTAGAGCAGGTTCATGTTGGTCTCGTAGACCGACAGATCGCTGGTCACCCCCTGGCAGAGGGCCACCGCCCGCTGGATGATGCTGGGGGGGCAGTTGTGGCCGGTGAACCGGGAGATCTGGCTCATCATATCCACCAGAATCTCCTCCCCCTCGCAGCCGGGGGCCACCGCCACATAGCCCAGCCGCTCACCGGGCAGGCTCAGGCTCTTGGAATAGGAAAAACAGGTCAGGGTGTGGGGGTAATAGGCCGCCGGATAGGGGGCTTTTTTGCCGTCAAAGACGATGTCCCGGTAGGGCTCGTCGCTGACGAGGTAGATCACATGGCCGTATTCCCGGCTCTTCTCGGCCAGAATTTCCGCCAGCCGGGTGAGGGTGGCGGCGGAGTAGACCACGCCGGTGGGGTTATTGGGGGTGTTGATGAGGACGCAGCTCACCGCCGGGGTGAGCATCCGCTCAAACTCGTCCAGATTGGGCTGGAAGGCCGGGGCCTGGGGCGGGACGACTTTCAGGCGGGCGCCGGTGCCCTCCACATAGGGGCCGTACTCGGGGAAGTAGGGCGCAAAGGTCAGCACCTCGTCCCCGGGTTTGGTCACCGCCCGGATGGCGTGGGCGATGGCCCCCGCCGCCCCGGTGGTGGGGAAGATATCCTCCGCCCGGTAGTCTAGGCCGAACTTCTCGGCCAGGTGGGCCGCCACCGCCGCCCGGAACCCCGGGTCTCCCTGGCTGGGGCAGTAGCCGTGGAGGTCCACCGGGTCGCCCTCGGCCAGCAGCTGCTCCATGGCCCGGGTAAACTGGCCCGGGCAGGGCACGCTGGGGTTGCCCAGGGAATAATCAAAGACGTTCTCCGCCCCGATCTGGGCGGCCCGCTGGCGGCCGTACATGAAGGTTTCCCGGATGACGCTCTTCCGGCCCAGCATGGCGCGGTAGGTTTCGTTCAGCATTGAGATCTCTCCCCCTCTTGGCCCCCTGGGGGCCGTTTATTTTTCCCGGTGGGCCGAGGCGTAGCTCTGCTCCACCTTGATCACACAGATGTAATGTTCGTCCTGCTGGGTGACGAACTCCCGCAGCTGGCGGAGCACCTCGGCCCGGTCGCCGGTATAGCCCGCCGGCAGCACCAGATCAAACAGGACGTTGGAGTGGGTGGTGCCCGGCACGATCCGCAAATCGTGGATGGAGAGGGCCGGGTCGATCTGGCGGATTTTCTCGTTCAGCCGCACCCGCAGAACCCCCACCCGGGCGTCCGAGGTGACGATGGGGTCGTAGTGGATGGTCAGCAGGATTTTTTCGTCCCGGCGGACGTCCCGCTCGATGTTGTCGATCAGGTCGTGGGCGTCCAGGGGGTCCACCTCGGCGGGGAACTCAATGTGGAGGGAGGCGAACTGCTGGCCCGGGCCGTAGTCGTGGACCATCAGATCGTGGACCCCCAGCACCCCGGGGTAGGACAGCACCTTCCGCTCGATCCGCTCCACCAGTTCGGGGTCGGGGCTCTCGCCCAGCAGAGGGCTCAGGGTGTCCATCACCAGGCCCCAGCCCGACCAGAGGATGAACACCGCCACCCCCACGCCCATCAGCCCGTCGATGATGTCCAGGCCGGTGATTTTGCACAGCACCGTGGAGGCCAGAACCGCCGCGGTGGTAATCACGTCGTTGCGGCTGTCGGCGGCGGTAGCGATCAGGGTATCGGAGCCGATGGCCTCGCCGATCTGGCGGTTAAAGCGGCTCATCCAGAATTTCAGGCAGATGGAAAAAAGCAGCACCCCCACCGACAGGACGCTGAACCCCACCGGCTCGGGCCGCAGGACCTTGAGGGCCGAATCTTTCAGCAAACTCAGGCCGATGGCCATAATCATGGTGCTGACCGCCAGCCCCGCCAGATACTCATACCGGGCGTGGCCGTAAGGGTGTTTTTTGTCGGGGCCCTTGGCCGCCAGACGGAACCCCGCCAGGCTCACCAGGCTGGAGGAGGCGTCCGACAGATTGTTGATGCCGTCGGCCACAATGGCGATGGAGCCGAACAGGCTGCCCGCCGCCAGTTTGCCCACCACCAGAATCAGGTTGCAGACCACTCCCACCAGGCTGGCCAGGTTGCCGTAGGCGGTGCGGACGGCGGGGTTTTTCAGGTCCTGGTGGTTTTTTATAAAAAGTCTCGTTAAAAGCTGTGTCAAGAAATCCTCTCCCTTGGGGAAATACCGGTTTTTATTATACCTTCCGTAATATCCGGAATGAAAAACCATGGATCTATTATAGCATCCTGCTTTACCATTTTAAAGTGCTGGGCGCAAAATTTTCCAGCCGCCGGGGCCCGGAAATAAAAAGAGCCCCGCCGAAGCGGGGCTCAGGGGGTTTTATAAGGGGTTTGCGCCGGGCTCAGCCCAGATCCTCGCCATTGGTGGCGATGACCTGCTTATACCAGAAGAAGCTGTCCTTCCGGCTGCGGGCCAGGGTACCGGTGCCGTCGTTCTGCTTGTCCACATAGATAAAGCCGTAGCGCTTCTTCATCTCGCCGGTGGAGGCAGAAACCAGGTCGATGGGGCCCCACATGGTGTAGCCCATCAGGGGCAGGCCGTCCTCGTTGACGGCTTTCAGCATCTCCTGGATGTGGGCCCGCATATAGTCGATGCGGTAGGTGTCGTGGATGGAGCCGTCGGCCTCCACCACGTCGTTGGCTCCCAGGCCGTTCTCCACGATGAAGAGGGGTTTCTGGTACCGGTCGTAGAGGGTGTTCAGGGTCACCCGCAGGCCCTGGGGATCAATCTGCCAGCCCCACTCGCTGGCCTTGAGGTAGGGGTTCTTGACGCTGGAAAAGACCGCGTTGCCCTTGGCGCCCTCTTTGGCCAGCAGCTCGGGGTCGGTGGTGGTGCAGCGGCTGGAATAGTAGCTGAAGCTGATGAAATCGACGGCGCCCTCCTTCATGACGGCCAGATCCTCGTCGGTGCAGTCCAGCTTGACGCCGGCCCGTTCCATCCGCTTCCAGGCCCAAACGGGGTAAGCGCCCCGGGCCTGGGCGTCGATGAAGAAGTAGTTGTCCCGGTCGGCCTCCATGGCGGCGTAGACGTCGGAGGGGCTGCAGGTGCGGGGGTAGAACTGGCCGGCCGCCAGCATGCAGCCCACCATGCAGTCGGGCATGATCTCATGGGCCAGTTTGACCGCCTTGGCGCTGGCCACGATCTCGTAGTGGGCGGCGCGGTACTTGACCTGCTCGGGGTCCTCGCCCTCTTCAAATACGATGCCCGCACCCATGAAGGACAGGTGGAGCAGCATATTGATCTCGTTGAAGGTCAGCCAGTACTTGACCTTGTTCTTGTACCGGTTGAAGATGGCGGTGCAGTACTTCAGGTAGGCGTCGATCATCCGGCGATCCTTCCAGCCGCCGTACTTCTTGATCAGGGCGATGGGGGTGTCGAAGTGGCAGATGGTCACCAGGGGCTCGATGCCGTACTTGTGGCACTCGTCGAAGAGGTCGTCGTAGAATTTCAGGCCCTCTTCGTTGGGGGTGTCGTCGTCGCCATTGGGCAGGATGCGGGTCCAGGCGATGGAGAGACGATAGCACTTGAAGCCCATCTCGCCGAAGAGCTTGATGTCCTCCTTATAGCGGTGGTACATGTCGATGGCCTCGTGGGCGGGGTAGCTGTGGGCGTCGTCGCAGTCCAGCATCTTCATCTTGCCGGTGGCCACCGGGAACCGGTCGGGGCCAAAGGGCATCACGTCCACGCTGGACAGGCCGCGGCCGCCCTCATTGTAGGCGCCTTCGCACTGGTTGGCGGCGGTGGCGCCGCCCCACAGGAAACCTTCGGGCATTTTCATAGTCTTTTTCCTCCATTTCTCTCAAAAAGGGCCCCTCGGAAGGGTGGCAAACGCCGCCGGAGGGGCCCAAAGTTATACAAATTGTATTACTTGCTCAGATCAATACTGCGGATCATCTTCCGGATGGGCAGAATGCTCTTGGGGTTGACGGACAGTTCGTCCACACCCATCCGCAGGAAGATCTCGGTCAGAGCGGTGTCGGCGCCCAGCTCACCGCAGATGCCGACCCAGCAGTTGTGGCGGTGGCCCGCCTCGATGGTCATCTGGATCATCTTGAGGACGGCGGGGTGGTGGAGGTTCACGAACGGCTCCAGCTTGGCGTTCTGGCGGTCCAGAGCGCAGGTGTACTGGGTCAGGTCGTTGGTGCCGATGGAGAAGAAGTCGCACTCCTCGGCCAGATCGTCGGCGATCATGACGGCGGCGGGGGTCTCGATCATGGTGCCGATCTCGATCTCGCCCACCTTCTTGCCCTCAGCGATCAGCTCCTTGCGGCACTCTTCCAGGGTGGCCTTGGCGTCCCGCAGTTCCCGCAGGCTGATGATCATGGGGAACATGACGCTCACGTTGCCATAAGCGGCCGCCCGTAGGATGGCCCGCAGCTGGGTCTTGAAGAAGTCCTTCCGGGTCAGGCAGATCCGGATGGCGCGGTAGCCCAGGGCGGGGTTCTCCTCCTTGTCCAGCTTCATGTAATCGACGGTCTTGTCAGCGCCGATGTCGCAGGTGCGGATGATGACCTTCTTGGGGGCCAGGGTCTCGATGACCTGCTTGTAGGCCTCGAACTGGTAATCCTCAGAGGGATAATCCTTGCTGTTCAGGTAGACGAACTCGGAGCGGAACAGGCCCACGCCGCCGGCGTCGTTCTGCTGGACCGCGCCCACGTCGCCGATGCCGCCGATGTTGGCGTAGACGTTGATGGTCTTGCCGTCCAGGGTGGTGTTGGTCTTGCCCTTCAGCTCCTGGAGCAGGGCCTGCTTCTTGCGGTCCTCCTGCTGGCGCTTCTGGAGGCTCTTGAGCAGGTCGGGGGTGGGCTCCACGTAGACGCAGGCGTTGTAGCCGTCGATGACCGCCATCTTGCCGTCCCACTCGTCCGAGATATCCTTGCACTGGATCAGTGCGGGGATGTTCATGCTCCGGGCCAGAATGGCGGTGTGGCTGTTGGAGCTGCCCTCCCGGGTGATGAAGCCCAGCAGCAGGCTCTTGTCCAGACGGACGGTCTCAGAGGGGGCCAGGTCCTCGGCCACCAGGATGCTGGGCTCGCCGCCCTGGACGCTGCCGGTGTCGGTGCCCTGGAGGATGTCCAGCATGGCCTGGGAAATATCCAGCACGTCGGCGCTCCGGGCCTGGAGATAGGGGTCATCCATGGCCGCAAAGACGGCGGCCTGGTTGTTGCCGGCGGTCTTGACGGCGTACTCGGCGCACATCTTCTGGCCGTTGATGATCTCCTTGATGGCGTCGACGAAGTCGTCGTCCTCCAGCATCATGGCGTGGATGTTGAACACCTCGGCGATCTCCTCGCCGGCCTCGTCCAGCGCCTTCTCGTACAGAGCGGTCTGCTGCTCGATGGCCTTGGCCTGGGCCTCCTCAAACCGGGCGATCTCCGCGGCGGTATCTTCGACTTCTGCGGTGGAAATGGTGGTGTCCTTCTTCTTATAGACCTTGATTTTTCCGATGGCGATGCCATTCAGAATACTTTTGCCGGTTCCTACCTGCATAACAACCTCTCCTTCATCCTAATCCAATCATCCCGGACGCCCGGGATTTAAAAAGAGCCCCCGCAGCATGCCGCGAGGGCTCAAGCAACTGTGTATCAGACGTTCTCAGTCAGGAACTTCTCGATTGCGGCAGCAGCCTCTGCTTCGTCGTCGCCCTCCACCTTGACGGTGATGGTGTCCTTGACCGAGCTCTTATAGGCGGAGGACACGG
>HHCFC01400__coassemble_1622_pt1 | contig 19183 bp, 17 predicted proteins | sample HHCFC01400__metabat2_high_PE_029 | metagenome-assembled genome bin HHCFC01400
CCATATTTGGTTCTCTGTGGCGTTGTCTCTGGGGTGTTCCCCCTGGCGACGTTGGTTATTATAGCAGAGGTTCCACTCTTTGTCAACCATTATTTTCAAAATAAAACAGAAAAATCTTTTCCTCTCGAAAAAACAGAGGTGATGCGCAGCTTTTTGTGAGAAAAATCCGTCCCGAACCCCGGCCCCCCGGCGGAGCAGTCTCTTAAAAAGAGTCCCCAGCCCCGCAAAATAAAAAGGGCAGACCCCTTTTTCGGGGGTCTGCCTCGGTTGGTCTTAGGGGATGTGCCACGAAAAAAGCCCTCCCGGGCAAAACTTGCCGGGAGGGCGGCTGCGGTTTTAGAGCTTAGCGGGGGAATCAGGCCACCACGTTCCGGCCAGCGATCCGGCCAAAGACCACCAGGTCGGTGATGGCGTTGCCGCCCAGACGGTTGGTGCCGTGGATGCCGCCGGTCACCTCGCCGGCTGCGTACAGGCCGGGGATGGGGTTGCCGTCGGTGTCCAGAACCTGGGCGTCGGTGTTGATGGTCAGGCCGCCCATGGTGTGGTGGGCGCTGGGGATCACCTTCTGGATGTAGAAGGGGCCCTCGGCCAGGGTGCGCAGAGCGCCGCCGCGGTTAAAGTCCTCGTCCACGCCGTCGGCGATGGAAGCATTGTAGGCGTCCACGGTGGCTTTCAGGGCGGCGGGGTCGATGCCGTAGTGCTGGGCGGCATCCTCGATGGACTCGGCCACATACAGCAGGTCATCCTTCTGCCACTGCTCGAACTCCTTGCTGTGCTCCTGGGTCATGTTGCCCACGGTCTCCACTTCCTGGCCCCAGAGCAGGTAGGCGTAGCCGTCGGGCTGGTCCAGGATGGCGTTGGAGATCACGTCACGGCGGCCCATCTCGTCGATAAAGCGCTGGCCCTGGTTGTTCACCAGAATAGCGCCGTCAAAGCGGGAGTTGGCCACATAAGAAATGATGCCGGTCAGGGGGTTGCAGGTGGGGTAGACCTGGATCCACTCCATGTCCCGGACACCGGCGCCGATGGCCTGGGCCATCTTGATGCCGTCGCCGGTGCTGGCCTGGGTGGCGGTGGTCATGAACCGCTCGTCGTAGTTGGGGTTGTACTGCTTGCGCATCTCCACATCGGAGGCGAAGCCGCCGGTGGTCAGGATCACGCCCTTGGAGGCGTTAAAGACGACGGTTTTGCCGTTGTTCTCGGCCTTGACGGCGGTGACGCGGCCGTCGGTCACCACCAGCTCGGTGCCGCGGGTGTTGTAGAAGATCTTTACACCCTGTTCCTCAGCGGCAGCCTGGAGTTTGGAGATCATCTCCACGCCCTTGTTGCCCACGGGGATCAGAGCGCGGGGGACCGAGTGGCCGCCGAACTGCTGGACGCGGTCGGTCATGAACTCCACGTGGATCTCGTCCATCAGCCAGTCGGCGTCGGCCAGGGCGTTCTCGGTCATCACCCGGACCAGCGCGGGGTCGGCCAGGTTGTCGCCGCCCTTGAGGGTGTCCTCATAGAAGGACTCCACCGAGTCCTCGATGCCCATGGCGATCTGCTGACGGCTGCCGGGGACGTTCAGACCGCCGCCGGACACCAGGGTGTTGCCGCCGGTGGCGGGGGTCTTTTCCAGCACAGCCACGCTGGCGCCCGACTGGACGGCCTCCACAGCGGCCACCAGGCCGGCGCCGCCTGCGCCCACGATCACAACGTCGTAGGTGTAGCTGTCTTCCAGCTCTTCGGACGAAGCCGCGGCGCTGGACTCGGCGGCAAAGTAGGCGTCATCGGCGCCGGCTTCCCGCAGAGCCTTCTGGACGGCCTCTTTCAGGCCGTTGCTGGAATTGGTGGCGCCTGCGACGGCGTCCACGTTGGTGGTGTTGTGGCTGACCATGGTCTCGATCAGAGTCTCCATGGCGGTGTCACCCAGACCCTTGGTCTCGATGCTGTCGGTCACGGTCACGCCGGCCAGCTTGCCGTCCTTGACGGTGACTTCCACGGCGATGGGGCCGTTGTTGCCGTTGGCTTCGCCGGTATAAGTACCGTCCGCAAGAGCCGCGGCGCTGGCGCTGGTGCTGGAGGCGGCCACAGAACTTGCGGGCGTCTTGCCGCAGGCCGCCAGGGACAGCAGCATTGCAGCGGTGAGAATCCATGCAGATAATTTTTTCATGTCGGTATTTCCTCCTTTGCTGTTAATTATATCACAAACGATGATTTTGGCATTTTCAAAAAAACGGCAGGCTGTTCAATATTTTGAAGCCGGGCCGTTTTTCTTAAAACTCCTGGGTCAAAACCGGCGGGGAATATGATATGATAGAAAAAACGCCGGAAAAAGGAGAAACCAGGATGCAGAAGCTGTCGGACAAAATCCTGAAAAATGTGCGGGCCGTGATTTTTGCGGCCATGGTGGTGCTGATCGGCCTCTGCTTTGCGGTGACCATGCTGATGGTCCGCCCCCGGATCGACACCTTGTTCACCGCCGTAGCCCAGACCAAGGCCGGGGCCATCGACTACTTCCTCAACCGGCGGCTGAAGGAGCTTGCCCTGCTGCGCCAGGTCTACCAGCCCCAGGGCAGCACCCGGGAGAACCTCGACGCCTTCGACACCTACGGCCGGATGCTGGGGGTCTATGCCTCCCTGGGCCTGGTGGACGAGGAGGGGGTGGTCCACACCACCAGCGGGGCCAGCTTTTCCATCCGGGAGCGGGACTACTACCAAAAGGCCCTGGTCAGCCGGGAGCCCTATGTCCTCTCCGAGGTCCTTTTCTCCCAGGAGGACAACGAGCCCATCGTCATTGTGCTGATGCCCCTCGAGGACGGGCGGTTTTTCAGTGCGGCCATCGGGGCGCAGTATGTGGTGGAGGTGATGGAGGGCAGCACGCCCTTCCCCGCCGTTACCCGGTTGATCGGCCCCGGCGGCCAGACCGACCTTGAGACCGGGCCGCTGCCCTGGCATGCCCGCACCTACCTGGCCCAAGTACCGGTCCACCCCGGCTGGCAGCTGGAAATCGGGGTCAGCCCCCTCTATGTGGACGCCATCTTCTACCTGCTGGGGGGCTTTCTGCTGGCGGGGTTCGGGCTGATGTACCGGGGGTTGAACCGGGCCCTCACCCGGCGGGTGGAGGCGGAGCTCCGCCCCCTGGAAGCCATCGCCCGGGACATGGCGGCCACCGATCTCACCGACCCGAAACCCCTTGAGATCGACGCCCACAGCGCCGAGACCGCCGGGATTCTCGCGGGGTACAACACCCTCCGCCAGCGGATCGCGGCCCTGCTGGAGACGGTCCAGGCCGAGCAGAAGAGCCGGATGGAGAGCGACTATCAGGCCCTTCTGGAACAGATCAAACCCCATTTCCTTTATAACACGTTAGAGACCATCCAGGTGATGGCCCTGGACTATGAGGACGACCGGATCGGGGACGCTTTGGGACTGTTGGGCCGGTACTTCCGGCTCTCCCTGGCGGATGGGGCCCAGCTGGTGCCCCTGGGCCACGAGCTGGAACTGGTCCGCACCTATGTGCAGCTCCAAAAACTGCGGTACGGGGAGCGGCTGCATCTCAAGATTCAGGCCGAGCTTCGCCCCGGGGAGTACACCGTTCTTAAGTTTATTTTACAGCCGGTGGTGGAAAACGCCCTCTACCACGGTATTAAGCTGCTGCCCCAGGGGGGCACCATCACCGTCCGGCTGACGGAGGAAGAGGGCTGGCTCATAATCCGGGTGGAAAACCCCTGCCCGAAGCCGGACACCGCCCGGCTGGACGAGCTGGCCCGGGCCCTGGAAACCGGGCAGAAACTGCCGGGGAGCAACGGGCTGTATAATGTCAACCAGCGCCTGCGGCTGCGCTATGGCCGCCAGTGCCTCTTTGTGGGCTATGGCGGAGGGCAAGTCCAGGTGGAGATCCGATTGAAACAGGAGGAGTGCCATGAATATCCTGATCGTGGATGACGAACCGATGATCCGGGCCGGAATCCAGAAACGGCTGGACAAATACGGCTTTTTCTACGACGCCCTCTTTGAGGCGGAGGACGGCCAGCAGGGGCGGAAGATCCTGGAAACCGAGAAGATCGACATCGCCTTTGTGGACATCAATATGCCCCACATGACCGGCCTGGAACTGATCCGCCAGAACCGGCAGCAGGGGGTGGCCTTTGTGGTGGTGAGCGGCTACGATACCTTTGACTATGTAAAATCCGCCTGGAAATTGGGGGTCCACAACTACCTGCTGAAACCCATCGACCGGGTGGAGTTTGTGGAGACCCTGCGGGAGCTCTACGCCGCCAAGAGCAGCGGGAATATGCTGGACAAAATCCTGGAGAACATCCGCCGGAACTGCCTGGACCCGGCCTACTCCCTGACGGCGGCCCGCCAGCAGCTGGATTGCAGCGAGAGCTACATCTGCCGCACCCTGAAAAACGAGCGGAATACCGGGTTCAACGAGCTGGTGAACCAGTACCGGATCGACGCCGCCAAGCGCTGGATCGACGAGGCCCAGGGGCGGGTGCTGATTAAGGACCTGGCCCGGAAAGCCGGGTTCAACTCCCAGCAGTATTTCAGCGTGGTGTTTAAAAAGTACGAGGGGGTCACCCCCGCCCAGTACATCCAGCAGGCGGGCCGTCTGGTGCTGAAAGAAGGCCAGCCCGACCCCGAAACCGAGGAGTAAATAAGCAAAAAGAAAAGGGATGCCAGACTGTGTCTGACATCCCTTTTTTGCGCCCTTTGGCGCCGGAGGGTTCGGGCCGATTTGGGTCAGCCCTGTGTGAGAGAGAAAAGAGAGAAATGTGAAACGCAAGTTTAGCCGATCTCGTACCACTTGATCTCGTTGGCTTCCAGATGGAGGTCGAAGCTGTGGCCGTCGGTGGTGTAAACGGTGGTATCCTGGGGCTGGTAGGTGTTGTTCACCACGCAGTATTTGTGGTTGGCCACATAGGCGTGGACCTCCACATTGTAGTTGGAGCTGAACCAGGTGTGGAGCTGGTCCTCGCTGTGGCTGCTCCAGAGGATGGCCCGGTAGAGGGCGCGGCTGTTGACGAAGCTGTAAGGCAGGCCGCTGATGTAGACCGCCCGGCCCTGGCCGAAGTCGTGGGCCGCCAGCTGGACCTCCTTGTCCCGCTGGATCAGCACCTGGGCGTCCTCCAGGGCGTAGATGCTCTTCTGGCCCTCGCCGAAGTCCATGTCCTGATTGGGGCAGTCCGCCAGGATGAAGTGGTCCCGGTGCTCGTCCCAGTTGTACTTGTCGTAGTTGAGGGTGCAGCCGGTTTCTTTCTCCACGCCCAGAACCCCGGCCAGCTGGAGGAACCGGCCCTGATACTGGTGGCCGGAGGGCTCGCCCACGCCGATCAGGCCGCCGCCGTTCCAGACGAATTTCTTGACCGCTGCGGCGATCTCGGGGTCCTCCCACCAGCGGCCGCCGGTGTGGGCGGTGTCGGCGTCGCCCACGTTGATCAGGACGTCGATCTTTTCCAGCAGATGGGGGTCGGCCTTGATGTCCTCAAAGCTGATGAACTGGACGTCGAAGGGGGCGCCGCTCAGCGCCTCGATGACCCCGGCGTAGCTGTAATTCTTCTTATAGTAGAGGGCGTGGTGGACCATGTGGCAGCCCCAGGCCCGCATCTTGCCCCAGCAGTTCAGCACCGCTACCCGCTTGAAACAGTAGGGGGTGGTGCCCTTGATGTTGTCGTACAGCTCCCGGAACTCGTCGCAGACGCTCTGGACGTAGTCGATGAACTCGGGGAACTGGAGGGCCAGTTTCAGGTAGCCGCCGTAGCCGATCCGGTCAATGGGTTTGCGCAGGATGGCCCGCCGGGCGGTGACCCAGTTCTCCTTGGCCTCACGGACGGGGTCGCCCCCCTCGTGGAAGGTATCGGGGAAGAAGTAGGGCAGGAAACGTCCCTCGGTGTATTTGACCCCTTCAATGTCAGAGATCAGCCGCAGGGTGGAGCCGTTGCCCACGCTGCCCACCACGGCGTCCAGGCCGATGGACTTGAACTCGGGCATAAAGGGCTCGGTGCCGATCCAGTGGTCGCCCAGGAACATCATGGCTTCGCAGCCGCACTCGTGGGTGATCTCCACCATCTCTTTGGCCAGCTTTGCCACCTCCCGGCGCTGGAAAGCCTGGAAGTCCTTGTACTCCTTGCTGGGCACCCGGTACTGGTTGTTGTAGTAGCCCTGGTCGATGATGTACTCGGGGCGGAACTTGTAGCCCACTTCCCGCTCGAACTGCTCCAGAATGTAGGGGCTCACCGAGGCGGAGTAGCCGTACCAGTCCACGTACTTCTCCCGCTTCAGCTCGTCGAAGATGAGGGTGAACTGGTGGAAGAAGGTGGTGTACCGGATGACGTTGACGTAGGGGTGCTCCTGGATGAACTTGCGCAGCCGCTCCATGGAGTACTTGTGGGTCTTGGGCTGGCGGACGTCGAAGGTGATCTGGTGCTCAAAGTTGGTCCAGCCGTTGGTGGTGGCGTTGTACATGTGGACGGGGTCCCAGATCAGGTAGGCCAGAAAACTCACGGTGTACTCGTGGAAAGGCACCGCCTGGACGGTGACGCTGCCGTCGGCGTAGCTCCACTGGCTGGGGGGCACCGGCTGGCCGGTGGTGCGGTCCATGACCTCCCACCAGCGGGTGATGTCGTCCCGGGTGTTCACCTCCATCAGCTCGGGGCTGATCCCCTTCATCAGGGGGATGGTGACGGTGTCGCCGTGGGCGGTGTAAAAGCCGGTCATGATATAGCACTGCTGGATCTCGTCGGGGTTGGCCTTGGCCCAGGCGTTGTCCTTGCGGGTGGTGTAGTAGGTGGAGTAGATCTTGGCGTCGGCGTCCCGCAGCTGCTGGGGGAAATCGGTGCCGTCGCAGTCACGGATGGCGTCTGCGCCCCATTTTTTCAGGATTTCCAGGGTTTCGGGCACTACATCCAGGTCGGTGGGGATGGTTACGCGCCCTTTTTTCTGTGTATCGTTCATGGTTTGCTCCTTTATTCTTTTCCGTATTTCCGGTGAGGGTTATCTGCTCTGGAAGGGCCGGTTATAGATGTAGAGGGCCGCCAGCAGCAGCGCCACGCCCAGGACCATAATCCCCAGACCCGCCAGCTGGCCGGTCATCTGCCAGCCCTTGACCACCAGCACCATCGCCAGGACAAACAGCACCGCAATCAGCACGATGCGCAGAACGGGATGTTCTTTCCAAAATTCCATGGTGTCGCCTCCTTTAGCCCTTCAGGCCGCCCACGGTCATGCCCTGGGTCAGCTGTTTCTGTACGCAGATGTAGAGGATCAGGGTGGGCAGCATCACCAGCACCAGACCGGCGTACATGGTACCGTACTGGGCGGCGCTCTGCTGGGCCTGCATCAGGTTCAAAAGGCCCACCGGCAGGGTGCGGGGTGCGCTGGTGGAGCTCATCAGGGTCATGGAGATGATGTACTCGTTCCAGAAAGAGAGGAAGTTGAACAGGATGATGGTGATGATGGAGGGTTTCGCCATAGGGAAGATGATCTTGACCATGGCGGAGAAGTAGCCCGCGCCGTCGATGTAGGCGGCCTCCTCGAAATCATGGGGCAGGGTGGCGAAGTAACCCGACAATAGATAGATGGTGAAGGGCAGGGCCGTGGCGGCGTAGACCACCGCCAGAACCACCAGGTTGTTCAAGAGGAAACCCGAGCCGAACACGTTCTTCAGCCAGGTGTCGCCGTCCCGCAGCATCAGGAAGATGGGCACCACAATGTAGTTGACGTTGATGAACAGGCCCGCCATGAACAGGGTGTTCAGCAGCCCGCTGCCCCGGAAGTGGAACCGGGACAGGCAGTAGGCGGCGGGCAGGGCGATCACCAGCAAAAGCGCCAGGGCCAGGGCGGTAACCATCACCGAGTTGAGCATATACTGGCCCATCTTGGCGCCGTTCCATGCGTTGACGAAGTTCTGCCAGTAGAATCCCATGGGCAGGGACCAGGGGTTGCCGTAGAACTCGGAGTTCTGTTTGATGGAGGCCATAAAGACCCAGGCCACCGGCACCAGGATGGTCACCGCCAGCAGGATCAGGACCAGGTAGATAAAGAATTTGTACAGCCCCTCGGCCGAGCGGGGGGTCTTTTGTTCCTGAGTGTGTTCCATAGGGATTTCTCCTTAAAATTCCAGGGGCTCACGGCTGGTGGCCTTGTTGACGCAGGCGGACAGGGCAAACGAGAACAGGAAGATCACCACGCCGATGGCCATGCTGTAACCGTACAGACCGGCGTTCTTCTGGCTGTACATGTAGTTCAGGGCCACGTCCGACGCGCCGTTGGGGCCGCCGCTGGTCATGGCAGTCACGAACAGGAAAGCCATGTTGATGGTGGAGATGATGAAGAAGGTCAAAGTGGTGCGGATGTTGGTCCAGATCAGGGGGATGGTGATCTGGAAGAACTGGGTCAGCCGGCCGGCGCCGTCCAGGTTGGCGCTCTCGTACAGGCTGGCGGGCACCGAGGCCATGGAGGCCATGTACATCACCATATAGTAGCCCACGGCCTGCCAGACCATGGCGATGATCAGGGAGGGGATGACCAGGCTCTCACCCTTCCAGAGGATGGGGTTGGTCATATCCCGGAACAGGCCGATGATGCTGTTCAGCATACCGTTTTCGGGCTTGTAGATGGCCGAGAAGATGCCCGAGATAACGACCACCGAGAGGATGTTGGGGATGTAGAACACCACCCGGAAGAAGTTCTGGCCCTTGATTTTTTCCCGGGTGAGGATGGCCGCGAACACCAGCGCAAAGGCGAAGGTGACGATGGTGACCACCACCACCAGCAGAATCATGTTCTGCATCGAGCGGATGAACTGGGCGTCGTGGATCAGCTGCTGGAAGTTTTTCAGCCCCACGAAGGTTTCTTCGGGGGAGTAGGCTCCCCGCTCGTACAGCGACATCCGGAAGACGTTCAGGGTGGGCAGGATCATGAAGATGAAAAACAGGATCGTCGCCGGCGCGACGCACAGCACCAGAAAGCGGCTGCGGCGCTTATTGGACTTCATAAAGGGAACCGCTCCTTTCAAAGTAAAAGCGGAGGCGGTTTAACCGCCTCCGCTGGGCAAGTCATTCTTGCAGGGGAGGGTAGATTACTCCACCAGATTGGCGCGCATCTGGTCGCTGGCCGACTTGATGCCGTCGATCCAATCCTGCTCGGTGATGCTGCCGGAGACCAGAGAGTTGACGGGGTCAAAGAAGACGGTGCGGACCTCGATGCCGGGGATGGCGGTGAAGGCGGCGAAGTTGCCCATGGCTGCCTTGGCGCCGTTGTCGTAGATGGAGTAGAACAGCTGGTTGTCGCCTTCCAGGCTGTCGGCGATGCCCAGAACGGGCTGGATGGCGCCGGACTCAGCGAAGAGCTCGCAGGCCACGTCGCTGTACAGGAAGGCCACGAACTGCTTGGCGGCGTCGATGTGCTCGGCGCCGGAGGGGATCCAGGCCTGCTCAAACCAGGTGTAGCTGTACCGGTCGCCGCCCTCCTTGACAGCGGGCAGGGCGGTCATGCCCCACTCGAAGCCCTCGGCGCGGGGAGCCTCGGCCATCTCGCCCACGATCCAGGTGCCGTTGGGCATGAACAGGGCCTTGTTGTCCAGCACCAGCTGCTGGTTCTGGGTGAAGTCCTGGTCGTTGGCCTGGGCAGGGGTGATGGGGTTGGTATAGGTGGCCAGCTTGGCGACGATGTCGAAGCAGGTCTGAGCCTCGGGGGTGTCCCAGATGCCCTCGGCGTAGTGGGTGGCCTTCTCGAAGAACTCGGGGCCGCCGGCGACGTACATCAGAGCGTAGAAGAATGCGTCAAAGTAGCCGGTGGTGGGGTAAGTAAACAGGTAGGTGCCGGCAGCCAGAGCGGCGTCGCCCAGCTCCCACATCTCGTCCCAGGTCTGGGGGACTTCCCAGCCGTTCTCCGCCAGGAAAGCGGCGTTGTAGAACAGGCCGCAGGGGCTGTAGAACATGGGGGCCAGATAGGTCTTGCCGTCGTTGTAGGGGTTGGTCAGGCTGGTGTCGGTGAAGCCGCCGGCGATTTTGTCGCTGACCTTGACGCTCTCGCCGGGGACGGTCATGCTCAGCACGTCGGTGATGTCGGCGATCAGGTTGCCCTTGATGAACTGCTCGGTCAGGGCAGCCTCGCGGCCGGTGGCCAGGTGGATCACGTCGGGGTAGTCGCCGCCCTGCATGGAGGGGCCGATCACGTCTTCCAGGTTCTTGTCGGTGGTCAGCTCGACGGCGATGCCGGTCTGCTCGGTGAAGGCCTCGGCGACCTTCTTCCACATCTCGGAGCCGTAGGCGGTCTCGATGGCGGCGACCTTGATGGTGGTGGCCGCGGCGGCGCCGGAGGAGGCGGCGCCCGAAGCAGCGGTGGTGCTGGAGGCGCTGCCGCCGCAGGCGGCCAGGCCCAGGGCAGCGGCGCCGGCGCCCACGATCTTGATAAAGTTGCGACGAGAAATGCGTTTCATAATGTATCCTCCCAAGATGAAAGTTCCTGTACCTTGCAGGGGCGGGCGGCTGCACAGGCTCAGCCGGTTCCGCCCGATCTCTGAACCCAATATAGAAGATTTTTGCTCTGCCCACAAGCGCTTTCTTGTTCCGTTTTTTATAAATCTTGCTGTAAGTTAAACCGATTGTCCTACGATCGCGGTTTTTGATAAAAAGAAAACGTTTTCTACCCGCAGAAGGGGGAGTATTTACAAAATAATTACAGATTGAGGAAATTTTTTTGCCCATCCCGGCAGGAGAAAGCCCTTGCAAAACGCCGCTCCAATCCCTATAATAAAACCAGATTCCAGGGCTGCCCACCCGAAAACGGAACAAACACAGGTTGAAATCTTGCTTTATATTTTATAAATCTTGCGCAATCTTTTTAGAAAAATGCACTGGAAGGTTAAAATTCAGCAGGAGGTACCCCCATGAGCACCGACCGTTTTGACATCAGCTATGCCCCCGCCCCGCGGGAGACCTTTCGGCTTTTGTACATCAGCAAGAGTCGATTCGGCGGCGACTGGAACAGCACCGCCCACACCCATTCCTGCACCGAGCTGTTTTACTGCCTCAGCGGGGAGGGACAGTTCTACATCAGCGGCCATCATTACCCGGTCCAGCCCGACGATCTGGTGATCGTCAACCCCCAGGTGGAGCACACCGAGCTGAGCCTGAACGCCGCCCCCCTGGAATATGTGGTGCTGGGAATTTCGGGCATCGAGCTTCTTTTCGGCAAAGCGGACGCCCCCTATGCCATTCTGAACTGCCGGGAACAGCGGGAGCGGCTGTGCTCCCTGCTCCATATGCTGCTGGCCGAGGCGGACCACAGTCTGGACGGCTACGAGACGGTCTGCCAGGACCTGCTGGAGGTGCTGCTGATCTGGCTGGTGCGCAGTTCCACTCTCTCCCTCCAGATCCAAAAGACGGATACCCGGTCCGAAAACCGGGAGTGCGCCGAGATCAAGCGGTATATCGACGTCAACTACCGGGAGAACATCACCCTGGACAAGCTGGCGGACCTGGCCCACATCAATAAGTATTATCTGGCCCATACCTTTCAGAAAGAGTACGGGGTGTCGCCCATCACCTACCTGAGCCGCCGGAGGATCGAGGAGAGCAAGTATCTTCTGGGCAACACCGGCCACACCCTGGCCCAGGTGAGTGAGCTGTTGGGATTTTCCTCCCCCAGCTATTTTTCCCAGTGTTTCCGCAAGGCGGAGGGGATCAGCCCCAACGAGTACCGCCGCCAGGTGCGCCAGGGCCAGCGCCCCGCCTCTGCCGCCCCCCGCACCAAAGGGCCAGATCGTTAAACCCGCACGGAACAATGAGCAATGGGAAATGAAAGCGACGCCGCGACGCAGGTTTTATACGGGCCCCAAACCCTTGGGAGTTCGCAGGGGCTGCGACTGCCGCGGCATCCCACCTTTCGGTTCCCGCGCAGCGTACGGCGCGAACAAACCCCCGCCGCATCGAATTTCGATGCGGCGGGGGTTTCTGTTATGGGATGGGGGGTCTCAGGCCCCGATGGCGTTGCCGGTGTAGAGCTGGTAGTACCGGCCCTTCTTGGCGATCAGCTCGTCGTGGCTGCCCCGCTCGATGATCCGGCCCTGTTCCAGGACCATGATGCAGTCGGAGTTCTTGACGGTGGAGAGCCGGTGGGCGATGACGAAGGTGGTCCGCCCGGTCATCAGGGCGTCCATGCCCGCCTGGACCAGGGTCTCGGTCCGGGTGTCGATGGAGCTGGTGGCCTCGTCCAGGATCAACACCGGCGGGTCGGCCACCGCCGCCCGGGCGATGGCCAGCAGCTGCCGCTGGCCCTGGCTGAGGTTGGCGCCGTCGCCGGTGAGCAGGGTGTTGTAGCCGTTGGGCAGACGGCGGATGAAGTCGTCGGCGTTGGCCAGCCGGGCTGCGTCTTCTTTCCTTTATAAAGAGCTGACCCGTTCTTCCATGGTCTGCCTCTGCGCCGGGGATCACCCGCTGGCGGGCCGGGCCGAGGTTTCGCCCGAGGATCTGCGGAAGGTGCCGCTGGTTTTGCCGGCGCCCTCCCAGGTGCCGCCCGCCGTCCACCTCCAGCACCAGGCTCTGCTGGGGGATCGCCCGCCCTTTGAAATTTATTTCTGCGATACGGTGGACGCCATGGCTGTCCTGACGGCGTCGGGCTATGGGGTGTCGGTGCTGCCGGATCTGCTGGTGCCCGACCTCCCGGGGCTCTGCCAGATCCCCCTGAAAGGGAGCCAGCCGGTTTCCTTTGGGCTCTACTATAAGACGGTAAAGGGCCGCCCCCTGGTCAAAGCCTTTCTCGCCGCAGCCCAGAAAACCTGGCCCGGCCCAGGGAGAGGGGAGGAACCCGGCCCCGGCCGAGAAAAAATGAAGGTTACTTGACTTTCTCAAATGCTGCGGTATTATCTTTTTTATTGGATGAAACGAAAAAAGCCCGCTGCGGGGCGGGCAAAACCCTGGGGGGAAGTTTGTGGAACTGATTTTGCGGTATATGAAAAAGTATTCGGCCCGGATTGCCCAGTCCATGGGGATCAAGCTGCTGGGGGCGGTGACCGAGCTGATGATCCCCTATATCCTGGAGCATTTGATCGACGAGGTGGTGCCCCTGGGCCAGCTGGGCCAGGCGGTGCTCTGGGGCGGGCTGATGATCCTCACCGCCCTGGCCACCCGCCAGCTGAACATTGCGGCCAACCGGATCGCGGTGGACAACGCCCACAACGTCTCCTATGACATCCGGCAGGACCTGTTCACCCGGACGGCCAACCTCTCGGGGGCCCAGTTCGACCGGTTCGGCCTGCCCAGCCTCATCAGCCGGATGACCAGCGACAGCTATAACGTCCAGTCCTGCGTCCAGTCTCTCCAAACCATGTGCATCCGGATGCCCATCCTGCTGTTGGGGGGCATCGGGGTCACCATGGCCATGGACCCGGTCCTCTCGGGGATTCTCTGCGTCATTGTGCCGGTGCTGATCGTGGTGATTCTGGCGGTCTCCCGGTATGGCATCCCCCTCTACCGCAAGGTGCAGGAAAAACTGGACGATGTGGTCCGGATCATGCGGGAGGATATCACCGGCATCCGGGTGGTAAAAGCCCTCTCCAAAACCGAATACGAGAAGGGCCGGTTCGGGGCGGCCAACGATGCCATGACCCGGGCCGACATCAAGGCCAGCGTGATTATGGCCATCCCCGGCCCCCTGATGCAGATGTGCCTGAACATCGGCCTGACCCTGGTGGTCTGGATCGGCGCCGCCCGGGTGAACAACGGCCAGATCAAGCCCGGGGTGATCCTGGCCTTTTTGACCTATTTTAATATGGTGATGCAGGGAGTCATGGGGATCAACCGGATCTTTATGATGATCAGCAAGGCCTCCGCCTCAGCCAACCGGATCGGCCAGGTGCTGGCCGCCCCCATCGACCAGAGGGTTCTGCCCCCCGAAGAGGCAAAAAAGCCCGCCGGAGACGAGTTCATCCGGTTTGAGCACGTGACCTTCAGCTACCACGATGGCGCCGAGGGCTCGGTGGAAGAAAGCCGGCGGGAACAGTGCCTCTACGACATCAGCTTTGCCCTCAAGAAAGGGGAGAGCCTGGGGATCATTGGGCCCACCGGCTGCGGCAAGACCACCATCATCAACCTGCTGATGCGGTTCTACGATGTGGAAAAGGGCGGCGTCTTTGTGGACGGCCGGGACGTGCGCAGCTATGAAAAAGACGAGCTCCGGCGCAAGTTCGGGGTGGTGTTCCAGAACGACATGGTCTTTTACAATACCCTGCGGGAGAACATCCGGTTTGGCCGGGCGCTGAACGACGCCGACCTGATGCGGGCGGTGGAGGACGCCGTGGCCGCCGAATACGTGGACTCTCTGGAAGAGGGGCTGGACTACCAGGCCGATATCAAGGGGGCCAACCTCTCGGGCGGGCAGAAGCAGCGGCTGCTGATCTCCCGGGCCCTGGCGGGACACCCCGAGATCCTGGTGCTGGACGACTCCTCTTCGGCGCTGGACTACAAGACCGACGCCGCCCTGCGGAAAGCCATCTTTGAGCGGTATCAGGACTCCACTACCATTATGATCGCCCAGCGGGTCAGCTCCATCCAGAACATGACCCACATTCTGGTGCTGGAGAGCGGCCGCTGCATCGGATACGGCACCCATCAAGAGCTGCTGGAGAGCTGCCCGGCCTACCGGGAGATCTACCAGGCCCAGATGGGCGCCCTGGCCTGAGGAAAGGAGGAGATTGGAATGCCGCCGAGAGGACCCCGCGTAAAAGCGGAAAAACCCCGGGACGCCCGGGGCACCCTGACCCGCACCCTGCGCTATATGGTGGATTATCGGTATATGGTGTTGGTGCTGTTGGTCTGCACCTTTGCCAGCAACGTCGGCAACCTGCTGGGCCCCTCCTTTGCGGGCAAAGCCATCGGCGCGGCGGTGGGGCAGGGCCAGGTGGATTTTGCCACCGTGGCCCACTACGCCAAATGGATGCTGGCAGCCTATCTGTTCAGCAACATCATGTCCTTCCTGGTCAACCAGGGGATGATGCTCATGGGCCGCCGGGTGGCCAACCGGATGCGCCGGGATGTGTTCCACAAGCTGATGGTGCTGCCGGTGAGCTACTTCGACCGCAACCAGGCGGGCGACATCATCAGCCGGGTCTCCTACGACATCGACGTGGTGACCACCAGCCTTTCCTCCGACCTGGTCCAGATTATGACCAGCGTTGTAACGGTGGTGGGCTCCCTTTTGATGATGTGCATCATCTCGCCCCCCATGACCCTCTGCCTCTTTGTCACGGTGCCCCTGGCGGTGGGATTCACCCGGTACATGGGCAAGCGGACGAGGCCCCTTTATTCCCAGCGGAGCGCGGCCTACGGCAAGATGAACGGCTATGTGGAGGAGATGTTCTCGGGCCAGAAAACCATCCTGGCCTATGCCTATGAGAACGACGTCTGCGCCGAGTTCAGCGGCATCAACCACGAGGCCGCCGACGCCTACTGCGCCGCCGACACCCTGGGCATGACCACCGGCCCCACCGTCAACATGATCAACAACCTGGGGCTTTCCCTCATCGGCCTGCTGGGGGCCATCCTCTATATGTTCGGCCTGGCGGGGATGGAACAGATCTCGGCCTTCGTTCTCTACTCCCGCAAGTTCAGCGGCCCCATCAACGAGATCGCCAACATTATCAACGAGATCTATTCGGCCCTGGCGGCGGCGGAGCGGATCTTCGCCCTGCTGGACCAGCCCGAGGAGACCGCCGACCTGCCCGGCGCCCAGGCCCTCACCGATGTGAAAGGGGAGGTGGAGGCCCGGCACGTGAGCTTTGGGTATCTGCCGGGGCGGACGGTCCTCCACGACCTGAGCCTGAAAGCCGAGCCCGGCCAGACCATCGCCATTGTGGGCCACACCGGCGCGGGCAAAACCACCATTATCAACCTGCTGATGCGGTTCTATGACGTGGATTCCGGCGAGATCCGGGTGGACGGCAAAGAGCTCCACCAGCTGACCCGCAGCTCCCTCCGCCGGGCCTACGCCATGGTCTTGCAGGATACCTGGGTCTTCCGGGGGACCATCTTCGAGAACATCGCCTACGGCAAGGAGGGGGCCACCCGGGAGGAAGTCATCGCCGCCGCCAAGGCCGCCCGGATCCACGACTATATCATGCAGCTGCCCGACGGCTACGACACCATCATCAGCGAGGACGGCGGCAACATCAGCAAAGGTCAGAAACAACTTTTGACCATCGCCCGGGCCATGCTCTACGATACCCAGATGCTGATCCTGGACGAGGCCACCAGCAACGTGGACACCAACACCGAGCAGAAGGTCCAGAAGGCCATGCAGGAATTGATGCGGGGCAAAACCTCCTTTGTCATCGCCCACCGGCTTTCCACCATCCAGAACGCCGACAAGATTCTGGTGATGGAACACGGGGACGTGATGGAGCAGGGGACCCACGCCCAGCTGATGGCCCAAAAGGGCGTCTATTATAAACTCTACGCCTCCCAGTTTGAATAAAATCCGGGCAGAATTCTATTTCACCCAAACAAAAAAAGCTCCGGGCCTGCGGCATTTCTGCCGGGGCCCGGGGCTTTCTACGTTATGAGGCACCCGGTCCAGGGGCGGACCTGTGTACATTTGGGGCACAAAGCGGTAAAATAGGGGCAGGATAGCTTTACCCTGGGAGGAACAAACGCCATGAAATGGGATATTTCAAAACTGCAATGGACCAGAGAGCCGGAACACTGCCGGATCACCCCGGAGGAGATTGAGATCACCACAAAACCCCACACGGATTTGTGGCAGCGCACCTATTATCATTTCCGCAACGACAACGCGCCGGTGCTCCAGATGAAAACCAGCGAGCCGTTCTTTTCGTTTGTGGTCAAGACCGAGTTTGGCGGCAGCCATCACCGGTTCGACCAGTGCGGCGTTGTGGTTTACCTGGACAGCGAAAACTGGATCAAGGGTTCGGTGGAGTACGAAAACGACCAGTTCCAGCACCTGGGCAGCGTGGTGACCAACCACGGCTATTCGGACTGGGCCACCACCGAGATTGACGCGGGCATTAAAACCATGTGGTATCGCCTGAGCCGAAGGGAAGACGATTTCCGGATCGAGTGCTCGGAAGACGGGGTCACCTACCGGCAGATCCGGATCTGCCACCTCTGGGAGGGGCAGGGGGAGATCGCCTTCGGGATCTACGCCTGCAGCCCGGAGGATTCCTCTTTTACGGCCCGGTTTACCCGGATGGAAATGACCGGGTGCCGGTGGCTGGCCCACGACGGCCAGGCCCCGGACGCCGACCTTTGAGCGGGAGAGCGTTTGATTTGACATTTCCCCGGGTTTGCTGCATGATAAAATAAAACACCTTTTGGCCCTTCGGCTCTGCGGTGTTCGCCGCCTCCCGGAACAGGGGCGGATGAAGGGGCGCAGAGCAAGGGGCCTGGCGGGAAAAATGGAGGAATCCAAAATGGTTCAATGGGATCTGCACGCGGCACTGGCCCCGAGGGAGGCGCCGGCAGGGGAAGCCCCCGGCGCACTGCTCCTTTTTACCTCGGAGGAACTTTCCCACAAGGCCGCCCAGGCCAACCGGGAGGAACGGATCTGCCATACCCCCCTGGCCCGGGACGCCCGGGTCTGCAAGGCGGAGGCGAGAAGGGAATTTCTCAACGGGACCATCGTAACCCCCCGAAAGGCCAAAAACGGGGAGACCATCGCGTTTGGGTACCTGCTGGCCCGGGAGCTGGTGGTTCTGTGCGATGATACCGGGACAGTGCACTCCATGGTGCAGCACCTGCGGAAAGAAAACCCCCAGAGAGATTACAGCGCCGGCAGCTTTTTCTATGCGCTGTTGGAACTGCTGGTGGAAAAGGACCTGCGCCATCTGGAAAGCCTGGAAGACCGGCTCTCTCAAATTGAGGAGCAGGTTTCGGCGGGCCAGCTGGACAGCTTTAATGCAAAGATGATGGGCCTGCGGAAAGAGATTTCCCGCTGGATCAAGTACTATACCCAGATGGAAGAGCTGGTCTGCGAACTGGAGGAGAGCGGGGTGTTTTCCGATCAGGAGACCCAGCTGTTCCATCGGGTGGAAAAGCGGATCAGCCGCCTGCTGGGGGAGGCCAAGGCGCTCCGGGAATATGGTTTGCAGCTGCGGGAGATGTTCCAGGCCGAAATGGACCTCCAGCAGAATCAGATCATGAAGATCCTGACCATTGTCACGACGATTTTCCTCCCCCTTTCCCTCCTGGCCGGGTGGTATGGGATGAACTTCTCCGGCATGCCGGAGCTGACCTGGAAATATGGCTACCCGGCGATGATCTGCATCAGCGCCTTGATTATGCTGTTGTCTCTTTATCTCATGAAAAAGAAGAAATTCTGGTAAAAGGGTTCCCAGGACCAAAAAAGCAGTGCCTCCCCGGCGGGGGGAGCACTGCTTTTTTATGGGTAAATTAAATATAGGGCGGCTTGGCCCGGAGGAATCACCGGCCCATCAGGGCGTTTAAAATGTCCTGGCCGGAGCTCAGAGCCCCTTCAATGAACTCCTGGCCGGCGCGGACCGAGGCCTCAATGACCGAGGCCAGGCCCCCTTTGCCCCCGAAGATGCTCAGGATCCCGCGGGCTGCAAGGCTGCCTGCCACCAGAAGGATGGCGGCGCCGCCCACAGCCACAACGGCCTTGGCGGCCGTTTCGGCAGCGGTGCCGCCGGTGGTGCCGGCCAGCTCCTCCTTCGTCATGAGAGCGTAATCTGCGGGGAAATGGATGGTCTGTTTTGCGTTCATGGTTTGTTTCTCCTTTTTCGTTCCGATTGAAATACGATGTATCGCCGAGGAAACGGATTAATCCTTAAACCCTTTGGTCAGAGGAATCAGCATCAGCAGGCCTGCAATGCCCACCAGACCGATTACAATGCCCGAGACCATCTGGCCAAACACCATGGTCATGCACATTCCGATCCCCAGAAAAAGCGCGCCGATCACGGCGACCAGGATCGTTTCCACGGTTTTAACGCTCAGATGGATGGGCGGCTTGCCCTCCATCCGGCGCCAGATGAGCAGGGCGGCCAGCAAAACCGCCAGGCCAACCACGCCGCAGACGATGCCCTGGCGGAACAGCCCCCAGTCTTCGATCAGCGCCATGCACATCCCCAGGGCAAAGAACACGATGCCGATGGCCCCTAAAATCATAGCCGCAAAATTACTCTTTTTCATCTCATTTTCCTCCGGTCAGTTCTCTTGGA
>HHCFC01400__coassemble_1624_pt1 | contig 19155 bp, 16 predicted proteins | sample HHCFC01400__metabat2_high_PE_029 | metagenome-assembled genome bin HHCFC01400
GGGGTCATCCCCACAATTTTCTGAAAATTACGGTCAAAGGAGGAAACGCTCTGGCACCCCACCCGGAGGGCCACTTCCAGCATGGAGCAGCTGGTGGTATTGAGCAGATCGCATCCCTGCCGGATCCGCACCGCGGTCAGGTACTCGTTCGGGGACATATTCAGATACTCTTTAAATTTCCGGCGGAGGTGGGCCTCGCTGAGGGAACACTGGGCTGCCATCTCCTGGATGGAGATGGGGTTCATATAGGCCCGGTCGATGTACTCCATGGCGGGCATGATCTGGTGCAGCCCGGCATTGATGAGCTGCACTGGGTTGTTGCCGTCGCTCTCATAGAGGCGGGCGGCCAGCAATAGCAGAGAGGTCAAAAGGCTGTGAGCCACCTCGGTGTGGTAGTTCTGCGGGGTGCGGTACTCGTCCAGCGCCAGGCGGATCAGCCGGGCCAGGGACTCATCCTCGGCCTCGGTCAGATATTTGGCGCCGCTGGCCAGCCGCCGGACCATCATCTCCACAAAGAGCGGGTCGTCGGGGAACGCTTTGCGGAGGATCCTTTGGGGATTGATGAAAAGATACTCCCACTGGTTGAGGCCGTGGTCCCGGCTGATGGTGGTGTGCAGGCAGTTGGCGGGAATGAGGGTTATCACGCCCCCCTGGTATTCGTATTTCTGCTCATCAATATAAATGGTGCCCTCGCCCCACTGGCACAACCCCACCTCCATCAGGTTGTGAAAGTGCAGATCCTCCGCCTCGGTGCCGTAGCTGCGCAGCCACTCCTCCCCCAGCAGGGCCAGGGCGGGCTCATGTTCCGGCAGCTCATAATAGCGCAGCTGAATGGTGGGCTTGTTTCGGCTATTTTTTGTTTCCATAAACAGCTCCCCCGCTGCCGTGGGCAGCGTTTTGCTTTTTTAAACCTATTATATGCGCCAGAGGCCGCCGGCGCAATCCTCCCAGTCTGTTTTTGCCGGGTCCGGGCCTGTATATCTCGACAAAACTCTTGCCCGGATCAACAAAATTGTATTTACTGTTGCTATTCTTATCGCTATAATAAGAGCAATTTAACACACCACAACCGCGGAGGAAAGAATCGGCTTATGAGCATTCGATTTGAAGAAAAAACCTCAACCTTTACCCTTCACACCCAAAACTCCACCTACCAGATGCAGCTGGACCCCATGGGCCACCTGCTGCACCTGTATTATGGCCGCCGGATCGGCGATGGAAACAACTTCCACCTCTATCCCACCGCCGACCACGGTTTCTCCCCCGACTTTTACGCGGCCCAGGCTGTCCGGGGCTCCTACTCTCCGGACGTTCTGCCCCAGGAATACCCCGCCGCCAACCGGGGAGATTTCCGGGTACCGGCAGCGGATGTCGTGAACGCCGGGGGCGCCCGGGGCGCCGAGTTCGTCTACGCCGGCTACAGTGTCCAGGCCGGGGCCTATGCCCTGGAGGGGCTGCCCGCTTCTTTCGGCGAGGACTGCGAGACATTGACCATCGAGCTGCGGGACACCGTGCTGGGGCTGCGGGTCCAGCTTTTCTACGGCGTATACGAGGCCCAGGACATCATCACCCGGGCCGCTGTCCTGACCAACGAGAGCGGTGAGCCCCTCACCCTGGAAAAGGCCGCTTCCGCCTGCCTGGATCTGCCCTTCGGCAAGTGGGACCTGATCCAGTTCCACGGCCGCCACGCCATGGAACGCCAGCCCGAGCGCACCCATCTGGGCCGGGATATCCGCCGGGTGGGCAGTGTGCGGGGCGCTTCCAGCCACCATCACAACCCCTTTGTGATCCTCTGTGAGCCCGCTGCCACCGAGGACTGGGGCAGCTGCTACGGCGTGATGCCGGTCTACTCCGGCAACCACTGCACCGACATCGAGGTGGACTACAACGGCTCCACCCGTCTGGTCACCGGCATCCACCCCGACGGCTTCCGGTGGCACCTGGCCCCGGGCGAAACTTTCACCACCCCCCAGGTGCTGCTCTGCTACACCCACGAGGGCCTGGGCGAACTGTCCCGCCACTATCACCGGTTCATCCGGCAGTCCCTCTGCCGCTCCACCGGCACCCAGATGAGCGAGGTGCTGATCAACAACTGGGAGGCCACCTATTTTAACTTCGACCAGGACAAGATCTACGCCATCGCCCAGAAGGCCGCCAGCCTGGGCGTGGGGCTGATGGTGCTGGACGACGGCTGGTTCGGCAAGCGGGACAGCGACACCAGCGGCCTGGGCGACTGGTTCGTCAACACCGAAAAGCTCAAGGGGGGCCTTTCGCCCCTGATCGAAAAGATCAACGCCCTGGGGATGAAGTTCGGCATCTGGATCGAGCCCGAGATGGTCAGCGAGGACTCGGACCTCTACCGCGCCCACCCCGATTGGGCCCTGACCCTGCCCGGCCGCCAGCCCATCCTGGGCCGGGGCCAGCTGGTGCTGGATATGAGCCGCCCCGAGGTGGTGGACTATCTGACCGACTGCTTCACCAAGCTTTTGAGCGAGAACCACATCGAGTACATCAAGTGGGACATGAACCGGAACATGGCGGATGTGTACAGCCACGCCCTGCCCCCCGAGCGCCAGGGCGAGGTGTTCCACCGGTATATCCTGGGGGTCTATGCCCTGATGGACCGGCTGACCTCCCGGTTCCCCCACGTTCTGTTTGAGGGCTGCGCCGGCGGCGGCGGCCGGTTCGATGCCGGTATGCTGGCCTATGTGCCCCAGTTCTGGTGCAGCGACAACACCGACGCCATCGAGCGGCTGACCATTCAGTACGGCACCTCCTTCGGCTACCCGGTTTCTTCCATGGGCGCCCATGTCTCGGCCTGCCCCAACCACCAGACCGGCCGCACCGTTCCCCTGGGCACCCGGGGTGTGGTGGCCATGTCCGGCACCTTCGGCTATGAGCTGGATCTGAATAAGCTCAGCCGGAAGGAGATGTCCCTGGTCAAAAAGCAGATTGCCCGTTACCAGAGCTACGCCGAATTGATCCGCACCGGCGATTATTATCGGCTGACGAGTCCCCTCGAGGCCGATTTCTGGCACGGCTGGCAGTTCGCCGCCCCCGATGCCTCGGAGGCCCTGATGAATCTGGTGGTGGTCCATCCCCAGGGCAACCCCCTGCCCCTCCACATCCAGTGGAAGGGTCTGGACCCCGACGGGGTGTACAAGATCGTCCGGTGTGAATTCCCGGGCGTGCCCGAGAAGCTGCCCGCCCATACCTGGGCCAAAGAGATCACAGGCCAGAAGTTCACCGGCGCACAGCTGATGTACGCAGGCCAGACCCTGCCCCAGCTCTACGGCGACTACCCCAGCGCCCAGATCCTGATCAAGAAAACCCGCTGAACCGGAGGAGTCCCCCCATGAACTTTGACGAAACCGTCCACAGCCAGGAGATCTACGACCCCGGGGCCGGGGAGATTCTGGCGGTCCAGGACCAGTGCCTGGAGCGGCTCTACGACTACAACGCCACCCGCCCCACCGAACGGGAAAAACGGGGCCGGATGCTTCGGGAGATGCTGGCCGAGTGCGGCGAAAACTGCTGGATCGAGCCCCCCTTCTATTCCAACTGGGGCGGGCGGTTCGTCCATTTCGGCAAAAACGTCTACGCCAACTTTGGCCTGACCTGTGTGGATGACACCCACATCTATGTGGGGGACTACACCATGATCGGCCCCCACTGCATCCTGGCCACCGCCAACCACCCCATCCTGCCTGAGCTGCGGGAAAAAGCCTACCAGTACAATCTGCCCATCCACATCGGGCGAAACTGCTGGCTGGGAGCCGGGGTCATCGTGGTGCCCGGGGTGACCATCGGGGAGAACTCCGTCATCGGCGCGGGCAGCGTGGTGACCAAAGACATCCCCGCCAACGTGGTGGCGGTGGGCAACCCCTGCCGGGTGCTGCGCCCCATCAGCGACCACGACCGGGAGTACTTTTACCGGGAGCGGAAAATCCGCTGGGAAAAGCTGGGCCTTTAACCGCCCTTTCTAAAAAACACAGCCCCCGTCCGGGTATTATCTGCCGGACGGGGGCTGTTCTTATTTTACAGATTTATTCCAGGGTTTCGATCCGGTCGAACAGGTCCTTGGCCCGCTCGATGGCCTCCCGGCTGCCGAAGGTGCAGCGGGCGCCGCTGGCCATTGCATCAGCCAGGCCGGCCGCCTCGGACTTCATCCAAGCGGCATCCACGCCGCAGATGGCGGCCCGGTCGGCCGCGTCCATCTCATCGGTCAGACCGCAGAACCAGCGGCGGTCGGCTTCCAGAGCCGCCTGCCGGGGCTTGCGGGGGGAGTCGAACTTGGCCACGGTGCCAATGATGGCGTCGGTAAGGTCGGCCTCGGTATACTCCCGCTCCGCCAGCGCCGCCGGACCCTGGGCGAAGTTTTCGTAGCTGCCCTTGACGTGGGGGTCCCGGTAGGTGTAGAGCACCTCGGTGCCGGTGCCGCAGATCATGCCGGTGCCGTAGGCGCCGCCCACCTCCCGGATGGCGTGCCAGAGGTACTCATAGGACATCACCTGGGCCAGCACCTTGCGCTCAGCCCGGGGCTCCATGGCCCAGGCCAGCACGTCGTAGTTGACGCCGCCCTGAATGATAAAGGCCTCATTCACCGGCGGGGTCAGATCCTCGGTATAGGCTTTTGCGGCCTGACGCTCCTCGGCCGCAAAGGCGCTGCCGGACAGAAGGCCCCGCACCCGCCGGGCGGCGTCCTCGCTGCCGTGGAGGCAGACGGTCAGGGCGTGACGGCCCAGCACCTCCACCCGCAGGGTATCCAGCCGGACCAGCAGATTCTCCCAATCGGCTTTTTCCAGCAGATCACAGACAAAGCGGTAGTAGCTCACGCCCACGCAGCGCTCGCTCAGGGCCTGGCCCACGGTGAAGTGAGATCCCGCCCGCATCATGGCGAAGGTGTTGCCCTGCCAAAGGAATTTCTGCTCCATGCTCAGCTTGGTCTGTTCCAGCACCCGCTGAAGGGCCGCCCGGGCGTTCTCGCCCCCCAGAAGGGTCTCGTAGAGCAGTTCGCTGCCCAGCTCCACCGCCTTTTCGGCGCTGCGCTCCAGCAGGCTGAGCCGCAGGGCCAGTTTGGCGTGGCAGGGGCTGCCCTCCTGCCGGCCGGCCCACCGCTCCAAAGAAAGGGTGGTGTTGCCCAGCCAGGTATCCCGCAGGGTGGTCAGCTCCCGGGCGGTGTGGCGGGCGGTGTCCAGCTCGGGCAGAAGGTCGGTCAGCAGCTGCAAATAGGGCATATCCTCGGGGCAGAGGCCGCCCAGGTCATAGTAGAAGTTAAGGTACAGGCTGCCGGCGGAGGGGCGGCACACCAGTTCCAGCCCCGCCACCTGCTCCACCTGGGGGGCCGGGGCGGCGGGAGGTGCGGTCAGGTCGGCCACCGTCAGGGGGTGGTCCAGCTGCATCTTGCCCTCCACCCGCAGGGCGGCGGCTTCCTCGGCGGCGGGGTGCTGGGGCACCAAGGTCACCTGGACCGGCGCGGGGGCGAACAGCTCGGCCAGCAGCTGGTTAAACCAGCCCTCGGCCAATTTTTCCCGCAGGGAATCAAAGAAGGCCACCGACCGCAGGTCGGCCATGGGATCATCGGCGTGGAGCCAGCCCGTCACCGCCGCAATGGCCGCGGTAACGCCGTCGGGGTAGCTGTCGGGGTGCTCGGTCAGGGCAAACTCGATGGCGTTGAGGGCCGCCAGCAAAAGATCCTGGGGCACACCCTCGGCGCAGAGTTTTTCCACCTCGGCCTTGACACAGCCCGCGAACTGAGCGGCCCGGGCCTCGTCGGTGCCCTTGAGCACCAGCTCAAAGACCGGCTGCTGGAGAGAATCGTCAAAGCTGTATTCCAGATCGGCGCCCAGCTTCTGCTCCAAAAGGGCCTGCTTGAGGGGGGATTGGTTGGAGCCCAGCAGGGCATTCAGCAGGATCTGAACCGCCAGCTGCCGCTCCCGGTCGGCAAAGTCGCCGGTGTACCAGGCCAGCACGCTCTGGACCGGAATATTCTCGGGGGTGTCGGTGTAGTAGGGCTGCACCTTGGTCACGCCGCTCTGGGGGTGCTGGAGGGCGGTGTGGGGCCGGGGGCCAGTTTTGGGCATCTTGGCGAGATAGGCTTTGTCCAGAAAATCCAGCTTGTCGGCAAAATCCATCCGGCCATAGAGGACGATGCAGCAGTTGTCCGCCCGGTAGTGGCGGCGGTAGACCTTGATGAATTGCTCATAGGTTAGGCCGGGGATGGCGGCCGGGTCGCCCCCCGACTCAAAGCCGTATCCGTTGTCCGGGAACATGGCCTGCACCAGGGCATATTCCAGCTGGGCCTCGGGAGAAGCCAAGGCTCCCTGCATCTCGTTGTAGACCACGCCGCTGATGGAGCCGTCCTCCTCCCGGTGCCAGGCCTCCTGATCAAAGACCCGCCGGTCAGTGAGGGCCAGGGGGCAGAACACCGCGTTCAGGTAGACGTCCATCAGGTTTTTGAAGTCGGTCTCGTTGGGGCTGGCGAAGGGATAGACCGTCTTGTCCGAGAAGGTCATGGCGTTCAGGAAGGAAGCCATGCTGCTCTTGATGAGCTGGAGGAAGGGCGAGGTCACTGGGTATTTCTCTGAGCCTTCCAGCACCGAATGTTCCAGAATATGGAACACGCCGGTGTTGTCGGAGGGGAAGGTGCCGAACCCGATGCCAAAGGCCTTGTTGTTGTCCTGGTTCTCGAGCAAAAGGACAGTGGCCCCGCTGAAATCGTGGGTCAGCACCGTAGCCGTGCCGTGGAGCATGGGGCAGGGCTCGGTGCGCCGGGTGGTGTATCCGGGATATTGTGTCATGGGCTGTTCACTCCTGTTCTTTTTGATTCTTTAGTTTTCCCCTATTGTAGCATTGAACCGTGGAAAACACAATTCCATCCGCTCATACCAAAAAAAGAGGCCCCGCCGGGCGGGACCTCTTCTCTCTTAAAATGGTTTATTCTGCGCCGTAGTAGAAATCGGCCCCGGGCAGCGCGCCGCCCACTGAGGCGGGGTCTGCATCGTAGAGCACCTGCAAATCCCCCTCGGCGTTGGTTTTCAGCTCCTCGCCGGTGAGGCAGACAATCTTGCACTGGGGCAGGGCTTTCTGGGCGATGGCCGCCTTGGCCACCACGCCCTGGGCCTCACAGAGGGCGGCGGTGCCCTCCACGTCGGTGTTGGCGGCCTCCACGCTCTGGGCGTACTCCGCCAGGAACGCCTCGATCACATCGGGGTGGGCCTCGGCGTACTCCTTGCGGACCACAGTCAGGCCGGTGATCAGCTGGGTATCCGAGACTTTTTCCCACTCGGCGGTGAGATCCAGGGCCACCCGCAGGGTCTCGTCCTGCATACCGGCGCTGGTAACGTAGGGCTGGGGCAGAACGGCGATGGCATCCTCAGCCACGGCCATCTGGGCGGTGACCTCGGTGGCCTCGCTATAATACTCAATGGTCAGATCCTTGTCGGGGTCGATGCCGTTCTGGGTCAGGATGTACCGCAGAACGTACTCGGGGGTGGTGCCTTTGCCGGTAGAGAGTACCGTCCGGCCTTTGAGATCCTGGATGCTCTGGACGGTGTCACCCTTCTCCACTACATAAAGAACGCCCAGGGTGTTGACCGCCAGAGCCTGAATCTGGCCCTCGGTCTTCTGGTAGAGGGTGGCCGCCAGGTTGGCGGGGATGGCCGCCATATCCAGCTCGCCCTTCATCAGCAGGGGGACGATCTCGTCCGCGGTGCCATAGAGCTGCAAATCATAGTCGATGGCCGTCTCCCCTGCCTCCATCATGGGCAGCAGGTTCACCAGGCCCATGGTGGTGGGGCCCTTCAGGCCGGCGATCCGCACCGGCTCGGTGGTGGAAAGGGTCTCGGCAGCCTCGCTGGAAGCGCTGCTGGACGCAGGCTGAGAAGAAGCGGCGCTGCCGGCTGCCACACTGGAGCCGGAGGACGACGCCCCGCAAGCCGCCAGCGCCAGGCTCATGGCCGCCGCCAGCAGCAGAGAAACCAATCGTTTCATGGTAGAAAACTCCCTCTTTTTTGAAATTTAAGCAAAATCATTTGCTTTATGGGCTCCATTCTACTATAATAAGGGCAAAATTACCGTTGCCTGTGCAACAGATTTTCAGAAGGACAGGCCCGCCCTCTGCGCCAGGGCCAAAATCAATCTATGGAACGCTATCTGCCGCTGTTACAAACAACCACCCTTTTCGCCGGGCTGAGCCGGGACGAGCTCTCGGCTCTGCTGGCCGGGCTGGGGGCCGCTGCCCGCTGCTATGGCCGGGGTGAAGTGCTGATCCAGTCCGGAACCCCCAGCCGGAACGTGGGGGTTCTTCTGGCTGGCCAGCTGCAGGCTGTCCGCCCGGCGCCGGACGGCAGCGCCGTCCCCATCACCCACATCGACCCCGGCGGGGTGTTCGGGGATGTGCTGGGGGGCTCCAGCCTGTGCAGCCCGGTGACGGTGACAGCTGACACCACCTGCGAGGTGCTGTGGGTGCCCTACGCCCAGCTGCTGCGCCCCGACGGCACCCCCGCCCGGCAGCGGGTGCTCCTGAACCTGGTCCAGACCATCAGCGACAAGTATTTTCTTCTCTCCCGGCGGGTGGATCTTTTGGTCCTCAAGACCCTGCGGGCCAAGGTCTGCGCCTATTTAATCAGCGAGGCCGAGGCCGCCGGGCAGCTGACTTTTACCATTCCCTTCACCCGGATCCAGCTGGCCGACTACCTCAACTGCGACCGCAGCGCCCTGAGCCGGGAGCTCTCCCAGATGCAGCAGGACGGGCTGCTGGAAACTTACCGCAGCAGCTTCAAGATCCGGGATCTGCCCGCTCTGCGGCAGCTGGTCCAGTAATTTCAAATACAAGGAGTATATTTTATGTCGGATTCTACCGCAAAACCCCTCCTTTGGATCATTGTCCCCTGTTACAATGAGGAACAGGTCCTGCCCATCACGGCCCCCCTCTTCCTCGAAAAAATCCACGCCCTGGCCGGTGCCGGGCTCATCAGCGAAAAGAGCCGGGTCTGTTTTGTGAACGACGGTTCCCGGGACCGCACCTGGGAGCTGATCTGCCAGTTGGCCCGGGAGGACGAACACTATATCGGCATCAGCCAGAGCCGGAACCGGGGCCACCAGAACGCCGTACTGGCTGGGCTGATGGAGGCCCGGGACAAGTGCGACATCACCATCTCCATCGACTGCGACGGCCAGGACGACATCAACGCCATGGACGAAATGGTCCAGCAGTATCTGGACGGGGCCGAGGTGGTGTACGGGGTGCGCTCCCGCCGGGACACCGACACCTTTTTCAAGCGGTTCACCGCCGAGGGGTTCTATCATTTGATGAACCTGCTGGGGGCGGATATTGTTTTCAACCACGCCGACTACCGGCTGATCAGCGCCCGGGTGCTGGAAAGTTTCGCCGATTACAAAGAGGTGAATATCTTCCTGCGGGGGCTGATCCCCCTGGTGGGCTACAAGAGCGGCACCGTCTACTACGCCCGGAGCGAGCGGCTGGCGGGCGAGAGCCACTACCCCCTAAAAAAGATGCTGGCCTTGGCTTTCGACGGCATCACCAGCCTGTCCAACAAACCCATCCGGCTGATTACTGGGCTGGGGGCGGTGTTCAGCATTGTGAGCTTCATCGGGGTGATCTGGGCCTTTATCCAGGCCATGACCGGCCACACCGTGGCGGGCTGGGCTTCTACCGTCTCCATCGTCTGCCTGATGGGAGGAATCCAGCTGATCTGCCTCGGGGTGATCGGCGAATACATCGGCAAAATCTATATGGAAACCAAGGCGCGCCCCCGCTACATCATCAGCGAGCGGACCTGGCAGCCCTATGAAAGGAAGTATCGCGGATGAGCAAACAAAGTTGGAAGGGCAGCACTCTCTTAAACCCGGAGCCGCCGGTATTAGTCTCCTGCGGCAGTCTCGAAAAACCCAATCTGATCACCATCGGCTGGACGGGCACCATCTGCACCCAGCCCAGCATGGTCTCCATCAGCGTCCGGCCCGAGCGGTACAGCTACAACCTGATTAAGGAAAGCGGCCAGTTCGCCATCAACCTGCCCACCGAATCCCTGGTGCGGGCGGTGGACTGGTGCGGCGTGCGCAGCGGCCGGGATCAGGACAAGTTCGCGGCCATGGGGCTCCACGCCGCCCCCGGCTCGGTGCTGACCAGCTGCCCCATCCTGGAAGAAAGCCCCCTGAGCCTGGAGTGCCGGGTGACCCAGGTGATCCCCCTGGGGTCCCACGATTTGTTCCTGGCCCAGGTAATGGCCTGCGACGTGGACGAGGAACTGCTGGACGAGACCGGCAAGCTCTGTCTCTCCCGCGCCAAGCTGATCGTATACAGCCACGGGGAGTATCTGGCCCTGGGGCGGCGGCTGGGCAAATTCGGCTTCAGCGTCCGCAAAAAGAAAAAGCGGGGGTAACGGCGGCTTTGCAGGGAAAAAACCTGGCAAAAAGCGTTTCGCCGGGCCTAAGTCAATGTAAATCCAAAAGAAAAACGTCTCCTTTCCGGCAGCGGGCCGGGCGGGAGACGTTTGTTTTTTATGGAGGTACGGCTCAGGACTGTTTTTTCTTGGGCCGGGGCAGGGGCATCCCCAAAACCAGGGAGATGCCAATGGCCAAGGCGATGGCGATTTTCAGGGTATTGAGGCCATTTTCCATAAACAGTTGGTTATCATCGAGAATAAAATAATAAGCTGTATAATAAATTCCCGCGCCAGGCACCAGGGGGAAGATGCCGCAGAGGAGAAAAACCGTCACTGGGGCTTTCAGCTTGATGGCGAAGATCCGGGCCAACAGGGTCAGGGGAATACTGGCCAGCAGGGTGGCCGTCACGGCGCCGGCATCCCCCAGCAGCAGGATGGCCAGCTGGTACACGGCCCAGCCCACGGCGCCATCCACTGCACAGGCCAGATAGGTCCGCCGGGGGATGCCGAACAAAAGCCCAAAGCAGAGGGTACCCCCGCAGGCCCAGAGAAAATGCTCCGCCAGATACAAAAGATCGGACAAGGTCATACCACCGTCACCCCCGTCAGGATGGAATAGAGCCGCAGCACAAGACCTGCGCCGCAGGCCAGGCTCCCGGCGATGAGCACCGCGTCAATCATTCGGATGGTGCCCGAGAGGTAGTCTCCGTGGACAAAGTCCCGGATGCCCATGGTGAAAGCCACACCGGGGGTCAGGATCATCAGCGCGCCGATGGTGGCGTGGTTGACGCTGGCCCCCAGCAGGGTGCAGACCAAAATACAGACCAGGGTGATGAGGGCCGCGCCGGTGATCTTCTGGAACACGGCGGGCACCTGGTATTTCTGGCAGGCCAGCAGATAGGCGCTGACCACAAATCCCGCCACCGCTGCCGCTGCCCCCGAGGCCAGGTTGCCCCCGAACATCAGGGAAAAGGCAAAGGCCCCCGCTGTCCCTGCCAGCAGCTGGGCCTGCCACCGGGGGAACGGAATCCGCCGGGCCTCGGCCAGCCGCTGCTCGGCCTCGTCCAGGGTCACCTGCCCCGCCGCGATCTCCCGGGAGAGCTCGTTGACCTGGTCCACCCGGCCCAGATGAATGGTCCGGTTGGGGACGTTCCGCACCTCGCTGATCTCGGCGGTGCCGGCGCTGGCGAAAATGCCATTGGTCAGGACGTAGACGTTGAACTCCCGCAGGTGGAAACTGCGGGCCATGATCTGCATGGTCTGCTCCACCCGGAACACCTCCGCCCCATTTTCCAGAAGGGTCTGCCCCGCTGCCATGATAAAATCCATGATCCGGCGGCGCTGTTCGCCGTCCGGGTATTGTTCGATGGGTGCCGCCATAGTGTTTGTTCTCCTGTGTTGGATGAAAAGTTTCCCCTATACTGTACCACGGCGGCCGCCAGTTCTCAATTGTTTTTTTCGGATTTGCCCCGCCCGGCCGCCCCGGCGGCCAAAAACTTGCGCCCGGCCTGTTGACAAATCGCGCCCGTTTGCATACAATAATACTTGATATTTCAAAATGGCTGTGAAGAGAAGAGTAGGCTTTCGCATTGATCCTTACCAGAGAGCCCCGGCGGTGGAAACGGGCAGGAAACAGGGAGCTGAAAATGGTCTCGGAGCCGCGCGGGCGAAGAACAAGAGCTCTAAGCCTGCGACGGGTACGCCCGTTATCGCGTCCGGCTGTACGCACACAAAATCTGTGCCGCAGCGTCGAGGCCGTCGCCCGTGAGGGTGCGGTAAACCAAGGTGGTACCACGGAAGTTTTATGCTCCCGTCCTTGCAGGGCATCGGCCCAGCTGGGACGGGAGCTTTTTTCTTCCCCATCCCTGGGCAGCCTCCTGTCCGGCTGCCGCCAAAGATCCATTTTATTAAATAAGAAGAAAAGAGGAAAAATTCTATGATTACTCGTCGTGATTTTCTGAAAGTTTCCGGCGCAGCCGCTGCGGCTGCTGCCCTGGCTGCCTGCGGCTCCTCTGAGGGCGGCGCTGCCTCCGGCAAGCCCACCAAGTTCACTGTGGCTGTCCCCAACGACACCACCAACGAGGCCCGCGCCCTCCAGCTGCTGGAGAAGAACGGCTTCTTCACCCTGAAAGAGGGCAGCGGCATCACCGCCACCAAGAACGACATCGCCGAGAACCCCCTGAACATCCAGATCGACGAGGTGGAGGCTGCCCAGATCCCCAGCGTGCTCCAGGACGAGGACTACGCCGTCATCAACTCCAACTACGCCATCCCCGCCGGCCTGGACCCCATGACCGACGCCCTGGCCATGGAGGACGGCTCCTCTGCTTACGTCAACGTTCTGGTCTGCAAGGAGGGCAACGAAGAGAACCCCCTGATCAAGGCCCTGGCCGCTGCCCTCCAGAGCCAGCAGGTCAAGGACTTCATGGCTGAGCAGTACGGCGGCGCTGTGGTCTCGGTGGTGGAGAACCCCACCGACGGCTACGATCCCACCGTGGACTACGAGGCTCTGAAGGGCCAGACCGTCAGCTGCGCCGCCACCCCCGCCCCCCACTGCGAGGTGCTGGAGGTCTGCAAGCCCATTCTGGAGGCCAAGGGCATCACCCTGGACATCCAGGAGTTTGACGACTACATCATCCCCAACACCGTGGTGGACGACGGCCAGGTGGATACCAACTACTTCCAGCACCAGCCCTACCTGGACGACTTCAACGCCCAGAACGGCACTCACCTGGTGACGGTGGCCGGCATCCACGTGGAGCCCATGGGCATCTACGGCGGCAAGCAGACCAGCCTGGAGCCCATCCAGGGCTAAAAACCCCGCAATAGAACAGGAGCTACGCTGTGATCGAAATTAAACATCTGTCCAAATCCTTCCAGATGAAGGACGGCGCGGTTCAGGCGCTGAAGGACATCAACCTCACCATCCCGGACGGGTCCATCTACGGCATCATCGGCATGTCGGGCGCGGGCAAATCCACCCTGGTGCGCTGCATCAACCTTTTGGAGCGCCCCACCGAGGGCTCGGTGGTCATTGACGGCACCGCCATGGAGACCCTCTCCCCCGCCGCGCTGCGCCAGCGCCGCCGGGAGATCACCATGATTTTCCAGCAGTTTAACCTTTTGATGCAGCGCAGCTGCCTGAAGAACATCTGCTTCCCCATGGAGCTGGCGGGCGTCAAGAAAGCCGAAGCCGAACAGCGGGCCCGGGAGCTGCTGCAAACCGTGGGCCTGCCCGACAAAGCCGAGGCCTACCCGGCCCAGCTCTCCGGCGGCCAGAAACAGCGAATTGCCATCGCCCGCGCCCTGGCCACCAACCCCAAGGTGCTGCTCTGCGACGAGGCCACCAGCGCCCTGGACCCCAACACCACCCAGTCCATCCTGACCCTGATCCGGGACATCAACCGGAAACTGGGGATCACCGTGGTGGTCATCACCCATCAGATGAGCGTCGTCGAGGCCATCTGCGACCGGGTGGCCATCCTGGACAAGGGCGTCGTGGTGGAAGAGGGAAGCGTCAAGGAGATTTTCGCCAACCCCAAGACCGCTGCGGCCCGGCGTCTGGTGGCCCCCAACGGCGGCGCCGCCGCCCGGGATCTGGCCAGCTTTGCGCCGGACGACCACGTGGTGCGGGTGACCTTCAACGGTTCCTCCACCGAAAAACCCCTGGTGGCCAGCCTGGCCGCCGAGACCGGCATTTTGGTCAGCGTGCTGAGCGCCGACACCCGGGATCTGAGCGGCCAGTGCTACGGCAGCATGCTGCTGCGGCTGCCTCGGGACGTGGACCAGGCCCGTAAGGCCTTTGATTACATCAGCCGCCAGCCCGGCGTGACCGTAGAGGAGGTGACCGGCCTGTGACCATCGCAGATTACGGTTTTGCCATTTGGGAAACCTTTTATATTACCGTCCTGTCCACCGCCTTCGCGCTGGTGCTGGGCCTGCCCCTGGGCGTTCTGCTGGTGGCGGGCGACAAGGACGGCGTCCTGCCTCTGCCCGGCTGGCTGATGCAGGCCATCAACTTTGTCATCAACATCCTGCGCAGTATCCCCTTCCTGATCCTGATGATCTGCGTCTTCCCCCTGACCCGGGTGATTGTGGGCACCACCGTGGGCACCAAGGCTACCATCGTCCCCTTGGTGGTGGCGGCCTTCCCCTTCGTGGCCCGTCTGGTGGAGACCAGCCTGCGGGAGCTGGACGCCGGTGTGATTGAGGCCGCCCAGAGCATGGGCGCCACCCCCTTCCAGATCATCACCAAGGTGATGATCCCCGAGAGCCTGCCCAGCCTGATTTCCAGCATGACCACCGCCCTGACCACCATTCTGGGCTACTCGGCCATGTCCGGCGTCATCGGCGGCGGCGGCCTGGGCAAGGTGGCTCTTTCCTACGGCTACTACCGCTACCAGGGCGACATTATGGTGGTGGCCGTCATCCTGCTGATCCTGCTGGTCCAGCTGTTCCAGACCGTGGGCACCTACTGGACCACCCACAGCGACAAGCGGCTGCGCAAGTAAGCGCCCCGTTTCCAACATTTTGTCAAAGGAGTGTGTACCCATGAATCGTGATACCATCTGCGTGCAGGGCGGTTATACCCCCGGCAACGGCGAGCCCCGCCAGATCCCCATTGTCCAGTCCACTACCTTTAAGTATTCCACCAGCGAGGATATGGGCAAGCTGTTCGACCTGGAGGCCGAGGGCTACTTCTACTCCCGGCTGCAAAACCCCACCTGTGACGCCGTGGCCCGCAAGATCTGCGAGCTGGAAGGCGGCACCGCCGCCATGCTGACCTCCAGCGGTCAGGCGGCCAATTTCTTCGCCCTGTTCAACATCTGCCAGAACGGCGACCACATTGTTTCTTCCAGCACCATCTACGGCGGCACCTTCAACCTGATCTCGGTCACCATGGCCAAGATGGGCATTGAAGTCACCTTTGTGGACCCGGACTGCTCCGAGGAGGAGCTGGACGCGGCCTTCCGCCCCAACACCAAGGCCGTGTTCGGTGAGACCATCGCCAACCCCGCCCTCACCGTGCTGGACATTGAGAAGTTCGCCCAGGCGGCCCACCGCCATGACGTTCCCCTGATCGTAGACAACACCTTCCCCACCCCGGTGAACTGCCGTCCCTTTGAGTGGGGCGCCGATATCGTCACCCACTCCACCACCAAGTATATGGACGGCCACGGCGCAGCGGTGGGCGGCGCCATTGTGGACAGCGGCAAGTTTGACTGGATGGCCCACGCCGACAAGTTCCCCGGCCTGTGCACCCCCGACGAGAGCTACCACGGCATCACCTACGCGGAGCGGTTCGGCCAGGGCGGCGCTTTCATCACCAAGGCTACCGCCCAGCTGATGCGGGACTTTGGCTGCACCCCCTCCCCCCAGAGCGCTTTCCTGCTGAATCTGGGACTGGAGAGCCTCCATGTCCGGATGAAGCGCCACTGCGACAACGGCCTGGCGGTGGCCCGGTTCCTGGAAGCGCACCCGAAAGTGGCCTACGTCAACTACTGCGGGTTGGAGTCCAGCCCCTTCCATGCGCTGGCTGAGAAATATCTGCCCAATGGCAGCTGCGGCGTGGTATCCTTCGGCCTGGCCGGCGGCCGGGAAGCTGCCAGCACCTTCATGAAGAGTCTGAAGCTGGCCGCCATCGAAACCCACGTGGCCGATGCCCGGACCTGCTGCCTGAACCCGGCCTCCAGCACCCACCGTCAGATGAATGACGAACAGCTGAAGGCTGCCGGTGTGCCCGCCGAGCTGGTGCGGATGAGCTGCGGTCTGGAGTCCAGTGAGGATCTGATCGCCGACATCGCCCAAGCGCTGGACCAGATCTGATCGCCCATCCATCGTTTAAAGGAGAGACGGCTGTATGCCCCTGATTATCCCCAAGACTCTGCCCGCCTATGATGCGCTTTATCAGGAGAACATCTTTGTGATGCACCGGGAGCGGGCCGCTGCCCAGCACATCCGGCCGCTGGAGATTCTGATCCTCAACCTGATGCCCACCAAGATCACCACCGAGACCCAGATCGCCCGACTGCTGGCCAACAGTCCTTTGCAGGTTCACATGACCCTGCTCCAGACCGCCAGCCACTCGGCCACCCATGTCTCGGCGGCCCATCTGGAGGCCTTTTACAAGACCTTCGACGAGGTCAAACAGATGCGGTTCGACGGCATGATCATCACCGGTGCGCCGGTGGAGACCATCCCCTTTGAACAGGTGGACTATTGGCCCGAGCTGTGCGAGATCATGGAGTTCAGCGAAACCAACGTCTACTCCACCCTCCACGTCTGCTGGGGCGCCCAGGCTGCCCTCTATTATCACTACGGGGTGAAAAAGGAGCCGCTGAACCAGAAAATGTTCGGCATCTTCGAGCACCGGGTCACCCGGCCCGCCAACCCCCTGGTCCGGGGCTTCGATGAGGTGTTCTACGCCCCCCACAGCCGCCATACCGGCATCTGCCGGGCCGACGTGGAAAACTGCCGGGCTCTGCGAATTCTGGCCGAGAGCGACGAGGCCGGGCCCTATCTGCTGAGCACCGAGAACGGCCGCCAGATCTTCGTCACCGGGCACCCCGAGTACGACAAGCTGACCTTGGACGCTGAATATCGCCGGGACAAGGCCAAGGGCCTGGACATTGCCGTGCCCAAAAACTACTACCCCGGCGACGACCCCAGCCGGAGCCCAATTTTCCGCTGGCGGGGCCACGCCCACCTGCTCTACTCCAACTGGCTGAACTACTACGTCTACCAGAACACCCCCTACGATCTGGGCACCCTGGATCGTGTCCGGCGGGATTGATCCCTAAAACAAGCGCCCCCTTCTGCGTCCGCCGCAGGAGGGGGATTTTCATTTTTTCGCACCGGGCTCTTGCGGGCCGGGGCCGCCGCGGTTATACTGGAAACCAAAAACCGCTGTTTTTAGAAAGGAGTTTTCACTGTGGATATTATGGAAATGCTCGCCGCCCGCCGTACCTACCGGCGCTTTGAGCAAAAAGCCGTCCCCCAGGACGTGATTGACGATCTAATCGAGGCCGTCCGGCTGTCCTCCTGCGGGGCCAACCGCCAGGCCGTCCGGCTGGTGATCGTGAACAAGCCCGAGGATGTAGCCCGGGTGCAGCCCCTGGTCAAGTGGGCCGCCTACCTGCCCCCTGAGCAGGGCACCCCCAAGGCCGACGAGCAGCCCACCCTCTTTGTGGCGGTGGTACAGGACACCTCCATCCCCGGCGACCTGGACACCGACACTGGGATTGCTCTGGCCAACCTGACCCTGGCTGCCTGGGCCAAGGGGGTGGGCAGCTGCATCATGGGCGCCATCGACCGCCCCCGGCTCACCGAGCTGCTGGGCCTGACCGGCTGCCAGAAGCTCCACACCATGGTGGCCCTGGGCTATCCCTCCCACACCGCCCGGGTGGTCCCCATGACCGGGGAAACCGGCGTCAAGTATTATCTGGACGAAAACCGGGACTACTGCGTGCCCAAGCGCAGCGCAGAGGAAATTGCTCGATATTTATAATATTTTTTCTGCATATTTTCACCTGTCAATCTCTGCAAAGGTGAAATTGGTTGCAAAAAGGTTTCAATTTTACGAGTTTTTTGCACAACACTTGACTTTTCTATTTGTACAAACTATACTACAAGCGTTCCCAAAATTGGGGTTAGTTCCCATCCCCTGCCCCAGACCGACACGCGGCAGGCAGTCAGGGGATGCGTATGTTTGGTTGATAGAGGAGTGTTTTGATTATGAAGAAGATTTCTCGCCGCAGCGTTCTGGTCGCTGCCGGTATGTCGGTTGTTGCGCTGGCTCTCACCGCCTGCGGCAGCAGCTCCACCGCTTCCAGCTCTGCCGCCTCCGGCTCTGCTGATGCCCAGGCCATCACCGCCCTGGAGGACCTGAAGGGCAAGACCGTCGGCGTCCAGCTGGGCACCACCGGTGACCTCTACATGTCCGGCGAAGTGGGCGGCGAACTGGATATCGCCGCTGTGGAGCAGTACAACAAGGCCGGCGACGCCGTCCAGGCTCTGCTGAGCAACAAGATCGACGCCGTCTGCATCGATGACCAGGTGGCAAAGAAGTTCGTGGAGGCCAATGCCGACAAGCTGACCATCCTGGACACCGCTTACGCTGTGGAGGATTACGCCGCCTGCGTCAGCAAGGATCGCCCGGAGCTGACCAGCGCCCTGAACGAGGCCATCGCTGAGCTCAAGACCGACGGCACCCTGGACGCTATCCTGGACAAGTACATCAACAAGACCGAGGGCGCTGCCGGCTACGTCACCCCCGATGGCACCGAGTACCCCAACGGCACCCTGATTATGGCCACCAACGCCACCTTCGAGCCCTATGAGTACATCGAGAACGGCGCCGTCATCGGCATCGACGCTGAGTTCGCCAAGGCCATCTGCGACAAGCTGGGCTACGAGCTGAAGATCGAGGACATGGAGTTCGATTCCATCATCCCTGCCGTCCAGAGCGGCAAGGCTGATTTCGGCATGGCCGGCATGACCGTCACCGAGGAGCGCCTGCAGAACATTGATTTCACCGACAGCTACTGCACCGGCGTTCAGTCCATCATTGTCCTGAAGTAACTCTTACTTTTTCGCAAAAACTCTTTACAAATCGCGCCTTTTGTGGTTTGATAGAGCGTGAGGAACAGAGCGTGGTTGCTATTCCGCTCTGTTCCTTTTATTTTGTGAATATATGCATAAAAATTCAAGTCATATGCATATCAGCACTCCGTGCACATTCTAAACA
>HHCFC01400__coassemble_1670_pt1 | contig 18054 bp, 15 predicted proteins | sample HHCFC01400__metabat2_high_PE_029 | metagenome-assembled genome bin HHCFC01400
GGGCCCATGGGGTGGTTGGCGCCCAGCTTCATGGCGGCGTCGATGCCGGCGATGTTGGAGACACCCTCCATCTTGATGAAGGCGGCCTCGTTGATCATGGGGATCAGGATGCGGTTGACGACGAAGCCGGCGGCCTCGTTGACCTGGACGGGCTGCTTGCCGATGGCCACAGAGATCTCCTTGATCTTCTCGACGGTGGCCGCAGAGGTGTTGCAGCCGGCGATGACCTCGATCAGCTTCATGCGGTCAGCGGGGTTGAAGAAGTGCATGCCGATCAGCTCGCGGCTCAGGCCCTTGCCGATCTCGGTGATGGACAGAGAAGAGGTGTTGGAGGCAAAGATGCACTCGGGCTTGCAGATCTTGTCCAGCTCAGCGAAGGTGGTCTGCTTGACCTTCATATCCTCGAAGGCAGCCTCGACGATCAGGTCGCAGTCGGCGCACAGGTCCTCTTTCAGGCCCGGGGTGATGGCGGCGCAGATGGCGTCCACCTTCTCCTGGGTCATCTTGCCCTTAGCGACCAGCTTGGCGTAGCCCTTCTCGATCTTGGCCTTGCCGTTCTCGGCCCACTCCTGCTTGATGTCGCAGAGAGCAACGGTGTTGCCCTCAACCTGTGCGAATGCCTTTGCGATGCCCTGGCCCATGGTGCCAGCGCCGATAACACCGATTTTCATAAGTACAATCTCCTTTTATCTGTCAATCGTCTATTAAAAGGTCGAATACGGATCAGTTGTTGGTAAAGACGGCCTTGGGCTTGGGTTTCTCGCGGGAGAGGAAGCAAGCCATGCCCTCCACCTGGTCGTGGGTCTCGAAGCAGTCGCCGAAGAGTTTCTCCTCCACCACGACGGCCTGGTCCATCGGCAGGCTGATGCCCTCGTTCATGGCCTTCTTGCAGTTGCGGACGGCGATGGGGGCGTTCTTGGCGATCTTGCCGGCCAGCTTCAGGGCGTTCTCCATCAGCTCAGCCTGGGGATACACAGCGTTGACCAGGCCGATCCGCAGAGCCTCGTCGGCCTTGATGTTCAGGGCCGAGTAGACCAGCTGCTTTGCCATGCCCATGCCCACCAGACGGGCCAGGCGCTGGGTGCCGCCGAAGCCCGGGGTGATGCCCAGGCCCACTTCCGGCTGGCCGAAGACGGCGTTGTCGGAGCACAGGCGGATGTCACAGCTCATGGCCAGCTCGTTGCCGCCGCCCAGAGCGAAGCCGTTGACGGCTGCGATGACGGGGATGGGGAAATTCTCGATCATCAGGAAGATGTCGTTGCCCAGCTTGCCGAACGCCTCGCCCTCGGCCTTGGTCATGGTGCTCATGGAGCCGATGTCCGCGCCAGCGACAAAGCTCTTGTCGCCCTCGCCGGTCAGGACGATGCAGCGGATGGTGTTCTGGTCCACCGCCTCGAAAGCGGCCTTCAGGTCGGCCAGAACCTCGGGGTTCAGCGCGTTCAGTGCCTTGGGACGGTCGATGGTGATGACCTCAACGGCGCCCTGCACTTCGGTTTTTACAAAAGCCATTGTGAAAACCTCCAATCAAATCATCTTTTTATAGAGCGGGCCGCCGCCGGGCGAGGGGCTCTCCCCCGCCCGGCGCGCCCGGGATCGCTTCAGAAAATCGGGTGAATTAGTCCATCTCGACGATGGTGGAGCAGCCCATGCCGCCGCCGATGCACAGGGTGGCCAGGCCCTTCTTGGCGCCGCGATGCTTCATCGCATACAGCAGGGTGACCAGGATGCGGCAGCCGGAAGCGCCGACGGGGTGGCCCAGAGCGATGGCGCCGCCGTTGACGTTGACCTTGCTCATGTCGAACTCCAGGTCGTGTGCCACGGCCAGGGACTGAGCAGCGAAAGCCTCGTTGGCCTCGATCAGGTCCATGTCAGCCACGGTCAGGCCGGTCTTGGCCATGACCTTGCGGGTAGCAGCCACGGGGCCGACGCCCATGATGGAGGGATCCACGCCGCCCAGAGCGCCGCCAACCCAGGTAGCCATCGGGGTGATGCCCAGCTCCTTGGCCTTCTCCTCGCTCATGACAACCACAGCGGCTGCGCCGTCGTTGATGGCGGAAGAGTTGCCGGCGGTGACGATGCCGTCCTTCTTGAAGGCGGGCTTCAGCTTTGCCAGAACCTCGGGAGCGCTCAGACGGGGGCCCTCGTCGGTATCGAAGATGATGTCGCCCTTCTTGTTCTTGATGACGACGGGGACGATCTCGTCCTTGAAGGCGCCGCTCTTGATGGCGGCGTCGGCCTTCACCTGGCTGTTGTAAGCGAACTCGTCCAGCTGCTCACGGGTCAGGCCCCACTGCTCGGCGACGTTCTCAGCGGTGATGCCCATGTGGTAGTTGTTGAACACATCCCACAGAGCGTCGTTGACCATGGTGTCCACCAGCTCGCTCTTGCCCATGGGGTAGCCCATGCGGTAGCCGTAGCGGCCCTTCATCATAGCGAAGGGAGCCATATCCATGTTCTCGGTGCCGCCTGCGACCACGATGTCGGCGTCGCCGGCCTCGATCATCTGAGCAGCCATGTTCACGCAGTTCAGGCCGGAGCCGCAGACCACGTTGACCGTCACAGCGGGAGTCTCAACGGGCAGGCCAGCCTTCAGGGAAGCCTGACGAGCCACGTTCTGGCCCAGGCCGGCCTGGATGACGCAGCCCATGTAGACGTGGTCAACCTGCTCGGGCTTCAGGCCGGCGCGGTTGATGGCCTCCTTGATGACGGTGGCGCCCAGCTCAGCTGCGGGCACATTGGACAGGGTGCCGCCGAACTTGCCGATGGCGGTACGGCATGCGGACGCAATGACGATCTTTTTCATGGTAGATAGCCTCCTGTTTTGTGTTGTGTATGTCGGGTGAATGGATTCGCTTTGTGTATGAAAATGCACGGGGCATTTCGACCAAATTAAGGGGTGGACGGCTCACAGCTCGTCCTTGGCCTGAAGCGCCGCGTATTTTTCGCGGACGGCCTGCTCCACGTTGGGGGTGACGAACTTGCTGATGTCGCTGCCGTAGCGGGCGGCCTCCTTGACAATGGTGGAGGACAGATAGCTCCACTTGATGCTGGTGGCCAGGAACATCGTCTCGACGCCGGGCATCAGTGCGTGGTTGGTCTGGGCCAGCTGGATCTCGTTCTCGAAATCCGTCACCGCCCGCAGCCCCCGCACCATCACGGTGGCGTGGCGCTTTTTGGCGAACTCAACGGTCAGGCCGTCGAAGCTCTCCACCGTCACGTTGGGGATGCCCTTGCAGCATTCCTGCAGCATGGCCACCCGCTCCTCCACGGTGAAAAGGGGGTGTTTGGCGCTGTTGATGAGGACCGCTACGATCAGGCGGTCGTTCACTTTCGCCGCCCGTTTGATGATATCCAGATGACCCCGGGTGACCGGGTCAAAGGAGCCGGGGTAAATCGCTGTCGCCATGGGTTTAGCCTCCTGTACTGCGCCGAGGCGCATGATAACTCTGCTGCCATGATAACACGTCCCGGGCTTTCCCACAAGAGCGGCGGGCGGCTGTCTGGGCCGCCGGAGCCCTTCGTCTTGCGGCAATATAAGTAAATCATATCGTCAAAATTTTATCAAGTATTTTTGACAATTTTTTAACCTCGGAACCACCAAACTATCTAAACAGTTTTCATGCTATTTTAGTGATTGTGCTAAGAGCGCGTTTTTTTATGCTTTGCTATTGATTCCGAACATTGTTAATGTTATAACTAATAGTGCAATCCCCCGGAGCGATTTGTCTATATCAAACGCTGGTTCGCCTTTTTCGGCGCGGGGTTTTTCCGCCGGGGCGGGCCGCGGGTGCGGTTTCGCCGCCCTCTGACCCATAGTATAGAGGGTGTTTGTGTGCGGCGGATGTTCGATTTTTGTCGGCTTTTTTAAATTTTTACAAAACTTTGGTTTCAAAGCAGGAGAGGATGGTTTATAATGGATTATAAGGAACTGTACGCGCAGAAACTGACCACCGCCGACGAGGCTGCCGCCCTGGTCAAGAGCGGCGATTGGGTGGACTACGGCTGGGCCGTCAACACCACCGTGGCGGTGGACGCCGCCCTGGCCAAACGGATGCCCCAGCTGGAGGGGGTCAACTTCCGGGGCGGCATCCTGATGTGGGTGCCCGCCATCTTCCAGATCGAGGACCCCGCCGCCCACCTGACCTGGAACAGCTGGCACATGGGCGGCATCGAGCGGAAAGCGGTGGCCCAGGGCTTCTCCTTCTACTGCCCCATCCGTTATTCCGAGCTGCCCCGCTACTACCGGGAGAGCAAGGACCCGCTGGATGTGGCGGTGTTCCAGGTAGCCCCCATGGACGCGCACGGTTTCTTTAACTTTGGCCCCAGCGCCAGCCACCTGGCTGCGGTCTGCGAGAAGGCCAAGACCATCATCGTCGAGGTGAACCAGAACATGCCCCGCTGCCTGGGCGGCATGGAGAACGGCATCCACATCAGCCAGGTGACCGCCATTGTGGAGGGCAACAACCCCCCGCTGGGCCAGATGGCCGCCGCCGGCCCCGCCAGCGCGGTGGACCTGGCCGTGGCCAACCTGGTGGTGCCCCAGATCCCGGACGGCGCCTGCCTCCAGCTGGGCATCGGCGGTATGCCCAACGCCATCGGCAGCCTGATCGCCCAGAGCGACCTGAAGGACCTGGGCGTTCATACCGAGATGTACGTGGACGCCTTTGTGGACATCGCCAAGGCGGGCAAGATCACCGGCAGCCGCAAGCAGATCGACAAGGGCCGCCAGGTCTACGCCTTCGGCGCCGGCACCCAGAAGCTCTACGACTACCTCAACGACAACCCCGAGTGCATGTCCGTCCCGGTGGACTACACCAACGACGTGCGCACCATCGCCGCGCTGGACAACTTTATCTCCATCAACAACGCGGTGGATGTGGACCTGTTCGGCCAGATCAACGCCGAGAGCGCCGGCATCCGGAACATCTCGGGCGCCGGCGGGCAGCTGGACTTTGTGCTGGGCGCCTACCTCTCCAAGGGCGGCAAGAGCTTTATCTGTCTGTCCTCCACCTTCATGAACCGGAAGACCGGCCAGCTGGAGAGCCGCATCCGCCCCACCCTGGAAAACGGCAGCATCGTCACCGACACCCGGGCCAACGTGCATTACCTGTGCACCGAGTACGGCTGCGTCAACCTGAAGGGCCTGTCCACCTGGCAGAAGGCGGAGGCCATCATCAACCTGGCACACCCCGATTTCCGGGAGGATCTGATCGCCCAGGCCGCCAAGATGAACATCTGGCGCAGAAGCAACAAAATCTAAAATTCGCACCAGGGGGTATTCCTGCGCCCCGGGTGGGACAGGAGTAATCTATGGACAAACGACCGCACATCAAACCCTATCTTTACGCCATGCTGGCGGGGTTCGGGGCCATCAGCCTGAGCATCCTGCTGTTCTTTCTGATCTATCGGTTCAAGGGCCTGGGGGACGCCGTGAGCGAGCTGGCGGGCATCCTGATGCCCTTCATCTACGGCGGCGCCATCGCCTACGCCCTTAAACCGGTGTGCAACTTTCTGGACCGCAGCCTCCGCCAGGCTCTGCCCCCCCGGTACCACCGGGTGGTGGGGCCGGTCTCGGTGACCGGCAGCATCCTGTTCGGTATATTGCTGGTGTATGCGCTGCTTTTGATGATTATTCCCCAGCTGTACAACAGCATCCTGACCCTTTCGGCCACCCTGCCCGCCCGGCTGGACGCCCTGGTGAGCTGGCTGAGCGGCCAGTATTTCGCCGACAACGAGATGATCCGCAACTTCCTGATCGAGGCCTATGACACCCTCTCGGAGAGCGTGGGCAAATGGGTCAACGACACCATGATGCCCTATATGCAGGATCTGGTCAGCGGGGTGGGCCAGAGCGTCTGGAACGCCATCATCGGGGTGAAAAACCTGCTGATCGGCCTGTTCGTGGCGGTCTATCTGCTGGCCAGCCGTCGGCGGTTCGCCCACCAGGCCAAGATCCTCCTGTACAGCGTGATCAAACCCCGCTGGGCCGGGCTGATCCTGGACGAGCTGGCCTACGCCGACCGGATGTTCGGGGGCTTTATCAACGGCAAACTGCTGGACTCCGCCATCATCGGGGTGCTGTGCTATATCGTCTGCCTGATCGTCAACTTCCCCAGCGCGTTGCTGGTATCGGCCATCGTGGGCATCACCAACGTGATCCCCTTCTTCGGCCCCTTCATCGGGGCAGTGCCCGCCACCCTGCTCATCCTCATCGAGGACCCCATCAAAGCCATCTGGTTTGTGCTCTTCATCCTGATTTTGCAGCAGCTGGACGGCAACGTCATCGGCCCCAAGATCCTGGGCAACACCACCGGGCTTTCCAGCTTTTGGGTGCTGTTCTCCATCCTGCTGTTCGGCGGGCTGTGGGGCTTTGTGGGCATGATCGTGGGCGTGCCCCTCTTCGCGGTGATCTACGACGTGCTGAAAAAGCTGATCTTCCACGGCCTGTGCCTCAACGGCCAGCAGCAGATGCTGCTCGACTACCACGAGGCTTTCGGCGACCCGGACGACCCGGGCTGCCCTCCCCCGCCGCCGGCCCACGCCCGCCGCGGCAAAACCCAATAATTCCCACCGCGCAAACGGCGCGCCGGACAGAACCGTCCGGCGCGCCGCTTTCTTTTTTGTCTTTTCCAGCCTTTGACAGGTTCATTTTGGGCTTGACAGGGGAAGGATCGTGATGTACAGTAACTTACAACAGGTTTTTCAAAACCCGATAAAAAGCTATTTACAACTTATGCTGTCGAAAACCGCCGCACCATCGGCGTTTCCGGCCGGGCTGTATAACCCCATACTCCACGCCCCACAAAGGAAAGGATGATCGAACCATGAATCTGTCTGCCGCCTCTTCCCGCCAGCCCAATCCCCTCCGCCGCCATACCCTGTATCTCAAGGACCCGGCCAGCGCCATCTCCCATTTCATCGGCGCCATCGGGTTTGCCGGGGCGGGCATCCCCCTTCTCATCAAAGCGGGCCAGTCCGGCCAGCCGCTGGCCCTGGTGTCCATGATCGTCTATGCCGTCAGTCTGGTGGCGCTCTACGCCGCCAGCGCCGCCTACCACACCATCTCCCCCCGCAGCCCCCGGGAAACCCTGCTGAAAAAGATCGACCACATGATGATCTTTGTGCTGATTGCGGGCAGCTATACCCCCGTCTGCCTGCTGGCCCTGCCCCGGTTTTCGGGCCTTGTCCTGCTGGGGGTCATCTGGGGCTGCACCCTGCTGGGGGCCTGCTCCATGTTCTTCTTTGTGTTCTGCCCCAAATGGGTCTCCTCGGTCCTCTATATCGCCATGGGCTGGGCCTGCGTCTTTGCCCTGCCCCAGCTGCTGGGCTGCCTGTCGGGGGCCTGTTTCGGCTGGCTGCTGGCCGGGGGGCTGATCTATACGGCGGGGGGCGTCATCTACGCCCTCAAGCGCCCGGAGTTCGAGCGGCGGCACCCCAACTTCGGGATGCACGAAATTTTTCACCTCTTCGTCATGGCCGGCAGCCTCTGCCATTATATCGTCATGTACGTCTATCTGTTGGGCTAACCCCCATACAGCCAACAAAAACCCCCGCCGGGGGCGGCCTTTTGGGCTGTCCCCAGCGGGGGTTTTGGATTAGGAGAATGGCTTGATTAGTTCAGGGCCACCTGGCGCAGCTCCTGGAAGCTGCCCATGTTGTAGTCGCCGGCGCCGGCCTTGGAGGCGTCGCCCACGCAGGCCACCTCGAAGCCGCCCGCATGGCCGGCCTGGGCGCCCGAGACGGCGTCCTCCACCACCAGGCAGTCCTTGGGGTCCAGGCCCAGCATCTCGGCGGCCTTCAGGAAGACCTCGGGATCGGGCTTGGAGTTGGTGATATTGTTGCCGTCGCTCACCGCGTCGAAGTAGTTCCCCAGACCCAGCTGGCCCAGGATGAAGGCGGTGTTCTTGCTGGAGGAGCCGATGGCCAGCTTGAGGCCGGCCGCCCGCAGAGCGTCCAGGGTGTCCTTCACCTCAGCGGACAGGTCCGCCGGGGAGAGCTGGTGCAGGCTCTCGCGGTAGAGGTCGTTCTTCTTGGTGGCCAGCTCCACCTTCTGCTCCTGGGTCAGAGCGGGGCCGTCGTACCGCTCCAGGACGATTTCCAGGCTCTCCATCCGGGAGACGCCCCGCAGCCGGTTGTTGATGGTGCGGTCGAAGTAGACCCCCAGGTCGTCGGCCATCTTCTTCCAGGCCAGGTAGTGGTACTCGTCGGTGAAGCAGATGACGCCGTCCAGATCAAAAATAATTGCCTTGTATTTCATGGTTGTTTATCTCCTTTTTTTCGGTTGTGTTTGGATCAGAAATTCACTAAGACAAAGCCGTCCCAGGGGCCCAGATGGACTTGATTTCCCTCCCGGACCGGCTGGCCCACCGCGATCAGCTGCCGTCCGGCGGCGAACTCGGCGGGCAGTTCATACTCCGCCGGGCGGCCGGTGAGGTTGCAGACGCAGAGCAGCTTCTGCCCGTCCAGGGTGCGGGTGTAGGCGTAGAGCTGGGGATCCTCCGGCGAAAGCAGGTCATAGCTGCCGTAGACGATGATCTCGTTTTCGTGCCGCAGGCGGATCAGCTTCTGGTAGAAATGGAAGACCGAATCCTCCCGGCCCAGCTGCTCGGCGGCGTTGATCTGGGGGTAGTTGGGGTTGGTCTTGATCCAGGGGGTGCCGGTGGTAAACCCGGCGTTGGGGCTGGCGTCCCACTGCATGGGGGTGCGGGCGTTGTCCCGGCTCTTGTAGCGCAGACACTCCAGCATCCGCTCGGGGGTCATCGTTCCCGCCTCGGTCAGCTCGTGGTAGGCGTTGATGCTCTCCACATCCCGGAAATCCTCCAGCCCGCCGAAGGGCACGTTGGTCATGCCCAGTTCCTCGCCCTGGTAGACGTAGGGGGTGCCCTGCATCATGTGGAGGCAGAGAGCCAGGGTTTTGGCGCTCTTTTCCCGCAGCTCGGGGGTGGAGTCATCCCCCATCCGGGAGACGATCCGGGGCTGGTCGTGGTTGCACCAGTACAGGCTGTTCCAGGCCCGGCCCTCCAGGCCCTTCTGCCACTTGGTCAGCAGCTTTTTCAGGGCCACAATGTCGATCTTGCGGGTGTTCCATTTAAAGCTCTCGCCGCCGTCCAGGTCCATGTGCTCGAACTGGAACGCCATGCTCAGCTCGGTGCCCTCCTCGTTGGCGTAGAGGCAGGCCTGGTCCACCGTCAGACCGGCGCACTCCCCCACCGTCAGCAGGTTGTACCGGCTGAGAACCTCCCGGTTCATCTGCTGGAGATACCGGTGGACGTTGGGGCCGTTGACCACATAGGGGCCGAAATTGCCGTAGACGCTGCCGGGTTTGAGCGCCCCGTCCGGCATCTCGGGGGTCTTGCTGATCATGCTGATGACGTCCATCCGGAAGCCATCCACCCCCTTGTCGCACCACCAGCGCATCATCCGGAACACTTTCTCCCGGACCGCCGGGTTATCCCAGTTCAGGTCGGGCTGGAAGTCGCCGAAGGTGTGCAGGTAATACTGGCCGGTCGTCTCGTCCAGGGTCCAGGCGCTGCCCGAGAAGTTGGAACCCCAGTTGTTGGGCGGGTTGCCGTCCTTGCCGTCCCGCCAGATGTAATAGTCCCGCTTGGGGTTGTCCCGGCTGGAGCGGCTCTCCTTGAACCAGGGGTGCTCGTTGGAGGTGTGGTTGACCACCAGGTCGATCACCACCCGCAGGCCCCGCTTGTGGGCCTCGGCCAGCAGCCGCTCAAAGTCCTCCATCGTGCCGAAATCCGGCTGGATGTCCTGATAATCGCTGATGTCGTAGCCGTTGTCCTTGCCGGGGGAGCGGTAAAACGGAGAGATCCAGAGCACATCCACCCCCAGCTCCTTGAGGTAGTCCAGCCGGCTGAGGATGCCGGGCAGATCGCCCATGCCGTCCCCGTTCGAGTCCTGGAAGCTGCGGGGGTAGATCTGGTAGACAACGCTCTCTTTCCACCATGCCTTTTTCATTTGCGGTCTCCTTTTCCAAAACACACATAAAAAAGGGATCGGCGTCTGGTGGCTGCGCCGCACATACGACCGATCCCTCAGGGTTACTTTTCGCCGTCCATACGGAGGCCAACCATAAAGAATTTGTTAAAGATCAGATAGAGCAGGATGATGGGCAGCACCGAGATGCAGGCTGCGGCCATCACCTGGTTCCACATGGTACCAGCGTTCTGGGACTGGAAGCTCTGGAGGCCCAGAGTCAGGGTGTACTTCGACGCGGTCTTGATGTACAGCATCGGGGCCGTGAAGGCGTTCCAGAAGCCCATAAAGCCGAAGATTGCGGTGGTGGCGATGGTGGGCCGGGCCAGAGGCATGGCGATCCGGAAGAAAACGCCGTACCGGCTCAGGCCGTCGATCTCCGCCGCCTCACAGACGTCCTTCGGGAAGTTGATGAAGAACTGCCGCATGAGGAAGATGTTGCCGATGTTGGCCGCCGAGGGCAGGATCAGCGCGGTGAAGGAGTCCAGCATCCCGAAATCCTTCAGCAGCAGGTAGTTGGGGATCAGCAGCACCTGACCGGGGATCATCATCAAAAGCAGCAGAGCGTGGTAGATCTTGTCCCGGCCGGGGAAAGACAGCCGGCTCAGGGAGTAACCCGCCATGGAGTTGATGAAGACGTTGATCACGGTGCCCACCAGGGCGACAAACAGAGAGTTGAGGAACCACCGGGGGAACAGCGAGCTGTGGCCGAAGATGGTGGTGTAGTTCTCCAGGGTCATATTCTCCGAAATAAGACCCATGTTACCGCCCACGATCTCCCGCAGAGGCTTAAAGGATGCGGCCACCATCCACAGGAAGGGGTAAAGGGTGACGAACGCATACACAAGCAGGACGGCGTACAGCAGCGCGCGGCCGACTGACATTTTAGGTTTCATGATTCCGCCTCCTTAATACCATCTCTCAGAGCTGTTGAGCTTCTCGGCGATCATCGACACGGCCATAATGACCAGCGCCAGGATGATGGCGATGCAGGCCGCATAGCCCATGGCGTTGTTGGTGCCGAAGGCGTAGCGATAGACCATCAGAGAAACGGTCAGGGTGCTGTTGGCCGGGCCGCCCGAGCCGTTGGAGAAGATATACGCCTGGTCGAACATCTGCAAAGTGCCGATGATGCCGGTCAGCAGAACATAGGTGGTGATGGGCTTCAGGTAGGGGATGGTGATGTTGGTGAATTTCTGGAGGGTGTTGGCGCCGTCGATGTCCGCCGCCTCATAGAGGGAGACGGGCAGGTCCTGCAAACTGGCCAGGTACATGGTGGTGTACTGGGGCACAGTGGACCAGATATTCATCACCATAATGACCTTGAGGGCGAAATCCGGATTCTCGAGGAAGTTGATTCCGCCGCCCACCGGCAGAATCCCCGCCCGGATCAGCATCATATTGATCGGGCCGGTGACGCTGAACATGAACATGAAGATGATGGTCAGCGCCGAGCTGGAGGTCAGGGTCGGCAGGAAGTAAACCGCCCGGAAGAAGTATTTGCCCCGGATCTTGCTGTTCAAAACGCTGGCGATGATCAGCGCAATGACGGTCTGGCAGGGCACCACCACCACCGAGAAGGACAGGGTGTTGGTCAGGGCCTTGCGGGCGGTCTCGTCGGTGAACAGCCGCAGATAGTTGTCCAGGCCAACGAAGGTAAAGCTGTTGGTGAAGAGGTTCACCTTGTGGAAGGACAGGTAGACCACATACACTGCGGCGATCCCGATGAAGATGCCCAGGATAATGATGGCGGGCAGCAGGAAGAGATATCCCTGGCGCCACTCCTGCAGCTTGCGCTTGCTGGGGCGGTTGTCGAACTGGATGGCCGCGGCCGGAGCAGCGGCGCCTTTGGTTGATTTAGGCATACGCGATTCCTCCGTTCCCTTGTGGGTCTAGCCGTGTACAGGATCAGCCGGCGTTGGCGATTTCCTGGTTGGCCTGATCCTGGGCTGCCTGGAGGAACTCGGCGGCAGTCATCTCGCCGCTGACAGCCAGGGGGAAGTAGTTCTGGTATGCGGTGTTGATGATGGAGGCGTTGTTGCCCAGCTGCCAGGGCAGAGCGCACTCGGTCATCTCAGAGTGGACCTTCCAGACGGGATCGCTCTCCACGTCCATCGCCTCGGCGGCGTCGGTACGCGGGGGCAGGCAGCCGGCGCCGGAGCACCAGATGTCCTCGCCCTCGACGCTGGTGACGTACTTGATCCAGGCAGAAGCCATATCCTTGTTCTCGCTCAGAGCGTAGATGCCGTAGCCGACGGTGTAGCTCATGGAATACTGGGTGCCGTTGTACTTGGGCATCCCCTTAACGCCAAAGTTGATGTCGCTGTAATCGGTGCGCAGGGTGCCGTAGACCCAGTTGCCCTCCTCCATGATGGCAGCCTTGCCGGTGCCGAAGGCCTCGCCGTTCCAGCCCAGGCCCAGGGCGCTGGGGGTCTTCCACAGGCCGGCGTCCACAAAGTCGAGGATGAACTGCATGTTCTTGATAACGCCGTCGCTGGTCAGGGTGGCGTTGCCCTCGGCGTCGATCAGGCTGTTGCCGCCGTCCTGCAGGATGCACAGGTTGCGGGACAGATCCTGGTTGTAGGTCATGGCGGCGATCTGGTTGGGGCCGTAGACCTCGTCCAGCTTGGCCTGCAGCTCGGTCAAGAAAGCGGTGTAGTCGGCGTAATCATCGGGGATATCGTCCGGGGTGAAGCCGCAGGCCTCCAGCAGGTCGATGTTGTAGTAGGTCGCCAGGGTGGAGACGTCCTTCGGCACGCAGAGGGTGCCCTCCTCGTTGGTGAAAGCCTCGATCAGGTTGGGATAGAAGGCGTCCAGTTCATACTCGGCGGGGTCCAGGGGATCCATCACGCCCAGAGAGCCGTAGAAGGGGAACATCACGCCGTCGACGTAGAAGCAGTCGGGGGCGGTCTGGCCGATCAGGTCAGCCTGGAACTGGGTGTTGTAGTCGGTGTAGACCTTCAGCTCCACCGTGCAGCCGTGGGCCGCCTCGAAGTTCTCCTTCAGCTTGTTGATGGCGGCGGTCTCCTGGTCGTTGCCGCCCCAGATGCCGACGGTCAGAGTCCGGCCGCTGAAGTCGCCGGTGCCGGCGCTGGCGCTGGAACCGGTGGAAGCGGCGGTGGTGGTGCTGGACGAGCTGCCGCAGGCAGCCAGGGCAGCGGCGGCGGTGACGGCACCGCAGACAGCGAGGAACGAACGACGAGTGATCTTTTTCATAATGTACCTCCTGATCAAACTGTGTGTTTTCTTCTGTTTCCGTCCTTCTTGAACAAAAACGTTTTCGACACCCCAATTCTATACGAAAACGTTTTTGGTTTCAATTCGCTTTTTTTACAAACAATACCGTCATTTTTTGGACAATGCGTTAAATCCTTTTAAAAATTCACCTCGAGGTAGTCCTCCAGCTGGTATTCCTGGCCGCAGACGCTCAGGGTGACGGTGCAGGTACGGGTCAGATTCTCGATCCGGGCCTTGTCGTGGGTCAGCACAACGTGGAGTTTCTGGCCCTGCCAGTAGAGGTAGAAGTCCAGCTTGGTCCACTTCTCCGGCAGAGCGGGGTTGATCCGCAGGTTGCCGTCCAGCATCCGGACGCCGCCGAAGCCGAACACCACGGACTGCCACACGCCTGCCAGGGATGCGGCGTGGATGCCGGCGTCGCTGGTCTTCATGTTGGGGCCCACGTCGATCTCGGCGGCCTTCTGGAACAGGCTGTACGCCAGATCCCGGTTGCCCATATCGTTGGCCAGGATGCAGTGGGTGGAGAGGGACAGGGACGAGTCGTGGAGGGTGCGGGGCTCGTAGTAGCTCCAGTTGGCCCGCTTGACGTCGGCGCTGAACTGGTTCTCCAGCAGCAGGAACATGATCAGGATATCGGCCTGCTTGGACACCTGCATGTGGGTGATCTGCTCCTGGTTGTAGTCGCGGTAGATGCTGCCCACGTTCTGCTGGTTCTTGTACTTGGTCAGGTCGATGTCCTTGAGGGTCAGGTAGGTCTTGTCCTGGGGGATGACCAGGTCCTCACGGGGCTGGGGCAGGTAGATCCGGCCCAGCTTCTCCTCCCACTGGGGCTCCAGGGCGGCCAGGCCCAGCTTCTCGTCCAGGGCCTTGTAGAGCGCGGGGCGCTGGGCCTTCAGCTCACGGCTGTACTCCAGGGCCTTGCGGATGTTCCAGGCGGCCATGTAGTTGGTGAAGGCGTTGTCGTCCACGTGCTCCTTGTACTCGTCGGGGCCGACTACGTTGTTGATGTGGAGCAGGCCGTCCTCCCCTTCTTCCAGGCGGCTGGCCCAGAATTTGCCGGTGTCCAGGATCAGCTCATAGCCGCAGCGGTCCATGAAGTCCTGGTCGCCGGTGGCCTTGTAGTACTGCCAGGCGCCGTAAGCCACGTCGGCGGTGATGTGCTGCTCAATGAAGCCGGACCAGATCTTGGTGGGCAGACCGGTGACAATGTCGGCAGCGCCCCAGACCGGGGTCACCTCGCCGTCGTCGATCCAGGCGGACTCCCAGGGGAACTGGGCGCCCTGGTACTGGTTGGACTCGGCCTTCTTGTGGGCGCCGGGCAGGCTCAGCCAGCGGTATTCCTCGAGGCTGCGTGCAATCTCGGGGGCGCTGTAAATGAAGTAGGGCAGGATGAACATCTCGGTATCCCAGAAGGTGTGGCCCTTGTAGCCCTCGCCCGACAGACCCTTGGCGCCCACGTTCATCCGGTTGTCGTGGGCGGGGGTCATGACGTACAGGTGGTACTGTGCAAAGCGGATGGCCAGCTGATCGAAGGGGTTGGCGGCCTCGATCACGATGGGCACGTTGTCCCAGACCTTCTTGGCCCAGGCGTTGGCGCTCTCTGCCAGCAGGGCGTCGTAGCCCAGGGCGCAGGCCTCTTCCTGGCCGGCCAGAGCCTTCTGCTGGAGGGCAGCCAGCTCCAGGCCCTCGCTGTCACGGTCGCGGGAGGTGTAGACGGTGGAAATCTTCTCGATCTCCAGGGTCTTGCCGGCGGGGATGGCCAGCTGGAACTCCTGCTTGATGATCCGGCGGTCCATCACGATAAAGCCCTTTTCGTTCTGGGCCACGCCGTCCAGCGCAAAGGAGAAGGTGGTGTTGAAGACAAAGTTGATTTTGGACTGCTCGGTGGTCTGGTTGTACTGCATGTGGCGGCCCTCAAACAGCCGCTTGTCCCCTTCCGAGAAGTGCTGGCTGCCGCCGTTGTTCATCTGGCCGTTGATGCCGCCGGTGATGTCCAGCATCGCATCCCCGGACAGCGGGGTGACCCGGACCTTCTGGGCGATGACGTGGAGCCGGTCCATGGAGACGAACCGGTCAAACTCCAGCTGATACCGCTTGCCATTGGGGGCAGCCCAGACCAGACGGCGGGTCGTCTCGCCGGTCTTGAGGTTGAGGGCCCGGTCGTAGGACTCCACCTTGCCGGTCAGCAGGCTGAACCGGACGCCGTCCAGCCGCAGATCCAGCCGGGAGACGTCGGCCGCGTTGGGCAGCTCGGTCACTTCGTTGTCGTCGAACTTATTGAAAGTGCCTGCCACGAACAGATCCCGCTGCTCACCGGGGTTGTATTCATCGGTGGCGTTGCGCAGGCAGAGATAGCCGTTGCCCTGGCACATGATGGACTCACATTTGCCCAGGTACTCGGGGTTAAACTCGTTTTCTGCGACGATCCATTCTGCTGCGCGAGAGTAATCCATAGCCATAGTTGTTTCCTCCTCATGGTACGTCCGCCCGGTTGGCGAAAACGTTTTTGATTTTGGGTGAAAAGATTGCCCGCGTTTCGCGGGCCCTTAAACGGGGGCGCGGCCCCCTATTAAGTCAGTGATAAAAATAGTAGTTGGAGATCCAGGTCATGGCCACAAAGCCACAGAGCTGGCCCCCGAAGGAGAAGAGCAGCGGCACCCCCAGCCCCCAGAACAGCAGGCAGTTGGCCACCGCCAGGGGCAGATACAGCAGGCTGCTCTTCTGGAAATCGTTGGTGTCGGCGTATTTCCGCACACACCACCACCCCAGCAGGATCGCCACCCCCACGCACCCCGCCAGCAGCAGGGGGTTGGTGGCCACCATGGGGTCGGTGGCGGACAGGCCAAACACTTCGTCCAGGTTCATCGTTTTTCCTCCGGGTCTTTTTCGGGGGGCTGCACCTGCCAGCGGAACAGCACCCGGGTGTTGCCCACCATATCGTGGAGGGTGGTCCCCCGCCAGAACATCATCACCGCGCTGACCAGGCCGAAAGCCCAGCCGATCACGGGGATGAGATACATGGATTTCACCAGCTCCCGCAGGCCCACATAGAGGATGGGCGCCGGGCCGCCGGCCTTGTCCACCACCACCATCCGCCCCAGCATCTTGCCCAGGGTGGCGCCGTGGTTGTACTCCACCATCAGCACGCCGTAGACCGCGAAAAGGAGCCGGAACAGAAAGTCCACCGAGGTAACCGGGATCTGCATCCCGAACAGCATCACCAGCTGTACCGGGAACATCAGGATCAGGTAATCAATCAGCCCGCAGAGCAGGCGCATCACCGCGCTGAGCCACTTTTTTCCGGCCATTTCTTCCCCTCCGCCTTTTACGAAAACGTTTTTGACGGCTTTAGGATACCATACTCCGACCCGTTTGTACATCCGCAAAGTCTACAAATCTAATTTCGGGTTTTCATGCAATTTGTGGAGAGCTCAGAGGGTGCCCCGGGCGCTGCCCCGGATCACCAGTTCGTACATCATCTCCTCCACGCCGGCGGCCTCCCGGCCCTCGATCCGCTCGTAGATGGCTTTGCCCGCCATGTACCCCATCAGGTAGAAATCCTGGCGGATGGTGGTGAGCCCCCCGTAGAGGTGTTTGGCCACCGGGATATCGTCGAAGCCCACCACGGCGATGTCCTGCCCCACGATGAAGCCCGCTTCCTCGATGGCCTTGCAGGCGCCCAGGGCCATCAGGTCGCTGGCGCAGAAGAGGGCGTCCACCTCGGAATCCCGCTGGAGCAGCTGTTTGACCTGGCGGTAGGCGGTGCTCTCGTCGAAGTCCGCCGCCAGAACCCGGCTCAGCCGCACCGGCAGACCGGCGGACTCCATGGCCCGCTGGTACCCGTTGCCGCGGAGGATGGAGACGTCGGCCTCGGGGCCGCCGTTGACCAGGGCGATGTTTTTCCGCCCGTTCTTTATTAAAAAGGATACCGCCTCATAGGCCGCCCGCTCGTTGTCCATGGTAATATCCAGCACGTCGGGGTGGCCGGTGCGCATATCAATAAACGCGCAGGGAATGTCGATTTCCTCCAGCTGTTTGAGGTAGGGGTCCCCCAGGCGGAAGCCGGAACAGATCAGCCCCGTCAGCTGTTTGCTGAGGCAGAGCACCTTCAGGGGGTGGGTTTTCTGCCGGTTGGGGTCGGTGGTCATTAAGATAAACTCGATGCCCGTGTCCTGGCAGGCGTGGCAGACCCCGCTCAGGATGCCGTAGACTGCGCCGGAGGGGTCCATCGGGCGCAGATCGTTGATCAAAAGGCCGATCACCTTGTCCACCCGGCCGCCCATGCTCCGCCCGGCGGCGTTGGGCACATAATTCATCCGGCGGGCGATCTCCCGGATCCGCTCCCGGGTTTCCGGCTTGACGTCCGCATAGTCGTTCAGCGCCTTGGAAACCGTGGTGATCGAAACCCCCGCCTGTTTTGCTACATCTCGGATGCTCACTCGCTCCATCAAAACTCACCTCCCCAACAGCATACCATAATCAAAAACGTTTTCCAAGTAATTTACCAAAATAAATCCAGAATGGAGCATAAATTTCATCACTCTGCCCTCCCCTGCCCCGAAAAAAGCAAAACCGGAGAGGCGCTCTATCCTCTGCGCCGCTCCGGTCATCCCCTATTTTACTGTTTTTCCCTCATGCCGTTTCAGGCTGGTTTTGGTTTGATGCGGTTACACCGTCTGCGTTTTCAGGTTCTTGAACTCCCTGCGGACCAGAACCACCGACACCACAAAGGCAATGAAATCTGCAATCGGCCCCGCCAGCAGCACCCCGAAAATGCCAAGCTTCAAGGGCAGAATCAGAATCAGCGGGATCAGGAAAAAGACCTGCCGG
>HHCFC01400__coassemble_1757_pt1 | contig 16700 bp, 16 predicted proteins | sample HHCFC01400__metabat2_high_PE_029 | metagenome-assembled genome bin HHCFC01400
TATTTCACTGACTCAGAAGGAGCGGCGCGGATTTTTCTGTGCCGCTCCTTTTCTCTATGCAAAACGCCCGGAAAAGCAGTATAATACAATTAGAAAGTTGTAACCTTATCACTTTACAACTTTATCAAGGTAAAGTATAATAGCTGGTATAAACCCCGCCGCACCCTGCCGGGGGTGGGCGTACCGCTTGTTTGAGAGAAAAGGGATACCACTATGGAGTTTGATCTTTCGATTTTGCAGCCCAAAGAGCGGGCCTCCTTTGGCCTGCGGGCCCTCTACGAGGCCGCCGGCTGCCGCAAATACCACATGGGCCGGTTCGAGGAGTACGGTCTCTACCAGGAGAACCGGAGTTTCCTCCCCTCGGAGCAGGTCATCACCTTCACCGACCTGGACGGCCGTCTGCTGGCCCTCAAGCCGGACGTGACCCTCTCCATCGCCAAGACGGCCCAGCCCGAAAAGGGCCAGACCCTGAAATATTATTACAGCGAGAACGTCTACCGCCCCTCGGCCGAGAGCCATACCTTCAAGGAGATCGCCCAGATGGGGCTGGAATACATCGGCGCAGTGGACGAGGCCGGGATGCGGCAGGTTATGGAGCTGGCTGCCCGCTCCCTCGAAACCCTGGAATCGGGCTGGGTGCTGGAGATCGGCCACATGGGCTATCTCTTCGGCCTGCTGGATGCTCTGGGGGTTCCCTCTTCCGCCAGGCCCCGGCTGCTGGAAAAGCTCCGGGCCCGGAACGCCCACGAACTGCGGGCCGCCGCCCTGGCCGCTGGTTTGGGCGAAGCCGGGGCCTTTGCCCTGAGTGCCCTGCTGGCCCTTTCGGGGGGCTATACCGAGACCCTCCGCCGGGCCGAGGAGTTCTGCCGCAGCGACGCCATGCGGGCCGCCGTGGCCGAGCTGCGGGCCCTGGAAGAGGTGCTTGCGGGCTACAACGGTGCCGTCCGGCTGGATCTGACCCTGGCGGGCGAGATGGAATACTACAACGGCCTGATCTTCCAAGGTTATCTGAAAGGCCTGCCCCGCCCCCTGCTGAAAGGCGGCCGGTATGACCTGCTGGCCCAAAAGTTCACCCCCGGGGCCGGGGCCATCGGCTTTGCGGTCTATCTCGACGAGCTGGACCGCCTGGGGGCCCCCACCCCGCCGGTGGAGCGGCAGAGCGGCAGCAGTTTTATCAACATCGCCCTGCCCAAGGGCCGCTTGGGCGACAAAGTCTATAACCTCCTGGCCGGGGTGGGCTACGGCTGCCCCGAGGATTACAACGCCACCCGGAAACTGGTGGTGGAAAACCCCGCCGCGGGGATTCGCTATTTCCTGGTCAAACCCAGCGATGTGGCCATCTATGTGGAACACGGCGCGGCGGACGTGGGCATTGTGGGCAAAGATATCCTCAACGAGGCGGGGGCGGACGTCTACGAGCTGCTGGACACGGGTCTTGGCCGCTGCCGGATGTGCGTGGCTGCCCCGGCGGACTACCAGGACGACCCCAGCCGCCCGGTGCGGGTGGCTACCAAGTTTGTCAACATCGCCAAAGCCTATTATGCTTCCCTGGGCCGGGACATTGAGATCATCAAGCTGAACGGCTCCATCGAGCTGGCCCCCATTCTGGGCTTGTCGGATGTAATCGTGGATATTGTGGAGACGGGCACCACCCTGCGGGAGAACGGCCTGAAAGTGGTCACCGAGTTCATGCCCATCTCGGCCCGGTTCATCGCCAACAAAGCCAGCTATTCCTTCAAACACCCCGAGATCGAGGCCATGCTGGCCAAACTTCGGGCCAGCCTTGCAGAGCAGGAGGAGAAACAATGATTCGGATTTATGATTTTGATGCCCTTTCCCCCGAGCAGATCCTCAACCGGGACCTGCGGGCCGAAAAGAACGTGGAAGATGTGGTGGATTCCATCATCGCCGACGTCCGGGCCCGGGGGGATGCGGCCCTGAAAGAGTATGCCCTCAAGTTCGACGGCGCAGAGATTGACAACCTCCAGGTCACCCAGGAGGAGATCGACGCGGCCTTTGCCGCCACCGACCCCGATTTCCTCGAGACCCTGCGGATGGCGGCGGCCAACATCGAGGCCTTCCACCGCCAGCAGGTCCACAAAAATTTTGTGATGAACGAACAGGACGGGGTGATTCTGGGCCAGAAATATACCCCTATCGAAAAGGCGGGGGTCTATGTGCCCGGCGGCACTGCGGCTTACCCCTCCACCGTCCTGATGGATGTGATCCCCGCCAAGGTGGCCGGGGTGAAAGAAATCGTCATGACCACCCCCGCCGGCAAGGATGGCAAGGTCAGCCCGGTGATTCTGGCCGCCGCCGCCACCGCGGGGGTGACCAAGATCTTCAAGACCGGCGGCGCCCAGGCTGTGGCGGCTCTCGCCTACGGCACCGAGAGCGTCCCCGCTGTGGATAAGATCGTCGGCCCCGGCAACATCTATGTGGCCACCGCCAAGCGGAAGGTCTACGGCAAGGTGGGCATCGACATGATCGCCGGGCCCAGCGAGATTCTGGTGCTGGCCGACGGCAAGTGCAACCCCGCCTGGGTGGCTGCCGACCTGCTGAGCCAGGCCGAGCACGACAAATTGGCCAGCCCGGTTCTGGTCACCGACAGCGCCGAACTGGCCGAGGCCGTCCAGGCCGAGCTGGAGGTCCAGATCCCCCAGCTGCCCCGGGCCGCCATCGCCCGGGCAAGCGTGGACGACAACGGCAAGATCATCGTCTGCAACGACCTGCGCAAGGCCATTGAAGCCTGCAACATCATCGCCCCCGAGCACCTGGAAGTCTGCGTGGACGACCCCTTCGCCGTCCTGAACGAGATCAAGAACGCGGGCAGCATCTTCTTGGGTCGGAACGTCCCCGAGGCCCTGGGCGACTACTTCGCCGGGCCCAACCACACCCTGCCCACCAGCGGCACGGCCCGCTTCTCCAGCCCTCTGGGGGTGGATGACTTTGTCAAAAAGTCCAGCTTTATCTATTACACCCGGGAGGCTCTGGGCAAGGTACAGGAGCGGATCGCGGATTTCGCCGAGCGGGAGGGCCTCCACGCCCACGCCCGCAGCGTGACCATCCGGTACGAAGAATGACCCCCGCCGAGAAACTGGCCGCCTATGAGGCCATGCAGCAGTTTGTCCAGCAGCGGTACGACGAGGCAGTGGCCCGGATGGCCCAGCTGAAAGCCCAGGGCCGGGAGAAAAGCGCCACCTACCGCCAGATGATGGGGGATAAACTGCAATTCCAAAACGTATTAAGCCTCTATAAAATCTACGGCCTGGATAATCCAGACGGAAAGGACGCGCCATGAGCCGTTATTTTACGCCCACCCTGGCGGGGCTTTCGCCCTATACCCCGGGCGAGCAGCCCCAGGACCAGCAGTACATCAAGCTGAACACCAACGAGAGCCCCTATTCCCCCAGCCCGGCGGTGGTGGCGGCGGTGAATGCCGCCGAGGTGGAGAAGCTGCGGCTCTACTCCGACCCGGCCTGCGCCCAGCTGCTGGCCGCGGCGGCGGAATACCACGGCCTTTCCCCCGACGAGATCATGCCCGGCAACGGCAGCGACGAGAATTTGTTCTTCGCCCTGCGGGCTTTCTGCGACGAACAGCACCCCCTGGCCTACGCCGATGTGACCTACGGCTGCTATTCGGTCTGGTGCAATCTCATGCACATCCCCAGCCACATTCTGCCGCTGGAAGAGGATTTCTCCATCGACCCTACTAAATACTACGGCCTGAATGAGACCATTGTCATCGCCAACCCCAACGCCCCCACCGGCCTGGCCCTGCCCCGGTCGGCCATCGAGGGCATCCTCAAGTCAAACCCCAACAATGTGGTAATCGTGGATGAGGCCTATGTGGATTTCGGGGGCGAGAGCTGTGTCCCCCTGATTCACCAGTGCGACAATCTGCTGGTGGTCCAGACCTTCTCCAAGTCCCGCCAGCTGGCGGGAGCCCGGCTGGGCCTGGCCATGGGCAACGCCGCCCTGATCGCCGATTTGAACCGGGTGAAATTCAGCCTCAACCCCTACAACATCAACCGGCTGACCCTGAAAGCAGGCGAGGCCGCCCTGAAAGATACCGCCTATTTCGACGCCACCCGGCAGAAAATCATGGACACCCGGGCCTGGACGGCAAAAGAGCTGGCCAACCGGGGCTTTAGCCTCACCGACAGCCGCTCTAATTTCCTCTTTGCCCGGACGGACCGGATGGAGGGCGGGGCCCTCTACCGGGCATTGAAAGAAAAGGGGATTCTGGTCCGCCACTTTGATTCGCCCCGGATCGCCGATTATCTGCGGATCACCATTGGAACCCAGGCACAGATGGAAGCGCTCATCAAGGCGCTGGACGAAATTTTGGAGGGATGAACCATGCGGGAAGTGACCATTGAGCGGAACACCGCCGAGACCCAGATCGAGCTGACCCTGAACCTGGACGGCGCGGGCCGCTACCAGATCGACACCGGCTGCGGTTTTTTGAACCACATGCTGGAACTGTTCGCCCGGCACGGACGGTTTGACCTGGTACTTACCTGCCACGGGGATGTGGAGGTGGACTACCACCACACCACCGAGGACGTGGGCATCGCCCTGGGCCAGGCCTTCAGCAAGGCCCTGGGCCAGATGCGGGGCATTCAGCGGTACGGCAGCTTCCACCTGCCCATGGATGAGGCCCTGATCCTCTGCGCCGTGGATCTCTCCGGCCGGTGCACCCTGGGCTGGCAGGTCAGCTGCCCCACCGAAAAGGTCGGGGATTTTGACGTGGAGTGTGCCAAGGAGTTCTGGCTGGGCTTTGTCCGCAGCGTCCCGGCCACGGTTCACTTTGTCCAGTTCGCCGGGGAGAACACCCACCACATCCTGGAAGCCTGCTTCAAAGGCGCGGGTCGGGCCCTGGCGGCGGCGGTGGCCATCGACGCCGCCCACAAGGACGAGATCCCCTCCACGAAAGGACTGCTGGTATGATTGCGATCATTGATTACGGGGTGGGCAACCTGTTCAGCCTCCGTTCCAGCCTCAAGACCCTGGGCCTGGACGCCCAGGTGACCGCCGACCCGGCGGTGATCCGGGCCGCCGACCGGCTGATTCTGCCGGGGGTGGGGGCCTTTGGGGATGCCATGGAGAAGCTCACCGCCACCGGTCTGGTGCCGGTGATCCGCCAGCAGGCAGCGGAAAAACCCCTGTTGGGCATCTGCCTCGGGATGCAGCTCCTCTTTGAAAAGAGCTATGAATACGGCGAACACTCAGGGCTGGGCTTTGTGCCGGGCGAGGTTTGCCCCCTGGCGGAGGACCTTAAGGACAAAACCCTCAAGGTGCCCCAGATCGGATGGAACGCCCTCCACATCCTGCGGGATGACCCCCTGTTCCGGTACATCCGGGAGGGGGAATATGTCTACTACGTCCACAGTTTTTACGGCAAAAACTGCGCCGCCAGCACCCTGGCGGTGAGCGACTATTCCATTCCGGTTACTGGGGTGGTGCGGGCGGGCCGGGTCTACGGCACCCAGTTCCACCCCGAAAAGAGCGGCGACACCGGCCTGCGCATCCTCAAGGCTTTCGCCGAACTGTAAATTTTGATTTTTCTTTTACCCAGTGTACAGAAAAGGAGCGATTCGATGCAGCTTTTTCCAGCCATTGACCTGCGGGGCGGCCAGGTGGTCCGGCTGACCCAGGGGGACTACGACCGGATGACGGTCTACGGGGCCGATCCCTGCGCCCAGGCCCGGGCCTTCCAGGCCGCCGGGGCCAAAAACCTCCATGTGGTGGACCTGGACGGCGCCAAGGACGGCACTCTGGCCAACCGGGACGTGATCGAGGCGCTGGCCCGCCAGGGCGGGCTGTACATTGAAGTGGGCGGCGGCATCCGCACCCAGGAGCGGATCGAACAATACCTCTCTCTGGGGGTGGGCCGCTGCATCCTAGGCAGCGTGGCGGTGACCGACTTCGACTTCACCGCCCGGATGCTGAAAGAATACGGCGACAAACTGGCCGTGGGGGTGGACGCCCGGGACGGCTATGTGGCCATCCACGGCTGGAAGGAACTGAGCAAAGAAAAGGGTGTGGATTTCTGCCAGCGGCTGGCGGACGCGGGCTGCCGGGCGGTGATCTACACCGATATTTCCCGGGACGGCGCCATGCAGGGCACCAATCTCGAGCTCTACGGCCAGCTGGCCCGGGCCCTGCCGGGGCTGACCATCACCGCCAGCGGCGGCATCACCTACGAGGCGGAGCTGGTCCGGCTCAAGGAACTGGGCATCGGGGCCGCCATCCTGGGCAAGAGCCTCTACACCGGGGCCTTGGATCTGGCCCGGTGCGTCCAGCTGGTGCAGGACTGAGAAAACAACAAGGGGGAAACGCCTGTGATTACAAAACGCATCATCCCCTGCCTGGACGTCCGGGACGGCCGGGTGGTGAAGGGGGTCAACTTTGAGGGGATCAAGGACGTAGCCGACCCGGTGGAGATGGCCCGGATGTACAACGCCGCCGGGGCGGATGAGCTGGTGTTTTATGATATCACTGCCAGCTTCGAGGGCCGGGCCCTCTTTACCGATATCCTGACCCGGGTGGCCAGCGAAATTTTCATCCCCCTGACGGTGGGGGGCGGCATCAATACCCTGGAAGATTTCGACCGGGTGCTCAAGTGCGGGGCCGATAAAGTCTCGGTGAACTCGGGCGCCCTGAAAAACCCGGCCCTGATCTCCGCGGCGGCCCAGCGGTACGGCAACCAGTGCGTGGTCCTCTCGGCGGATGTCAAGCGGGTGGACGGCAAATTCTGCGTCTTTGCCAAGGGCGGCCGGGAGAACACCGGCCGGGACGCCCTGGACTGGATCGCCCAGTGCGTGGAAAACGGCGCGGGGGAAATCTGCCTGAACAGCATCGACACCGACGGGGTGCGGGGCGGCTTTGATCTGGAAATGCTGGACGCAGTGGCCGCCCGGGTCAACGTGCCCATCATCGCCAGCGGCGGCGCCGGCAAAAAGGAGGATTTCCTCGAGCTGTTCGGTCACAAGGGCATTGACGCAGGCCTCGCGGCGGGGATTTTCCACCAGAAATTGCTGGGCATCCGGGAGCTGAAAGAGTATCTCAACAAAAATGGTGTGGAAATGCGTCTGTGACCCCTTGCATCCGGGGCGGGAATACGATAAACTGTGAGTATCCCCTTTTTTAGGGTAGGAGTGTTGTACTATGGAACTGAAATTTGACGACAAGGGCTTGATCCCCGCTATTGTGCAGGATCACTATACCAAAGAGGTGCTGACCCTCGCGTATATGAACGCCGAGTCCCTGGCGCTGACCATTGCCGAGGGGCGGACGGTGTTCTGGAGCCGGAGCCGTCAGGAACTCTGGCGGAAGGGCGAGACCAGCGGCAACGTTCAGCGGGTGGTGTCCATCACCGCCGACTGCGACGCCGACGCCCTGGTGGTGGAAGTAGTCAAATCCGGCCCGGCCTGTCACACCGGGGCCGAGAGCTGCTTTTTCAACCCGGTATACGTCAGCGACGAGCTCAAGCAGTTCAGCTGGCAGGCCCTCTATGAGCTGATCAAGGGCCGCAAGACAAACCCCCAGGCCGGCAGCTACACCACCTATCTGTTTGAAAAAGGGAAAGAGAAAATCCTCAAAAAGGTCGGCGAGGAGTGCACCGAGGTCATCATCGCAGGCGAGAAGGAAGACAAGGCCGAGACGGTCTATGAGATCAGCGACCTTGCCTACCACGTTCTGGTGCTGATGGTCCAGGCGGGCATCACGGTGGAGGACATCACCCGCGAGCTCGAAAAACGCCACGTCATCGACCACAAGGTCAAACAGGAAAGGATGCAGTGAGAAACGCGCTATGGCAGACTTCATGAAATCCAGCGTCCATTGCCACTCGACGCTGTGTGACGGCAAAAACACCTTACAGGATATGGCCTCGGCCGCCTGCGCCCAGGGGCTGACCACGCTGGGCTTTACTGGCCACAGCCATACCCCCTGCGACCGGGAATACTGCATGACCCCCCAGCGCACCGCCCAGTACAAGGCCACCATTGCCAAGCTCAAACTGGAGTATAAGGGCAAGGTGGATATCCTCTGCGGCATCGAGTGGGACCAGTTCTCGGACGACAAGCTCACCGGCTACGACTACTGGATCGGCAGTGTCCACTATCTGCGGGGCCCCAAGACCGGCCGGTATTACGAGATCGACTTCCGCCCCCAGGACCTCAAGGACTGCATGGACGACGATTTCGGCGGCGACGGCCTGGCCATGGCCGAGGCTTATTTTGCCTCGGTGGCTGAGGTGGCAGCCCGCAAACCGGACATTCTGGGCCACATCGACCTGATCAAAAAGCTGAACTGCACCGGGGCTTATTTCGACGAGAACTCGCCCCGCTACAAGGCGGCGGCTCTGGCCGCTCTCAAGGCCGCCCGTGAGGCCGACTGCCTGCTGGAGGTCAACACCGGCGGCGTCTTTCGGGGCTACCGGAGCGACTTCTACCCCAGCGCCTGGATGCTGGAGGAGTGGCACAAGATGGGCGGCAAGGTGATCATTACCGCCGACGCCCATTCCACCGACAGCCTGACCTTCGGCTATGAGGACGCGGCCAATCTGCTGCGCTCCGTCGGCTTCGAGAGCGTCGAGGTGCTCACCGGCAAGGGCTTTGAGACCCAGCCGCTCTAAACCAAAACCACAAACCGGCCAAACGCACGGCCCCTTTTTCGGGGGCCGTGCGTTTTGTGCGGCCGGGAGCAAATGATACGAGGGGAATCTATGGAAGCAATCAAAAAACGCCCGGCCCGGGGGATGGACGTGGACCTGATCCACGGGCCGATTTTCCGCAATCTGCTCTGGTTTGCGGTGCCTATTTTTATCTCCAACCTCTTCCAGCAGCTCTACAACGCCGCCGACACCATGATCGTGGGCAACGTGCTGGGAGACAGCGCCCTGGCCGCTGTGGGCGCCTGCGGCTCCATCTACGAGCTGCTAGTGGGCTTCGGCCTGGGAATCGGCAACGGCCTGGCCATCGTCACCGCCCGGGCCTTCGGCGCCGAGGATTACAAGCGGGTCCGCCAGTCGGTGGCCTGGTCCATGATCATCGGCATTGTGGCCTCCCTGATTATTACCGCGGTGGGAATGCTCTTCCTCCATCCCCTGCTGGTGCTGCTGGACACCCCCACCGAAATTCTGGAGGATGCTTACAGCTATATCTCGGTCATCGCCCTCTTTGTGCTGGTGATGTTCGCCTATAACCTCTGCGCGGCCCTGCTGCGGGCCATCGGCAACAGCGTGATGCCTCTGGTCTTTCTGGTCTTTTCCTCCTGCCTGAACGTGGGCCTGGACATCCTCTTTATCACCCGGTTCAATATGGGGGTGGCGGGCGCAGCGGTGGCCACCGTCATCGCGCAGGCGGTGTCGGTGGTTCTCTGCATCCTCTATATCCTGAAAAAGACCGAGATCCTGGTCCCCCGGCGGGAACACTTCGCCTATGACCGGGGCCTGGTGAAGGAACTGGTGGGCCAGGGCCTCTCCATGGGCCTGATGAGCAGCATCGTCTCGGCGGGCTCGGTGATCCTGCAATACGGCATCAACGGCCTGGGCACCCTGGTCATCGCGGGGCACACGGCAGCCCGCAAACTCTTTGCCCTGACCGATATGCCGGTTATGGCCATCTCCATGGCGGCGGCTACTTTTGTCTCCCAGAATCGGGGCGCCAGCCAGCCCCAGCGGGTCCGGCAGGGGATGCGCCAGACCTTCCTGTTCTGCATCGGCACCGCCGTGGTTATGAGCCTGCTCATGCTGGTGAGCGCCCGCTGGCTGGTGGGTCTGGTATCCGGTTCCAGCGAGCCGGTGGTGCTGGACAACGGCGCGGCCTACCTGATCTGGAACGCCCCCTTCTACTCGGTGCTGGGCATCCTGCTGGCTACCCGCTACGCCCTCCAGAGCCTGGGCCAGAAGGTGCTGCCCCTGATTTCCAGCGGCATCGAATTCGTGGGCAAGATCCTGTTTGTGCTCTTCTTTATCCCCCGGTTCGAGTACATGGCGGTCATCCTCTGTGAGCCCATCATCTGGTGCTTTATGTGCGCCCAGCTGCTCTATGTCTATTTCCGGGACCCCTTCATCCGCTCGGCCTCGGCCGCCCCGGAGAAAGCGGAATCCTGATCCAGCAAAAAAACACCCCCTGCACAGAGGCCGGTCCGGCCCCGTGCAGGGGTTTTTGCGTTCTGCCCGGGCAAGGAGGGAACCCGGAACAGAAACAGCCGCAGCGCCCGGAAAAGCGCCAGGCGGCCTGCGGCTGATGATACAAAGATACGGCCTGCCGCTCGGAGGCGTTACAGCACCGAATAACCAAAGCTGTTGACCAGCGCGTCGATGTGCTGGCCCGCCTTGCACAGGGGGCAGTCGCGGGACTCATAGCTGGCGTAGTCGGGCAGGTTGTTGGGGTCAAAGATGGAGGTCACCTGATGGCCCATAAAATCGTGGGTGGTGGCGAAGATGGCCGATAGCCCGGCGACCTGGCCGCCGTAATATTCCACCGCTTCCACAGCCGCCTGGGCGGTGAAGCCGGTGGTGATAGAGGCCGCCAGAATCAGGACGTGTTTGCCTCGCACCATGGGGACGATGTTGTCCCGCAGGATAATCTGGCTGCCGGTGGTGTACTCGGGGGTGATGACATAAATGGTCTGGTGGGCGTTCATGTTCATAAAGCCGTCCCGGGTCAGCTCGCTGGCCAGGCAGCTGCCGATCACCTGGGTGCCGTCCAGACAGAGGATGGTGTCCACGATGGTGCTCAGGCGGTAGGCGGAGACCAGCTCCCGCGCCACCTCCTGCGCCTCGGACAGGCGGGTCTTCTGGGTGGTCACGTCGATGTAGTAGTTGATATGACTGTGACTGGTGGCAAAATGCCCTTTTGCCACCCGGAGAAACAGGCGGCTGTTTTTGGTGGGAAGTTTAACCGTGTTCATCATGGGTCCATCCACTCCTGTCAACAAAATCACAGGGACATACCATCCCCATGGTATTATTTTAACGAAAATCGTCCCCCGGCACAAGAAACGAATTGACCAAAATTCAAACCGAAAATTATACACCTCTACGCTCGATCCAAGCAAAAAAGCCGCCCCGGCAAAAGGCCGGGACGGCAGAAAGTTCTGTGGAGTGAGCCGGGGTTATTTCGCGTATTCCACCGCGCGGCTCTCGCGGATGACGTTGACCTTGATCTGGCCGGGGTAGTCGAGGGTGTCCTCGATCTTCTTGGCGATGGTGCGGGCCAGCAGAATAACCTGATCGTCCCCGATGACGTCGGGCTTGACCATGATCCGAACCTCGCGGCCAGCCTGGACGGCAAACGCCTGCTCCACGCCCTCGAAGCTGGAAGAGATCTCCTCCAGGTTCTCCAGACGCTTGACATAGCTCTCCACGTTCTCGCGGCGAGCGCCGGGGCGGGCGGCGCTGATGGCGTCGGCCGCCTGCACCACAAAGGCCAGGGGGGTCTTAGGCTCCACGTCGCCGTGGTGGGCCTCGATGGCGTGGATCACCTGGCTGTTCTCCTTGTACTTGCGGCAGATGTCCACGCCGATCTGAACGTGGCTGCCCTCGATCTCGTGGTCCAGAGCCTTGCCGATGTCATGCAGCAGACCGGCGCGGCGGGCCATGGTGACGTTCAGGCCCATCTCCCCTGCCAGCAGGCCGGCCAGCCAGGCCACCTCCATGCTGTGGGTCAGGGCGTTCTGGCCAAAGCTGGTGCGGTACTTGAGCCGGCCGATCAGCTTGACCAGGTCGGGGTGCAGGCCGTGGATGCCCAGCTCCATGACAGCGCGCTCGCCTTCCCGCTTCATCTGGAGTTCCAGGTCGTGGCGGCACTTCTCCACCGTCTCCTCGATCCGGGCGGGGTGGATCCGGCCGTCGCCGATCAGACGCTCCAGGGTCATACGGGCCACTTCGCGGCGGGTCTGGTCGAAGGAGGACAGGGTGATGGCCTCCGGGGTATCGTCGATGATCAGGTCCACGCCGGTGGCGGTCTCCAGGGCGCGGATGTTGCGGCCCTCGCGGCCGATGATCCGGCCCTTCATCTCGTCGTTGGGCAGGGGCACCACCGAGACGGTGGTCTCGCTGGAATGGTCGGCGGCGCAGCGGCTGACCGCCTGGCCGATCAGGTTGCGGGCGATGTTCTCGCAATCCTCTTTCAGGTTGGTCTCATAAGCGGCCACACGGATGGCTTTCTCGTGGGACAGTTCCTCATCCACCTTGTGGAGCAGCACTTCCCGAGCGTCGGCCTGGCTCAGACCGGCCAGCATCTCCAGACGCTCCATCTGCTTGGCCCGCAGTTCGTCCACCTCGGCCAGATGGGCCTCGGCTTCGGCCATCTTGGCCTTCAAGTCCTCTTCCCGGCGCTCCAGGGCCTCGGTCTTGCGGTCCAGGGCGGTTTCCTTCTGGTCGATGCGGTTCTCCTGCCGGGAAATTTCGGCCCGGCGCTGTTTGATCTCCCGGTCGGCTTCGGCCTTCTGGGCGTCCACCTCGGCCTTCATCTTAAAGACTTCGTCTTTGGCTTCCAGGACAGCTTCCTTGCGTTTCTGTTCGGCGGTCTTGATCGCTTCATTCACCAGGCGTGCGGCCTCGGCTTCGGCGCTGCCGATCTGTGCCTCGGCGGTCTTTTTCCGGTGCATTTCGCCCAAATAAAAGCCCGCAGCCAGCGCAACAACGGCGGCCACGATCACGACCACAATCGTCATGACTGGGGTCATCGTGTTCACTCTCCTCAAAATTAAGAATACGCTAATTTTGGGATGCTGCGGCAGGACGCGGGTCCAATAAACAATATAAAGTGAGCCTCAAAACAAAAAGACAGCAAAACACACCCAGAGGGATCCCCTGTGCGGAAATCTTGCGCGGCTTCTATCATTGAATAGTTCAATCCTTATAAAAACGGGCGGAAAACCGCCCGGGTCCTTTATGGTGCGTCGATGCCCTGCAAACAGCATCTTATATCCATACTACCTTTTATATTAAGGTACAAAACGCCGATTGTCAAGTACAAGGGCCCCAAACCCAGACCTTTTTTTACAGGACAGGGTCATTCTGTGTACATTTGGCGCAGCCGCTCCAGCCGGGCAGAATCCAGCCCATATTCCGCTTCCAGATAGGCTTCGGCGCTGCCCCAGCGGGTGCGAATGGTGTCCAAAACAAAGGGAGCAAGCTCGGGGTTGACCCCGGCGGTCCACTGGTAATAGCGCTCGCAGGCGGGGTCTGCCGCGATCTCCTTAGCATGGCTGGCTACATAGGCCTCGATGGCGGCCCGGCGGTAGTGGTTGGTCAGGGCGAAGTCGGTGCAGATGGCCTCATCGGGGGTGCCCAGAGCCAAAAGGATCAGCATGGCGGCCACACCGGTGCGGTCTTTGCCCGCGGTGCAGTGGAAGAGCAGCGGCGTCCGCCCTGCCTCCAGCGCCTGGAACAAGATCCGATAGGCCCGGTTGCCCTGGAGCATTTGCAGGTACATCCCCTGGAGAAAACCCTCTTCCCCTGCCTCGGCGGGGATGGCTTGCCGCAGGAGGGCGATGTCTTCGGGGGAAAAACCAATCTCGTGTCCGTCATTGGCGCACAGGGCACACTGCTGGATCAGTTCGGTACCCTGCGGCACCAGATCGGGGGCTTTTCGCGATTCGCTGGTGCTGCGCAGATCCAGGATCAGCTTTAAATTCAGGGAGTCCAGCAGGGCCCGGTCGGCGGGGCTGGTGAGGTCGGCGGTGCTGGGGCCCCGGTAGAACAGCCCCCGGCGGACGGTTTTTCCCCCGGCGGCGGGCCAGCCCCCCAGTTCACGGAAATTCCGGGCCCCTTCAAAGGGCAGCTCGGCCCCGGGGACAGGATGGTTTTGCATAACGATTCTCCTTTTACTCGCTTGATCGGCCGGGGGATGCCCCGCCGCAAATCCGAAAAAGCGCCGAATCGGAGGATTCGGCGCTTTGGCTTGGTGTGCTCTTGGTCGGCGTACTTTCCTATATAAAGTAGCAAATTTTCAGGGGCTTGTCAATTGGTTTCCCCTCCGCTGAAATCGCTGCCTTTCCCGGATCAATCCCTGGATTTGTGCCTGTGGGGCCGGGGGCGTTTTGGGTTGCGATCCCTTGCGCTCTCCGCGGTTTTGGCGTATTATCTAATTGTGATGCTGAAGAGGGAGGTTTCTTGCCGTGGAAAATAATCCTCTGCCGCTGGTGCATAACCGGGCCAACGGCCTGAAAAACGCTGTGGCCCAGACCCTGTACCAGCTGATGCAAACGCAGTCGATTGATGATATCTCCACCCGGGACCTGATTGCACAGGCGGGGATCGGCGTGACCAGTTTTTACCGGCATTTCCGGGATAAATACGACGTGGTGAACTGGCTTCACGGGCAGCTGCTGGATCAGACCTTGTTCCGCTTGTTCGAGGGCGTGGACTATGACACCGCAACGCGCAGCACCTGGGGCGTGTTCGAGGCGCACGCCCGGTTTTACCGCAATGCTTTCTCGTCCCGGGACGTGAACAACCTGCGGGGATACGTTTATCAGGAGACGATGCGAACCTATGAGACGATCCTGCAGCAGCACGATATCCTGCTGGACTATCAGCAGAGGGTGGCGTTGGAACTGTATGTGAGCGGATCGGTGGAGCTGACGGTCCGCTGGGTTCAGGAGGGCTGCCGGCAGGAAGCTGCTCCCCTTCTGATGGCGATCAAGATGGCGGCCCCGGATTTTATCCGCCGGTATATCGAATAAAATAGCGATTTGGAGCTGGAAAAGGAACATGTGTGCCAATTCGTTCTTCTTTGGAACAGATCGGCACAGTCGTTCCTTTTCTTTTTGCGCCGGAGTCGATATTATTTTAACATAGTCGACAGCAACGCGCGCGTTTTACCTGCCTGGAAATCACAATGTATGGAAAAGGAGAAAGATTATGAAGAAGATCTCTAGAAGAAACTTCCTGCATAGCAGTGCCGTGGCAGCCGGTGTGGCGGCGGTCAGCACCCTGGCCGCCTGCAGCAGCACAGCCAGCTCCACCACTGCCAGCTCCAGCTCCACTTCGGAAACCACTTCCTGGGATTATGAAGCCGATGCAGTTATCGTGGGCGGCGGCGGTACCGGTCTGGCAGCAGGCCGTGCGGCGGTTGATGCAGGGGCGTCTGTCATTATCCTGGAAAAAGCCGGGATCACCGGCGGCACCACAACGTTCTCGGGCGGCGTTATGCAGGCGGCCGGCACCAGCTATCAAAAGGAGCTGACCTCTTTTGGCAGCGACACCCCCGCCAACCATGCCAACGAGTGGATCGCCGAAGGCGAAGGTTATGTGGACGAGGAATTGGTCAAAGCACTGGCAGAGGGCGCCCCGGCCATCATCGACTGGGAGGCCGAACTGCCCGAGATCAAGTGGGTCAGCGTCTACGGCCACTGCCACGTCCCCACGGTTCCCCGTGAGCTGGAAGCGGACCGGATTCACGTCTACGAAGGCGGCGGCGCCGCAGGTCAGGGCGGCGTTTTGACGAGTGCCCTGGCAAATTACTGCAAAGAAAAGGGCGTCAACATCATGACCAACACGGCCGCCACCCGTCTGATCACCGAGAACGGAGAGGTCATCGGCGTGGAGGCAGAGACGGAAGAGAAGGTTATCCGGGTAAAAGCCAAAAAGGGCGTGATTCTGGCTGCTGCTTCGGTGGATCAGAATAAGGAGATGGCCAAACGTCTGGCGCCCCAGCAGTACTGGGCGCTGGAGAACGGTACCTGCATGTGCGTCGCAGGGGATACTGGCGATGGCCTGCGGATGGGCATGGAGATCGGAGCGGATCTGTATGGCCAGGGCGGCACCATTGACTTCTGCGGTACCACCGGCAATGCCACCAACAATACCATTCCCACCATGCCCTGTATCATCGTCAACAAGGCGGGCCAGCGTTTTGTCTGTGAGGACGCTACCTATGCCTATCAGTACCGGGCGATCTTCCAGCAGGAAAAGCAGTTGGGCGGTAAGACCTATATGGTCTTTGGCCAGGAGGCTCTGAGCGATCCGGGTGCCATTTGGACGGCCGAAACAGTGGCGGATGCAGTCGCCGCAGGTACCCTGCTGTCTGCCGACACCCTGGAAGAGCTGGCCGCAGCCATGGACTGCGATGCGGCCAACTTGGCCGCCAGCGTCGCCAGCTGGAATGAAATGGTTTCCGCCACCGGTGAGGATCGGGTCTTTGGCCGCCGCACCGGCCTCAACACCATTACCGGCCCCTTCTATGCGATGATGAATGTGCCCTGCAATCTGGGCAGTATCGTGGGCCTGCGCATTAACGCAAACTGCCAGGTGCTCGATGTCAACGGCCAGCCCATCAGCCGCCTGTATGCGGGCGGCATGAATGCCGGCGGCTGGATTGGGCCCTACTACCCCGGTTCCGGTACGGCCATCATTGGCACCCAGTATCATGGCAAAGTCTGCGGCGAGCAGGTCGCTGCTCTGACGGCCTGGTGCTAAATATTTAAACATTTAAAAGCCGTGCCTCGATGCGCTTCCCTTTCAAAGGAGAGAGGATCCCGGGCAGACGGTACAGGACTTGTACAGGCTCGGGTGGGAAAAACGCCCGGCTTGTACAAGTCTTTTGTTTTGGGATGGAGTATGCAAAAAGAAAATCCCGCGAAAAATCTCTCGATTTTTCGCGGGATTTTGGTGCGCTCGTGGGAACTCGAATCCCAGGCCCTCTGATTAAAAGCGCCAGCCAGGCACTATTGAT
>HHCFC01400__coassemble_1810_pt1 | contig 15816 bp, 13 predicted proteins | sample HHCFC01400__metabat2_high_PE_029 | metagenome-assembled genome bin HHCFC01400
GACCTGAACTTTTCCGCACAATAAGAGGAGAAACCAATAGGCTATATAGTATACCACCGCAATGACGCCGCACAGCTTCTCTCGTTTTTCGTACATAAAAACGCCCCACTTTTTAATCACTCTGTACAAGATTTGAAATACAATTTTGATTATACACCCCTTGGGATCATCGTCAAGGGATTCGGGACTGTCCCCCGAGTTCATGAACAGAGCGGGCGGCTTTAATCACCCCCACAATGACAATCCCCCCGCGTCGGCGCTTGCGGTTCACCGACGCGGGGGGATTGTATGGGGTATTGCTTTGGTGTGAGGAGGAATCATGTACAAAGAACGGTTGCGGCCCCGTTTCTTTGTGATTGTAGTATACCCAGCTTTTGCGTGAAAATGATTACAAACCTGTGAAGAATGTGTAAAAGCTTTTCCGGGCCTTTTTAACCCTTGTTTTTGCCCTGAATCGCCGCGTGTTCCCGCCCCAGCCGGACGTATTCGGCGGCGTTGTGGGCGGTGGCGGCCTGCTGTTCGGGGCTGGCGGGTTTAATCACCCGGGCGGGTACCCCCACGACCACCACGCCGTCCGGGATCACCATTCCCTCCGGCACCAGGGCCCCCGCCCCGATGATGCAGCCGCTGCCCACCACGCAGTGGTTGAGCAGGGTGGCGTGCATCCCGATCAGGGTGTTGTCTCCCACCGTGCAGCCGTGGACAATGGCGCTGTGGCCCACCGTCACATCCCGGCCCAGGACCACCTGCCCGCCGGGGTCGCAGTGCAGTACCGCGTTGTCCTGGACGTTGGACCCCGGGCCGATGAGGATTTTTCCCTCGTCGGCCCGCAGCACTGCCCCATACCAGATGTTGGCCCCTTCTTCCAGGGTCACGTCTCCCAGCACCGTGGCGTTTTCGGCCACAAAGGCCGCGCCCTTGTCCTGGGGTATTTTTCCACCAAATGCAGCAATCATTGTGAAAAACCACCTTTCTCTTTTGCCGGTTTTGTGGTATCTTTTATAAAGAGACTGATTTTGCAGGGGGTCCGCCCCTGTTTTTCGTTTTATCTCTGTATCATCCACCGCGGGGCCGCCCCCGGCTCTGCCCAAAAGGAGATCCGCTCATGAAAGTTTCTGCTCGTCTGTTCCGCCGGGCTTTGGCTCTGGCGCTGGCCCTGGTGTTGGCTGCCGCTCTGGCTCTGCCCGGCTTTGCCTCCTATCCCATGCCCATCCAGACCACCTACCCCGACGAGGCCATCTATCTCTTTGACCTGGACACCGGGAAAGTGATCCTCGAGCAGAACGCCGATCAGCCCATGTACATCGCCAGTCTGACCAAGATGATGACCGCCCTGCTGCTGCTCGAGAGCGGGGTGGACCTGGAAGCCGAGGTCACCATCCCCACCAGCCTGACCCAGGAGTTCACCGACATCCAGAACGCCAACGGCACCACCGCTGGGCTCAAGATCGGGGAGACAGTCCGGCGGATTGACCTGCTCAACTGCCTGCTGGTGGCCAGCGCCAACGACGCCGCCAGCGTCATCGCCAGCGATCTGGCGGGGGGCAGCCTCACCGCCTTTGTGGCCCAGATGAACGAGCGGGCCGCCGAGCTGGGCTGCACCAACACCACTTTCAGCTGTGTGCACGGCCTCTATGACTACGGCAACGCCTCCACTGCCCGGGATCTAGCCCGGATTGCCGCGGCCTGCTACGCCCAGCCCGGCTATATGGAGGCGGCTCAGAACCTGACCTACACCCTGCCCGCCACCAACCTCCACACCAGCGAGCGGGAGATCAAGACCACCAACCTGATGCTGAACCCCGAGTACGAGTACTACCGGGACTACATCCGGGGGATGAAAACCGGGTTTACCACCCTGGCGGGGCGGTGCTTCGTCACCTTCGCCGAGCAGGACGGCCACACCTACGGCCTGGTGGTGCTGAAATCCGACCTGGACAACATCTACCGTGAGTGCGCCGAGATCCTGGACTGGGCTTTCGCCAGCTTCAACGACCGGCTGCTGGTGGACACCGAAACCGTTCTGACCACGGTGCCCCTGACCCAGTGCCGCAGCGAAGAGGCGGTGGAGCTCTACGCTGCCGCCGAGGTCACCGGCTACGGCCACGCCGAGGACGAGGTCACCTTCCAGTTTGAGCTGCCCGAATCGGTCCGGGCCTCCGTCAAGCCCGGCCAGGTGATCGGCACCGCCACCGTCTATCTGGACGGCTACGAGGTGGGCAAAACCGATCTGGTGGCCCGCCGGGAGTATGTATCCGACTTCATCACCGACAGCAAGGCCACCCTGCTGCTTCTGCCGGCACTGCTGGCCGCCCTGCTGGTGCTGAGCGTGGCCACCGTCCTGGTGGGGGGCGGCCAGGGGCTGTTCCGTCGCCGCCGCTCGGGCCGGGGCCGCCGCATCCGTCACTGAGGGGCACACAACTTTATAATGGAACCAAGGCCGGGGAGGTGCGCCCTCCCCGGCCTTTTTGTTCGGTCAGGTTTCCCCCAGCCGGGCAGCCAGCAGCTGGAGAACGATTTTCGGGTTGACCTGCCGTTCCAGCTTCTGGCGGGCCTCATCGGCCAGCCGGAGGGCCCGCCCGGCCTGGGCTCCGTTCAGGGGGCAGTGGGGGCTGCCCCGCAGCCCCGCCGACGCCAAGGCGCCGAACTCCCGCAGCAGCGCCGCCCCGCCGGAGCGGTCTTTTTCGTATTTGGCCAGCAGGGTGGAGGCTGCATAGCTGTCCTGCCGGGCCGCCGCTTCGGCCAGGGCCCGGGCCTGTTCCACCCGGCCCCGGCGGGCGGGGTCCTGGGCGGCGGAGAGTACCGTGCCGATCTGGCCGTCGTAGAGCTCCGCCAGCAGGGCCGCCTCGGCGGGGTCTACCCCCTGGGCAGCGCAGTACTCCGCGCACCGGGCCGGGGCCACCGGGGCCAGGGCAAAGCTGACGCAGCGGCTCCGGATGGTGGGCAGAACCCCCGCCAGGCTGTCCGCCGTCAGGATAAAGAGGATCCCTTCAGGGGGCTCCTCCATGACTTTTAAAAGGGCGTTGGCGGATTCCTCGTTCATCTGCTCCACATGGTAGAGCAGCACTGCCCGGCCCGCCGCCGAAAGGCCGGTGTTGAAGATCTCCCGCCGCATGGCGGTCACCTGGCCCACCAGATACCGCCCGCCGCTGCCCATCCCTTCCAGAGAGATGGCCTCCCGCACCAGGCCGGTTTCCACCCGGCCGCTGTGGCGGTCGCCCGCTTTGGCCACGGCTTTGCTGCACTGGCCCTCCACCAGGGCCCCGGCCGCCGGGCCCCCGGCGGGGTAGAGGTAGTCGGCGGCGATGCACCGGGCCGCAAAGCCCTTGCCCAGACCCGGCTCTCCCACCAAAAGCAGGCTGTGGGTCAGCCGCCGGGCCTCCAGCATCCGGGCCACGCTCTCTTTTAGGGTCTCATTGCCGGCCAGACGGTCCAGCATCATGGCGCGCGCCTCCTTCATCGGGTTGTGATTACCAGCGGCGGTTGTTCCGCTTCCACTGCTCCCGCCGGTACCAGGCCCGCAGGTTGCGGTAGAGCACCGGCCCGAAGAACACCAGATACCCCAGCATGCAGAGCAGATAGTTTAGCCTCGTCCACCAGCCCGCCGAGATAAAACTCAGCAGGAAGATGGCCCCGGAGAAAATCCCCAGGTATTTCACCCGGATGGGCAGCACGAAGAAGAGCAGCACCTGCATCTCCGGGTAGAGGGCGGCAAAAGCCAGCAACAGGGAGAGGATCAGGCAATAGGTATCGGCCCAGCCGGTGACAAAGGCCGCCAGAATCGCCCCCAGGGCCCCCAATAGGATATAGAGGTTATACCGGAAGTCCCCCCACTCCCGCTCCAGGGCGGTGCCGATAAACCAGAGGAAATAGGCTTCCAGCACAAAGCCCAGGATACCGCCCCCCGCATAGGGAACAAAGAGAAAGGTCACCAGCCGCCAGACCTCCCCCGACAGCACCGCCGGGGCATAGAGGGACAGGCTGGAGGCAATGTTTCGATTGACAAAGAGGGCCACCGCATAGACCACGATCTGCCCGCCCACCAGAATCGAGGTGAGGTTGGGGATGCTCCAGCGGCCGAACCGCCGCTCGAGTTTATCGAACCAGTTCATAGACGAACGCCTCCTAAAAATCCAGGAATCATCGGCGCCGCGTGCTTTCCGGCACAAAGGGCCCATGTTGGTTATCATTGTACCATGATCGGCCCCGTCATTCAACCGCGAGGGGCTTTTTTAACTTTTTCCACCGGGTTTTCCACTTCCTTTTTGGGAAAAATCAGGAGTTTTCCGGGTGGTTTTCCACTTTTTCCACCAGGTTTTCAACACCAGAATTTTCCTTTGGTTATACGGCAGGTAAAACCGACCGTCAAAATCGGTATTTTTCGGCAGCAAAAAAGCCTCTTTTGGCCGTTCCGAGAAAGTTTTGGCGGGGGAAAACTTTCTTTTTTCTGTCTTGTCAGCAGTTCGGGCCAAGATTTCTCCAATATGGAATATCCGGCTGCCAAATTTTCCACAATCCAGAAAAGGGAGTTTTCCCGCCTGTGGAAAACAAGGGTTTTCCACAATGGGCCGGCGGTGTTTGTTGACAGGGGGGGCTTTTGCTATTATAATCCTTTTTAGGGCAAAAAGCGCCTGTTCCCGCCGGAACAGGCATTGTATCAATGAGGTGAATCCATGCTGGAATTAAAGCATATTTCCTTTGACGTTGCGGACGGCAAAGGCCAAAAAGAGATCATCCGGGATATCTCTCTGACCATCCCGGACCATACGTTTGTCGCCATCACCGGCCCCAACGGCGGCGGCAAATCCACCCTCGCCAAGCTGATCGCGGGCATCGAGCAGCCCACGGCCGGCCAGATCCTCTTTGACGGCGAGGATATTACCCACAAGAGCATCACCGAGCGGGCAAACCTTGGCATCAGCTTCGCCTTCCAGCAGCCGGTGCGGTTCAAGGGCATCCAGGTGCTGGATCTTTTGCGGATCGCGGCGGGCAAGGAGCTGAGCATCACCGACGCCTGCGGCTACCTGTCCGAGGTGGGCCTGTGCGCCAAGGACTATGTCCGGCGCGAGGTGAATGCCAGCCTGTCGGGGGGCGAGCTCAAGCGGATCGAGATCGCCACCGTGCTGGCCCGGGGCAAAAAGCTCTCGGTCTTTGACGAACCGGAGGCCGGCATCGACCTGTGGAGCTTCCAGAGCCTGATCCAGGTCTTTGAGCGGATGCAGCAGCGCCAGCAGGACGGCTCCATTGTGGTCATCTCGCACCAGGAGCGGATCCTGAACATCGCGGACGAGATCGTCGTCCTGGCCAAGGGCCAGGTGGTCCAGCAGGGCCCCCGGGCCGAGATTCTGCCCGGCCTGCTGGGTACCACCGCCGCAGTGGGGGCTTGCAGTGTGCTGGAACAGGGAGGGAGAGCATAATGGACGAGATTCAAAAGCGAATTCTGGCCGAGGTGGCCGACCTGCACACCGTCCCCGAAGGGGCTTACAACATCCGGGCCAACGGCAAAACCGCAGCTCGGAACACCACCGCCAACATCGACATCACCCCGAAACCGGACGGCAGCGGCATTGACATCCAGATCAAGCCCGGCACCAAAAACGAGAGCGTCCACATCCCGGTGGTGCTGAGCGAGAGCGGCCTGAAGGAGACGGTTTACAACGACTTCTTTGTGGGGGCGGACAGCGACGTGGTGATCGTGGCGGGCTGCGGCATCGACAACTGCGGCGTTCAGGACGCCGAGCACGACGGCATCCACCGGTTCTATCTGGGCAAAAACGCCCATGTGAAATACGTGGAGAAGCACTATGGTTCCGGCGACGGCCAGGGCAAACGGATTCTCAACCCGGTGACCGAGGCCTATCTGGACGAGGGCAGCTCCATGGAGATGGAGATGGTCCAGATCAAGGGCGTGGACTCCACCGACCGGAAAACCAAGGCCAACCTGGCCGCCGGGGCCCGGCTGGTGGTACGGGAGCGCCTGATGACCCACGGCAGCCAGACCGCCCTGAGCAGCTACGCCGTCAACCTGAACGGCGAGGGGGCCAGCGCCGACGTGATTTCCCGCTCGGTGGCCAAGGACAGCTCCTATCAGAAGTTTGACTCCCGAATCACCGGCAACGCCCCCTGCACCGGCCACACCGAGTGCGACGCCATCATCATGGACAAGGCGAAGATCCTGGCCATCCCCCAGCTGGAGGCCAACGACCTGGACGCTGCTCTGATCCACGAGGCCGCCATCGGCAAGATCGCCGGGGACCAGATCATCAAGCTGATGACCCTGGGCCTGACCGAGGCCGAGGCCGAGGAGCAGATCATCAACGGCTTCCTGAAATAATTTTCTATAACCAAAACAGCAGCCCCTGCATTGCTTTGCAGGGGCTGTTTTTTCATTCCGTCGGGCAAATTTTTATCCCCACCCACCCTTCCATTCAAGGAACTTGGGCAGAAAGAGGCTGTTTCTAAAACACTGTGGTTCGCAGCAGCTCGAGCTGCCGCGGCTTGAACCCTTTGGTTTTACACTGATCTACGGCGCGGATAAAAAACCCCCGCCAGCGGCGGGGGTTTTTTCGTTTTTCTTTTACATGGACTCGGCAAAGACCAGCATGGCAATTTTGAAGTAGAGGATCAAGCTGCATGCGTCCACGATGGTGGTGATGAAGGGGGTGGCCATGATGGCGGGGTCCAGGCCCACTTTCTTGGCGGCCAGGGGCAGCATGCCGCCCACCAGTTTGGCCAGCACTACGCTGAAGAAGAGGGAAACGCTGACCACGATGGCGTAGCCCAGAACATTCTCATACTGGCCCGCATAGATCACGCTGTACATGATATAGATGCGCAGACCATTCACCAGGCCCAGGATGGCGCCCACAATGGCCGAAATCCGCAGCTCTTTGCCCACCACCTTCAAAAAGTCGGAGGGGGAGACCTCGCCCAGGGCAAGGCCGCGGACCATCAGGGTGCTGATCTGGTTGCCGCAGTTGCCGGCGGTGTCCATCAGCATGGGCATGAAGGAGACCAGCAGGGGCAGGCTGACAAAGGCGGCCTCGTACCGGGTGGTAACCATGCCGGTAAAGGTGGCCGACAGCATCAGGATCAGCAGCCAGGGAATCCGCTGCTTGGCGTGGGTCCAGACGCTGGTGCCGAAATAGGTGGTGGCGTCCTCGTCGGGAAGAATGGCCGCCATCTTCTGCATATCTTCGGTGGACTCGTCGGTCAGGACGTCGATGGCGTCGTCGATGGTGATGATACCGACGAACATTCCCTCGTTGTCCACGACGGGCATGGCGGTGAAGTCGTAACGCTGCATCTCACGGGAGACAAACTCCTGGTCATCGGTGACCTTCACGGTGACCACGTTGTCCTCCATGATCTCGGTGATGGGGGTGTCCATCTTGGCCAGCATCAGGCTGCGGGCCGAAACAACGCCCAGCAGGCGGTTGTGCTCCACCACATAGCAGGTGTAGATGGTCTCGGCGTTCTCGCCCTGCTGACGGATGGCCTCAAAGGCCTGGCTGACGGTCATATCCTTCCGCAGACGGACGTACTCGGGGGTCATCAGGCTGCCGGCCGAGCTCTCGGGGTAGTTCAAGAGTTTGTTCAGGCTCTCACGGGTCTGGCGGGAGGATTTTTCCAGAATCCGCTTGACCACGCTGGCAGGCATATCCTCCAACAGGTCGGCGGCGTCGTCCAGGCTCATCTCCTCGATGGCGGCGATGAGCTCCACATCCGAGAAGGCTTCCACCAGGTCGGCCTGGGCGTCCTCGGACATATAGGTAAAGGCCTCGGCGGCCACCTCTTTTTTCAAGAGGCGGAACACCACCAGGCGGTTGTTCTCGTCCAGCTCTTCCAGCAGCTCGGCCAGGTCGGCGGGCTGTTCGTCCTCGGTGACCTCCCGGAGTTTGACGTACTGCTTTTTCACCAGCAGCTTGAGCAGGCGGCTCTTGGTCAGCCGGTCGGGGTCGGGGGCCTTTTCGGTCTCACGGGCAGCCTCCCGGGCTTCCTCTTCTTCGGCCTCCCGGACGTCCTGTTTCAGGTCCTCGGTGGCCTCCTCGTTCAGGTCCTGCTCCAGCTGGCGCCGCACCTCGGCGGGGATATCGGCGGGCAGCTCCTGGGCGGGCATCATCTCAAAGTTTTCCAGCTCCTCGCCAGCGGGGAGCTTCTTTTCTTCCTTATCCATTGGGTGTTACCTCCTTAATGTACAGTATAGGTCAGGAGGGTGCAGCCCATCGGGAAACAAAAAACGCGCCGCCTGCTGGGCAGGGAGAAGGGCAATTCTCCGCACAGCAAGCCGCGCCTTTCCAATCCGTCCGGCAAAAGGGGGCATTAACCCCGCAACGCGCGGACAGCCAAAAAGGCGAACGCAGAATCTTTTATTGTCCGATGCGCCGCACCGGCTGGTCGACTGTGATCCGGGTCCATTGTTCTGCGTTCACCTCCCAAAGTACTTTATTCCAACTGAATTATAGCGCCCAAATGGGGGAGGGTCAACCCCGAAGTTCATTTTTTACAAAGATTTGCCGCCGAATTTTCCTCACCGGAGAGGCAAGGGCGGAGCCGGCCTCCGCCCCCTCAGAGATACCGAACGGCGGTGCCGTAGGCGATGATCTCCGCCGCTCCCTGCATCACCGAGGAGGAGCTGTAACGGAGGTTGACCACCGCATCGGCCCCCAGGGCCTCGGCCTCGTCCACCATCCGTTTGACGGCAATCTGGCGGGCCTCGTTGAGCATCTCCGTGTAGCTGACGATTTCGCCGCCCACCAGGGTTTTCATACTGGCCATAAAATCTTTGCCAAAGTTTTTGGACTGAACCACCGTCCCCTTGACGACGCCTAGCGCCTCGAACTCTTTCCCCGGGATATAATCAATGTTTACCAGCAGCATAGTTTATTCTCCTTTTTCCAAAGTGGTTCCGCCCCGCCGGAACCTCCGGCAGACCGGACTACAATTCAATACTTTTTGGCTTCTTCTTCCTCGCCCCGGCGGAGCTCCTTCAGCCGCTGAGCCATGGCCCAAAGGACCCCGACCACCACGGCCGCCGCCAACAGGCCATAAACCAGCGCCATCCCCGCCACCGCCGGGAGGGGGCCTTCCTCCAGCATGAGCCAGAGCAGAGAGCCGAAAAACAGGACCGTCACCAAGGCGGCGCCCACCCCGGCCGCCACTACGGCGCCCCAGCCGGAAGGTTTAGTATTTTTTTGCATCCTCAGCCTCTCCTTTCTCGATCTCCCGCACCCGCTGGAGCAGGGCCAGCAGCACCCCCGGGATCACCACCCCGGGGATGGCCACCAGAACCACCGCCAAAGGCAGGGGAGGCGCCTCCTCGGCATCCACCGTAAAAGCCCAGATCATCAAAATCATCAGACCCGCCATCAGCCCCACCGTGAGGGCGGCGGCCACCACCGGGGCAACGTACCGCCGGCGTTTGGTATCCTCCACCTGTTTGTCCAAAAAGGTTGTGCCCTCCCGTTCCATCCGGTCCATCTGTTCCAGCAGGGCAGCGGCGTCCAGGGCATCCAGCCTCTCTTCCCGGCTGCTGAGGGAGCGGCAGAGCTGGATGGACTGTTCCAGATTTTTCTTTTCCCGCTCCAGGCTGACCAGATGGCGGCGCATCCCGTCTCCCACCGTCCAGGCCCCGGCCTGCATCTTGCGGATCTCCTCCAGGGAAACACCGAGTTTCCGCATCAGTTTGATCTGCCGCAGCTGCTCCACCTCATGGGGGCCATACTCCCGGTATCCATTTTCGCTGTTTCGCCGGGGCGCCAGGAGTCCCTGTTCCTCATAAAACCGGATGTTCTTTTTGGTGATGCCCACTTGGGCCTCCACCTCGTTGATTTTCAATGCATTATCCCCCTTCATCGCCAACCTTCCACCAGGGGGAACTCAGGATTTTTGGGCGATGCCGCCCCAGTTTTTGGCTTCCTGCTGATAGACCTTCCAGGCCACCAGACCCAGGCCCAGAGCGCAGGCCAGAGCCACCAGCTCGATTCCTGCCACCGGCAGGAACGCCGATGCCAGGATGGTACAGGCATCCACTGCGGCGTGAAGGAGGATCGCCCCCACAAAGAGGGTCACCCCCTGACGGCCCCGGCAATAGGCCAGATACACCAGCACCGAGAGAGCCAGGTGAATCCCGATGGCGATGGTCCGTTCCACGCCGCCCCAGAGATAGGTGGTCGCAGGGGCCGCCACCATCTGGGCGACGGTCTGAAGGGTAGCTTCATCCAGGGCGCCCACGTTCTGTTCCAGGGTCCCGGCGTTGATCCAGCTGGAAACCAGAAGGTTGCTGATATAGGTCAGGCCCACCACCATCACGGCCTCCATGCCGCCGTGGCCCGCGCCATACATGAGGGCCCGGGCGGTCTGGCCCGGGGCAGGGCGGAGGAACCGGAAGGCCGCCAGACGGCCCACCTCTTCAAAAAGGCCCGCCATCACCCCACCATAGAGGGCGTAGAGAATCAGGTTTCCGCTGATGGTCTGACCCAGCGGACTGCCCAGCACCAGGGCATGAACCCCCTGTTCCAGCACCAGGACAAAGAGGAAGAACACCGCCGCTCCCAGGAAAAAATCCCGCCACCGGCCGCCCTGGCGGCGGAAGAAGATCGCCAGCCCCAGGGGCAGCAGAAAGCAGATCGCCATCGAGATCGCCATACAAACCATGCTGGCCATGGGCATCGTTCCGAGTTCACTCATAAACCAAATACAACTCCCTTCTTTGCCTGCCGTCCCCGGCGGGCCATTGATTGCCCTAACTGTACCACTTCCACCAGGGGGAAAGTCAAGAGATTTTTCAATTTTTTGAAAAATCACCCGGGATAGCCCTTGCAACCCATCCAATCTTTTCAAAATCGCATTCTGCGATTTTGGATTGAAAAGTTTTTGCGCCGCTTTTTTCAAAAAGCGGCAAAAGCGGCATAAAAAACGCGCCCCGCTCACCGTTGCCAGTGAGTGGGGCGCTAAAACTTTTCAGTTTTGTCTGGTGCAAGATCCCCGCGGGGCGGGTCTTATGCAGCAGGTGGAGCAAGGTATCCGGGGCCGGACCTTATGCTCCCGGCACGCGCCGGGCGTGCTCTCAAGGGCCCTCGCGGGCGCTCTGGTATCTCAAGCCGCAAGGCGGCTCAAAATCAGATTTTGTACAATTACTTGTACAGCTCGACCAGACGGGTCAGGTGCTCGTAACGAGCCTCGGCAGCCTTCTGGTTCTCCTCGAACAGCTTCTTTGCACGATCGGGGAAGGCACGGGTCAGACGGCTGTAACGGGTCTCGGTAGCCAGCAGGTTCTGGTATTTCTCGCCGTCGACGGCCTTGGAGGTCAGGGTGAAGGGATTCTTGCCCTGGGCCTTCAGAGCCGGGTTGAAGGTGAACAGGTTCCAGTAGCCGGACTCGACAGCCTTCTTCATCTCGACCTGGCAGTTGGTCATGCCGCCCTTGATGCCGTGCAGCTCGCAGGGAGCATAGCCGATGATCAGGGAGGGGCCGGGGTAAGCCTCAGCCTCGGCGATAGCCTTGACAGCCTGGTTCATGTTGGCGCCCAGAGCGATCTGAGCGACGTAGATGTAGCCGTAGGTCATAGCGATCTCGGCCAGGCTCTTCTTGCTGATCTCCTTACCGGCAGCTGCGAACTGGCAGACCTCGCCGATGTTGGAAGCCTTGGAAGCCTGTCCGCCGGTGTTGGAGTACATCTCGGTGTCGAAGACCATGACATTGACATCCTCGCCGGAAGCCAGGACGTGATCCAGGCCGCCGAAGCCGATGTCGTATGCCCAGCCGTCGCCGCCGAAGATCCAGATGGACTTCTTGGCGATGAACTGCTTGCTCTTCAAGATCTCAGCAGACTTCTCGCAGCCGGCAGCAGCAGCCTTCTCCAGCTCAGCGATCAGGGCCTTGGCGGGAGCGTCGTTGGCCTTGGTGTTGTTCTTGGTCTCGATGAACTTGGCGTAAGCAGCCTTCAGCTCGTCGGAGGCCTTCTCGGAGTTTGCGACCTCGTCGATCCGCTTGATCAGGTTGTCGCGGACGGTCTTCTGGCCCAGATACAGGCCCAGGCCGTGCTCGGCGTTGTCCTCGAACAGGGAGTTGCACCATGCGGGGCCGTGGCCGCTGTCCTTATTGACGGTGTAGGGAGAGACAGAAGCGGTGCCGCCCCAGATGGAAGAGCAGCCGGTGGCGTTGGAGATGTACATCTTCTCGCCGAACAGCTGGGTGATCAGACGAGCGTAAGCGGTCTCGGCACAGCCTGCGCAGGAGCCGGAGAACTCCAGCAGGGGCTGGTTGAACTGAGAACCGATGACGGTGTCGTCAGCAAACTTGCTGGGCTTCTTGGAGATGTTGGCGACGCAGTAGTCGAAGACCTCCTGCTCGGCAGCCTGGCTCTCCTGCGGGACCATCTGGATGGCCTTGGTGGGGCAGACGGTGACGCACTCGCCGCAGCCCATGCAGTCCAGCGGAGAAACAGCCATAACGAACTTGTACTCGTTGGCGGGCTTGTTGTCGCGGCTCTTGGTCTGAGCGGGAGCAGCAGCCAGCTCCTCAGCGGTCAGCTGGAAGGGACGGATGGTAGCGTGAGAGCAGACGAATGCACACTGGTTGCAGCCGACGCACTTGGAAGCATCCCACTCGGGGACGTTGACGGCAGTGCCGCGCTTCTCGTAAGCGGAAGCACCCTGCTCCCACTCGCCGTTGGCGTTGTGAGCAAAGGCGGAGACGGGCAGGCTGTCGCCGTCCATACGAGAGATGGGCTCCATGACGTCGCGGATCTGCTTGACCAGATCGGCGCGGCCGGTCAGCTCCTTGGGAGCGGGATCAGCCTCGGGGTTGGACCAGGAAGCGGGGACCTCGACCTTGTGGATGGCGTCGACACCGGCGTCGATGGCCTTCCAGTTCATCTCGACCACGTCCTGACCCTTCTTGCCGTAGGACTTCTGAGCAGCCTGCTTCATGAAGGTGATGGCGTCGTCGATGGGCATAACGTCAGCCAGCTTGAAGAAAGCGGACTGCAGGATGGTGTTGGTGCGCTTGCCCATGCCGATCTCGATGGCCTTGTCGATGGCGTTGATGGTGTACAGCTGGATGTTGTTGTCCGCGATGTACTTCTTGGCCTCGGCATTCAGGTGGTGGCCCAGCTCCTCATCGGTCCACTGGCAGTTGATCATGAACACACCGCCGGGCTTGACGTCCTGGACCATCTTCATGCCCATGTTGACGTAAGCGGGGGTGTGGCAGGCGACGAAGTCAGCCTGGTTGATGTAGTAGGGGCTGCGGATGGGCTTGTCGCCGAAACGCAGGTGACTGATGGTCACGCCGCCGGTCTTCTTGGAGTCATACTGGAAGTAAGCCTGAACGTACTTGTCGGTATGGTCGCCGATGATCTTGACGGAGTTCTTGTTTGCGCCGACGGTGCCGTCGCCGCCCAGACCCCAGAACTTGCACTCCTTGGTGCCCAGAGCTGCGGTGATGGGAGCGGGCTTAACCTCGGGCAGGGACAGGTTGGTGACGTCGTCCACGATGCCGATGGTGAAGCGGGCCTTGGGCTCGTCCTTGGCCAGCTCGGTGAAGACGGCGAAGATGGAGGACGGCGGGGTGTCCTTGCTGCCCAGGCCGTAGCGGCCGCCGGTCAGGACGATGTCGTTCTTGCCAGCCTCACGCAGGGTGGCAGCCACATCCAGGTACAGGGGCTCGCCCAGAGCGCCGGGCTCCTTGGTGCGGTCCAGAACAGCGATCTTCTTGACGGTCTCGGGCAGAACCTTCAGCAGGGAAGCGGAGACCCAGGGACGGTACAGGCGAACCTTGACGATACCGACCTTCTCGCCCTTGGCGTTCAGGTAGTCGATGACCTCGTCGGCGACATCGCAGACAGAACCCATAGCGACGATGACGCGGTCAGCGTCGGGTGCACCGTAGTAGTTGAACAGATCATAGTTGGTGCCGATCTTGGCGTTGATCTTGGCCATGTACTTCTCGACCACGGCGGGCAGAGCCTCGTAGACGGGATTGCAGGCCTCACGGTGCTGGAAGAACACGTCGCCGTTCTCGTGGGAGCCGCGCATCTTGGGGTTCTCGGGGTTCAGCGCCTTCTTGCGGAACTCCTCGACAGCCTCCATGTTGCACATTTCCTTCAGGTCCTCGTAGTCCCACTTCTCGATCTTCTGGTACTCGTGAGAAGTACGGAAGCCGTCGAAGAAGTTCAGGAAGGGAACCTTGCCCTCAATGGCGCACAGGTGAGCGACGGGGGACAGGTCCATGACCTCCTGGACGGAGCTCTCGACCAGCATAGCGAAACCGGTCTGGCGGCAGGCCATAACGTCGCTGTGGTCGCCGAAGATGTTCAGCGACTGGGTAGCCACGGTACGTGCGGAAACATCGAACACGCAGGGCAGCTGCTCGGCAGCGATCTTGTACATGTTGGGGATCATCAGGAGCAGGCCCTGAGAAGCGGTGAAGGTGGTGGTGACGGCACCTGCACCCAGAGAGCCGTGGACAGCGCCAGCAGCGCCGGCCTCAGACTCCATCTCGACGACCTTGACCTGGTTGCCGAAGATGTTCTTCTGGCCTGCAGCCGACCACTGGTCGACCGAGTCAGCCATCGGAGAAGACGGGGTAATAGGATAGATGGCGGCTACGTCCGTGTAGGCATATGCTACATGAGCGGCAGCGGTATTGCCATCCATGGTTTGCTTTGCTCTAGGCATTTTTCTTCCTCCATGTTGTTGATTTAGGCACCTTTGCCCGGGGCAATATGCCCCGGCAGGGCATATTACCCCCAAAAAGGCACGATTGCTTATATATTATAATAGCAAATTCAACTCCCAAAGTAAACGCATACCCTCTGGTAAAACACACCAAGAATTCGGATAAAAATTTGTTATTTTTTTCGCTTTTCTCCCACGCAAGCCCTGCTGTCCCGGGGGGGCGGGGGAGGGATTTTTCCGGCCCGGGGGGCGGTTTTGCGTTGACAGGGCCGCCCCCATGCCGTAAACTGGGGGCAGAGAATTTATGCCGCAGGGCATGTATAAAATGGTTTTATTTTTAGAAAGGATCTGGGGCTATGGACGTACATTTCGAGAAAACCCTTTCCAGCGAGGAGATCTATGTGGGCAAGGTATTCACAATTACCAGGGATCAGGCCCTTTTGGAAGATGGCAGCACTTCTCAGCGGGACGTGGTGCACCACCACGGCGGGGCCTGCATCCTGCCTTATTTTGAGGACGGCACCATCTGCATGGTGCGGCAGTTCCGCTACGCCATGCAGAAAGAGCTCTGGGAGCTGCCCGCCGGCAAACTGGAAAAAGACGAGAACCCCTTCGAGGCGGCCAAACGGGAGCTGAACGAGGAGTGCGGCCTGACGGCGGATGAGTACATCTCCCTAGGCGAGCTCTACCCCACAGTGGGCTACGACACCGAGGTGATCTATACCTGGATCGCCCGGGGCCTCCACTCGGCCCAGATGCACCTGGACGGCGACGAATTTTTGACCCCCGAGCGGGTCCCCCTGGAAAAAGCCTATCAGATGGTGCTGGCGGGGGAGATCTGCGACGCCAAAACCGTGGCAGGCATCCTCAAACTGAAAGCCCTCATCGCCGAGGGGAAGATCTGAGGAGGGGAGTGGGGATGCGATGCCGCTTTTTCGAGAAAAAGCGGCGCAAAAAGCGTTTCAGACAGAAATCCTTCCTCGTTTTTTAAAATTCCTCACACTATCTTAAACCACCGCTGGATAAAACAGCACGGCAGCCATTACGCTGCCGTGCTGAATTCTATTTTTCTTTAGAATGTAAACCAGCCTGCAAGGGATTGATTCGCTTTCATCAGGTCTTTAATGACTGCCAT
>HHCFC01400__coassemble_1867_pt1 | contig 14900 bp, 12 predicted proteins | sample HHCFC01400__metabat2_high_PE_029 | metagenome-assembled genome bin HHCFC01400
ATGCCCATGCCCATCAGCGCCATCAGCTTGCGCATATCGCAGGTCTTGCCTGCCTTCTCGAGGGTTGCAGTGCTTGCAAAGCCCTTGACTACCTTGACCAGCAGGCCGGCCGGACGAGCGTGAATGCCACAGGCGTCCTTAATCGTATACTGAAATTCCTTCATCTTCATTATCTCCTTACTTAATCAAAGAATTGGCGGGCTTGGCCTGCCGCTCAAAGCGCCGCGCACCCACGACGACGCACAGAGTTTGATATAATTATTATAAACCCATCCTGCCATTTTTGCACCGTTCCATTTTGCCGATTTTTACCCCAGAATTTTGTTATGATTCCACATAATCTTGTATCCGTTCTCCTACCTTTTGCCAAAAATGGGGCAAAAAATCCATTCTCCTGCCCCAAAAAGCCAAAACCCGCCCCGGAAAGCAGTTGTCTCGGGGCAGGTTTTGGTGTCAAAACTTATTTATTTTATTCAGCGTGTACGGCCAGCCGCTCGTACAGCTCCATCTGGCGGTGGAGCTTTTGGGCCAGGGCGGGGCTATCGAAGCCGGGTTCGGCCCGCCAGGCCCAGTTGCCCCCCAGGGTGGAGGGGGTGTTCATCCGGCTCTCGGACCCGAGACCCAGCAGGTCCTGCATCTGGACGATGGTGCAGCCGGCGCAGCTGGACCAGATGGCCCGCATCATCCCCCAGTTCTCCCCTTCCACGGGGTCCAGGTGGAGATATTCCTGGGCCATGGCCACGTCCGCGGGCTCGGCGGTCTTCATCCAGCCCAGGGCGGTGTCGTTGTCGTGGGTGCCCACATAGGCGATGCAGTGGGCGGGATAATTGTGGGGCTGGTAGAGCCGGCCGCCGCCGTCCCGGCTGTCAAAGGCGAACTCCAACAGCTTCATGCCGGGGTAACCGGTGTCGGCCAGCAGCTGATGAACCGACGGGGTCAGGAAACCCAGGTCCTCGGCGATGATCTCCCGTTTGCCCAGGGTCTTTTCCATCTGGCGGAAGAACTCGATCCCCGGGCCCGGCTCCCACCGGCCGTTCTGGGCGTTCTTGGCCCCGGCCGGGATGGAGTAGTAAGAATCAAACCCCCGGAAATGGTCGATCCGCAGCACGTCGTAGAACCGGAACTGGAAGGCGATCCGGTCCATCCACCAGCGGTAGCCCTCGGCTTTCATCTTCTCCCAGTCAAACAGGGGGTTGCCCCAGAGCTGGCCGTCGGCCGAGAACCCATCCGGGGGGCAGCCCGCCACCCGGGTGGGGCGGAACTCCTCGTCCATCTGGAACTGGTCGGGGTGGGCCCAGACGTCGGCGCTGTCCCCGGCGGTGTAGATGGGCAGATCGCCGATGATCTGGATTCCCTTCTCCCCTGCCAGCGCCTTAAAGGCGTCCCACTGGACAAAGAAGAGGTACTGCACCCCCTGCCAGAACCGGACTTCCTCCGCCAGCTCTTCCCGGGCCGCAGCCAGGGCGGCAGGCTGACGCTTGCGCAGTTCGTCGTCGGGCCAGCCCGACCAGGGGGCGCCCCCGAACTTCTTTTTCAGCGCCATGAAGAGGGCGTAATCTTCCAGCCAGGCGGATTCTTTTTTGCAGAATTCCGCCACCGCCGGGCCCTCGCCGGCCCAAAGCCGTTCCACCGCCCGGCGAAGCACCGGGAACCGCAGCTCATACAGCCGGCCGTAATCCACCCGGTCGGGGGTTCCCCAATCCAGGTTCTGGTATTCCTCCGGTTTCAAAAGCCCCGCCCGGCACAGATCGTCCAGGTCGATAAAGTAGGGGTTGCCCGCGTAGGAGGAAAACGCCTGGTAGGGGCTGTCGCCGTAGCTGGTGGGGCCGATGGGCAGGATCTGCCAGTAGGTCTGGCCCCCCGCCACCAGGAAATCCAAAAATGCCCGGGCGGCGTCTCCCAGGGTGCCCACACCCCAGGGGGAGGGCAGCGCGGTAATGGGCATCAGTACGCCCGAAGTTCGATTCATGATTCACTCAACCTTTCTCTTGTTTCTGTTCAGAGTCCCGCCGGGCGGACGCTCTCCCGCTCCAGCAGTTCAAAGCCAATGGTCCGATAGATCGGCGGCGTCTTGTAATGGATGGCCGCCAGAAGGGTCCGCACCCCTTCTTCGGCCAGCAGGGCGGTATCCTGCCGGATGGTGGTCAGCCGGGGCACCGCGAAGTTCCCCACCTCGATCCCGTCGTAGCCCACCAGGGAGATCTCCTCGGGCACCCGCCGGCCCAGATCGCAGAAGGCCCGCATGGCCCCCATGGCAATCACATCGCCCAGGGCAAAGACGGCGGTGAGTTCCGGCTCCCGGGCCAGCAGTTTCCGGGCGGCGGCGTAGCCCTCGGCCATGGAGTACCGGCAGGGCACATAGTGGCGGGCGGGGTCGAAGGGCAGGCCGTTCCGGGCCATGGCGCTCCGCACGCCTTGCAGCCGCTTGACGCTGATCTGTTCGCTGGCCAGGTTGCCGCCCAGCACCCCGATCCGGCGGTGGCCACAGCGGCAGAGGTATTCCACCGCCTCCCCCGCCGCGGCTGCGTCGTCGGTGGAAAAGCTGGAGAGATTTTTAAACCCCAGGCTCTGGGCATCGTTGGTCAGCAGGACGCTGGGGGCCGTCACCTGGGCGAACCCCCGGCGGAAACACTCCAGGTCGCCGCCGAGGAAAAGGAATCCTTTGGGCCGGCGGAGTTTTTCCAGCTGGACGGCGTACTGCACCTCGTCGGCGTCCTCGTCCAGGTAGGCCACATAGACCTCCTCGCCGCTGTCCTGCAAGAGGGACTGAATCCGCTCCAGGATATCCGCAAACAGCAGGTTGCGGGAGCCCTTGACCAGGACGGCCACCGCCGACTGGGCCCGCATCTTGAGGTGGCGGGCGTTGGCGTTGGGCTCAAAGCCCTGTTCCTGGACCACCGCCATCACCCGCTCCCGGGCGGCGGCGCTCACGTCCGGGTGTCCGTTCAGCACCCGCGACACCGTGCCCAGGCTGTAACCGGACAGCCGGGCGATATCTTTGATGGTGATGGACATAGGTTTCGCCCCCTTCGGGGCGGAGCCGGGCTCAGCCCTTGACGGCGCCGGCAGCCACGCCCTTGATGATGTATTTCTGGCAGCTCAGGTAGAAGATGACCACCGGGATGACGGCCATAATCAACGCCGCCATAATGGCGCCCATATCCACCCGGCCATAGGAACCCTTCATGTACTGGATGACGATGGAGATGGTCTTGTACTTCTTGATGTCCAAGGTCAGATAGGGCAGCAAGAAGTCGTTCCAGATCCACATGGTTTCCAGGATGCCCACCGAGATGTAGGTGGGTTTCATGATGGGCAGCACCACACTGAAGAACATCCGCACCGGAGAGCAGCCGTCGATCAGGGCGGCCTCCTCGATTTCCACCGGGATGGCCTTGACGAAGCCGCAGAACATAAAGACCGCCAGCCCCGCGCCGAAGCCCAGATAGATGATGATCAGGCCCCAGGGGGTGCCCAGGCCCAGCCGGTCGGTGACCAGGGAGAGGGTGAACATGACCATCTGGAAGGGCACCACCATGGAGAAGACACAGAGCAGGTAGATGCCCTTGGTGATCCGGTTCTGCACCCGGGTGATGTACCAGGCGCACATGGAGGTACAGATCAGGATGGCGGCCACCGAGCCCACCGTGATAAAGACGGTCCAGCCCACCGCTTTCAGGAAACCATACTGGTCGATGGCGGCGGTGTAGTTGTCCAGCCCGGCGAAGGTGGTCTCGTTGGGAGCCTTGAAGGGCTCGAGGTTGATGTAGGATTTCTTTTTAAAGGAGTTGAGCAGCACCACCACGATGGGCAGGATGTAGACCACCGATAAAAAGCTGAACAGCCCGGTGCCCAGTGCGCTCATGCGTCGTTTCTGTTTCATTACTGCTGCACCTCCTTGGAGCGGGTCGCCCGCAGCTGGAGCAGACCGATAAAGACCACGATGATAAAGAAGATGACGGCCTTGGCCTGGCCCACGCCCTCCCAGCCGGTGCGGCCGTAGAAGGTGTTGTAAATGTTGAGGGCCAGCATCTCGGACATCTTGGCGGGCTCGCCTGCGGTGAGGGAGAGGTTCTGGTCAAAGAGCTTGAAGCCGTTGACGATGGACAGGAAGGTGCAGATGGTGATGGAGGGCATCATCATGGGGATGGTCACCCGGAACAGCCGCTGGGGGGCGGATGCGCCGTCGATGACCGCTGCCTCCAATACATCCCCGGGGATGGACTGCAGCCCCGCGATGTAGATGATCATCATATAGCCGATCTGCTGCCAGGCCACCAGGATTACCAACCCCGCAAAGCCGTACCACTCGTTGAGGTTGAGGGCGGTGGAGTAGGCCGCCAGGATGCCGTTGAAGATCAGCTGCCAGATGTAGCCCAGAACGATGCCGCCGATCAGGTTGGGCATAAAGAACACGGTGCGGAAGATGTTGGTGCCCCGGAGTTTCTGGGTCAGGGCCAGGGCGATGGCAAAGGCAAACAGGTTGATGACCACCAGGGACACCACCGCAAAGAGGGCGGTGTACCAGAAAGCGTGGCGGAAGATGGTATCCTCAAAAGCCTTGATATAGTTGCTGATTCCCACAAAGGTGGCGTCGGTGACGGTGGTGAACTCACAGAAGGACAGCCAGATGCCCATGATAAAGGGCACGATGAACCCGATGGTAAAGGCCAGCAGGGTGGGCAGCACAAAGATGGGGAAATACCGTTTGATCGCTTTTTCCAAGAGGACCGCTCCTTTCCTAGAGAGCGTAAAAGACAAAAAGCAGCGGGCGGACGCTCTGCCCGCCCGCTGCCCGGTCAGCGTGTTTGGTCGGGAAATGCTCAGCCGTTGACAGCGGCGGCCTCAGTGGCCCAGCCGTCCACGAAAGCGGTGACAACCTTGTCCCAGTTGGCGTCGGTCTGGTCGGCTGCGTAGGTGGTCAGAGCCGAACCAACACCGTTCTTCCACTCCTCAGAGGGCATGGTGGAGAAGTTCCAGGACACGGACTCATAGCCGTCGGCCACATACTGGTTGCCGATGTTGACCAGGGGATTGGTGGACTCCAGGTTGCCCTTGAAGGGGATCACAAAGCCCATGCCAGCCTGGCCGGAAGGCATCGCGCCCTCGCCGCCGCACATGGCCTTGGTGCCGGTCTCGCTGCTGACGCACCAGTACATGAAGTCCAGAGTCGCCTGGATGTCGGCCTCGGAAGCCTTGGCGTTGACGCACCAGTAGTTCTCGGTGCCGGTGCACAGACCCTGGTTCTCCTCGCCCTCGACGCCGATGTAGATGGGCAGCATGCCGATGTTCTCGTCGCCCAGCTCGGCCACGTCGTTGTAAGCCCAGGTGCCGTTCTGATAGAAGACGGCCTGGCCGGTCACAAACTCAGCCACAGCGTCGTCACCGGTCTTGGTGGACAGCAGGGTGGGCTCGCAGGTTGCGTTGTTGATGTACAGGTCCCAAATCTGGCGGTAGTTGTCCAGATAGGTGCCCTTGATGGCGCTGGTGTTGTCGATGCCGTCGGCCTTGTACTCATAGTAGATGGGCAGGTTGGCCAGGTGGGTCTTGAAACGCCAGTCGGAAGAACCGTCCATGCCGGCGGAGGTGAAAGCGGAGAAGCCCAGCTCGTCCTTGCGGGCGGTGATGTCCTCAGCCACGGCCTTCAGATCGGCAAAGTTCTTGATGTCGTCGGCGGTGTAGCCGGCCTTCTCCAGCAGAGTCTTGTTGTAGATCAGGCCGTAGGTCTCGATGACGTAGCCGATGCCGGCCATCTTGTCCCCGTCCATCAGGGCGAACTCGTCGCTGGACAGCTCACCGGCCACCTTGCTGCCGGTCAGGTCGTAGCAGTAGTCCTTCCAGGCGGCCAGGCCCACGGGGCCGTTGACCTGGAACAGGGTGGGCGCATCGGTCTTGGCCATCTCGGACTTCAGAGTGGTCTCATAGTTGCCGGAAGCGGCGGTCAGGACGGTGACCTCCACACCGGTCTCCTCGGTGTAGATCTCGGCCAGCTCCTGCCACTGGGCATCCTGCTCGGGCTTGAAGTTCAGGTAATAGACGGAACCGGTCTCGGCGGTGCCGCCCTCGGTGCTCTGTGCGGTGCTGGTGCTGCCGCCGCAGCCGGTCAGCGCGCTCAGCATCATGCCGGCGGCCAGGCCCAGAGCCAAAAGCTTCTTTTTCATGGTTTGCAACCTCCTCAAGAAATCTTCCTTCTTGTGTGCGTGTACCAGAAACGTTCCCGGAAACGTTTCCAGTTCTGATGGCTCTATTATACGGTGTTTCGGCCAAAATAGCAACCAAAACCCGCGTCACTCCCGCAATTTTGTAGGGTTGTCCGATTTTCCCGGGCCAAAATTGTGCAGGTTTTAAGCCCCGGGGCGCAAAAAACGGGGCGCTGTTTTCACAGCGCCCCGCAGAGCTCTTGTACACAAAAGAGGTTTATTCCACCGGGTAGCCCTCGGCGTCCAGCGGCAGGTCCACATACAGGCTGTCCTGAGCGGGCAGCATGGTCTCCGGCTCGCCGGAAGTCTGCTGAACCTCGCTGACGGCGCACCCCGGCTCCCCGGAAGTCTGGACTGCGCTGCTGGCGCAGTCCGTCTCGCCGGAGGTCTGCTGGACCTGGGCGTCCATGGCCTGGTTTTCCGCCATGGCCTCGGTGGGGCTGGCAGCGCCCAGCTCGGCGTCATGGCGCTCGCCCCAGTCGCCGCCGTAGTCCTCGCCCGAAACCAGCTGGGCGTCCTCGCCCGCCTGCTGGGCCATGGCCTGCTGGGCGTCCTTCAGCCCGGTGACCACCCCGGAGGGTTTCGAGAGCAGATAGGCTCCCACCGGCTTTTTCTTATAGACCAGCAGCACGCCGTAGCAGCTCTCGTCCCCGGTGCTCTGGGCCGGCAGCAGAGCCAGCCATTTTTCCACCGTTTTTCCCTTGTACTTGGTGAGATCCATTCCGCTCTGGCCCACCACCGTGTTGAACGCCGAGAAGCTGTCGTCCCACTTGCGGGGGATCTTGACCTTATCGGCGGTGATGGAAGCGCCGTCCACCTCCATCCCGTAGCCTGTGAACCAGGTCTGGATGTCCTGGGCGCTCTCGATCTTGGTGATCTGGCCCGCGTTGGCCGTCACCGTCCGGCTGCTGATGTACCGCCCCAGCAGGGCGCTGCATACCACCAGCGCACAGCACATGGCGCCCACGCCCAGCCGCCGCAGCCTTGACTTGCTCAATGTTACCACAAACATTTCTCTGCCTCCCCTGACCTCGTGCATCTGCGGCCCTGGGCCGCCCGGATGTTCTGGAACAAAATATGCGCGGGGAAGCGAGGTTATGCCGCACCGGGGCCAAAAAAGGCGGGATCAGCGGGCGGGATCAGGCTTTTTTCTGGGTTTCCTTCTCCTTTTTGCCGGGCCAGGCCGCACGGGCCACCTGGCCGCTGAGGGCCAGCACCGCCAGCAGGTTGGGGATGACCATCAGGCCGTTGAACATATCGGACATATCCCACACCAGGCTGACCTTCTGGAAGGAGCCGATGACGATGAAGCCCACCGCAATCACGGCATAAGGCAGGACGGCCTTTTTGCCGAAGAGGGCCTTGACGTTGGTCTCGCCGAAGAAATACCAGCCGATGATGGTGGAGAACGCAAAGAACAGCATGCAGATGGCGATGAAGGCGTTGCCGAAGCTGCCGAAGGCCTGGTTGAAGGCCGCCTGGGCCAGGGCCGTGCCGGTGAGGCCCTCCTCGGCCAGGGGCTGGAGCAGGCCGGAACTCAGGATGACCAGGGCGGTCATGGTCAGCACCACAAAAGTATCGATAAAGACGCCCATCATGGCGATGACGCCCTGATCCTGGGGTTTTTCGACTTTCGCCAGGGCGTGGGCGTGAGGGGTGGAGCCCATACCGGCCTCGTTGGAGAAGAGGCCCCGGGCCACGCCGTACCGCATGGCCTCCTTGACGCCCAGACCCGCAACGCCGCCGAAGATGGCCTGGGGGTTAAAGGCGCCCACAAAGATGGAGCGGAAAGCCCCGGCCAGGGCCTCGTGGTTGATGCAGAGGACCACCAGGCCGCCCGCAATGTAGAACAGAGCCATCACCGGCACCAATTTTTCGGTGAAGGAAGCCAGCCGCTTGACGCCGCCGATGAAGATGAAGGCCGCCACCGCGGCCACCGCGATGCCCACCGCCAGACGAGGCAGGCCAAAGGCGTTATAGAAGGCCTCGCCGATGGAGTTGGACTGGACCATGTTGCCCATAAAGCCCAAAGCCAGGATGATGGCCACCGAGAAGAAGCCCGCCAGGAACTTGCCCAGACGGCCCTTGAAGGCCGCCTTGATGTAGTAGATGGGGCCGCCGGTGACGTGGCCGTCGGGGTCGGTGGTCTTGTAGTTCTGGGCCAGCACCGCCTCGCCGTAGATGGTGGCCATCCCGAAGAAGGCCGACACCCACATCCAGAAGATGGCGCCGGGGCCGCCGGAATAGAGGGCGGTGGCGCAGCCGGTGATGTTGCCGGTGCCCACCTGGGCCGCAATGGCGGTGGTCAGGGCCTGGAAGGAGCTCATGCCCTCCTTGCCGGCCTTGGCGCCATTGAGCGAAAAATTGCCGAAGAGCCGCCGCCAGCCCTCACCAAACTTGCGCACCTGCACAAAGCGGGTGCGGATGGTGAAATAGATGCCGGTGCCCAGCAGCAAAAACAACAAAAGCAGCTGTTTGTTCCACAGCACGTCGTTGACGGCGGCAACCACCGCGCTCACATACTCTCCCATGATTGATTCCTCTCCCTCGTTTTGTCGATGTTTTCGTCAACTCCCCCGGCTCCTGCCGGAAAACCGCAAAAAAAGAGCCGGGCGCGCCTGCGGCACGGTCCAGCTCAAACCATCAATCAAAACAAATGGGGCGGGGGCCCCGGAGCGCCAACTGCGCCGGAACCCCGCACAAACTCCCCTACTCTGTCCTTTTACCTGAGAGATTCAGCGGGGTTTATCCCCCGCCTTGCACCTTCGGTACTCCTGAAATGAGCTTCTCCAGAGCCACATCCGCCCCTAGTCCCTGCCCGCTGCCGGGCGCCTGAGAGTTTTACTCCTTCGGCAGGCTTTCGCCGTTTTCCTAAGAACTTCGTTTGCCGTGTATGGAATTGTGCCTCCTATCCTACCACGACCGCCGCAAAAAGTCAACTGTATTTATACTGCGTACAGTCTCAGACAGAAAACGAGAGCCGCCCGGCGTGGGCGGCTCTCGAAAAAGGGTTTAAGTTATCTTCCCGTTCAGTGGGCGGGGGTGAAGTCCCGGGGCGTCACCAGGCCCCCCTGGCGCAGCACCTGGGCCAGCACCTGCATGACGCCGTGGTCCCAGTGGGGCGGCGCCAGATAGGGCACCCGGGCCCGCAGGTCCTTGCTGCCGTTGGACATCAGGAAACCATAGCGGGCGGTGGTGAGCATCTCGGTATCGTTGTATGTATCCCCGAAGGCCATGATCCCGTCGGGGCTCAGGCCCCGGCGGCGGCCCAACAGCTCCAGGGCGGAGCCTTTGTTGACCCCCTGGTTCATGATATCCACCCAGCAGTCCCCCGCCACCGCCACCGAGAACCGCTGGCCGAAGCCCGGCCCATACTGGTCATCGTAGGCGGCCCGGGCGTTGTCCCGGGGCAGGTAGATGGTGTACTTGTCGGCGGCCACGTCCAGGGCCGTCAGATCTTCCACATAGGTGATGTTGGTGTAGAACTTCCGGAGCACCCGGTCGTACTGCTGGTAGCGCTCCTCGACATAGGCGCACTCCATCCCGCAGACCACCCCCACGTCCCCGGCCTCGTGGCAGTACCGGGCCATGGCCCGATACTCCTCCACCGGCATCCGGGATTCGTAGATGGTCTCGTCCTTCCAGCGGACGACGCCGCCGTTGTCGGCGATAAAGGCCATGTGGTCGTGCAGGGTGGGGAACATTTTCTCCAGAGTATAGAGGGGCCGGCCGCTGGCAGCGGCAAAGAGAATCCCCTCCCTCTCCAGGTCCAGCACCATCTGCTCGAACCCCGGGGGCAGCTGGCTGTGCTCGTCCAGCAGGGTAAAGTCCATATCCGAGGCAATGAGTCCGATCCGATCCATCCCGCGTCCCTCACTTTTCCGGTGTCGGTTTAACCGATATAGCTGATGTTGATGTCCACGTTGCCGTTGATGCCGTTGATCCGGCCCTCACAGGTGCCCTGCCAGAGGGCGCAGTCCATCCGGGGCCCGGGGATGCCGTAGTGGGCGTTCCAGATGTTGTAGCTGCGCAGGGCGTTGAAATCCAGCTGGGTGGAGTACCAGCTGGTGGAGGCGTAGACGCCGGGCTGGTAGCCCCACTTCTTGATTTCCTCGCAGAAGGCCACGGCGCAGGCGGTGCGCTCGGCCTTGGTCAGCTTGTCGGCCCGGCCGGTGTGAGCGCCGGGCACTGCGTACTCACTGTCGAAATAGACGGGGTAGTCCAGCTTGCGGCCGTTGAGGACGTAGGCGCAGGCGAAAGCCTCCTCCCGGGCCTCGTCCTCGTTGATGGCCTGGCTGAAGATGTAGACGCCCACCCGCAGGCCGGCAGCCTGGGCCCCGGCCAGATGGGTCTCAAACATGGGGTCCAGCGCCAGAGCGCCGGTGCTGTAACCGCGGTAGCCGATCCGGATGATGGCGAACTCTGCGCCCGCCTGTTTGACCTTGTTCCAGTCCACGTTGGGCTGATACTTGGACACGTCGATGCCGAAGGTGACATCCCGCTGGATGCCCTCGCCGTCGAAGTAATAGATCTTGCCGTCGATGGTCTGGATGCCGGTCACCGGCAGGTGGGTGTTGGGGTCATAGTAATAGGTCTTGCCGTCCACCGTCCGCCAGCCGGAATATTCCTCTTTCTTGCCGAAGATCAGCTCGAAGAGCCACCGCAAAAAGCTCTGGTCCGAGCCCAGCAGCCAGTCCAGGAAATTCTCCTGGGTCAGGCCCAGAGCCCGGTCAGAAGCCAGCAGCTCATTCACCTGGTCGGGGGTCAGCAGCAGGGGCTGGGCCCCCTCCAGCGTACCGGCCTGGGCTTCCTCATAGCGGGAGGCCAGAGGGTCCTCGGCGCTCAGGGCAGGGGTCTCGGTGTTCCAGGGGGAGTTCTCCTCTTCCAAAAGGCTCAGGGTCAGAGCCTGGGGGTGATCCGCCAGGGTGTTTTCCTCCGCCAGGGCGGCCTGATCCTCCGCTACGGGGGCGGCGGTCTCCGGCTGGGCGGTCTCAGGGGCCGCTGTCTCGGGCTGGGCCGCCTCCGGGGCAGCTGCCTCGGGCTGAGCGGCCTGCTGGACCTCGGGCTGAGCCGTCTCCGGCTCTGCCGCCTGGTCAGCGGCTTGGGGCTGGGCAGCCTCGGGTTCCACCGTCTCGGGGGCAGAGCTCTGCCCGGGGGCCGCCGTTTCCACCTCGGCCAGGGGTTCAGCCTCGGCGTGGGCCTCGTTCTCGATCTGCCAGACCGCCCCGGGCTCCACAGCCAGGATCTCCGGCTGGGACAGGGCGACGGTATAAGTAGTGGTGCCTGCAACCGTCAGGCACAATATCATAACTGCTGCGGCCAATACCTGGCCCAGGCAGCGGCGCTCTCTCCGCTTCTTGTGGAACGGGTTGGGGTTTTTGCCTTTCATTCCGCTTTACTTCGCCTCCATACATTTTGTTCTGATCCTGTCAGACACATTCTCAGACACATTCAGTATACACCCAGCCTTTATGCCCCGTCAATCTTCTTTCGGCGATTGGCAGTCATTTCCTGGCCGGCGGACGGGGCAAAAACGCCCTGTACAAACCGTGTTTTATAGAATACGATTCCCCGTGAAAAAAAATTGCATCCGACAGAAAAATCCCCCCGCCGGGGGCGAGATTCGGCGTTTTGTCCATTGCTGTCTTGACAGGTGTATGGTACTATAAATGCGTTTTAACCCCCGGCCGCCCTCTGCGGCCCCGAACAGAAAGGCAGAATTTTATGGAACGACTCAACTCGTTTTTGAAACGCAAGGATATCATCCTCTCCCCCCAGCGGTACTGCATCGAGGCGCTGGGCGCCATGGCCCAGGGCCTCTTCGCCAGTCTGCTGATCGGCACCATCATCACCACTCTGGGCCAGCGGGTGGGCCTGCCCCTTCTGGAGGAGATCGGCGGCTATGCCTCGGCCATGAGCGGCCCGGCCATGGCCTGCGCCATCGGCTGGGCCCTCCACACCCCGCCCCTGGTCCTCTTCAGCCTGATCACGGTGGGCTACTCGGCCAACGCCCTGGGCGGCGCGGGCGGGCCCCTGGCGGTTCTGATCATCGCCATTGTGGCCGCCGAGCTGGGCAAAGCCGTCAGCAAGGAGACCCGGATCGACATTCTGGTGACCCCTCTGGTGACCATCTTCGCCGGGGTGGGGCTCTCCATGCTGATCGCGGCCCCCATCGGCCGGGCCGCCAGCCAGGTGGGCACCCTGATTATGTGGGCCACCGAGCAGAACCCCCTGGTGATGGGGATTCTCGTCTCGGTGATCGTGGGGGTGGCCCTGACCCTGCCCATCTCCTCGGCGGCCATCTGCGCAGCCCTGGGCCTCACCGGCCTTGCAGGCGGCGCGGCGGTGGCGGGCTGCTGCGCCCAGATGGTGGGCTTTGCGGTCATGAGCTATAAAGAGAACGGCGTGGGCGGCCTTGTGAGCCAGGGCCTCGGCACCAGTATGCTCCAGATGAGCAACATCCTCAAAAACCCCCGGATCTGGATCGCCCCCACCCTGGCCAGCGCCATCACCGGGCCTCTGGCCACCTGCCTGTTCCATCTGGAGATGAACGGCCCGGCGGTCTCCTCCGGTATGGGCACCTGCGGCCTCGTGGGCCAGATCGGCGTCTACACCGGCTGGCTGAACGATATTGCCTCGGGGGCCAAGGCCGCCATCACCCCCTGGGACTGGGCGGGGCTTGTGCTGCTCTGCTTTATCCTGCCCGCCCTTTTGAGCTGGGCGTTCTGTGAGATTGAGCGGAAACTGGGCTGGATCAAAGAGGGGGACCTGAAACTGGGCTGATTCTTCGCCTTTTCTTTGCATTTTCCTGGGCCCGATTTTACATTCCCCTGTCAAAACGGGGCGGTTTGTGTTATCATAGAGGGAGAACATCAGACCGGCACACGCGGCAGGGCGGCCACCGCCCAGGGAGGAAACAAGGTTATGAATCATCTGATTATCGGCATCGCAGGCGGTTCGGGCAGCGGCAAGACCACCCTGGCCCTCCGGCTGAAAGAGCGGTTCGGGGAGAACGAGGTCCGGCTGATCCCCCACGACAGCTACTACAAGCGGCACGATGACCTGCCCTTTGAGGAGCGGTGCAAGCTGAACTACGACCACCCCGACGCCTTCGACAACGACCTTTTGATCGAGCACCTGAAAGCCTTGCGGGCGGGCCAGGCCATCGACTGCCCCATCTACGACTACGCCGACCACAACCGCAGCGACCGCACCCTCCACATTGAGCCGGCGCCGGTGCTGATCGTGGAGGGGATTCTGCCCTTTGTGGAGCCCGCCCTCTGCGCCCTCTTCGACTACAAGATCTATGTGGACACCGACGCCGACGAGCGGATTCTCCGCCGGATCCTGCGGGACGTGAAGGAGCGGGGCCGCTCTTTGGACAGCGTCATCCTCCAGTACCGCACCACCGTCAAACCCATGCACGAGGCCTTTGTCGAGCCCAGCAAGCGCCAGGCCGACGTCATCGTGCCCAACGGCGGCGAGAACGGCCCCGCCCTGGAAATGCTGGCCCACCACATCCGCAGCCTGATCCAGCGGGCCAACACCCTGTAATTTTTCATCGGACGCAAAAAGGCGCCCGGCCTCTCCCCTTTTGGGATTGGCCGGGCGCTTTTTGGTTTGTATTGGGTGGGTGGCCCTCAGCGGATGGAGGTGCGCACCAGGGCCCGCTTGAGCCGGGCCTGGGCCATCTCGTATTCGTGGCGGTCCAGGTTCTTCTGGCGCAGGATCTCCTCGGCCCGCCGTTTGGAGGCCTCGGCACGCTCCTGGTCGATCTGTTCGGCCCACTCCCAGGTGGTGGCCACCAGACGGGCCTCGCCGTCCATGACGCTGAGCACCCCGCCCATGCAGGCGGCGCGGCGGCGGTTGCCCTCGGCGTCCACCAGATGGGCCTCGCCCATGCCCAGGGCGGTGCAGTAGTCGCAGTGGCGGGCCAGGATGCACACGTCCCCCGCGATGGTGCGGCAGATCACCCGCTCGGCCTGGCCGTCAAAGATGCAGCCGTCCGGGGTGACCACCTGCAAATGAAAGGTCGTCATGGTTTATCCCTTCTTCGCCTTGGCGAATACGTCGTCGATGGTGCCCGCGAACAGGAAGGCGCTCTCGGGCAGGGCGTCGCACTCGCCGTTCAGAATCATCTTGAAGCCCCGGATGGTCTCCTTCAGGGGGACGTACTGGCCGGGCATACCGGTGAACTGCTCCGCCACATGGAAGCTCTGGGAGAGGAAGCGCTGAATCTTGCGGGCGCGGCTGACGGTCAGCTTGTCCTCCTCGCTCAATTCATCCATACCCATGATGGCGATGATGTCCTGCAATTCCTTGTACCGCTGGAGCACCTGCTGGACGGCGCGGGCCGTCTCGTAGTGCTCCTGGCTCACGACCTCGGGGCTCAGGATCCGGCTGGTGGAGTCCAGGGGGTCCACGGCCGGGTAGATGCCCTGGGAGGAGATCTCACGGCTCAGAACGGTGGTGGCGTCCAGGTGGGTGAAGGTGGTGGCGGGGGCCGGGTCGGTCAGGTCGTCGGCCGGGACGTAAACCGCCTGCACCGAGGTGATGGAACCCTTGTGGGTGGAGGTGATCCGCTCCTGCAAAGCACCCATCTCGGTGGCCAGGGTGGGCTGGTAGCCGACGGCGGAGGGCATACGGCCCAGCAGCGCCGACACCTCAGAACCCGCCTGGGTGAAACGGAAGATGTTGTCG